>Ga0265293_10001353_pt1 | contig 53452 bp, 42 predicted proteins | sample Munlanlewell138R_FD_192505 | JGI IMG/M metagenome (GOLD analysis project Ga0265293, IMG submission 192505) | Leachate microbial communities from a municipal landfill in Southern Ontario, Canada - Leachate well 138R | ecosystem: Engineered > Solid waste > Landfill > Unclassified | place: Canada... | reverse complement strand
GTTGTGAATTGCTTTCAAAAATTTGTAATTTTACAGGGTTTGATTCCAACTATTTTTGGAGCAATTTCAAACCCAGAACAGTTGTGAATTGCTTTCAAAAATTTGTAATTTTACAGGGTTTGATTCCAACTATCCGATTGGTTTACCTTCTTCAAGTGCCGTTGTGAATTGCTTTCAAAAATTTGTAATTTTACAGGGTTTGATTCCAACCACAACGGGAACGCAAATCATTGAGAATGTGTTGTGAATTGCTTTCAAAAATTTGTAATTTTACAGGGTTTGATTCCAACACCATAAAGCGATGGTCTTGACTGATTCTGGTTGTGAATTGCTTTCAAAAATTTGTAATTTTACAGGGTTTGATTCCAACTCTATTTCGTGCAAGCTCGTTTTGTCATCCGTTGTGAATTGCTTTCAAAAATTTGTAATTTTACAGGGTTTGATTCCAACTGTTTTTAAATTAAATTGTTAAGCCAAACAGTTGTGAATTGCTTTCAAAAATTTGTAATTTTACAGGGTTTGATTCCAACATTAAAAATGTTAATCCGACACCCGATAAAGTTGTGAATTGCTTTCAAAAATTTGTAATTTTACAGGGTTTGATTCCAACCTTGAAAGACATTAATTATACCCTGTTTTTGTTGTGAATTGCTTTCAAAAATTTGTAATTTTACAGGGTTTGATTCCAACCTTCAATGTCGTATTTTATAGACCTGTGAAGTTGTGAATTGCTTTCAAAAATTTGTAATTTTACAGGGTTTGATTCCAACTCTGTTATACGGCTTCCTCTCCCCGTCATTGTTGTGAATTGCTTTCAAAAATTTGTAATTTTACAGGGTTTGATTCCAACCACATAGACAAGCTCGCTCACTATGCAATAGTTGTGAATTGCTTTCAAAAATTTGTAATTTTACAGGGTTTGATTCCAACGCCAACATTGTGGAGATAAAAAACAAATACGTTGTGAATTGCTTTCAAAAATTTGTAATTTTACAGGGTTTGATTCCAACCAACTTGAAGCTTATCTAAATGGGCAATTCGTTGTGAATTGCTTTCAAAAATTTGTAATTTTACAGGGTTTGATTCCAACCTCAATTCAATCCCACTGTTCACAAGGCTTTGGGACGAATCAATCCAATCAAAAAAAACAGTCCGAAAAAGCATCGGACTGTTTTTTTATTGTTGTTTTTTCGTTTCTGATGTTGCGAAAGTAGCCTCAAAACAGTTCCAATTGTTGGGGCGGAGCCGGCACATCGGCTGTTTTCTGTGCAAAAAATATTTCCATTTGTCCAAATTGTTTGTCCGTAATCGACAATATCCCGACTTTTCCGAGTTTGGGCAAATGAGATTTTGTGCGTTTGATGTGAACTTCGGCGTTTTCACGGCTTGGACAATGCCGCAAATAAATTGAAAATTGAAACATAGAAAATCCGTCGTCCAACAGTCTTTTTCTGAATTTTGTAGCCGCAGCCCTTTGTGATTTGGTTTCGGTCGGCAGATCAAAGAATACGAGTACCCACATGATTCGGTATGCATTTAAACGGTTTTGTGGCGTCATCTATGAAAATTTAAGTCATCATCGGGTAACGAATCACTCTCAATTCTCCTGTAAAACATTTGTAAAGTGAAGAAGTTGTGCTGCTGACTGCCACCATCAATGGACGCAATTTTTGCATCATTACCACATCGCAGCTCATCACTTTCAGCAATTCCGCTTTGATTTCTTTGGTCAATTCCTCGGGTCGGGAAGGTGAGGAATACAAGCGATAGACCAATTCGTCCACATAAGGTCGATACGGTTCCATAATATCGTCTGCCAGACAATAAGGATTGTATTTGTTGCGATGAAAAATCCCGAGGGTCGGGTTCAATCCTGAACTGACCAAGGCCCGGGCAACCACGCTTCGTACAATGGAATAGCCGTAGTTCAAAAAATTGTTGGGTGCCTCTCCTTCTCTTTCCCGAATGAATTCATCAAACATTTGTTTCCAATAATATTGTGCGGCGATTCCTTCCATGTTCGTGCTGTCACCGGATTTGACGGAATTCAAATAGTCGGTCATCGTTTCGTGTGGTTTTCCCAATTTTTTGAGCAGCAACATTTGTTGACTGATTTTGGCTTCCACGGTTTGTTTCCACAATTGTTTTCGGAGCGGTTCTGAGACGCTGAGCTGTGTTTTCAGCCTTTCGGAGTGTTCTACATGGCCGGCCATGGGCAGCATCAATCCAAAGGGCAGATGTTGTGCGTCGCAGCTGATGATGGCGACATTATTTCCCTGTAAAGCTACCACCAACTGATGGCTCAGGGTGATTTGATAATTGTCCAAAACCAGAAAACCCAAATCCTCTACCGGAACGGAGCCTTTTGTTTCCTTGGTTTCCGGGTCTATGATTTGTAATTGATTGTCTTTTAGCTTCAAATAGGCAGGATTTCCGATGTAAATGGTTCGTTTGAGCATGGTTTTTAGTTTTTAAGACTCTAAACTTTGGAAAAGTTTTTAGGAAAAAACATCTATCATCAGCTCATTTACCTCTTCAATATCAAAACCATAAACATCATCATAGGATTTTCCTTTGGGAATTCCAGCCCACTCGAGCAATTCTTTTTCTTCGGCATTTTTTCGTTTTTTTTCAGAAACTTCCAACAACTCGTAAAAATCCCAAAGCCCCCCGCAATCTTCTATGGGTGCAGCATTTTCTCCTTTGATACATTTTGGATACAGCACTTCTTCATCGGGCTTCTTTAAAACGGTTATGGTGTGTTCCCAACTATCTCCAAAATCATAAATGTAGTTCATCTTTTTAAGTTGTCCGTTAAAAAAATCGGACAGATATGTCTCCTCTGCTTTATATTTCCTATATCTTCGGTAACTCGGAAAATCATCTTCATCGTCTAAACCGATGTAGTCACTTGCGAAAAAAGCCCCCAAATTGAACTGATACAAGTGTATATTTTCCCAATTCATAACACATTGAATCACAATATGCAATTCGTCGAAATTGAAATTTTCCGGAACAATGACCGTTCTAGTAATTTTTGGGTCAGTGTTTTTTAATTCTATTTTTAGTTTATGCGCCATTATTGCTTTTTTTATTGTTATAGTATTTTAAGTGAACTTCATTGTTTGTAAGGATTGATAATTCTTGTTCTCTTTTCATACATCTGATTATGTTGCAAATCTCTTGAATATAAAATATCACAATTATTAAGAATTGCATCTGCTATTATTATAGAATCTGGCAACGAACAATCATATCTCTTGATAAGAAAATATGCAAGACTATAGGCTTCTTTATTACATTCATTTAATCTAATAATTTTAAGAATATCATTCCCTAAACCTAACACATCAGTTTTCGACATTTTTCTGAATTTAATTATATGTATAAATTCAATAAAAGCAAAATGAGAAACGCATAAATTATCAAGCTTTAGAATTTCTATAGAAATATTCTTCAATAACAAGTCTTCATTTTGATGTGCATAAATCAAAATATTTGTGTCAATTGCTGCTTTATTTATTAAATATTTTTTCAATTAAATCAGATTTAGAAATTAAATATCCTAATCTATCAAATTTTATTTTTTCAATCAATTCTTTTTCTTTAGTAAGTTCAATTTTGTTCAGTTGTGAGTATTCTATTTTATTTACTATCACAGTCGAAACTGTTTGAGGGATTACATACAATCTATTTCCAGTAAAACTTACTATTTTATAAATTTTATTAACGTTTATATTATTTTTATCGAAAATTTCTCCTTCCTCAGGAATATACACCAAATCATTCGGCGAAAGACTGAACAGCAAACGATGTGATTTTTCATTTGTTTCAGGTACTGAGTTTAATCCCTGCTTTTGTCTTTCAATGACAACATTCAATGGAATGGTATCATAGCTTCGTTTTCCGTTTTTATCTTCGTAAACTCCAAAAAACAAATTAGTTCCCTTGGCTGCTTCAACAAATTTTGAAGTTTTATTACCAGTTTCTCCTAATGGAAACTTGCTTCCTTGTTCGAAAACTCGTACTTTCAAAATGGGTTGATGCTGCTTTCCTCCATTAAATTGTGCTATGTTTTTATTCATTTCTTCAATTCCTTCAGGAGAGAAAGCCAGTTCCGGACTTCCTTTTACTTTTAAATAATTCAATAGAATTTTTTGAATTCCAGTATCTGTAATGGATAAAATTGACTTTTCGTTAAACGAAGTATCTAATGATTTTCTGGTAGCAGTCAATATTTTCCCTTTGGAAACTTTAACTCTTGGTAAATTTACTAATCCAGAAACTGTTTCCTTATGAAGTGGCTTTCTTATCGCCCAATTCACACCTTCTTGTTTAACTTTTACTTTTTTTCCGTCAACAATTTTTTCATAATAATTGGTAGCTTTATTGATAACACGAAGATTTTGCTTGAAACTAATTACTATTTTGTTTAATTCATTTTTTGCATCTATCGTGAAATTATCCCAAGGTTTTTTAAACTCAGTGAATCTATCTTTTAGGTTTCCATCCTTACCCGGCCATTTTTCTGTATGACGTAATTTATGTTGTAAATCGTAACGCTCATTTTTAGACTTTGCGTGTTTGTTGTTCAGTAAATTTACGTGGTCACGCGTGGCGCAAGCTATAATTAATGCATCTAAAGCATGGTGACGATGGTCAATTCTTTTCTTTTGAAAGCCTTTTGAAAGTTCGATGGGTACAGTAGGCAAATACTTTTGATGTTTTTCATTCCAAGATGTAAAATCATTAGATTTTGTTAATTCATTCATTCGTTCAAAACGAGGCAATATTAAATCGTTCCAAACATCATTTAGCCCCCAGTCTTGTTTTAATCTATTAGTAATTTTGCCATTTCCAGGAATTAAATTTTTGGAATTTATTCCTTCATCATCTTTATCTGAACGAACAATATTCGATAATACATTAGAAATAAATTTGCTGATATATCGAGTGTCATTCAATTGACGTTCAATCATTTTTTCTGGAATTTCTTCAAGTAGTAATTTATTTCTTTTCGATCTATTCTTTTCATAATGACTTTTCACAAAATCAATGTATGCTGTTTCTGAGAGTATTTCTACTTCTCCAAAAACAGTAGAAACCCTTCTTCCAAAATTGTTTTTAATAAATTCTAAACCAAGCTGTTTGTCCTTCAAACTATTAACCTCTGCTTCACAAATTATTTTATTACTAAAACTATCATCAAAATAGCGGCTTTGAGGAATAATATGCTCAATTTCATACGCAGAAGTAAAAAGTTTGCTTAACGGAATTGGTCTTCCCGTATAAGGAGAATGGAATTTTTGTTCCAACCATAATTTATATCGTTGAATTTCTGACTTGGTTGGTTCAGATTTTTTACTGATTTTCTCCATTTCATCCGGAATAGTAATACCAGAATTTAATACACCATCTTCATATATTTTCAATGCTTCTTGTTGCATTGGAGAATAAGGTCGCACATTTTCAATGGATTCATCATTCATCAATTCTTGAAGAATTGCCTTGATACGAAGATTTGTCGATTCGTTATCAGAAATAACACTTGTTAATCGCTTACGTTCGTCGGCAGTGTTTTTCATTTCTCGACCTAATTCAATATGAATTTCATCGAAATAATCTTTTGCACCTTTTCCATATTTCGTCCAAATATCCTTAACAACTCGAAGTGTTTCAGTCACAACTTGTTCAACAATCGGGTTTCGCAAAGAATGTTGCTTAAAATCAGTCAAATATTGTTGTAAATCTGCAACTGAATTCCATTTACCTGCAATATTTGCTTCTGAATGTCGATCGTAAACAATGTATTGAGCCAACCACAATTGTAAACCTTGAAAATCCGTTTCAGTTTCTAATTTGAGTTTTTCTGCTTTTTCTCTTATCAACAATCTTATTTTCTCATCATCAACACCATTGATAATATTATCAATTCGGATTTTAGTTTTATCGTCAATTAAATCCCAATTCCAATATTTTCCAACTCTCAATAAGGGAAGTAATTTTTTAATAGCTTTTTCAGAATAACTTCCATAATCACTATCAAACGGCTTGAATCTTTTAAAGTTTTCTGAAAATGATTCCTCATCCAAATTATATTTAGTAGCAAAAGAGTTTAATGCTTTTTCAAACTCAATTTTATCGGTAACGGAATAAATGATATGCCATAAATGCTGTTCAATTTCTCTTGTTAAAAAATTAGCTGGAATATTTTCTACTTTTGCCAATCTCTTTCTTATTTCAAATCCAGTTTCATTCATCGGATAGAGTTTTGACTCATCTTTTTCGGAGTCATAAACATAGTTCCAACGATACTTTCCGATTTCTTTTTTTAATGCATCTTTGAACGCTTTACCTTTTGCATTTGGATATTTTTCTTTTACTAATGGTTCAACGAAATAAGTAAGAATATCAGTGTGATTTACTTCTTTTTGGTTCATTAGAAATTCAAAAAGAGCTTCTAAATCCTCAACTTTATTTATAAATTGATCCGTAACATCTTTATCGTCCTCTTTGGTATAAATTTTCAAATTATACAACCATTGCCAAACTCTAAACTCTTGATAGTACGGGTTGGATTTCGGAATAGCTTTTAGATAAACGATTTGCTCATTTCCATCTTTATCCTTTATATTTCTATATTCTAAAGAACAATTTGAAATGGTTGACTTTTGACTTCGCAAAGGTCTCTGATAGAAAATTATATCATTTATAAATAGATGAAGAAAATCACGACTGCTTAATTGAAATTGATGCGCTTCGTTATTTCTGTATAGTTCACGAACGCAATCATTATACAATTCATTGGAGAATAAACCAGGTTGTAATTCAATTTGCTTTTTTAGGATTTGCTTTAATTCAGCTTTATAAAACTTACGCTCAATGGTTCTTACTAACTTTCCTCGTATTTTTTGAGTTGGATTATTTAAAAGAGTGTCATAAATATATGCGCCGACTGTTTTGTTAGAACTATCTATTTCTTGTTCGGTTTTCTTTTTGATTAAAGTCCAGTCATCTTCTTTAGGAGCTCGAAAACTACGTTTTACAACACCTTCTTTGTCCAACTTCTCTGAGCCGTCTTCATTTATATCAGTCGTGACTATGAAATCCCGTGTTTTATCTTTCCAATCATCCAAAGGTGTTTTACTCAAACGCCTATAAATCCAGCCATTTTCTAAGTGCAAAGAATACCAGGTTTCTCCCTTTTTGTTAGGTTGTTCATCGGCTGCTACATCTACAATTCTTAACGAGTGAAATTCTACTTTTTTGTTGGGATTCTCTTCCTCTTCTTCACCTCTTAATTGGTAATAACCTCTTTTTTGATTGAAATTCAGAATTATCCATGCCAATTCTTGAGATGATATTTTTTGAGACAATGCTTTTTTTCGGAGATAATAAATTGTCCAATCATACGGAATTCGGGTATCTTGTCCTTTTGCTTTGAAATCAGCAACCATTTCTGTAAAAGAATCTTGAAATAAAAATTCAAATTTTTCATTATCATTTTTTTTCCACGCCAATTTAGGTTCAGTTTCAGCTTTGAACTGCCCCAATCGTTTCTCAAAATCTATTTGTTGAGCGTAATGCTCCGGTAAGAAACCTAAAATATTAAGAACTCTGTGCAGTCTTTCTCTACGAAGAAGATGTCTTTCTCTCAATCTTCTAACTCCACGATAACCCGTTCTTTCTGCTGTTTGTGATATCGAACTACCCTCTGCAAATTTACCTAAAGTACCTGCGTCCATCGGAATAATCCGACTTCCCATTCCAAGGATTTCACCTTGTTTACTCTCAAAATCTTGTTTGATTAGAGTCCAACCAATAGAGTTGGTTCCCAAATCCAATCCTAAAATTGTTTTTTTGCTCATAATTCCAAAGTTTTAATAATTAGTAAAAAGAGGAAACAATGGACAACGAAATACTTCGTTTTGCCTTTGTTTCTTAAATTTTGGGTAATTTAGAAAAAATATTCTATTTTTGTCTTACAAATTTTGAAAGCAATTCACAATAAGGATTATTCCGTTGTGAAAACATTTGGGTTACCTCTTGTCCATAATCAGGAGGTTTTTTTATACCCAAATGTTTCAGCGAATACTTTTTAAAAGCATTATTGATGAGCTAAAACTTTACTACTGTGCACTCGAAAGTTTGCCTCGTTTTTATTTGTAAATGTTTCACGAACACCTTATAAAAACAAAAAAACTTGTGCGCTAAAACATTTAGCGCCTCGACTATCTTCGGTTTTTTTTATTCCTTAAAATAAACCCGTTTGACCCGCGATGAAATTGACGTCAGAACTTCATAAGAAATTGTATCCATGGATTTTGCAACATCAGTGGCTGTAGGATTTTCGCCAAAAATGATTACTTCATCGCCTTCTTTGCAGATGATGTCAGTCACATCCACCATCAGCATATCCATGCAAATCGCCCCCACAATCGGCACAAGTTGGTCATGAATATTTACACAACCTTTTCCGTTGCCCAACACCCTGCGGATACCGTCTGCATAGCCAACCGGTAGCGTGGCAATTCGGCTTTTTCGCTCCGCCTTGTACCTCCTTCCGTAACTCACGGTTTCGCCTGGTTCAATTTCACTGATTCTTGAAATTACAGTTTTGAAAGTGATTACGTTTTTCAATTGTTTTTGAATCTGCGGATCATCGGAAAAACCATACATCCCGATTCCCAATCGAACCATATCATATTGGTGCTCCGGGAAATGCACCATCCCCGGAGAGTTCAATGCATGTTTTATCGGATTGATTTCCAGGGCTGAACAAATCTTATCATACGCCTCATCAAAAGTCTTTAATTGCTGTAACACAAATGCTTTTTCCTCGGGAATATCCGCTGTGGCTAAATGGGTAAATATGGATTGAATCCGGATGGATTTTTCAATGCTGAGAAATTCTATGATTTCATCCAACTCATCAGGTTTGAACCCCAATCGATTCATTCCGGTATCTATTTTCAAATGAATAGGATAGGGTTCTGAAATGGATTTTTCTTTCAGGATTTTCACAAACAGATTCAGCACACGCAAACTGTATAATTCCGGTTCGAGTCGATAATCAATTATCGGTGAATAGCTGCTCTGTTCGGGATTCAGAATCATAATGGGCATGCTGATGCCGAGTTTTCGCAATTCCACACCTTCATCTACATAAGCTGCTCCGAGATAATCAATCTGCTGATGTTCAAGCGTATGCGCCACTTCAAAACTTCCTGCACCATAGGCATTGGCTTTGATCATCGCCATCAGTTTAGTTGTGGGCTTGAGTCGACTTTTGAAAAAATTCAGGTTGTCCACCAGTGCCTGTAGATTCACTTCCAGCACCGTATCATGCGCCTGTTTTTCTAAAATGGCCGAAACTTTTTCCAATTCAAAAGGCCTGGCTCCTTTCAGTAGAATCGCTTCATTGTTGACATTCATCAAGTTGATGGTTTTCAAGAAATCATCTGTGGTTCTGAAAACTCTGGAATCGACCTGAAATAGATTTTTATATTGGGGAATGAATTCTCCAATCAAAATCAAATTATCGATCGGATAAGAATTAATCAAATTCGCCACTTCCCTGTACAAAATATCCTTGTCTAAACTGCTTTGTAATACATCCGTCAGCACCACACTTCTTCTCGAAAAAGGCTGCTGCACCAAAACATCCATCGCCACTTTTACGGAATGAAGGTCAGAATTGAATGCGTCATTGATGATGACACTGTTTCGAATGCCCTCTTTGATTTCAAGACGCATCTCAATGGGTTGCAAAGATTTACACGCATTCAGATGCTTTTCAAAATCTATTTTCAAAGTATGGATGACCGTGAGGACGCAGCAAATATTTTCCACGGAAGCTTCATCCAAAAAAGGAATTTCAATCCGGTAATTGACAGCGTTCAGTTGAAAAGAAATCTGTTGACTGTTTTGAAGTTTTTGGATGCCGAGAATATGAAATTGATTTTCCGGTGATTTTCCGAATGTAATGATTGCTTTGTCCGGATAAATTTCCTCTATCATTTGTCTCAACAATGCATCATCGCCGTTGAAAATAATTATCTGTGCTGTTTTGAATAATTTTAATTTTTCCCGAATCAATTGTTCCCGGGTTTCAAAATTTTCTAAATGTGCAGTTCCGATATGGGTCAAAACGCCGATTTGTGGTTGAATCATTCTTTCCAACCGCTCCATTTCTTCTGGTTTTGAGATTCCAGCTTCAAAAATCCCTAATTCATTTTCAGCCGAAATCCTCAGCACCGAAAGCGGAACGCCGATTTGTGAATTATAACTTTTGGGACTTCTGACGATTGAAAAATCCTTCCACAAAAGCTGGTTCAGCCACTCTTTGACAATGGTTTTTCCATTGCTTCCCGTGATTCCGATAATCGGTAAATTAAATTCAACCCGATGATATTCAGCCCATTGTTGCAATGCTTTTAGCGGAGAATTGACTTTCAGATAAACCGCATCCTCTTCGGGTTCTTCTATTCCGGGAACAACAAAAACCCGAATTCCTTTGCGGTAAGCATCATTGACGTATGTGTTCCCTCTTTCCGCAAATGAAAAAAACACAGCGTTGATTGGTCTATAAACCGTTCGGGAATCGAAATAAATCGCATTCACAAAACCATCAGGATTTCCAATGATTTCTGCGGAAATGATGTTTGCTAATTCTAATATTTTGTATGAATTCAAGGATTTTGATTTATTAGCGTAATTCACAAAGTTCTCAAAGATATTTTATTTAAGTTTAATGGTTATAAAGAATCGGAAAAGTTTAAACTGATTTTCTTTTATCGCAATGATTCTAAATTACTTAACATCCGTCTCTTCCATGAAATTCAGATAATTCCGGTACCGGCTATCAGCGATTTCATGATTTTCTACTGCGATTTTAATGGCACATCCCGGCTCGATGGTATGCAGGCAATTGTAGAATTTACAATTTTCTTTTCGGGCAAAAATTTCCGGAAAATAGCCCTGAATTTCTTCTTTTTCCATTTCTGTCAATCCGAATTCCTTGATGCCCGGCGTGTCGATGCAGTGTCCGCCAAATGGCCATTCGTGCATTTCCGCAAAGGTTGTGGTATGCTGTCCTTTCTGATTGAAATCCGAAATTTCGGCTGTTTTAATTTCTAATTCCGGATGCAAAACATTCATCAAAGTGGATTTTCCGACACCGGAATGTCCGGAAAAAAGACTTGTTATCGCTTTCAATTCACTTTTTAATTCTTCTAAATGAAATCCCGTCACCGCAGAAATCTCCAAGACACGATAACCGATGTTTTCATAGATTTCTTTGAGCGTTTTGGCTGCTTTCAACAATTCATTGTCATAAGTATCCATTTTATTAATTACCAAAACGACAGGAATATGATAGGCTTCGGCAGTAATGAGAAAACGGTCGATGAATCCGGTTGAGGTTTTGGGATTGTCCAATGTCACAATGAGAAAAGCTTTGTCGATGTTGGATGCAATGATATGGGTGCGTTTAGAAAGGTTTACGGAGCGGCGGATGATGTAATTGGTGCGCGGCTGAATCCCGGTAATCACCGCCAATCCTTCGTTGTCAATTTCAAATTCCACCCAATCTCCCACAGCCACAGGATTGGTATGCTGTATGCCATCGATTCTGAATTTGCCGCGCAATCTTGCTTTGTGAATCTGCCCGGTCTTCTCTTTCAGGAAATACCAGCTGCCGGTGGATTTGACAACACGGGCTTTCATTTTTCGGATTTAACGGTATTTTCTTTTTTCATAATAGAGTTCTGATGGCGAATGGATTCCTGATGGATTGCCTTGATAAGTTCGTCGATAAATTCTTCGGAAAGCCCGAGTTTCTCTCCCAACTTAATTGTTTTTTCTAAGATTTGCCCCCATCTTTCTCGTTGGAAAACAGCCACATTGTGTTCTTTTTTCAACCTTCCGATTTCAGCAGAAACAGCCATTCTTTGCGCAACGGCATCGAGAATAATCTGGTCGGTTTCATCTATTTCATTTCTGAGTCTGTCGAGATTGGAATGATAGAGTGCATCCTGATCATCGCTTTTTCGCAACACTAACCTGTCGAGCATTCCCGAAAGTGTTTCAGGGGTAATCTGCTGTTTGGCATCACTCCACGCGTCATCCGGATTGGGATGAGTTTCAATCATCAAACCGGCAAATTCAAAGTTGAAAGCCATTTGTGCAACATCAAAAAGCCCTTCACGGTTGCCACAAATATGCGAAGGATCGCAAATCAAAGGGATATCCGGCATGCGATTCATGAAGTCAAGCGCAATTTGCCACTGAGGATTGTTGCGGTATTTGGTTTTTTTGTAAGTAGAAAACCCACGGTGAATAGCACCGATGTTTTGGATGTTTTGTGCCTTCAGTCGTTCGACTGCGCCAATCCATAATTCCAAATCAGGATTAACAGGATTTTTGACCAAAACTGTTTTCTTCGTATCTCTGAGGGCTTCCGCAATTTCTTGAACAGTAAACGGATTCACAGTGGTTCGCGCGCCAATCCACAAAACATCAATGTCATATTCCAATGCCAGACGAACATGGTTCGCATTGGCCACTTCTATGGCTGGAAGCAATCCGAATTCTTCTTTTACCCTACGCAACCACTTCAGCCCTTTGGCACCGACCCCTTCAAAACTGTCAGGTTTGGTACGCGGTTTCCAGATGCCGGCGCGATAAATACTTACACGGCTTTTATCCAAACGCTCGGCGGTTTCCATGACCTGCGATTCTGTTTCAGCACTGCACGGCCCGGCAATAATCAATGGATGACCAAAGTTTTTTATCCAGTTATCGGGATTTTTCATCTAAGACAAATTTACGATAATTCTTGTGAAAGAAATCAAGCTTTAATAGCTGATTAAAGTGATTTTATCAGGTTTTTAATAATGAATTTCTGCCTGAAAAGCAGAACGGCGTCCAGATTGTACTCTGTCCGCCGCCCTTACCAATTGTTAATAATTAAAATTGCCATGCCGCCGACAAAAGAAACATATTTCTGGTGTTTTTCACATCGGCAACGTAGTTATGGTCAGCATTCAAAGGCAAAGTAGCATAATATACAGTATTGTCAGCTGAGTCAAAATCAACGTAATCTGCATTTCCAAAAACATAGTTGTATTTTTGATTTTGCATCTGATAGGCCGCATCTAATCTGAATCCTCCAAAGTCATATCCAACACCAAAACTGATTCGGTTGAGGTCTCCTCTGATGGCTTTCGAGAAATTCTGTGAAGTAGGAATTCCATTTCCGGCATCTGCATTCAACGTGATGCTTTCAAATGGTGATTGTACATAATTATAACCTGCTCGGATACTGAAATCATTGATTATGTATTCCCCACCCACTCTGATTTCGGAACTGGATTTCAGATGCTGATCCAGAAAATTATTGATTTGGGTGAAATCTCCATTTGGTTTGAATTGGGTGGATCCGTTCATGTGAAGCGTATAATCCACATTCAATGCCAGAGAATTCATTAAAATAGCACCCGCACTCGCAACCAAACGGCTGTTGGATATCCTGTCGTAATTGCTGTAATAAAAATCATATTGGTATTCATCTTCTCCAACCGGTAAATTGGCGTAGAAATTCTCCTCTAAATTATCATACCAAACAGGGCTGTGGTATGCCAATCCAAAACGAAATTGATCGTTTACTCTGGCAATGGCACCCGCACTCAATGAATACCCGGTTGCTTTAACTGAGTATGGTGTACCGTTCAAATCATATCGATAAACAGTGCCATTCGTATCTTCGTCAAAAAACACATAATTATCATATTGCGTATCGTGGATATTCAGACCAAGTCCCAAGTATAATTTCTCCTGATAGCTCGCACCAAAATCCACGGACATTTTGCTTTTATAACCAATCATCAAATCTTGGTATCCATTCATGGTGTAAGTTGTAGTTCCATCGAGTGTTTCTCCTGGCTGAAAGGTTTCTGTGATTTGATTATTCCGATCCATTGCCAACCAGTTGTCCATAGATTCTTTGGCAAAGCTGATACCAATAGAAAAACGGTTCCAAGCACCCAAATTATTTTCAAAAATCATATTGGCTGTCAGATTCTGAAAGTCAAATGAATTGTCATTTGTTTTGACCGTACTCCCAAAAGTGGTTTTATTGTTGAATGTATTGAACGCCAAAGTCGCGCCAAATTCTGAGGTAATAGCCAATGCACCACCGGCAGGATTTTGGGAGGAGGAAGACAATTCTGACCCAAGTGCTCCCATGGAACCACCCATGCCGATATAACGTGCACTTCCGGCATTTACATCATTTGAAAAAACTGAAACGGAACTGATATCCTGTACTGTTTGCGCATTTACGATGCCCGCAATACTCAGTAATAGGAAAATTGATTTCTTCATTAAAATGTATTTTGATTTTTTTAAGAAAGCCGGTCTGTGTATAGACAGGCTTTCATTAATTTAATTTTACCTAAAAATTATCTCGATCGGGTACCTGAACTTCGTGTACCCCCACCAAAACCACTCGAAGAACGAGATGGTGTACTCATATTGGAACTGCTCTGTCTCGGAGAAGTACTTCTCATGCCACTGTTTGAAGGCGTTGTTGACCGCGTTCTTGGCGCCGTAGTTCTTGGCGATGTTGAACTCGGTGCCGTTGACCGTGTTCTCGGCCTTGTATTAGAATTCGGTGTATTGCCTTGGTGCATATTATTACTCCGTGTCGGTGTGTTCGGCCGCACATTAACAGGCGGTGTAGCTCTCACCGGTCTTTGAGAACGCACATTTTCAGAAGTAGGCTGATTGGAATTCGTATTTCCACTCTGATTTTGGAACTGACCTTGTTGGGTTGCCGGTGCTGTCGGTCTAACAGGTCTTGGAGATGTATTATTATTTAAATTGCTCTCAGTCGGTGTCGTAGGTCTCACATTGGTGTTCCCCGGATTTTGATTCACAGGATTCCCAACTGTGGGTGTTGTTGGTCTCACTGGTCTTGGTGTAGGTGTATTATTATTAATCGTACTCTCTGTCGGTGTCGAAGGTCTGACAGGTCTTGGGTTGTTGATGTTATCCACATTGGTGATATTACCCGGTGTTCTGACAGGAGTTGTCGGACGGGTTCCGGCATTGGAATTCCCCGGACGTGTTGCGGAAAGCACTGGATTTCTGTATGGGCTGTTAGAATTGCTCAGCATAGAACCCGGACGGGTTCCGGGCGCAACGTGAGTCCCCCGGTAATAATATCCCGGATATCCGTAATAATGTCCGTAGCCATAACCATATCCGTAGCCATATCCCCAATGATATGGGTTATATCCCCATCCATAGTAGGGATAGCCCCAAGACGGACCGTAACCCCAACCCCATGAAGGACCATAGCCCCAGCCATAGTATGGATAACCCCAGCCTATTGACCAACGAAATGCCCATCTTGAATATCCGTAGCCGTAACCATAGCCCCACCAAGGACTGCTCCAGCCGTAATTGTTGATTGTTATATCTAAACCGTCATATCTTCCCCAATCCGCAGATGGACTTGTAGAATATGAACCATAACCGCCAGTATTGTAAATATTGATTGTTTGATTGCTATCAGACTGCCCGCCTGCTTGAGTCTGAGTTTGAGTGTTATAGTAAAAATCCTCTGCACCATTGCCGTTGGCGTCAAAATAGGCACCGCCAATCTTTATATCATAGTCATTACCTTGTGTAGTCTGTGTACTAATGCCGTCTTTAGAAGGGCTGTAGTAAACGCCATCCGTTCTGGCCGTCGATTGATTCGAGGCGCAGGAACTCACTCCAATTACCAATGCCAGCACACCGAAATAACTGAAGATTTTTTTAGAATATTGGTAAACTCTGCTCATTTTCTTATTATTAACAATTAGTATTTATTCTTTAAATTTGCGCACTAAATTTAGTGTGATTTATTCTTTAAACAATTAAACACACTGTTAAAAAGGCAATTATTATGCCAACTTAATAAAATCAAAGACAACGCAAATCGTAAAAACCAAAGAATGGCGAAGCTTACAACAAGAGAGGAGGATTACTCTAAATGGTACAATGAATTAGTGACTCAAACCGGAATGGCAGAAAATTCCAAAGTCAGAGGTTGCATGGTTATCAAACCATACGGCTATGCCATTTGGGAGAAAATGCAAGGTGAATTAGACAGAATGTTTAAGGAAACCGGGCATCAAAATGCTTATTTCCCGTTATTTGTACCCAAAAGCATGTTTGAAGCTGAAGAGAAAAACGCAGAAGGATTCGCCAAAGAATGTGCTGTAGTAACACATTATCGTTTGAAAAACGACCCTAACAATCCAGGGAAACTCATTGCGGATCCGGCTGCCAAATTAGAGGAAGAGTTGATAGTTCGTCCCACATCGGAGGCCATCATTTGGAGTACCTACAAAAACTGGATTCAGTCTTACCGTGATTTACCGATTTTGATCAATCAGTGGGCCAATGTAGTCCGATGGGAAATGCGGACACGTCTGTTTTTGAGAACTGCCGAATTCCTGTGGCAGGAAGGGCATACAGCTCACGCCACACGCGATGAAGCCATGGAAGAAGCCGAGAGAATGTTGGATGTTTACGCAGAATTCGCGGAAAATTTCATGGGAATACCGGTCATCAAAGGTTATAAAACACCTAACGAAAGGTTTGCCGGAGCGGAAGAAACTTTCTGCATAGAAGCATTGATGCAGGATGGCAAAGCATTGCAAGCCGGAACTTCTCATTTCTTAGGACAGAATTTCGCCAAAGCTTTTGATGTAAAATTCGCTTCCAAAGAAGGAACCTTGGAATATGTTTGGGCAACTTCATGGGGTGTTTCCACCCGCTTGATTGGTGCGCTAATTATGACACATTCTGATGACCAAGGGCTGGTATTGCCACCGAAATTAGCACCGATTCAGGTGGTCATTGTTCCCATTTACAAAAATGAAGAACAGAAAAATGCCATCGCAGAAACAGCTCATCAATTGATTGCGGAAATGAAACAACGTGGAATTTCCGTGAAATTCGACGATGATGACACAGTGAAACCGGGTTGGAAATTCAATGAGTATGAATTAAAAGGCGTTCCGCTTAGAATCGCCATCGGGCCACGAGATTTGGAGAAAAAACAAGTGGAACTCTCAAGGCGAGATACGCTGGAAAAGTCATTTGAAAAAATCGATGGTTTAGCCGATTTAATCAAAAATAAATTGGATGAAATCCAAGAGAATATTTTCAAAAAAGCCAGAGATTTCAGAGATAATCATATCACCCCTGCCGCATCGTGGGAAGAATTTCAAAATATCTTGGAAACCAAAGGCGGTTTCATCTCTACTTATTGGGATGGAGAAGCGGAAACTGAGGAAAAAATCAAAGATGAAACCAAAGCAACCATCCGCTGTATTCCATTTGAACAACCGGATTTGACAGGAAAAAAAGATTTGTATTCCGGCAAGGATGCTAAATTTCTGGTTTATTTTGCCAAAGCTTATTAGATTTAACAAAATATTATTACTTTAGCACGACTTTTGGCTTAAATATTGAATTAACAGAAATTTTAAATTATGAAAAAAATCTTATTTATCACAGCAGCATTCACTATCTCTGTTTGTGCATCTGCTCAGCAAGTTATCAGTAAAAACTCTAAAGCTCCAGTCGAAACCAGTGTAAAAAACAATTTCGAGGAATGGGCTAAAGTACTTAAACTCACAAGTGAGCAAATGCAAAAAATCAGAGGAATCGAAGAATCTTACATGAAACGTAAAGAAGATGTTCGGGCAACAGCCACTCCAGAGATTTTAAGCAATTTGGAGACTGAAAAGAAAAAAGAAATTTACGAAGTGTTGAGACCGGATCAAATTGAAGCTGATATTAGATATCAGGAAATGAAAGAAAAGGAGAACATAGAAAAAGCCAGCGTAAAATCCTTGAGATAATCAGTTGGAACAACACAAAAAATGAATGCCTTCCGAACAGAAGGCATTTTTGTTAAAAATCGAAAAACAATGTCAGCCAAAAGTATTCTAACTATTCTTGCCCTCACTATAACTACTATCGCTTACTCACAAAACATCATTCTGAAAGGCAAAATCACGGATGAAAAAGACAATCCGCTCGAATTCACCGCCGTTTCCCTGCTAAATGCATTAACCAACGAAGAGGTTGCGAATGATTTCACTACGGATTTGGGTAACTTTCAACTTGAAGTCGCACCGGGAGATTACATTCTCTTTATAGAATCCATTTCCGGAAATATGATGGAACAAACCATCACGCTGACCAAGAATGAAGATATTGGAACAATTAAATTAAAAGGAGAAGAAGTTGTGTCCCTGCAAACAGCTACCATTGAAGGTACAGCAAGCCCCTATCGCATGCAGTTAGACAAGAAAATCTATGATGTGGCCAATGACAATTTATCGAAAGGCAGCTCCATTTCAGATGCGTTAGAAAATGTCCCTTCCGTACAGGTGGATCAGGAAGGAACCGTGAGTTTGAGAGGAAATGACAATGTCGTTATTTTGGTAGATGGCAAACCTTCGTCGCTAATTGGAATTACCGATCCCGGTCAAGCCTTGAAAAACCTGCCGGCTGATATGGTCGAAAGAGTGGAAGTCATCACCAATCCTTCTGCCCGATATGAAGCCGAAGGAAGTGCTGGAATCATCAATATTGTCCTCAAAAAAGGAAAAATGAAAGGGCTGAATGGCTCTGTAAACATCAACGGCGGGATTCCAACTTCAGTGGGGGCATCGGCCAATATCAATTATCGCGTCGGGAAATTTAATCTGTTTACTAATTTCGGTTACAGATATTCAGAGTGGAAACGGGAAGGAAGTTCTCATACGACAAGATTTGATTCGGAAGGTGTGCCGAGATTTGAAGATATGATTAATAATTCCACCACAAAAAACAACAATTATAATTTCATGCTGGGAACGGAATATTATTTGGACAACAGAAATACCTTTACAATCTCGGGATTGTATCAAACCGGCAAAAACAATACGCTTTCAGAACTGAGTTATTTAGATTTTGACTCCCATCACAATCAAACCGCTTCTTCTGCAAGAACGGAAGATGGGGACGGAGATGATTTTACCGTAGAAGGAAACTTCAATTTCAAACATGAATTTGAAGGTACCGGCCATGAATTGGTCTTCGATGTCAGAGCAACACATTCTGAAGATACGAGAAACAGTGATTTGCGAGAAATCGGCGATTGGGTGAATTCATCAGAAAGGTCTTATAATTTCCGGAATCAAAACCGTGCCATCCTTTCTGCGGATTACGCTTATCCATTCGGTGAAAAAGGGAAATTTGAATTAGGCGCAAGAACTGAATTCGGCAATAACCTTACTGATTTCAAAGTTGACAGCTTGGCCGGAAGCAACTGGATGAACATCCCCGAGTTTTCAAACCGAACGGAATACAGCCAGAATATTTACGCAGCTTATGCGCAGTTCGGACAAGGATTTGGAAACTTTTCATATTTCGCAGGTGTCCGTATGGAAAGTTCGGATATTACCGTGAATTCTGTATTGAGCAATGACATTGTCAATAAAAATTACACGGATTTTTTTCCAAGTTTGTTTCTGAATTATGAGTTCCAGAACACAGATCAACTGCAACTGAGCTACAGCCGAAGAATGCGAAGACCCGGCGCCTGGATGCTGACGCCTTACACTTCTTATTCTGACAACCGGAATATTTTTATGGGAAATCCGGATTTAAATCCGCAATACACTGATTCATTTGAACTGAATTATATGACCAAATTCGGAAAATTCATGTTGACACCCAATATTTATTTTTCAAAAAGCCATGATGACATCAGACGTTACCGGGTTTTGGATCCCAATACAGGCGCAATCGTAACCCGCCCCATCAACGCCGGTTCTGAAGAGAGATATGGTGGAGAACTTACGTTTACATACCGTCCGTGGAGCTGGTGGAATATCATGGGGAATGTGAATTTGTTCGGCTATAGAGACCGTGGAGAACATACCGATTATTTTACGGATGAATTCGGAGAAACCATCGCACAAACTACTAAATTTGATGGTGACGGATTTAATTGGTTTGGAAGAATCAGCAACAGCTTTAAGCTTCCCAACAAATTTTCGATTCAACTTTCCGGATATTATCGCGGTGGCAGTGAGACCACCCAATCCATCAGAAAACCATCTTACGGAGCAGACCTTTCTATCAGCAAAGATTTTTGGAATGACAATGCTTCATTGACCCTGAATGTGAGAGACCTATTCAATACCAGAAAACACAGATCAACTTCATTCAGCGACAATTTCATTACAGACAGCGAATTCAAATGGCGCGCCAGATCGATTAATCTCACTTTCTCTTATCGGTTCAATCAATCCAAAAGAGATGAACAAAGAAGAAAAAACAATCAAAATCAGAATGATGCAGATTTTGAAATGCAGGAAGGTGGAATATGATATAATTCCCCACAAATGCTGATAATATAAAAAGCCGTTCCTGAGAGAGCGGTTTTTTTATTTTCAACGCAACCTATTTAAAAATTAACGTCTAATGATTAAAGACCTAAAATTTTTATCATAGTGTGTAATTGTTTTGATTAGTTTTTCGCTTTTTTGCTACCCTTTTTAGAGTTGCTTCCATCCCAAAAAGAAGCAACTTTTTTTATTCAACCATTTTAAAATTTCACCACATTTGCAGGATGAAAATCTGGCAGAACAAATGGCTGATCCTCTTTATTCTGATGCTTACTTGGGGAAGTTCCTTTATTCTGATTAAGCACAGTGTCAAAGCATTTTCTCCGATGCAGGTTGGGGCTCTCAGGCTCACCATCGCCGGATTGGTGTTGGTTGCCTTCGGTATTCCAAACCTGAAACTCATTCCGAAGAGTCGCATGATTTGGGTGCTTGCCAGCGGATGTCTTGGGAATTTCATCCCCATGTTCTTGTTTCCCATCGCACAGCAAAAAGTCAGCAGTGCCGCTGCCGGCATCTTGGATTCATTGGTTCCGATTTTTGTTTTGATTCTGGGATTTTTGTGCTTCAAAATCAGAAGCTCATGGACTCAAGTTTTGGGTGCAACCATCGGTTTCTTTGGTGCGATAATTCTCATCGGGTATAATGGTGAAGGTCAAAGTAATGATATTTTTCACTCCATGCTGATTATTCTGGCTACACTGATGTATGGAATGAGTGCTTTGATTATAAGCAGATATCTTGCTGATATCCCGTCGTTCAGGCTTTCTTCCGCTGTGTTCACCATTTGGTTTGGTCCTGCTTTGCTGATATTGGGATTTTCAGGATTTTTTAAGGATTTTACCGGCTCTCCTGAACAGATGAAAGGCTTGGGTTACATTGCTATTCTCGGGCTGTTTGGAACTGCTGTTGCCATGATTCTTTTCTATAATCTCATTCGGCTGACTTCCGCAGTTTTCGCTTCCTCTGTGACTTATCTGATGCCGTTGGTCGCCGTAATATGGGGATTGTTGGACGGCGAAAAACTGACTTGGGAGCATGCCATTGGAGGCCTATTAATTTTATTGGGAGTTTATTTGATACAAGGTAGAACCCGAAAAAAAGAAGCCAAAATTAATCCAAATCAAAGCGGGTTAGCTCTCTGAAAATTTCCAATCGTTCCCAAAGTTCGGCGTCAGTCAATTCTTGCAAACTTTCCGTTCCAAACTTTTGCACAGTGAATGAAGCCATGGTACTTCCGTAGATAACTGCCCTTTTCAGATTTTCAAAAGAATAGTCCATTGTTTTGGCCAAATACCCAGAAAAACCGCCGGCAAAAGTGTCGCCTGCACCGGTCGGATCCACTACTTCATCAAGTGGGAGTGCAGGCGCAAAAAAAACTTCCCCTTCCTTAAATAGCAACGAACCATATTCTCCTCTTTTGATAATCAGTATTTTCGGTCCCATTTGCAAGATTCTTTCCGCCGATGCCTTCATCCCATATTCCCCGCTCAGTTGTCGGGCTTCCTCGTCATTGATGGTCAAAACGTCCACGTGTTTCAGCACTTGCAGCAAATCGGTTAAGGTGTGATCCATCCAAAAATTCATGGTATCCAATACTACCATTTTGGGACGTCTCGTCATTTGATTCAGCACCATCATTTGAACGGCGGGTGCCAAATTTCCAAGCATCAGGACTTCAGCATTTTTCCATTTCTCAGGAACAACAGGCTGAAAATTTTCAAGCACATTCAATTCCGTAACCAAGGTATCCCTGGAATTCATATTGGAATGATAGCGACCTGACCAATAAAATGTTTTGCCGGATTCAATTTTTTCAATACCGGTCAAATCAATTCCTTTGGATTGCAATAAATTAAAATCACGCTCTGGAAAATCTCCACCAATCACAGAAACAATGCCTGAGTCAACACCAAGTTTTGAGGCTGCCAATCCAATGAAGGTCGCTGCTCCACCCAAAATTTTATCGGTTTTACCAAAAGGAGATTCTATCTGATCAAAGGCAACGGTTCCAACAATTAGCAAGCTCATTCTTTCTTATTTTGGGTAAATATATGGGTTTTAGAAATTTTTGATTAGCAAATTTCTTTGACAACTGCTTTTTCCGCTTCTTTTCTTGAGCCGTCAAAACCATCGATTCCGGTAACGGTTGTGTATTTCAACACATATTTTTTACCCGGATTCAAGCGTTGGAAAATTCCTTGTATCGCCATTGTGGCTTCATGGAAACCACAAAGAATCAATTTCAGTTTTCCGGGGTAAGTATTGCAATCTCCTACTGCAAAAATCCCTTCGCGGTTTGTTTGATAATCCAGCGCATTGTTGACCTTCACTGCATTTTTTTCAATTTCAAGCCCCCAATTTGCAATCGGACCAAGTTTCGGAGAAAGTCCGAACAAGGGGATAAAATAATCGACTTCCAAGTTGTGTTTTTGTCCCTGACTTTCAATCGTCAAAGCAGTCAAACGCGCGTCGCCATGCAATTTCGTAACTTCGGCAGGTGTTATCAAGTTCAGTTTGCCATGCATTTTCAGCTGTTGAACTTTATCAACCGAATCCAAAGCACCTCTGAATTCATTCCTGCGGTGAATTAATGTCAATTCAGCAGCGATTTCCGAAAGTTGAATACTCCAGTCAAGTGCGGAATCTCCGCCACCAGCTATGACTACTCTTTTATTTCTGAACATTTCAGGATCTCTTACAAAATATTCAACCCCGTTTTCTTCGTATTTTTCCAAATTTTCCAATTCCGGTTTTCTGGGTTCAAATTTCCCGAGTCCACCAGCGATAATAATTGCTTTGCCTAAATGTTGAGTTCCGCGATTGGTCGTTACCAAAAAAGTACCGTCTTCATTTTCTTCAATGGTTTCCGCAACTTCATTGAGTGTAAATCCCGGTTCAAATTGTTTGATTTGCTCCATCAGGTTATCTACGAGTTCTAACGCACCCACATTGGGATAGCCAGGGATATCAAAAATGGGTTTTTTGGGATACAATTCAGCCAATTGACCGCCTGCCTGTGGCAAAGCATCAATAATATGGCAATGTAATTTCAGCAATCCGGCTTCAAAAACAGTAAATAAACCAACGGGGCCTGCACCTATTATAATTATATCAGTTTGAATCATTTTCAAATTTTGTTTAGTCAATCAGCTAAAGTTTTCAAAGACACAAATTTAAAACTCAACAGCCAAAATTATTGTGATATACATCATTGAAACTGAATTTATTTCAGAAAATCCCTGATTCTTCTCATCGCTTCATTCAATTTGTCTTCGGAAGCCGCATAAGAAATCCGCAAACAATTGTCCATCCCAAAGGCACTGCCCGAAACTGTAGAAACATGAATTTCATTGAGTAGCAACATGGCTAACTCGTCCGCATTGTGGACTTTCGTTCCATTAAAAGTTTTTCCGAAAGTCGCACTTACATCCGGGAAAATATAAAATGCACCATCGGGTTCGGATAATCTGAACATTTTAATTTCATCCACCCATTTGAGCATCAATTGCTTTCGGATATTGAATGCATCAATCATGTATTTGATTTGTGACCTATCCGACCGAAGTGCTGTAATGGCAGCTCTTTGCGCCACTGCATTGGCACCTGAAGTAACTTGTCCCTGCACATTTTCGCAGGCTTTGGCTATCCATTCCGGCGCTCCCATATATCCGATGCGCCAGCCGGTCATTGCATAAGCTTTTGAAAAGCCGTTAATGGTTACCGTTCGATCATAAGCTTCGGGAAAGGTAGCGATGCTGACAGGTTTATTTCCATAAATGATGTGTTCGTAAATCTCATCCGAAAGAATAATTAAATCATGTTTTTGTGCAAATTCAACAATGATTTTCAATTCTTGAATGCTGTAAACTTTTCCGCTCGGGTTATTGGGAGAGCTAAAAATGATGGCTTTCGTTTTTTGCGTTACAACCTCTTCAAGCATGTCGCGCGTCAATTTAAAACCATCATCAATTGAAGTTTTGACAAAAACAGGTTTTCCACTGCTTAATTTTATAATTTCAGAATAAGACACCCAAAAAGGTGTAGGAATTATCACTTCATCCCCTTTACTGATAATGGATTGAAAGACATTATAAATGGATTGTTTTGCCCCGGTCGAAACCACAATCTGTGAAGGCTTGTATTCTAATTGATTGTCTCTTTTGAATTTAAAGGAAATGGCTTCTTTTAATTCCGGAAATCCTGAAACCGGCGTATAATGGGAATAATTTTCATCAATCGCAGTTTTGGCTGCTTCCTTAATGAATTCCGGGGTATTGAAATCCGGCTCTCCAATACTCAAGCTGATTACATCCTTACCTTCTTCCTTCAATTCTCTTGCTCTTTGCGTCATGGACAAAGTAGCTGAAGGAACCATCTCTCTGACTCTGTCTGAAAGGTTCATACACAAACTTTATTAAAAACCGTGCAAAGTTATTGTTTTACTTACAGAACAAATCAGAAATATGCAGGATTATGGGAAATATGATTATTCTTATTCTGTTGTGGAAAATAGTTTAATCATCATTTTTTGAATAAAAAAAGGCGGAATTAATCCGCCTTTTTTTTATATAAAACTTAAATTAATAACGTTCCAAAACAACTACCCTTCTGTTGCAAGCTCTGCCTTCTTCGGTTTCGTTTGTACATTTTGGATATTGTTCACCAAATGCTCTTACCTCTAATCTGCTGGCTTCCACTCCTTCTTTCACAAGGGCATTCTTAACGGATTCTGCACGTTTTCGGGACAGATTCAAGTTATAAGCATCTGAACCAACGCTGTCGGCGAATCCATCTACAAAGTAGTTTCCATCCTGACTCTTTATGATTTCCGCTGCTGCTTTGACCTTTTCACTGGCATCTTCCGTCAAATCAAATTTATCGAAATTGAAGAGTACATCTTGGAATGTCAGCGGTTCTTCCGGCACTACAGGTGGCTCCACTACTGGCGGAACTTCCTCAATGACTTCCGGAATTTCTTTCATCACTTTACAGCCATTTACACAATAGTATTCATCCGTTTCCTCTCCATTGGGACAGGCTTCGAGTGGACATTCGTCTTTTCTGTCTTCAATACCATCGTTGTCTGTGTCAGGGCAACCGTTATACTTAGCGATTCCGGGGGTATCAGGACATTCATCATCTTCATCCATAATACCGTCTCCGTCACGATCACTTTTCCCAAATCGGTATGCAATACCCGCTTTGGCCTGAAAGAAATCTATGTAATCCGATTTCATAGCCGGCACAGCCACATATTGCAGTTCGAGATTCAAACCGAGATCGCGCCAAACCCAAAAGTTCATTCCCAAGCCACCAGAAACTGCAAAGTGATCATTCATTGCCACTTCACCATTTTCCAAAGCATCGCCATGAACATCCACAACTCCGCTAATCAACTGACCGTCTGCATCAAATACCGCAGGATTGAATTCAAGCCCACGGTAAGGCAACCGATGATAATTAGCACCTACACGGAGGTAGGGGTCAAACCAAGAAGTTTCTTTCAAAATGTAACCATTTGCAAAGCGATAACGGAGTCCAAGCCCGACCAAAGCCATAAATTCATTATCAATCATTAATCTTTTGTTATCTATCTCTCCAATAGAAGCTTGGAGATCAAGAGCAAAAGAATGATTTAAAGTTCTTGAGATTGAAATCTGGGATATTGGCGGCACAAATGACCAATTGTCGCCTTTGAACAACCCTTCTCCCAAACCTCTTGCGCTGGGGTAATTAACTGCGTGGACACCCGCACTGATATACCATTTCTTCAAGGTGTTCTGTGAAAACGATTCCGCAGACAACATTAACATCAAAATGGTCAACAAAATAGAAAATTTTTTCATATACGAGTTTTACTTTATTTTCAATTCACTAATATATAAACATTTTTTTATCATACCTACAGATTTTTATTTATCTTTTTTTTTATGAAAAATATCTCGAAATCTTTTCCGCTTTTTTGCTTTCGGAATAATCATAAAAACCTTCACCTGACTTGATTCCGAGTTTGCCGGCAGTAACCATATTCACCAATAAAGGGCATGGTGCATATTTCGGATTTTTGAATCCGTCGTACATCACATTCAGAATGGAAAGACAAACATCCAGTCCTATGAAATCCGCCAACTGTAAAGGGCCCATTGGATGTGCCATTCCTAACTTCATTACCGTATCTATCTCGCTTACACCGGCTACACCATTATAAAGTGTTTCAATGGATTCATTGATCATGGGCATCAGAATTCTGTTGGCCACAAATCCGGGATAATCATTTACCTCCACAGGGGTTTTGCCCAATGTCAGGGATAAATCCATGATTTTTTGAGTTACTTCGTCCGAGGTGTTAAATCCTCGGATGATTTCAACTAATTTCATAATCGGAACCGGATTCATAAAATGCATGCCGATTACTTTATCTGGTCTTTTGGTTACGGCTGCAATTTGCGTTATGGAAATAGAAGAAGTATTGGTTGCTAAAATCGCATTATCAGGTGCCGATTCATCCAATTGTTCGAAAATCTTGGTTTTCAAATCCACATTTTCTGTAGCGGCTTCCACTACCATTTCAACGTCGGACACACCTTCTTTCATATCCGTGAATGTCTTGATCCGTTTCAATGTATTTTCCTTGTCGGCTTCAGACAATGCACCTTTATTAATCATCCTGTCCAGATTGTTTTGAATAACCCCCAAACCTCTGTCTAAAGCGGCTTGAGAAATATCAATCAGATTCACCGAAAATCCGTTTTGGGCAAAAGTATGGGCAATTCCGTTTCCCATGGTTCCCGCACCGATTACTGCAATTTTATTCATTCTTATTTATTATTTATTAATTGTTTCCATAATCTGATGAGCAAGTCGCAACGCACTTGTTCCATCTTCCAAAGTTACTTTGGGCTGACTGTTGTTCCTGATTGCATCTGCGAAACTCTCTAATTCATCCTGAATGGCATTATTTTCTATGATTTCCGTGGCATCAAAGTAAATTTGCTTCTTCTTGCCTTCGGCGGTTTCGAGAATCATATCCCATTCTCCGGGTGTTTCCGGGGCATCTTTCATTCTAACAACTTCACAGGTTTTTTCAAGATAATCCACTGATATATAAGCATCCTTTTGAAAAAAGCGTGCTTTGCGCATATTTTTTAGTGAGATTCTGCTCGCCGTCACATTCGCCACACATCCATTTTCAAATTCAATTCTCGCATTGGCGATATCCGGCGAATTACTGATAATGGAAACGCCACTTGAATGTACTTTTTTGACTTGAGCATTTACTACGCTCAAAATCGTATCAAGGTCATGAATCATCAAATCCAGAATCACGGGAACATCGGTTCCCCGTGGATTGAATTCCGCCAAACGATGGATTTCAATGAACATCGGGTTATCAATTTTGTTTCTGACCGCTTCAAATGCCGGATTAAATCTTTCCACGTGTCCAACCTGTCCTTTGACATTATTAGCCTTCGTCAGTCGGATGATTTCTTCGGCTTCTTCCACAGAATTGGCGATGGGTTTCTCGATAAAAATATGTTTTCCCGCTTTGATGGCCATTGTCGCACATTCAAAGTGAACGGATGTCGGTGTAACAATGTCCACAATATCCACTTTTTCAATTAACGCCTGCGCAGAAGCAAAGGCTTTCACGCCCAAATTGTTTTCGACCAATTTTGCGTTTTCCTCATCTGCGTCATAAAACCCTATCAAATCCAGCTTTTCGGACTGTTTGGCAAGTTTAATATGAATTTTTCCCAAATGTCCGGCTCCCAAAATACCGATTTTTAGCATTCTGCAATTTTAGCGTTTAAAAGTACATAGAATACCTGTAAATTTTCTCATTTTTGTGAAAAAAGTAAGCAGTGACAGACGATTTTAAACAAAAAGGAAAAAGAAGACAGTTGATTGAAATTTTAAGTCAGCGAGGAATTGAAGATCAAAAGGTGCTTGCGGCCATCAATAAAGTGCCGAGACATCTGTTTATTGACAGTGCTTTTGAGGAATTTGCGTATCAGGATACAGCTTTTCCGATTGCTGCCGGACAGACCATTTCACATCCTTTTACTGTTGCCCGGCAAACAGAACTTCTGCATGTCACAAAAGGTGATAAAGTGCTGGAAATTGGTACCGGTAGTGGCTATCAAACCGCAGTCCTCGTGGCAATGGGTGCTGTTGTTTACACAATTGAAAGGCAGAAAGAATTGTTTGATTTCTCACAGGAAGTATTGAAAAAAATAAAGTTTCTTCCGAAATACGCTACTTATGGTGATGGATACAAAGGTTTACCTGCTTTTGCACCTTTTGATCGCATTTTGGTGACCGCAGGTGCGGCTTCACTCCCAAAAGCTCTGTTGAAGCAATTGGCTATTGGGGGCATTATGGTTATTCCTCTCGGAAATGAGAATCAGATTATGACCACATTTCTGAGAATGAATGAAAAGCAATTTGAGAAGATGGAATTCGGAGATTGCCAGTTTGTTCCCATGCTTGAGCGTACGGTAAAATGAACTTTTTTTTCTGTAAAATTTCTCAATGTATGATTGAGAATTAAACACCTATTAAAAATCGCCTCCATTTCAATTTGAACAAATAAGAAAAGCCGCTCTTTTGAGCGGCTTTTCAGTTAAATATTTGAATATGAAATTATTGTTGTTTTACAATTTCTATTCTTCTGTTCTGTGCTCTACCGTCAGCAGTTTTGTTGTCGTATTTAGGTGCAGATTCACCATATCCAACAGCTTTCAGTCTGCTTCCGCTAACACCTTTACTTACTAAGTAATCAAGCACGGTCTGTGCACGTCTTTGAGAAAGTGCAAGGTTATTGGCATCGTTACCCACGTCATCCGTATGGCCTTGGATTTCGTAGTTTCCGGTAGTCGCATTCAGATACTGAGCGATTACATCCAAGCTTTGTTTAGAAGCTTCTACCAATTCAGCTTTAGCTGTCTGGAAGTAGATGTTTCTTGCGAAATCCGCAATCTGGATATCCGCACAGTCGTCAGCTACTTCAAGTGCCGCAGGCTGGAAGTTTGCATCAGCAAATTTCAACTCAACACGTCTGTTTCTTGCTCTACCAGCTTCAGTGTCGTTGGTTGTAATTGGCAATGCCAATCCGAATCCAACCGCTTTCAGTGAAGAAGCAGGAACACCTTTGCTGATTAAGTAGTTCATTACAGAAGTTGCACGTCTTTCAGACAATGGCAGGTTATAGTTTTGACTACCTTTATTATCAGTGTGTCCTTCCACCAACCAGCGAGGATTTTTGATTTTGCTGTCAGTCAGGATTGGTGCAATTCTGTCAAGAGTAACCATTGACTCAGGCGTCAGTTTATCGGAGTTATACTCGAACAATACTGATTTAATCGCATCTTTGATAGCCTGAAGATCAGCGCAATCTACAGTTGTCACAACAGGACATCCGTTATTTTCTACAGTTCCGAATACATCCGGACAATCATCTTTATCATCACAAACACCGTCTCCGTCTCTATCAGGACATCCGTTACAGCCAGGGATTGAAGAGGCAACACCAGGCGTATCAGGACAATCGTCATCTACATCCAGAATTCCGTCTCCGTCTCTGTCAAGAATCGGGCATCCGTTGTTATCAATCGGACCAGCTTCTTCAGGACAATCGTCAAGATCATCACAAAGTCCGTCACCATCAGTATCAGGACATCCGTTACAGCCAGGATAGCTTGATGCTATACCAGGAGTGTCAGGACAGTCGTCTTCTTCATCCAAAATACCATCGCCATCTCTGTCTTTGTTTCCAAATCTGAAAGTTACACCAACAGAATGCTGGAAGAAATCAAAATAGTCGGTTTTTGCGGAAGGAATCCAGTTGTAATCAGAAGCAACGTTCAAACCGAAGTTTTTGGTAAACCAGAAGTTGATACCGGCACCACCGGATACACCAAGATGATGTTTTCCGGTTTTAGGTTCTTCATACAAATAATCAACAACCAGCGGAGTTCCATCAGGATTTAACTCAATGTCTCCATTGTGATTTCCATAAACAGGGAATCCATAAGGGACATTGTCACCAAGGCTGGTGAAATCATAATGGTTGTAGTTGGCACCTATACGAAGATAGGGGTCAAACCATGAAGTGCCTTTCAAAATTTTGAAACGCAAACCTAAACCGGCATTAATGAACAATTCGTCATTAATTCTCAATCTCTTATTATCAACCTCTCCAACAGAAGCGGTCAAATCTATGTCGAACCATCGACCCAGATTTCTGATAACAGACAATTTAGACAAGGGGGGAACCATCGTGTAGTTGTGGTAGTTAAAATACTCATTAAACACCCCACGTACAGAAGTGTAGTCTACTGCGTGTGCACCCACCGTTACGGCCCAAGGATCTCTTTGATTCTGGGCATTCAGAACAGTACTACTTAAAAATAGCACCATCAGAGCGGTAATTACTAGATTAAACTTTTTCATTATCAAATATTTAGTGTTTTAATTTTGTTCCTTTTACAAAACATTCGGGGACAAATTTAAGAATTCTTTATGATTCTTTCCAAATCTCTTTTTAAATCTTTTTTCTTTAAGGTTTCACGTTTGTCGTACATCTTCTTGCCTCTGGCTAAACTGATTGCAACTTTCGCTAAACCTTTCTCATTGATATACAAATTGATAGGCACTATTGTCAACCCTGTTTCCTTGGTTTTACGTTCTAATTTCTTTAATTCTTTTTTTTTCAATAAAAGTTTGCGCTCTCTCCTGGTTTTGTGGTTATAATAACTACCCCAGTCATATTCCGCAATATACATATTTATTATATACAATTCTCCGTCTTTGAACTGACAGAAACTTTCTGTAATACTCGCTTTTCCCATCCTGATGGCTTTAATCTCCGTACCGAACAACTGTATTCCTGCATCAAAACGCTCCAAAAGCTCATATTCAAATGCAGCCTTTTTATTTCTTATGTTAATTTCATTCTGCATCGCAGTCGGTATTTAATTCATAACTTTGCAACAATTTTAAGAAAAAAATAATTAACATCTAAAATAAATATGTTAACAGTATCAAATCTTTCACTTCAATTCGGAAAAAGAGTTTTATTCGACGAAGTTAATATAAAATTTACGAACGGCAATTGTTACGGAATAATTGGTGCCAACGGTGCCGGAAAATCCACTTTCCTCAAAATTCTGGCCGGAGAAATGGACCCCACTTCAGGACAAGTCAGTCTTGAGAAAGGGAAAAGAATGTCCGTTCTGGAGCAGAATCACTTTAAATACGACGAATACACCGTTTTGGACACCGTCCTCAGGGGCAATAAAGTGCTGTATGACATCAAAGAACAAATGGATACGCTGTACGCAAAGCCGGATTTTTCGGAAGAAGACGGAATTAAAGCCGGAGAATTAGGCGTTCAGTATGAGGAAATGGATGGATGGAACGCCGAATCGGATGCCGCCACCCTACTTTCCAACTTAGGGATTGAAGCCGATTTACACTATACCCTGATGGGCGATTTGGATAACAAAGCGAAAATCCGTGTCCTGCTTACACAGGCATTGTTCGGAAATCCAGATGTGCTGATTCTCGACGAGCCTACAAACGAGTTGGATGTTTATACCATTTCATGGCTTGAAGATTTTCTGGCCAATTATGAAAACACGGTGATTGTAGTATCCCACGACCGTCACTTCTTAGATGCGGTCTGCACCTATATTTGTGATTTGGATTTTGGGAAATTGAATCTCTATTCCGGCAACTATTCATTCTGGTACCAGTCTTCCCAATTGGCTGCAAAACAACGAATGCAACAAAATAAAAAGGCCGAGGAAAAGAAAAAAGAATTAGAGGAATTTATCCGAAGATTCAGTTCTAACGTAGCCAAAGCCAAACAAGCCACCGCACGTAAAAAAATGATTGAAAAGCTGAATATCAACGACATCAAACCTTCCTCTCGCCGTTATCCCGCCATCATCTGGGAACAAGCAAGGGAAGCAGGTGATCAGATTTTGGAGATGAATGATCTTTCGGCTTCCATCGATGGAGAAGTCTTGTTTCAAAACGTCAATATCAACCTGAAAAAAGGAGATAAAATTGGTTTGTTCGCAAAGAATTCAAAAGCTGTAACACAATTTTTTGAAATCATTACCGGTCACGCAGAACCGGATTCCGGTGATTACAAATGGGGAGTGACTACCACGCAGGCATATCTTCCTCTTGATAACAATGAATTCTTTCAAAGTGACATCAATCTGATTGACTGGCTCAGACAATATACGGAAAGTGACGAAGAAAGACATGAAGAATATATGCGAGGATTCCTTGGTAAAATGCTGTTTTCCGGAGACGAAGCTTTGAAAAAATCCTCTGTGCTGTCCGGAGGTGAAAAAATGAGAATCATGTTTTCGCGGATGATGCTACTCAGAGCAAATGTCTTGTTGATGGACGAACCTACTGCGCATTTGGATTTGGAAGCGATTACCGCATTGAACAATTCACTGCAAAATTTCAAAGGCACAGTACTCATCGCATCTCATGACCATGAGTTAATCAGCACTGTATGCGACCGGATTATCGAGTTTACCCCCAAAGGCATTATCGACCGCTACATGACTTACGATGAATTTTTGGAAGATAAAAAAGTGAAGGAACTGAAAGCGGAAATGTACAGTTGATTCCCTTTTCAAAATAAATTCTATTTAAAATCAACCGGTACGGAATATCAGCTGCCGGTTGTTTTTGTGATTCTTGTGAAAATTGAGCTTCATAAGCATTGTTTACGCTTATTTCGTCTCTCTGAAAATCCTTAATTTTCTTAATGGTAAAAAGAATTTAAACCATGAAGAAGTTAAGAGACATTTAGATGAATAAAAATGAACAGTTAGTTTTGCTTCATGAAAATCCTTAATTTTCTTAATGCCTTAATGGTAAAAAGAATTTAAACCATGAAGAAGTTAAGAGACATTTAGATGAATAAAAATGAACAGTTAGTTTTGCTTCATGAAAATCCTTAATTTTCTTAATGCCTTAATGGTAAAAAGAATTTAAACCATGAAGAAGTTAAGGGACATGAAGATTGACAGGATTGATAGGATTGGAAATAAACTTAATGAAAAACCTTAATTTTCTTAATGCCTTAATGGTAAAAAGAATTTAAACCATGAAGAAGTTAAGAGACATGAAGATTGACAGGATTGATAGGATTGGAAATAAACTTCATGAAAAACCTTAATTTTCTTAATGCCTTAATGGTAAAAAGAATTTAAACCATGAAGAAGTTAAGAGACATGAAGATGAATAAAAATGAACAGTTAGTTTTGCTTCATGAAAATCCTTAATTTTCTTAATGCCTTAATGGTAAAAAGAATTTAAACCATGAAGAAGTTAAGGGACATGAAGATTGACAGGATTGATAGGATTGGAAATAAACTTAATGAAAAACCTTAATTTTCTTAATGCCTTAATGGTAAAAAGAATTTAAACCATGAAGAAGTTAAGAGACATGAAGATTGACAGGATTGATAGGATTGGAAATAAACTTCATGAAAAACCTTAATTTTCTTAATGCCTTAATGGTAAAAAGAATTTAAACCATTAAGAAGTTAAGAGACATGAAGATTGACAGGATTGATAGGATTGGAAATAAACTTCATGAAAAACCTTAATTTTCTTAATGCCTTAATGGTAAAAAGAATTTAAACCATTAAGAAGTTAAGATACATTAAGATGAATAAAAAATGAACAGTTAATTTTGACAAATAATAAGTCTTGAAAAAAGTAAAATATGCGAAAAAAGGAAGCCACGGTATTGATTGTTGATGATGATGCCGATGTGCTTTTTGCGGCAAGGGTATGGCTGAAACGCTTTTTCACCAAAGTACTGATTTCCGAATCCGCCCAAAAAATCAAGGGAATTGTGCAAGAAAACGAACCGGATGTGGTTCTGCTCGATATGAATTACCGCAAGGGTTTTGAAGACGGCAGGGAAGGTTTGTATTGGTTGGAATATTTACAGGAAGTGCAACCGGAAACTGTGGTTGTACTGATGACCGGTTTTGGCGATGTGGCTTTGGCGGTCGAAAGTCTGAAAAAAGGGGCCTTTGATTTTGTACTCAAACCTTGGGACAATGACAAATTGTACGCTACCGTCAATGCGGCTGTGGATTTGGCGCGAAAGAACAAGAAAGTTATTCAGTGGGAAAAAATAAATCAGCCGCCCAAGCTTGACTATTTTGAAAGCAAATCTGCAGTGATGAAAACTGCGATGAATCTCGCCGAAAAAGTAGCACCCACCGATGCCACTGTGTTGATTCTGGGAGAAAATGGAACCGGAAAATTCGTGATGGCGCAGCAGATTTATCGTCAATCCCAAAGAAACAATTCTCCTTTTGTGCATGTGGATTTGGGCTCACTGAATGAAAATCTATTTGAAAGCGAGTTGTTTGGATACGCCAAAGGCGCATTTACGGGTGCCGAAAAAGATACGGCAGGTCGATTTGAACTTGCCAATGGCGGAACGATTTTTTTGGATGAAATCGGGAATTTATCTCTGCCCTTACAAGCCAAATTATTGACCGTTTTACAAAACCAAAAAGTCAATCGTTTGGGAGAAACCAAAGAAAGAAAAGTCGATGTACGCATCATTTGTGCCACCAACGCACCGATTTATCAAAGGGTCAACGAAGGGACATTCAGACAGGATTTGTTATTCAGAATCAATACGATGGAAATCACCATTCCGCCATTGCGTGAACGAAAAGAAGACATTCTGCCCATGGCTGAGTATTTGTTGCAAAAATTTAAAACCAAATACCGAAAACCGGATTTGTATTTGTCCCAAACAACCAAAACAGAAATTGAAAATTACAACTGGCCGGGCAATGTTCGCGAAATGGAAAATGTGTTGGAACGCGCTGTGATTCTGGCAGATAAAAACGAAATACATGCCCACCATCTTCATTTTTCACAGTTTGAAATACAACAAAATACAAATGAAAGACTGACTTTGGAGGAAATGGAAAAGGAAATGGTACAGCAGTCTTTGAGAAGAAATCAAGGAAACATAAGCAAAGCGGCCGACGAACTTGGCATCACACGGGCAGCGTTGTACCGAAGAATAGAAAAATTTAATTTGTAGAAATGGGAAAATATTTCGGAATCAAAATAATGCTGAGCATACTGCTGATTTCGGCTTTTGGCATAGCCGGTTTTTGGTTTTTTCGAAACGAATTGACCTTTACGGCGGTTTTCTTCCTATTGATCGCCTTGATTTTGTTGGTGGAATTGTATCGATACATTAATAAACCTTTTCAGGAAGTGCACAAAACGATTTCGTCCATGTTCCACGAAGATTTTTCGCTTCAGTCACCTTCGCCCCAGAAAAACGAATTATTCTCGGATTTGACCGGATTGTATGCCCAACAGAAACAGAATTATTTTGAACGACAATCGGTTAAAATCATCTATGACAACATTTTGAACAGCATCTCGACCGGGATTTTGATTTTGAGGAAAACCACAATTGGCGAATGGGAAATCTTTATGATGAACCGGACTTTTGCGAATATTTTACAAATTCCGGTCTATGCTTCTTGGAGAATTTTTCGGAAAAATGTTCCTGAATTCGCTCAGAAATTAGAAGAAATAAATTTTTCAGAAATACAGCAAAGCATTGAAATTTCAGTGGACAATCAGGAAAATCAAACCTATTCACTCAAAACTTCAACCATCAAAACCTATAATTTTGATTATTTTATAGTGGCTTTGGATTCGGTGCAATCCATCGTTGAAAAGAAAGAAAAACAGGCTTGGCATGATTTGATGAAAGTGATTTCGCACGAGATGATGAATACGCTTACACCGATTAACTCATTGGTAAACAGTCTTCAATATTTTGGTGAACAAAATGAATGGAACGCAGATGATAAGAAAGATTTCAAAATTAGTTTAGAAACCATTCAGAAAAAAACGGTTCACATGCTGGAATTTGTGGACAATTATCGTCAGCTGTCCAATTTGCCCCAACCCAAAATGTCGGAAACCGATTTGGTTACGGTTGTTCGCAGTTGTATTGAAGTGATGAAACCATTGTTGGATAAAAATGAAATCAGTCTCCATTTTGATGCTCAGAAAGAAGAAATTTTGTTGGATATAGACCCCATGCTGACGGAAAGAGTTGTAATTAATTTATTGACCAACAGCATTTATGCGGTGCAAGACAATGAAGTTAAAAAAGAAATTTCAATAAAAATATATCGTCAAAATCCAAGGGTTTTTATCGAAATCAAAGACGACGGAACGGGCATTGAAAAAGAAATCCGAGACAAGGTTTTCATCCCATTCTTTACCACAAGAAAACAAGGAGCCGGCATTGGACTGACACTTTCCAAGAACATCATGGAAGCCCAAAACGGACATTTGACTTTCAAAAGCAAAGCAGGAGAAACAGTGTTTCTGATGAGTTTTCAGCATTTATGAAATTGACATTGAATGACATACAAAATAATCAATGAATTTGCGGGATTCCCGTCTTAATTTTTTATAACTTTGTCAGTATCCGCCAAAATCCGGATAATCAAGAAAAGAAATTCATCAGAAATTTGTCAGCAAAAAAAAACTGTTTTAGATTTTGACAAATAAATTTTCCGGTCTCCCGGAATTATATGCCAAGACATAAAATTCACGCTAATACTGATGTTCCTGACTTCAATCCTGCGGGATGGCATTTCCTTGATAAAGCGTTTGGCGGCAAGTCAACTCACTGAATTATCAATAAAAAAATCACAACATGCCACATTATGCAGAACCCAAAAATGTAAAAGTCAAATCTGTTAACCATTTGACACACGACGTTTTACAAATCATTACTGAAAAACCCAACGGAATCAAGTACCAACCCGGACAAGCAGCCGATGTATCCATCAATAAGAACGGGTGGGAGGAAGAAGCCCGGCCTTTTACTTTCGTTTCACTTCAAGATGAAAATCAAATTGAATTCAACACCAAAATTTATCCCAATCATCACGGGGTGACCGAGCAGCTGCAATATCTGAAACCCGGCGATGAGTTATTGGTCGGAGAAGTTTTTGGTGCGATTAATTATAAAGGCGATGGAATTTTCATTGCCGGCGGTGCCGGAATTACGCCGATGCTCGCTATTTTCAGGTATCTAAGCAAAAATGGAAATCCGGCTGACAATAAATTACTTTTTGCCAACAAAACCCGGGAAGACATCATCCGAAAAGAAGAATTGGAAAACTGGTTGGGCAAAGAAAATTTCATCAATGTACTCTCACAAGAAAATACGGATGGCTTTGAATACGGACATATCAATGCAGATTTAATCAGAAAACACACTGCTGAAAATTTGAAATACTATTATCTTTGCGGCCCTGACCCGATGGTGGAATCCATTGAGAAACAACTAATTGACAAATTGAATATAAAACCGGAATTCATTGTGAAAGAAGAATAAATTCTGAAATCATTGAAAAACCTGAATCCGGTACTTCCAATTTCGGCTATTTCATTTTAAAAAATTTCTCTGTAACAAATCTTATTTCCTGTTGACTAATGGAACAGAAGATTGAAAAATGAAGAAAACCGCGATTCTAATCTTTTTAATAAGTTTTGGCTTTGCTTTTGGCCAAAAAACATGGACACTCAGAGAATGTGTGGATTATGCCATCGAGAAAAACCTGACCGTCAACCAAAGTCGGATTCAGGAAAACCTGACGGAAACCGAATTGAAAAATGCCGGTAACCAATGGCTGCCGACAGTTTCGGGCTATTTAGATAATTCATTGACCTTAGGAACCAATAATCCGAGTATTAATAAAGGCTATATTCAGTACGGAAATGGTTTGGGGGTTAATTCTTCCATCACGATTTATCAGGGTGGACTATTGAAACTGAACGAAGAAAAAGCAGAGCTCAACAAAGAATCAGCCCGATTGCATACAACCAAAACCATCGATGACATTTCACTGATGGTGGTCAATTATTATCTAAATGTAATGCTGAACCGTGAATTATTGGAAATTGCACAAGGCAACCAAGCCATCAGTGAACAGCAATTGGACAGAACCCAAAAACTCTTTGACGGCGACCGGGTGGCGCGTGCCGATTTGGTGCAAGCCGAAGCGGAACTCGCTCAAAGAAAGAAAGATACAGCCGATGCAGAAATTGAAGTGGAAAGAGCTTTGTTCAATCTGGCATCTTTACTACAATTGCCTGATTATCGGGAATTTGATGTAGAAACAATTCGACTTCCGGACGAACTGAGCCTGCAATTGTATGATTTGGAACAGGTGTTGCAAACGGCTTATGCGCAGCAGCCAGCGGTCAAAAGAGCTGAAACCGAGATGCAAATTGCACAAAAAGATATTGAGATTGCGGAAATAGGCTTCAAACCCAAAGTTACCGGAACTTACAACTTGGGAACCAATTATTCTTATTTCTTCAACAAAGGTTTAATTCACGATGCTTGGCTGAATCAATGGTACGATAATCTGACCAATGTATTTGGGGTGAGTGTTTCCTTTCCAATTTTTGAAAAACACAACAATAAAATCAATGTGGAAAGAGCGGAAATCAATAAATCGCTGGCTCAGAATATAATTGAGCAGGAAAAACAAACCATCAAGGAAAATGTACAGATGGCTTATTTTGATTCGAATTCTGCTTTCAAAGCTTATGAAGCCGCAAAAGAAAGTGTCCGTTCCAATGAAATTTCGGTAGATTTTGCACAAAGAAGTTTTGACGCAGGGGTGCTGAATTTGTATGATTTGAACATCGCCAGAAACAACCTGATTGCCGCCAAAGCCCAACTGGCACAGGCCAAATACAATTATGCTTTCCGGATGAAAGTACTTGATTTTTATGCCGGAATTCCGCTGACTGTCGGATTGGAATAGAAAGTTCGGTGAAATCAAAACCGTTTAATTCCGTAATTTTGTCAACCAATTCATGTAAAATGACATTGCTTCATTTAGAAACCTCGACCAAAAATTGTTCGGTTGCCTTCTCCAAAAACGGCGAAATCCTCTGTCTTTGTGAAGAATATGATGAAAAGTACGGGCATTCCGAAAAACTCCATCAGTTTGTGAATTGGGCATTGGAGGGCGCGGAAATTGAGTTGAAAGACATAGACGGCGTCTGTGTTTCCAAAGGGCCGGGTTCCTTTACCGGATTGAGAATCGGTGTTTCTGCCGCAAAGGGTTTTTGTTTTGGTTTGGATGTTCCCTTGCTTTCACTGAATTCATTGGAAATTCTGGCGCAGACCCAAATCAACAAAGATTATGATTTGATCATCCCGATGATTGACGCACGCAGAATGGAAGTTTACACCGCGGTTTTTGACGGAAAGGGAAATCAAATTTCAGAAATCGAAGCCAAAGTCTTGGATGAAAATTCATTTGCGGAATTCAAAGACCGCAAAGTGGTGTTTGTTGGAGATGGGGTCGAAAAAAGCAAAGCAATTCTGCAACTGCCGAATACAGATTTCCCGGAGGGAATTCATCCATCGGCAAAAAACATGATGAATTTGGCGGAAGAGAAATTCAGCCATCAGGATTTTGAAGATGTAGCCTACTTCGAGCCGTTTTACTTGAAAGAATTCAGGGCAGGAAAATAAAATTGATAATTTTCTATTTCGAAATGTTTATATTTGCAACCTTGTTCGGGGCGTAGCGCAGTCTGGTAGCGTATCAGCATGGGGTGCTGGGGGTCGCTGGTTCGAATCCAGTCGCCCCGACAACGAGAAAGTCCATCCATCCGGATGGATTTTTCTTTTTGAATTTCTTGCTTTCTGTATTTAGCCGCCTCTTAAAAAGGAGCATTTAATTGTTTATCAATAAAATGATATGCAATACGAAGCCTGCATTTGATTTTCTCAGGCTAAAGATATAGATTTTTTTCCAACACTTCTAACTTCCACATCCAGAGATGAACTGCAATTGAAGAATATTAGCAAAGGGACACAAGTAAGTTTTTTTCATCTGTAAAAGTTGTTTAATGGATTGGGATTTAATCAACAAAAATAATTTTTGATTTAATTTTTTGAAGCTTTTTATTTTTCTTGATTCTATATGTGAAATATCCATAAACATTTAATATCGGATAAGAAAAAGAAATTGTTGCCTTCTTTCCAGTATGTTCAACTTTATTAATATAAAAATTATAACACCGGCAATTCTTCTTACTTGCGTAACAGGAAACTCTATCTAAATATTTTTCAGAAACCAAGATTAATTTCCCATAATTATCTTTGAAAACTCTTTCACCAAAATAGTGTAATGTATCTGCTACAAAAATAGTATCACAATCATTAAAATTTAAATATTTGTACTCCCTGAGTTCTTTGTCGTTCACAAATGTTTTTAATAACAAGCCATTATCTACTTGTGAGAATAAGGTGATTGATATAGAAAACATTATAGTAAATAATGAAATTTTATTATTCGGTAACATAAGAATTTACATTTGGATTCACATTTAAAATATTGTTAATGACATCTTGTACATCACTTGGCATTCCACCCCACCACCGCACTCCCGAAAGGTCGGGAGTGCGGCAGTGGGATTAATCCCTATTACTTTGAGCAACTAAATTTACTATACAATACAGTAGCAACAATATTTTTGTAGTTTTGAGAATTAAAGTTTAAAAGCATGAAAACGACATTCCTGATTCTCTTTTTTGGCTTTTCAATCCTGAGTTATTCTCAAAACCCACATTACGAAAGCTGGAAAAATTTGGCCAAAGACAACATCAGCTTGCAGCCGGAATACGGAAATGCCGTAAAAACCGAACAGCAGATAAAATCAGACAATGATTTTATTGAAGATATTCTGCAATATTACAATTCCAAAGAAGAAGCAAGCGCAGAAATGCTAAAACTCGGTATGAATTATCTCTATGAAAAGGGAGATTTTGTCACAGCGATGAAAAGATTCAATCAGGCCTATCTGCTCAATCAAAACAATCCGGGCGTTTATTACGGTTACGGAAGCATATTCTTCAATCTTGGCGCTTTTGAAGAAGCAAAAATTTATTATGAAAAAGGCTTGAAAATCAAACCCAATCATTCTGAAATCCTAACGGATTATGCAACTGTATTTCTTGCCGCCTATTATGAAGACGCTGATACCGAAAACCTTAACAAGGCAAAAATCTATCTCGAACAATCATTGAAAGCGGACAGTAAAAACTCAGATACAATGTATAAACTCTCGATTGTCAGCATGAACTTGGGAGATTGTAAAAACGCAAGGAATTATTTAAAATCAGCCAAAAAGCAAAACAATCCCAATATTACTGAAGCTTTCGAAGTTGAGCTGAGCCAAAAATGCAATTGAAAAATGCGCACAGTCCTCGTTCATGCTAAAAATATTTATGTAATTTTGGATGGCATAAAAATTTAATAAATGGAACTACCCTGGGCAGAACCCTATAAAATCAAAATGACGGAAGAAATCCGTCTGTCAAGCCGCGAAGAACGCAAAAAATGGATAGAAGAAGCAGATTACAATCTGTTTAATCTCGACAGCGAAAAAGTTTTCATCGACCTGCTGACCGACAGCGGAACCGGAGCCATGTCCGACAAACAATGGGCGGAAATGATGATTGGAGACGAAAGTTATGCCGGCTCCCGTTCGTTCAGAAAACTCAAGACCGTGGTGGAAAATGTATTGGGTTTCCCTTATACACTGCCCACCCACCAAGGTCGGGCAGCCGAAAATGTGCTGTTCACCGTTTTGGTAAAAGAGGGAATGCTCGTTCCGGGAAATTCACATTTTGACACCACCAAAGGACACATCGAATTCCGAAAAGCACAGGCCATCGACTGTACGATTGACGAAGCCTTTGACATCAACGATATGCATCCGTTCAAAGGAAACATAGATTTGAACAAATTGGAGCAAGTCTATAAAAACCACCCCAAAGAACAGATTCCATTTTGCCTGATTACGATTACCTGCAATTCTTCGGGCGGACAACCGGTGTCCATTGCCAATATCAAAGCCGTCAAAGAATTGTCTGACCAATACGGAATTCCTGTGTATTTCGATGCAGCAAGATTTGCGGAAAATGCTTATTTCATCAAAGAAAGAGAAGAAGGATACAAAGACAAATCCATCAAGGAAATCGTAAAAGAAATGTTCTCTTACGGCGAAGGTTTCACCATGTCGGCCAAAAAAGACGGTTTGGTGAATATCGGTGGAATTCTGGCATTGCGAAACGAGGATTTGTACAGAAGTTGCGGAAATTTCGGCATCATTTACGAAGGTTATCTGACCTACGGCGGTTTGGCCGGTCGGGATTTGGGCGCGTTGGCGCAAGGTTTATTGGAATCCACCGAATACGATTATCTGAAAAGCAGAATCAACCAAGTGGAATATTTGGGTGAAAAACTGATTGCATTCGGAATTCCGGTTCAAAAACCCATTGGCGGACATGCGGTTTTCATCGATGCTTTGAATTTTCTGCCAAAAGTCCCGAGGGCCGAATATCCGGCGCAATCGTTGGGAATTGAATTGTACTTGGAAGCCGGCATCCGTGGGGTGGAAATCGGAACTTTGCTCGCAGACCGCGACCCCGAAACCCGTTTGGATCGTTTTCCGAAATTGGAGCTGCTCAGATTGGCGATTCCGAGAAGAACCTACACCTTTAAACACATGGATTACATCGCCGTGGCATTGAAAAACATTTATGAACGCCGCGATGAAGTTACTTCGGGTTACGAAATCGTATGGGAAGCCGATATTCTTAGGCATTTTACGGTGAAGTTGCGAAGGGCTTGAGTATCGGATTGTCAGTAGTAGCTTAAATTTGAATGAAAGAATGTTGGATTTAAAAGATTTTTTTTTGAGAAAAATATTCAAGGTTTTATTACATAGATATAGAGAAGTTGGAGAAGTAAAATGATAGTGCATTTTCCAGAGTAGAATCCGTTGAACATCAAAGGAGTTTTAATTGTGATGATTTTAACAAAAACATTCTAAAATCCTTTGAATCAGATAAATTCTCTACTTCTTCAATTCCTCCAATCGCTGAGTTGCGAATTGTTTAGCCTCTTCATCACCGTATTCAATGGTTTTTTCATAATACAATACGGCATTTTCCTTGTCCCCTTTTAATTCATAACCACGTGCGATATTGGATAAAACAATAAAATCTTTTGGATTGAGTTTTTCAGCTTTCAACAAAGTTTCAATCCCTTTGTCATACGCTCCGGTCAGTAAATAAGTGATCGAAATATTGGATAAACTTTCTATATGATCTGGATAATATCTCAAAATTTCTTCGGAAATGTCTCTCATATTTTTTAACAAAGCATCATCTCCTGTGTCAAAAAGCTGTAATTGATAACTCTGGATACTTGCTAACATAAAACCCTTAGCTTCATCAAGTTGCTCGTTGTTTATCCATAACCATTCATTGTTATTTTGAGAAGAATACCTAACGGTTTTTATAATTTCAAGAGTGAAATTTTCCCAGTCTTTCAATAACCCTAAAACATAGATTTTCCCAAATCTCATATCCAGTCGATTGGGATAAAGCTTAATTCCACGTTCAATTTTCGCAAAACCTTTTTCAATCTCTTCTGTTTTGAACCATGTCTGACTTCCCAAAAACCCAACCGTAGCATTTAAACTGTCTTTTAACACAAAACTCTCTCCCTCAAGTTGTTCTGTAGTCAAAGTGATAATGTCACTCTCTGCCTTTTGAACATAATAGTTAAAATAACTCGTAAATAGTTCCGGGTCATCAGGCTTCGATTTTTCCCAAGCTTCCAGCACTTTCAACTGATTAATGGTATCATTCTCATTAAAGTAAATTTGAAACTCAGATTGAAAGTTTTGTGAATAAACAATCGGATGTATAAATATTGAGATAATGATTAATAAGAATTTCATTTTGAAAATTTGATTTAAATGTACATAAAAAAATCTAACCCTTACCCAAAGCTTCTTTGGTTTTGGATGCCATGCGTTCAAACTCCTTTTCAATCATCGGATTCGTCCGGTAAGTCAACCGGGAAACCAAGAGATTTACTATCAGGGCAAATAAAAATCCGGGGATGATTTCATACCATTCACTGAACGGATGCTCAAAATACACCCAAAACAAAACAGTGAGTCCACCGACCAACATTCCCGCCAATGCGCCCTGCCAAGTTGATTTCTTGTTGAGCAATGCCAACAGCACCATTGGCCCGAAAGCTGCACCAAATCCCGCCCAAGCATTGCCCACTAAGTTCAAGATACTGTCTCTCGGATGCAGTGAAAGCAACAAAGAAATCAAGGCAATCAACAATACCGAAATCCGACTAACCATCAAAAACTCTTTGGGTGAACCTTGTTTTCTGAGAAAAGCCTTGTAAAAATCTTCGACCAAAGAACTTGAAGTCACCAAAAGCTGTGAGGAAATCGTACTCATCACCGCCGCAAGTATCGCCGACAACAGGAAACCACCCACTAACGGATGAAAAAGAACCCTCGAAAAATAAATAAAAATCGTTTCCGCCTCCTTGTTGCTCCCATCAAAAATCAGCATGGTTGCCGTATCAAATTTGGACAAATAAGCAATGCCGACCAAGCCAACTAACATGGCACCCAACAATGTCAACACCATCCAAGTGATGCCAATTCTTTTGGCTTTGACCAAATCGCCGGGATTTTCAATGGCCATGAACCGCACCAAAATATGCGGTTGCCCGAAATAGCCCAAACCCCAAGCAATCAGAGAAATAATCCCCACTACCGAAGTTCCGGTAAATAAATCAAGATACTGATGCCCTTTGTCGGAAATGAGTGCTATGGATTCTATAGGACCGCCAATTTGAATAATAGCGACGGTCGGAACGATGAGCAAAGCCAGAATCATAATGGTACCCTGCACAAAATCCGTCAAGCTGACTGCAAGGAATCCGCCGAGAAAGGTGTAAATCACCACCACTAAACTCGTTATCCAAACTCCTGTCATATAATCCATTCCAAATGCCGATTCAAAAAGTTTTCCTCCGGAAACCATTCCTGCGGAAGTATAAAGCGTAAAAAACACAAGGATAAACAAAGAAGATGTTAGTTTGAGTAAATGGGTTTTGTCCTTGTAGCGATTTTCAAAAAACACCGGCAATGTGATGGCATTTTGCGCAGTTTCGGTATAAATCCTCAGCCTGGGTGCTACCAATACATAATTCAAATAAGCCCCAATGGTCAATCCGATTGCAATCCATGCACCAGACAATCCACTGAAATACAAAGCACCAGGCAAGCCCATCAACAGCCAACCGCTCATGTCGGCTGCTCCGGCGGATAAAGCCGTGACAACCGGACCGAGCTTGCGCCCACTGATCAGAAATTCTTCGGAATTGGCGGAGGATTTTCGATAAGAATAAAATCCAATCGCAAGCATGAGCAGCAAATACAATCCGATGGAAATGGCTTCATATAATTGCATGACAGGATATTTTTACCAACCTAATTTTACTTCAAAACTAAACTTTCCTTCGTAAGGCGAACCCTGCATCAAGCTTTCCGTAACCCTTACCTTGTAAATTCCGCTCTTTTCAATCGGATACTGAATTTCCCTGCCGAAAGGGCCGTCCGAATTTCCATCCGGGTCGAAGATTTGTGAAATTCTCAGGTTGGCGGTATCTGTGGCAGGAATAACTTTGAGGTTCAATTTTTTGGCGGTGTCGGAATTGAAAACGAAATACACTTCTTGTCCACCGCTTTTCGCTGTATCTGCTTTCGCCTTGCCGTAATGAATTTTCAGATAAACCGTATCCGAAGGAATTGTCGCCAATGTTTCCGGAATTTCTTCCAAAATAGTGGTCTCCGTTTCGGGTTGTATGATTTCAGGTTTTGATTTATTCGACGGAATTGAATTTTTATTTTTCTCAAAATCAATGCGTGCTTGCTGTAAATCTTCCGCATAGCTTTTTTTATCAAAGTCAATCGGTTTTGAAATCGGTGTGTTGGATTCCGTCCATTTGCAGGAAGCTATCAGGAAAAAAATCAGGATGAGGCTTATCCATTTTCGCATGAGTGAAAATCTTTCTGTAAATTTACAAGAATCTTTGAATTGAAAAGAAATGTTACATTTTAAAATATCCGGTCAGGGAAATGCCGTGGTTTTGATTCACGGTTATTTAGAAAACATGAGGATGTGGGAGGATTATACGCAAACGCTGGCTGCTTATTACCAAGTGGTAGTTGTGGATTTACCGGGTCATGGGAAATCAGCTGTATTCGGAGAAGTTCACAGCATGGAAATGATGGCGGAGAAAATCAATGAAATCCTCGAAGATGCCGGAATCAGCAATGCAATGGTCATCGGTCATTCGATGGGAGGTTATGTAACTTTGGCTTTGGCGGAACTTTTCCCTGATAAAGTCAAAGGCTTTGTGCTAATGAATTCCTCTACGCTACCGGATTCGGATGAAAAGAAAGAATTGCGCCTGCGGGCGGTGGAAACTGCTGAGAAAAACCTAAATCTGTTGGTCAAAATGAGTGTTCCTCAATTATTTGCAAAAGAAAATCTTGATAAGATGCATGCCGAAAAGGATTTCGTTACCGAAATGGCGTTAGAAACTTCAGTGCAAGGGGTAACCGCAGCTTTGAAAGGAATGCGGCTGCGACCTGACAGAACAAGGGTTTTGCATGATTTTCAAGGGGAAATCGGAATTATCATTGGGAATTTGGACAAAACCGTTGACCCGGCTGCTTTCCAAGAAATCATTCCGGAAAGAGAAAACATCCAAATCCTAAAACAAAATACCGGACATCTCGCATTTTTGGAAGCCCGGGAGAATACGTTGCAATTTTTATTAGCATTTGCAAATGCCGTTTTCACAAATTAATATGCTGAAATTCATTTAAAAAATGCAGGCTTGTTGAAGGCCTGCATTTTTAATTTTATAATTTATTTGAAAATTATTTTTTGATAATCTTCTTTGTCACAGTGCTTTTGTCGGTCTTTAATGTCAGAATATATACGCCGTTGGGCAGATGGCCGATTTTAATCTGGCCGGAATTTTTACCCAAATCACTTTTCATTATTTGCCTTCCTGAAACCTCGGTCAAAGTATATGATTGAATAATTTCATTTTTGGATACAATGTTCAGCTCATCTCTAACGGGATTAGGATAAACCGCAATTCCATTGGAATCACCATATTCTTCAATGCCTAAGAAATTACAATCAACAATGGCTTCCCAGCCGGAAAAATCCATATAAATATCCGATTCGAAAACCACGGTAATGGCACCTGAAGGATGCGTAGATACGAAAGTGGGTCCGGGACTTTGGAATCCGGTCAACATACCGCCATTGAAAATTGGTGCGCTTGTGTTGTCGCCATCGTGGATATAGAGATAATCCCAATTATTTTCCAATTGATAATAATTGAATGAAAGTTTTATTTTCCCATCCTCAGTTGAAGGGTAAAATGTTTTAACAATCGTTTCATTATTTCCGTAATTTCCGTTGCTTCCGCCTGTATCCGTAAACAAGGTTCCGTCACAGAAATCCCCGGTTAGCAAAAGGTGTTTAATCATTCCCCCTTTGACCCCGTTTCCGCAAACATTGACAACATATAATTCATAATACTGATTACCCGTTGCTCCTTGAATCGTAAAGTTCGTGTCTGTATAATAATTCCAATCATCTTCGGTGGGTTGCACACCATGCGGAACAAGTGCTGCAGCCCATTCATTGGAAGTCTCATCAACGAGCGTGACTTCTATGTCACCATTTTCATTGATTTCATAAGACATAAATTCAATGGTATAAGTACAAATTTCCGTTTCGGTTGTGCATTCGGTGGACAAACAAGGTTTGGCATCTACAATGTCCCGCATCAATTGAGCGGGTTGAGGGCCAAAACCCAATGCCAAATTGGTGCCTACACCACCAATCAAATGACAATAACTCATGATGGTTCCTCCTTCCTGTCCGGGCAAGTCCGCATCATCACAACCCTCAGAATATCCGGCCAAGGGACCACAACTGTCAATGGCCGTATTATCACCATTCCATGCACAAGCATGGGTATGCGGTGAACCCAAGGAATGCCCCATCTCATGCGACATCGCCAGAACTGTCCATGAATAAACAGGGACTTCTTCGTACTCTAAATTCACACCGGAATAAGCATATCTGTAGTCTTCACAGAGTGAATCTAAATAAGCTACACTCGTTGTTGCGGGATAATTAATCAGATGTGCCAAGTCTCCGTCAAAGTCTTGTACAGAACTTGCAAATAAGCTTAGATTTTGGGAATAATTGCCCGTGTAAGGATCTTCAATTACCCAGATTCTGACTGAACCCAACGCCATATTGATGCCGTCATTGTCATACAAGGTACCGATATTGTTCTGTATGCCTGTAATCCAGTCTATCGTAGCGTCAATATCAGCACCATTCGCAACATAGGGTTGATGTGCAATTTCATAATAAAGTCTCACACAATTTTCTGTTTCATTTTGGTGTTTTGCATTCGGATTAAAATTGATTTGCTGCTGTATTTGCTGATTCATTTCCAAGTCATCGGCCACACAGTGAAATGAGAATTCTCCAAGTAAATTGCTGTCGGAATAAGTGATGAAATCCTGTTTATCTACGGATTTTCCGAGAACCACATTTCCTTGGTTCAAACTGGAAATAATTCCCATCACATTGTCATCAAAAATACTGATGGACACAAGGGATTGATAATCTCCGTTGATAATCCCACGATAATATGCTCCGGGTTGATAGGTCTGCGGATTGCCATCTTGGTCTTCTACATGAAAATCATCGGTCAGCACATTCTGTTTGTACAATTGCACATCAATCATTTCATCCTGAAAAGGAATTTTTAAGTTGATATAATCCGGCGATTCTGCAACGATTCTGTTCAATTCCTGCATATTCAGGTTTAAAACCGTTACATCGGTAGCAGAGCTGAGATATTTGGCGGTTTTTTGGGTATCTTCATTTTTGGTGAATAAATCATATTCACTGAATGGTTTTCTCAATGTATTCATTTCCTGAATTTTCTGAGAAATTTTTCTCATTTGACCAAACGTAGCCACCGATGAGAATAAGAGCAAAAGGATTAAAAAATTTTTCATGAAATGATGTTTTTAGAAGTAGCTAAATCAAATAATGCCGCCAAATTGACGGCATTATCCCACTGCTAATCACAGAATTATCTTCTGATAACCTTCTTGTTTACAGTTTGTTCTTTCAGTTTAATCGTCAAAATATAAACCCCTTTCGGCAGATGCCCGATACTCAATTGCGTGCTTCGTTCGCTCAAGGATTTGGTCATTACATTTCTTCCAAGGGCATCGGTCAGTTTTACCGATTCGATGTTTTCTTTTTGAGAAATGATGTTCAAAACATCCGTGGTCGGATTTGGATAAACACTGACACCGGCATTGTCCTCCATTTCTACTGTGTTCAATAGTCCACAATCCACACTGCCTTCCCATCCGTACAAGTTCAGGGATCTGCTGGATTCAAATTTCACTGTAATGGCTCCGGTTGAATGTGTAGAAACAAAAGTGGGTCCCGGATTGTTGTTTCCGGTAATTTCTCCGCCTTCAAACAATGGAGATGAAATACTGTCGCCATTGTAAACATACATATAATCCCGGTTGGTTTCCAGTCCTATTTTGTCAAAACTCAAAGTAACTTTTCCTGTCGGAGAATAAGGATAGAAGGTTTTAACAAAATATTCATTGCTGCTGTAGCTGCCGGTTGTACCTCCTGTATCGGTAAATGGTGTGCCGTCACAGAAATCACCCGTCAATATAATGGTTCGGAAAGTTGTTCCGATTAAACCGGATTCACATTTATTTCTCACGAAAATCTCATAATATTTATTGGGTTGCAAATCGGAAAGGTTGATTTCTGTAGATTCTGTTTCAGTCCACCCCTCTTCAGTCAGCGGCTCACCAAAAAGTACCGCCTGATAATCCCAAAGCGTGGAATATTCATCATCAATCAATAATTGTGCAGTAGTATTGGTTTGCGCCATCAAATCGACACTTTCAATCGAATACAGACAAGTCGAAACGCCGGTGGTACATTCATCACCAAGACAGGGTTTTGAATTGACCGTATTTCTGATATGCTGTCCGGGCTGATCTCCGAAACCTTTATTGAAGTTGACACCGACACTCACCAAATGACAATAGCTCATGATGGTTCCGCCATCTTCTGGAATAGGGGCGTTACAGCCTTCATTCGCGCCACCCGCAGGGCCGCAGCCGTCAATCGCTGTATTGTTGCCATTCCAGAAACAGGCGTGTGTATGCGGTGAACCCATGGAGTGTCCCATCTCATGTGTCATGGCACCTACCGTCCAAGAATAAGTGGGAACTTCAGAATAAAGCATATTCACAGCAGAATAAGCATAATTTGCGCCTTCGCACAAACTGTTCAGGTAGGCCACACTCGTCGTGGAAGGCGTATTCACCAAATGCGCCAAGTCTCCATCGAAATCTGAAGTACTGGCGGCAAATAAACTCAGGTTATCTCCATAACTCAAAGTATAGGGATCCGGAATCGTCCAGATTTTCACCGAACTCATCGTGATGTCAATGCCGTCATTGTCATACAGCGTAGCAATGTTGTTGTGAATTCCTGTAATCCAGTCAAGGGTTGCTTCAATATTTCTTCCTTTTTTGTTAAAAACTGAACGTGTGATTTCATAATAAATTCTCACACATTTATCTGTTTCAGGCATGGCTTCAACCGAAGGATCAAAATCCATATTGTCCATAATCGGATGGTTGTATTCCAATTCATCCACACCGCAAACAAATGGATTATGGGTTACCAAATCGTTTTCAGAATAGGTGATATAATCCTGACCGTCAGTGGATTTCCCCAAAACCATGTTCCCGTGTGCATCGGTAGAAATGATTCCTATCACGTTGTCATTAAAGAAACTGACAGCCACGATGGAATTATAATCTCCGTTCACAATCCCGCGGTAATATTGCCCCGGTGTATAATTCAGCAGCCTCCCCTGCTCGTCTGTTGCATGAAACGAATCCGTAAGAACTTCATTTTTATACAATTGCAAATCCACCAATTCATTCTCATAAGGAACTTTCAGGGATAGGAATTCAGGGGCTTCGTTTACGATTTTCTGTAAATTGTCCGTGTTGATTTCCAAAACAGTAACATTCGTAACAGCATCTAAATACTTGGCTGATTTCTGGGTATTCATGTCTTTTGTAAACAAATCATACGCCTTGAAATCTTGTCGCGTTGTATTCAAATCCTGTACTTTTTGTGATACTGCTCGCATTTGTCCAAATACAATTCCTGAACAAATCAACAGCATCAAAAAACTTAATTTTCTCATAGTGTAATGTGATTATTTGATATATTAGCTTCCAAAGGTAACTATTATTTATAAATTATATTTCAATTCTGTGAACTGAACTTCAAAAATATGCAACAAAAATAAAATAATTGAAATCCTTGTAAGATGAAAAAAGCTAAAGAAAATTCAGCTCAGGAATAACGCCATAGCCAATTAATATCATTCCCTGTAAACTTCTATCCTTTCTCATTTTCCTCAATCTTCCTCCCGTCCGGGTCTATAAAAGAAATCGGATTATTGGCAACATAAGCGTAAGGGCTTATGGGTGCATACATTTCGGCAAGCTGATCCATAGCGTTCCACCGGCCGATGTCGGGCATATACTGCCGCCAGCCGTAGTCGTACAGGCCGGTTTCTTGGAGTTCTTTGTTTGAGAAATTATTATACACAGTTTGAAAATATTATGCAGTTGTTTCTTTTGCTATAATCTCCCTTGATTTTGTAGCATTTTTATAAATAAACTAAAAAAAAGCACCACAAAACCTACTAAAGGAAAAAGGATTGCTAATAAATTGTTTTTTTTCTTAATAGTTTCATTATTGATAATTTTTTTATATTTATCATTAGATACTAATAATGTATATAATAATATCAAAACAATTAAAAAACCTATGATATATCCTATTTTCGGAATTTTTGGAATCTCTATATTAAATAAAGAACCAATGAGCATTAAACAGATTATAAAATAAAAATTTAAAATAAATGCTATTATTACAATTGATGTGTATTTTGCAACATCCTGATTGCCAACTCTCACTTGGAACCAATAATACTTATTGTATAGGTATTCCAATATACTTCTCATAAATTTCATATAAACTAATTATTCAATACTGCCAAATCCTCCAAATCCATCTGTTGCATAGTCTAAAATGAAATAAGTAGCACTTATTCCAAAACCTATAGGTCCTAAAAAACCAACACCTGTCATTATTGTATCAATAACTGTTTTAGCAAGAACTTTACCGTCACTGCCTCCGTTATTGTAGTAATCATAAGTATTATACCAGCTATAGGCCGTTGTTCCTGCGGCTACCACTGTTCCTAATCCCTTTGAGAACTTCAAATAATTAGCCCCTGTTTTACCTAAAGTATTGGTTGTCCTCCATGCTTTCTCGGTTGACTCTAATTTATTAAACTCCCACCATGATCTGGCTGATTTATAATTACTTCTTATTGTGTAGTCAATCAATTCGGTCTTAATTCCATTACCTAAACCAAATGCACCCATATTACCATTTAGCTTGTCCCAATCAAAACCACTTTCAGTATTACCTCCAAGCGATTTTACCCAGTCATCAAAAGGCATTACGCTGACATCTATAACTGTAGTTGCTAAATGAGATACACCATTTGCCCCGAAATAATTCCTACCCGCTGAAGAGGTGCTTACAAATTTCATATTCAGCCTATTGCTGTTAAAGGTACTCCAAAAACTGCTCAGCGGCCCACTCCCGAAGTTGCCTCTATATCCTTCTAACTGACTGACAAGACTTCCAAAATCACCATTTCCTGCAAAATAACCTCCTACTAAATTCGCATCCACTCCTGTAAATGTCCAGCCGGTTATGTTTCCATCTTTATCTTTAACAGGATCTATCGCTCTCCCGT
>Ga0265293_10001351_pt1 | contig 53551 bp, 51 predicted proteins | sample Munlanlewell138R_FD_192505 | JGI IMG/M metagenome (GOLD analysis project Ga0265293, IMG submission 192505) | Leachate microbial communities from a municipal landfill in Southern Ontario, Canada - Leachate well 138R | ecosystem: Engineered > Solid waste > Landfill > Unclassified | place: Canada... | reverse complement strand
GAACCTCTGGGCAGATTCCCACGCGTTACGCACCCGTGCGCCACTAAGGCCGAAGCCTTCGTTCGACTTGCATGTGTTAGGCATGCCGCCAGCGTTCGTTCTGAGCCAGGATCAAACTCTCAAGTTTGTGTCACGAAACCACGGCACGAGGTAAAACCCCGCCGACCGCGGCATCGAACTTCGGGAGCCGATACCTGCACTTGTCAAACGTAATGGATACGAAGGACATGTTGTGGCATCGGCATAATCAAACCGGTATCCGGAACCCGAAGATCCCCGGACCGGGCGCCGTCGCCCACATGTCCCTTCATCTAAACCAACGATTTCAAAGAGCCGCCAAGCAAATTGCCACCGTAGCGACAAGATCAGGCGGACAACCATTGCTCCCCGATTTTTCTATCGGGGGACTGGGTGTCCGTCTATATTGGCGACCGGGTCGTTCGAGCCGTTTGAGGCGGCGTTCCCGTCCGGTGAACAGCCCTCTAAGGTGAGGGTCTGATTCGGTCAACGACTTTTTGCATTTTTCTGACAAGTTTTCCAATTATCGGAATATATCAGTACTTTATAGGAATTTCTCTCTTTCCGCCGCCGCGATCCGGGGGGCGGCCGCACAAATGGCCGCCGCCATGATCCCCGGCCCCAACCGTTTGTTTACCTTGTTCTCCTAACCCGGCGAGACACCGCAGGGCATGAAAACCCTCGGAAAACTGGGAAACGAATGCATGACCACCCCGGCGATCTCGGTCGCGATGAGCGTCTATAACGGCGAGCGTTTCCTCGACGAAGCGATCGGCAGCGTTCTGGCGCAGACATTTACGGACTTCGAATTCCTGATTCTCGACGACGGTTCCACCGACCGGACCGCGCAAATCATCCGCGACCATGCAGCGGCCGATTCCCGCATCGTGCCCATCATCAGAGAGAATCGCGGGCTGATCGTCAGCCTCAATCAACTGTTTAACGCCGCTCGCGCGCCCATCGTCGCGCGCATGGACGCCGACGACATATGCAAGCCCGAACGCTTCGCCCGCCAGTTCGCCTTTCTCGAATCGCACCCGGACTATGGAGTCGTCGGCTCCGCCGCCGAGGACATCGACGAGAACGGCGGCCCCTATCCCGCGCCCGACCATCCACCGCCCCTCACGCATGACGAAGTCCTGGCGACAATCGAGCGGCATTCGCCGGTTTGCCATCCCGCCGTGATGGTGCGGCGGGACATCGTGCTTTCCGTCGGCGGATACCATCGCGCCTTCCGCCATTGCGAGGACTACGACCTCTGGTTGCGCCTCGCCAATCGCACCCGGATCGGCAACCTGCCCGACAAGCTGCTGTCCTACCGGCGCTATCCGGGCCAGATTTCGAGCCGTCACGCGATAGAGCAGCATATGGGCGCCGCCGTCGCTCTGCTGGCGTACCACGAACGCGGCGCGGGGCGCCCCGATCCGACCGAGCATCTGGATGCGCTGCCCGCGATAGAGGGCCTCGACGCGCTGTTCGGCCGGCCCGTCTCCCGCCAAGTGCGCGGCACGGTCGCGCGCGGACTGCTCCATTCGCCCAACGCCATGCGGAGCGGCGGTTTCGACCTGCTGCTGCAGCATGTCAGCGACGGCGGGCGCGGCGCGGATCTCTGGCGGACAGTGCCCCGCCTGCTGCTGTTCGGGGAGCCCAGACGCGCCGTCCGCCTGGCCGCGGCGCTGGCGGGCGCCTGACACCGTGACTGTCCGGCGCGCCGCCGCATGGTCGATGGCGGCCCAGTACATGACGTTCGCGATCCAGTTCGCCGCGAATGTCGTCATCTCGCGCTTCTTCCTGCTGCCCGCCGATGTCGGCCTGTTCTCGATCGCGCTGGCCGCCGCGATGGTCGTCGCCGTGTTTCAGGACATGGGCGTCACCCGGTTCGTCTCCGGCCAGCAGGCGATGCGGCCCGACGCGGTGCGCAGCTACGTCTGCGTGGCGCTCGCCTTCGGCTGGTTCGTGGCGGCGGCCGTGGGCCTGTCCGCTCCCGCCATTTCCCGATTCTACGGCACGGCGGACTTGCGCGACCTGCTGTGGCTGATCGCCGCGTCCTATGTGATCGCGCCCTTCGCCACCGTGCCTGCCGCGCTGCTGATGCGGGACATGGATTTCCGCTCCCTCTTCGCGGTCAACGGCGGCAGCGCGCTGCTCAGCAACGGCGCGGCGATCGTTCTCGCATGGCAGGGCTTCGGCGCCGCGTCGCTGGCGTGGTCCGTGCTCATCATGGCCGTATCGCGCAGCGCGATCGCCATGCTGCTGCGCCCGGTCTGGCCCGAATGGCCTTCGAACCGAGAAGTCCTTCGGCCTATCCTGCGCTTCAGTTCGGCGTCGTTCGTCATCAGCGCCAGCGGCGCCCTCGGCCAGCGGTCGCAGGATCTGGTGGTGGGCCGGATGCTCGGCCTCGCCGCGACCGGCCTGTTCAGCCGGGCGGGCGCGCTGGCCGCGCAACTGGTCACGCTGCTGACCGGGGCGATCAGCACGGTGTTCTATGCCGCTTTCGCGAGGAAGCGCGACGCGAACGAGCCGCTCGCCGAACCTTACCTGCACCTTGTCGCCTGCAACACCGCGCTCAACTGGGCGGCCATGGTGGGGCTGGCGCTGGCCGCCGAGCCGCTGATCCTGCTGCTTTACGGTGATCGCTGGGCCGAAGCCGCACCGCTGCTGCGCTGGATGGCGCTGGGCGAGATCCTGTTCATCGCGGTGCCGCTCCAGATGGACATCCCGATCCTGCTCGGCCGCATCCGCACGCTGATCTGGCTCAACCTGCTGGATACGGTCACGGCGATCGCGCTGCTGGCGCTGGCTTGCCTCGTCAGCGTAGAGGCAGCCGCGATCAGCCGCATCGCCTATGCCTGCGTGTGGTGGATGATCTATGCTCCGTTCCAGAGCCGGCTGCTGGGCTTCCGCATGCGCGACCTGGGGCTGGTCTACCTGCGCAGCGCCGCCTGCGCGCTGGCGGCGGGGCTGCCGCTGATGGCGGCGCTGGCCACGACGCCCGGCTCCGCCATCGGTTTCCTCGGGCTGGTCCTGCTCAGCGGGACGGGCGTGCTGTGCTGGCTCGGCGCGCTGTGGCTGGTGCGTCATCCGGCGCGCGAGGAAATCCGCATGGCCGCCGCGCATATGCTGCCCATCACGCGCGCGCGGATGGCGGGCTGAGGCGGCACCGATGCGGATGGCCTATCTCATCCTCGCGCATGACGATCTGGCCCAGCTTGAAATGCTGGTGGAACGCTTGGTGCCGCGCGATTCGCCGGACGTGGCGATCATCCACGCCGATCGCGGCTCCGCCCTGTGGCCCGGAGTGCGCGAACGCTGGCCGGAAGACGGCGCGCGCGTGCGGATCGTGCGCGATCCCGTCGCGGTGCGCTGGGGGCACTGGAGCCAGGTGGCGGCGACGGAGCGGCTTGTCCGTGCCGCCCATGAAGCGGATTGCGACCATGCCCATTTCCTGAGCGGCGCGGACTGGCCGATCCTCTCGCGCGAAGCCATGGCGCGGGAACTGGCCGCCCAAACACTGCCTGCCTGCCATATCGAGGCCCTGCCCGGCGTGCAGGAAGACCGGATGCAATGCCGCAGGCTGGACACGCGCTGGCTGCGGTTAGACCGCGAGCGCGACCGCATCGCCTATGCGCTCACGTGGGAACTGCGCCGCCTGTCCCGCTGGATCGACACCGGTGCGGCGCTGCTGGGCCGGGAACGCTCGCGCCCCTACGGCCAATGGCGCAAGGGTTCCTGCTGGTGGACATTGCCGCGCGAAGCCATCGGCCTGCTGGCGCGCGAACTCCCGGCACTCATCGCATCGGGGCGCTTGCACGGAACGCTGTGCTGCGACGAACACGTCGTGCCCACCATCATCGCCGCCCGTTTCCCTGACCGGATCCGGCCGAACCGCCGCTATGTCGACTGGTCGGAAGGACAATCCAGCCCGCGCGTGCTGGACCGTTCGGATGCGGCGGAGATTCTTGCCAGCGACGCCTGGTTCATCCGCAAGGTTTCAGCCCGGCACGACGCCTTCTTCCGGGAATTGCGGCTTGAAGGAGCCATGGCGCCCGCGCCGCCGGTCTGCTAGTATTCTTCCCCATAGCCAATGCGGAGACCATCATGGGACCGGGTCCTGCCATCGCCCTGGCGCTCTCATCGGCGGCATTTCCCGCAAGCCATGCCGCAAGCGGCGCACAGGACGCGTCCGGCACCGACGTGATCGCCGGGGACGCCGACCGGGCGGACCGCCTCACCGTGCCGGTGCATATCGGATCGGCGGGGCCGTTCCGCTTCCTCCTCGATACCGGCGCCCAGAACACCGTCATCGCCACATCGCTCGCGCATGAACTGGCGTTGCCCGCCGGACTGCCCGCCGTCATCGTCGGCGTTGCGGGCCGTCACCCGGTCGAAACCGTCGAGATCGAGGAAATCCTGCTCGGCCGCCGCAATGCCTATGCCCTTCGCGCCCCGCTGCTGGACCGCACGGACATCGGCGCGGACGGCATCCTCGGGCTGGACAGCCTGCGGGGCAACCGTGTGCTGCTGGACTTCCGGCGCAACCTGATCGCCGTTTCCGACGCGAAATCGCTGGGCGGAGACAGCGGATACGAAATCGTAGTGCGTGCGCGCAGCCGCGAAGGGCAGTTGATCGTCACAAACGCGGAAATCGACGGCGTCCGGGCGAGCGTCGTGATCGATACCGGCGCGCAAGCCAGCATCGGCAACCGCGCGCTGCAACGCGCGCTGGCCCGCCGCCAGCGGCTCGACCAGACCGTGATTACCAGCGTCACCGGGCAGCAAGTCACCGCCGACATGGGAATGGCCCGGATGCTGGCGTTCGACGATCTCAATATCCAAAACATCAGCATCGCCTATGCCGACGCTCCGGCCTTCGCGCATCTGGGGCTGGACCAGCGGCCCGCGCTCCTGCTGGGCATGCGGGAACTGCGCGCCTTCCGCCGCGTCGCCATAGATTTCGCGACTCGCAAGGTATTGTTCGACCTGTAAGCGGCCCGGCCTAGCCGTTCGCGGCCCGCGCGCCTACATGGGCGCCATGCCGCCCGATACCGCCGCCAACGATCCCGCCGCCCGTCACGACGGCTGGCACACGCTTCGCCGGTTCGGCCCCTATCTCTGGCCCCGCGACAATCCCACGCTGCGCCGCCGGATCGTGGGCGCGACGCTGCTGATCGTGCTCGCCAAGGCGACGATCCTGGCCCTGCCTTTCGCCTACAAGCGCGCGGTGGACATCATGACGGCGCAAGGCACGCTGGCCAACGCCGTGGTGGATGGCGAACCGTTGTTCACTCTCGCCCTGGCCTTCGTGCTGGCCTATGCGCTCGGGCGGTTCGGCGGCGTGCTGTTCGACAACCTGCGCAACATGGTGTTCGAGCGTGTCGGGCAGGACGCCAGCCGCGCGCTGGCAGAGGATGTGTTCCGCCAGCTTCACCAGTTGTCGCTGCGCTTCCACCTCGGCCGCCGCACCGGCGAAGTCACCAAGGTGATCGAGCGCGGCACCAAAAGCATCGACGTGATGCTCTATTTCATGCTGTTCAACATCGCGCCCACCGCCATCGAGCTGATCGCGGTCGCAGCGATCTTCTGGTTCCAGTTCGGCTGGGGGCTGGTTCTGGCGACGGGGCTTGCCGTGGCCGCCTATGCCTTCGTCACTCGCTGGATCACCGAATGGCGCACGGCGCTGCGCGAGCGGATGAACGACCTGGATGGCCAGGCGCTGTCGCGCGCGGTCGATTCGCTGCTGAATTATGAGACCGTCAAATACTTCGGCGCCGAGGTGCGCGAGCAGACCCGCTATGCGCAGGCGACTCGCGCCTATGCCGACGCCGCGGTGAAGAGCGAGAACAGCCTGGGCCTGCTCAACATCGTGCAGGCGCTGATCGTCAACCTGCTGATGGCGGGCGCCATGGGCTATACGGTGTGGGGCTGGTCGCGCGGGCAATTGACCGTGGGCGACCTCGTGTTCGTGAACACCTACCTCACGCAGCTTTTCCGGCCGCTCGACATGCTGGGCATGGTCTATCGCACGATCCGGCAGGGGCTGATCGACATGGCGGCCATGTTCCGGCTGATCGACACCCAGGTGGAAGTGAAGGATGCGCCGGGCGCGCCCGCGCTCATGGTCCGGCGGCCCGCCGTGGCGTTCGACAACGTGACGTTCGGCTACGATCCGGGCCGCACCATCCTGCACGGCGTCAGCTTCGAGGTTCCGGCGGGCCACCATGTCGCCATCGTCGGGCCTTCGGGCGCGGGCAAGTCCACCATCGCGCGGCTGCTGTTCCGCTTCTACGATCCGCAAGCGGGACGCATCCTGATCGACGGACAGGATATCGCACACGTGACGCAAGCCAGCTTGCGCGCGGTGCTCGGCATCGTGCCGCAGGATTCGGTGCTGTTCAACGAGACGATCGGCTACAACATCGCCTATGGCCGCGACGGCGCGACCTCGGCAGATGTGGAAGCGGCCGCGCGCGGCGCGGCGCTCATGCCGCTGATCGAGCGCCTGCCGCAAGGGTTCGATACGCCAGTGGGCGAGCGCGGGCTGAAACTGTCGGGCGGAGAGAAGCAGCGCGTCGCCATTGCCCGCACGCTGGTGAAGAACCCGCCGATCCTCGTGCTCGACGAAGCGACCAGCGCGCTCGACACCCGGACCGAGCAGGACATTCTCGCCACTCTGCACCGCGTTTCGGAAAACCGCACGACGATTTCCATCGCGCACCGGCTTTCGACCATCGCCGATTCGGATACCATCCTGGTGCTGGCGGACGGGCGGCTGGCCGAACGGGGGAGCCACGTCGACCTGCTGCGCCGCGATGGCCTCTATGCGGAAATGTGGGCGCGACAGGCGGTTGAGGCAGAGGAGTTTCGCGAACCGGCGGAGTGATGAGCGGAAGGGGGAAGCGCGTGTGCTTCAACAGGCTCAGCACGAACGGACGTTGATCCGGTTTAACGCCACCCCGCCCATCCTGATCTTGTCGAAGGACACGCGCACGGATCGCTGGCCTCAACTCCAGCGGTCCCGGATCAAGTCCGGGACGACCCGTCCTTCACAACGTCCGCTTCGTGCCAGACCACCGCCTGCGCCGCCTTCATGCAGTTGTTTTCCACATCCCACGCGATGCTGGGCGAACCGTAAAGCCGCCACCCCTGCGCCAGCGCCTCGGACACGCGCTCGCAAAAGGCGCGGTCGTCCTTGCCGGTCAGCAGGCGGTATATCGGGCGATCATCGGGGGTCTGGAACATGCGGCTCACTCATTCCGAAGGATAACGCGCGAACTCCGGCAGGTCATGCTGACTCTTCATCCAGCCAGGACGTTCCGCCACCTGGATATGAACCTGCGGCGGCAGGGCTTCGGGATCGTCCAGCGTCACTGTCTGGATATCCACGATGCCCGGCAGCATTTCCTCATTGCGATAGAACAATCCGGTGCCGCAAACAGGGCAGAAACTACGCATCGCCGCGCCGGAGGAATTGCGCGTCGTCACTTCGCCCTCGACGACAAGTTCCTCGTCGGCGAACGCCGCCCAGCTTACCATGGGAGCGCCCGAGGCTTTCCGGCAATCGGCGCAATGGCACAGCGCGACATGCTTCGGTTCACCCTTCACGCGATAACGCACTGCGCCACAATGGCACCCGCCTGTCCGTTCCATGATTCGCGCTCCTCTATCGCCAGGCCGGAACAATAGAGGAACAAACCCACTGTTACAAGATATACCGCGAAAGATCGCTGTCCTTCGCCAGCCCGGCCAGTTTCTCGCCGACATAAGCGGCATCGACCGTCACGCTTTCGCCCGCGCGATCCTCCGCCTCGAAGCTCAGTTCCTCCAGCAGCTTTTCCATCACGGTCTGCAAGCGCCGCGCGCCGATGTTCTCGACGCTTTCGTTCACTTGCGCGGCGATCCGCGCCACTTCGCGCACGGCGTCGGGCGTGAAATCGAGCGTGACTTTCTCCGTCGCGATCAGCGCGCGGTATTGCTCCACCAGATTGGCGCGCGTTTCCGACAGGATGCGGACGAAATCCTCCTCGCTCAACGCCTTCAGCTCCACGCGGATCGGCAGGCGGCCCTGCAATTCGGGCAGCATGTCCGAAGGTTTGGCGACGTGGAACGCACCCGAGGCGATGAACAGCACATGGTCCGTCTTCATCGGGCCGTATTTGGTGGCGACGGTGGTGCCTTCGATCAGCGGCAGCAGGTCGCGCTGCACGCCTTCGCGCGAGACGGAGCCGCCGCGCACGTCCGACACCGCGATCTTGTCGATCTCATCGAGAAAGACGATGCCGTTCGTCTCCGCGTTCTGGAGCGCGACACGGGCAACGTCGTCCTGGTCCATGCGCTTTTCGGCCTCTTCGTCGACCAGCTTGTCCCACGCATCGGGCACTTTCAGCTTGCGCCGCTTCATGGGTGCGCGGCCCATCGCCTTGTTCATCATGTCGGACAGGTTAATCATGCCGACATTACCGCCCATGCCGGGAATGTCGAAAGGCATCTGTGGCGCGTCTTCCACTTCGATCTCGACTTCGGTGTCGTTCATCGCGTTTTCGACGATGCGCTGGCGAAAGCTCTGCCGCGTGGCTTCGGACGCGCCTTCGCCCACCAGCGCGTTGAGCAGGCGCTCCATCGCCGCGTGGCTCGCCGCCTCGCGCACGGCGTCGCGGCGGCGGTCCTTTTCCAGCCGGATCGCTTCTTCCACCAGATCACGGGCAATCTGTTCCACGTCGCGGCCGACATAGCCGACTTCGGTGAAGCGCGTGGCCTCCACCTTCACGAACGGCGCGTTCGCCAGCGTCGCAAGTCGGCGCGCGATCTCGGTCTTGCCGACACCCGTGGGGCCGATCATCAGGATGTTCTTGGGCGTCACTTCGTCGCGCAGTTCGGACGACAGGCGCTGACGGCGCCAGCGATTCCGCAGCGCCACGGCGACCGCGCGCTTGGCTTCGGTCTGGCCGATGATGTGTTCGTCCAGCGCGCGGACGATCGCCTTGGGAGTGAGGTTGTCGTTCATGGGGGCCGTTCGTTCGATCAGATGGTTTCGACCGTCACGCGGTCGTTGGTGAAGACGCAGACGTCCGCCGCGACCTGCATGGCGCGGCGCGCGATCCGTTCCGCGTCGTCCTCGTAATCGGTGAGAGCGCGGGCGGCGGCGAGCGCGTAGTTCCCGCCCGAACCGATGGCGGCAATGACCGTATCGTTGCTCGCTTCCGGTTCCAGCACATCGCCGTTGCCGGTGAGGATCAGCATGGTTTCGGCGTCCGCCACGATCATCAGCGCTTCAAGGTTGCGCAGATACTTGTCGGTGCGCCAGTCCTTGGCCAGTTCCACGGCGGCGCGCATCAGTTGCCCGCGATGCTGCTCCAGCTTGCGCTCCAGCCGCTCGAACAGAGTGAAAGCGTCAGCCGTCGCTCCGGCGAATCCAGCGATGACTTTCCCGTCCTCACCGATGCGGCGCACCTTGCGCGCGTTGGGCTTCATCACGGTGTTGCCCATGGAAACCTGGCCGTCCCCGGCAATGACGGTGCGCCCGCCCTTCTTCACGCCGATGATGGTCGTCCCGTGCCACTGGATCAGGCCCTGGCCGGATCGCCCTGCATTCCCGCTATTATCCATGCGCGGGATATATGGTCAGGTTCGCGCGGTTCAACCAGCCTGCCGCACTTGATTGCGCGCCAGGCGTCAGCTTCCGTTGGGCCCCGGTCCCGCGCCCTGCACACCGCCCGCCGCGCCGACCGCGCCGATATTGCCGAACAGGTCTTCCAGCAGGCTGCGCTCGCGGCCCAGCGTGGGCGTGTAATGATCGTCCGGGTTCAGCCGAACGACCTTTTCCATGCCCCGCCGATCGACCGAAGCGACGTTGCCCGCGGAATCGAAGCGCACGCGCACCACTGTCTGGTCATATGTGCGCGGGCGGCGGAACGCGGGCGTCTTGGTGTTCACGGAAACATAATACCAGTCCTGCTGCCCGAACTCGCTGACGAACGTGGGCCGGCCCAGCGAGCGTTCCACCGACAGCTTGTTGTCGATGCCCGGCTGCACGGAACTGACGAGCGTGGGATCTATCATATAGCCGCGATGATCGCGGATCGACGAACAGGCGCCCGCCAGCCCGGCAAGCGCAACCAGCACACCCGCCTTCAACGCCATCCGCATCCCGTCACGCATTGTTCAACTCCGAATCGTCTCGCGGCGCGCCGCCGGCCATTGCCAGTGGCCTGTCCGCGCGTGTAACGGCTGAAAGCCTTAGGCCGCCGCGCCTGCGTTCGCAATGCCAATAGGGCCAATGGCACCCGTGGACCGGCGGCGCACGCAGATGGCTCGATATCGTTGAATCGCGCATGAACGCCCCTTGCGCCCCGGCATGAAAGGCAAGTCGCCAGTGTCCGTCCTGTCCCGCCTGTTCCCCAAGCGCGCCGACGATCGCGCCCCGGTTCGCCCGCTCTGGCACAAGATCGTCGAACTGGCGCGGGAGCGGCACTGGTATGCCGATCACGGCGTGGCCGATACCGTGGCCGGACGGTTCGACGCGATCACGCTGGTCCTCGCGCTCGTGCTGCTGCGGATGGAGCGCGAGCCGGATCTGATCGAGCCTTCCGTGCGCCTCACCGAACTGTTCGTGGAGGACATGGACGGCCAGCTCAGGGAATCGGGCCTCGGCGATCTGGTCGTCGGCAAGCATATCGGCAAACTGATGAGCGTGATGGGCGGCAGGCTGGGCGCGGTGCGCGAGGCGCTGGCGGGCGGGGAGACGGCGCTGGCCGAAGTGATGTCGCGCAATGTCACTCTGCTCCAAGGCGCCGACCCCGCACCCGCCGCACGCGCGGCGATCGCTCTGGCCGAGAGGCTGGCGCGCACTGATGGCGCCGACCTGCTCGCGGCCCGGATCGCGCCGTGACCGCGCCGGAATTTTCCCGCTTGTTCGACGTGCGGCAAGTGGATGGGCGGCAAGCCGTCCTTTCCGCCACCGGAGCGGAACGCGCAGCGCTGGCCCAGCGATTCGGGCTGGTGCGGGTGGACCGGCTGGACGCGGACATGCTGCTTGCCCGCGATGGGGAGAGCGTGTGCGCCGAAGGCAGCCTGCGCGCCGATATCGTGCAAAGCTGCGCCGTCTCGGCCGAAGACCTGCCGGTTTCCATCGACGAGCGGGTTTTCTTCCGCTTCGTGCCGGAAACGGCGCGCCTGCACCGGGCGGACGAGGAAGTGGAACTGGATGCCGGCGATCTCGACGAGATTCCCTTTCAGGGAACCAGCTTCGATCTGGGCGAAGCCGTGGCGCAGAGCCTCGCGCTGGCGATAGACCCGTTCGCGACCGGGCCGGGCGCGGAAGAAGCCCGCGCCTTGCTGAAGGATGGGGATGCCAGCCCCTTTGCCATGCTCAAGGGCCTGAAGTCGAAGGGTTAGAGGGCCGTCATTGCAAGGAGGCGATCAGAACGGAATATCGTCGTCCAGATCGTCGGAGAAGCTGCCGCCGCCACGGCTTCCGCCACCGGATTGGCCTCCGCTCGATTGACCGCCGCCGAACTGGCCGCCCTGCGAGCCCCCGCTCCTGTCACTGCCGCCCCAATCGTTGCCGCCGGACGAGCGCCCCCCACCGCCGCCGCCCCAGTCTCCACCGCCGGAGCGTGAACCGCCGCCGCCGGGCGCACCGTCCAGCATGGTCAGCGTGCCGTTCATCCCCACCGAGATTTCCGTGGTGTAGCGATCGTTGCCGGACTGGTCCTGCCACTTGCGCGTGCGAAGCTGGCCTTCGATGTAGACTTTCGAGCCTTTGCGCAGGAACCGTTCGGCCACGCCGACCAGCCCATCGGACTGGAGCACCACGGAGTGCCATTCCGTGCGTTCCTTGCGCTCGCCCGTCGCGCGATCCTTCCAGCTTTCCGAGGTCGCGATGCGCAGGTTGCAGATCCGTCCGCCGTTCTGGAAGCTTTTGACTTCCGGATCCTGCCCCAGATTGCCGACGAGAATGACCTTGTTGACGCTGCCTGCCATGAAATCCGTCCTCTTGCGGCGGCTAGAGGCCCAACCCCTTCGCCGTCCAGTATGTGATTCCCGCGAAGAGATAGGCCAAACCGAAGAGATAGGCCAACATGAACCCCGGCCATTTCCACCCATTCGTTTCACGGCGGGCGACCGCTATGGTGGACATGCATTGCGGCGCGAATACGAACCACGCCAGGAATGCCAGCGCCGTCGGCAGGCTCCAGTCCGCTTTCAGCCTGTCTCCCAGGGCCAGCGCCTGCTCTTCCTCGTCGTCGGCCGCCACGGCATAGCTGGTGGCCAGCGAACTGACCGCCACTTCGCGCGCGGCCATAGCCGGAATCAGCGCCAGCGCGATATCCCGGTTGAAGCCGATCGGCTCGACCACCACGGCAAGGCCGTTGGCGAGCCTGCCCGCGATGGAAGCATCGACCTGATTCTGCCCCGGTTCGGCGCGCGGGAAGCTGAGCAGCAGCCACAGGATCACCGTGACGGAAAAGATGATCGTGCCCGCGCGGCGCAGGAATATCCATGCCCGCTGCCAGAGGCCGGTCGCCAGATCCATGACGCGCGGAAGCTGATACTTCGGCATTTCCATGATGAAGCCGCTGGCCGCGCCCCTGGTGACGGACCGGCGCAGGATCAGCGCGACGATCATCGCCCCCACGATCCCCGCGACGTAAAGCCCGAACAGCACCAGCCCCTGCAAGCCCACGCCCGCGCCCACCGTGCGGTTGGGAATGAAGGCCGCGATGATGACGGCATAGACCGGCAGGCGGGCCGAACACGTCATCAGCGGCGCGATCAGGATGGTGGTCAGCCGGTCCTTCGGGTCGGAAATGCTGCGTGTCGCCATGATGCCGGGAATGGCGCAGGCGAAGCTGGACAGCAGCGGAATGAAGCTGCGCCCCGAAAGGCCGATGCGGGCCATCAGCCGGTCCATCAGGAAGGCCGCGCGCGCCATGTATCCCGACGCTTCCATGAACAGGATAAAGAAGAACAGGATCACGATCTGGGGCAGGAACACCACGACCGAACCCACACCCGACAGGATGCCTTCGGTGACGAGATCGCGCAGCAGGCTTTCCGGCATCACTTCGCGCACGCCGTCCGACAGCCAGCCGATCGCTGCCTCCAGCGCATCGGCAAAGGGCGTCGCCCAGGCGAACACGGCCTGGAACACCACGAACAGCAGGGCAAAGAGAATCACCGGACCCAGCCAGGGGTGCAGGAACAGCCTGTCCAGCCGTGAATGAAGGCGATGGCGCGCGGTTTCCGAAACGATGGCCGCTTCGGCGATCGCCTGCGCGCTGACGCGCCGCTCTGTCATGGTCCTGTGCGGAGACTCCGCTTCGGGCTTCCGCGTTTCCGCCGCGGCGATGGCCGCTATCAGTTCGTCCAGGCCCTTGCGGCGCACCGCGACCGTGGGAACGACCGGAACGCCGAGTGCCTGCTCAAGCGCCACGGCGTCTATCGTCAGCCCGTCGCGTTCGGCAAGGTCCACCATGTTGAGCGCCACGACGGCGGGCTTGCCCAGTTCCAGCACTTCCTGCGCGAAGACTAAATGCTGTTCGAGGTTCGAGGCATCGAGCACGATGACCAGCACATCGGGCGATGCTTCCCCCGGAAACTGGCCGAGGATGACCTTGCTCGTCACTTCCTCGTCAGGACTGGTGGCGTGAAGGCCGTAGCTGCCGGGCAGGTCCGTCAGATCCACCGGCTCGCCGCTCGGCAGGATCAGCCGCCCGGCCTTGCGTTCCACCGTGACGCCCGGATAGTTGGCGATCTTCTGGTGCGCGCCCGTCAGCGCATTGAACAGCGCGCTTTTGCCGGCATTGGGATTGCCGACGAGTGCGGCCGTGCGATGCCGCGCCATCAGGCCGTCTCCACCTGCATGGCCCGCGCGTGCGCGCGCCGCAGCGCCACGGTCATGCGCCCGATCTCGACGGCGAGAGGATCGCGCCCGCCGAACACGCCGCGGTAGGCGACGGCCACTTGCGCGCCTTCGTCGAACCCCATCGCGCGCAGGCGCCGTGCTTCTTCATCGACGAGCGAAGGCCAGTCTATCGCGACGATTCGCGCGGGCTGGCCGAGAGGCACGGCATCGAGAGTCATCCCGCTCCGCTGCCAGATCGCCCTCATAATTGCAACTGGCTCGCAATAGTTCTTAATAGTCAGCGCGCGGGGTAACGCAACCGCCCCAGAAGGCGGCTGACGCTGAACGTTTCCTCGCGCGGGCGCAGCAGCCGCGCCTTGGTCTTTTCAAAGCGGATGATCCCGTCGATCCGGCGTTCGAGAAACGCGCGGGTATCCGCCTTGCCGTCGCTGTGATCGTCGATGAACACGGCAAGCGTCGCGGCATAGACGGCGGACAGGATCGCGCGCTTGGTGTAGTGGTTGTAGTCCGTGGCGGTATCGCCGGCCAGCCGCCACATCCGGTCCGCGCTGCGCCAGCCCAGCCGCAACCCTTGCGCCGCGTGACGGGGCAGGGCCATCACGGCCAGCGCGCGGCGCACCGCTTCCTCGTGCCCCGTAACGGCATCGAGCCTTGCCAGGACCAACCTGCGGATGCGCTCCCGTACCGGCAGGACGGCCAGTTCGTCCGGCGGGACGGCGCGCTCCATCGCCTGATCGACCTGCGATATCCATGCCTCGATCATCGCCATGGGCCCGTCGCGGAACGCATAGGCCGCGACGTCAGGGTCGACGCCCTGTGCCCGCGCCGCCGAAGCAACGGCCGCCTCGCTCCAGCCGTCGAACACGGCGGCATCGGCAATGGCGGAGGCCAACAGCATCCGCAATTCTTCCAGCGTCAGATCCTGCACGGATGCCGCCATGTCAGAATGTCGGCCCATAGACCGCGCCGCCTTGCCCGGACTTCGCCTTGGCGCTGGCGCGGATTTCGGCCAGCAACGGACTGCTCGCGCCATCCAGCCCAGCATAATCGCGCGCGGAACGGCCCGAATTGTCCTTGCGGTCAGGGTCGGCACCCGCCTTGAGCAACAGCCGCATCATTTGAATGTCGCGCTGGTGAACGGCAGCGATCAGCGGAGTTTCGCCCGTCGAACTGGGATCGTCGATTCGCGCCCGGTTCGCCACGAGTTCGCTCACCCCTTCCGTCCAGCCCATGCCCGCGGCGATCTGCAAAGGCGTGATGCCGCGCACGTCACGCACGTTGACGTTGCCACCCTTGGCGATGATGAACCGCAGCCAGGTGATATCGCGCCGCTCGGTCACGATATGGAGCGCGGTGCGTCCGGTCGTGACGTCGCGTGTGTTGATGAGCGTCGTTCCCGGCTCGCTCAACGCCTCCTCGACCGCCGCGCCGTCCTTCTTCTTCACGGCTTCGAGGAACTTGTAGCCCGCCGACATCTGGGCGCTGGCAGGCTGGCTTGCCACCATGAAACCCGCCACAAGTCCGGCTACAAGCATTGCCATTGCATGACGCGCTGCCCGCCCGGCCCGGCTGCCTGCCCTGTTCACGCCCGATACCTCCTGTTGCGGCCCCGTTGGAACCATCTTCCAAAGTCGCTCCTTGCACCCAGCGGTTTAGCAGAGCATGAACCGGCGCGCCATGAAGATCGGATCGACATTGGGCCTGCCAGCCCTTTCCCTGCTGCTCTGTGCCTGCAATCCGGCCGGCGCGCCTTCCGCGACAGAACAGCCGCCGCTGGCCGGCGCGAAGATCGGAGGGGCCTTCACGCTGTCCGACAAGGCAGGCAAAACCGTGCGCTGGCAGGATTTCGACGGGAAATACCGCATCGTCTATTTCGGCTATGCTTTCTGCCCCGATGCCTGCCCGATGGACGTGGGCGTGATGATGAAGGGCTTCGCGGCTTTCGAAACAGCTCACCCGGCGCTGGCCGCGCAGGTCCAGCCGATCTTCATCACCATCGACCCTGCGCGAGACACGCCGCAAGTGGTGGGCGAGTTCGCGGCGGCCTTCTCGCCCCGCCTGCTGGGCCTCACCGGGACTCCTGAACAGGTCGACACCGCCGCCAAGGCGTTCCGTGCCTATTACGCCAAAGGGCAGGAAGCGGGCGGCGGCTATCTGATGGATCACAGCCGTATCGCCTATCTTATGGGCCGCAAGGGCGAGCCGATCTCGATGCTGCCGGTGGACAAGGGGCCGGAGGCCGTTACTGCCGACCTTGTGAAGTGGGTGAAATAGGAGCAGCGTCTTTCCCGTGCGTGACCGTTTCTGGGAACTGCCCATCGGAAAGCTGGACCGTCAGGAGTGGGAAGCGCTCTGCGACGGATGCGGCCAGTGCTGCCTGCACAAGCTGGAAGACGCCGACACCGGCGATTTCTATTTCACTAACGTCGCCTGCAAGCTGCTCGATATCGGCACGGCGCGCTGCGCCGACTATCGCAACCGGCGAACCTATGTGCCCGACTGCGTGAGACTGACGCCCGAATCGGTAACACGGTTGCCATGGCTGCCCGAAACCTGCGCCTATCGCCTGCGCGCGGAGGGCAAACCCCTGCGTGAATGGCACTATCTGGTCTGCGGCGATCGCGACGCGGTGCACCGCGCGGGCGTCTCCGTCGCGGGCAAGGTCGTCAGCGAAGTCATGGCGGGGCCCATCGAGCAGCACATCGTCTGGCCCGAAGGCATGGAACCGCTGGAAATCGAGGTTCAGCCAGACAATAACGCGGGCCCGGATGATGACACAGGCGATGACGATGCCTGACTGGCCATGGAGCAGGAAGAACAGCGAACCCTCGGTCCTCCTGTCGGGCCGGGAAGTGCCTGTCGTGATCCGCAGGCTGGCCCATGCCCGGCGCATGACCATGCGGTTGTCCCCCGATGGCGGGCAAGTTCGCCTGTCCGTTCCCCGCTGGACGCGGCAGGCCGACGCGCTTGCATTCGTCCGCACGCAGATCGACTGGCTGGAGACGCAGGCGGACGCCGTCCCCGAACGGCAGGCACCGCGCAACGGCGGCACGATTTTCTATCTGGGAGAGTCTCACACCATCGCGCACGATCCCGCGATGCCCCGGCGAGTCACTGTGGCGGATGGCATGCTTCGTCTTGGCGGACCGGCGGAAACGCTGACGCCTCGCCTGCGCCGCTGGCTGGAAAGCGAAGCGCGAAAGGCGTGCGGGCAAGACCTCGATCACTATTGCTCCGGGGCAGGCGTGCTTCGCCCCCGCCTGGCGCTCTCCAACGCCCAGCGCCGCTGGGGAAGCTGCGCCGCCGACGGCACGATCCGCATCAACTGGCGCCTCATCATGGCGCCGGAACCCGTGCGCCGGTCAGTCGTGGCGCATGAAGTGGCGCATCTTGTCCACTTCGATCACAGCCGTGACTTCCATATGCTGCTCAAGACCCTGTTCGAGCATGATGTCGAGGCATCGAACCGCTGGCTCAAGACGCAGGGCCGCGGCCTCTACCAGCCTTTCGGTTGACTCGCCGCCGGGCGAAACGCTGGCGCTCGGGCACAAAGCGCCCTATCTTTGCGGCCATGTCCCTCATCCGCCCCACTTCGTTCTGGCGTCAGGTTTCGCCGCGCGGCGCGATCGCCGATTTCCTCACGGTGTTCCGGCAGGCGGGCGAGCATCGCTGGCGCATCGCCGCCGTTTCAGCGGCGACGACCTTCGCGCTGTTCTCGGTCATGTGGAACGAAGGCGCGGCCGGCCCGCCGCCCCGCCCGGAAGTGACGTTTATCACAAGCTGGATCGGCCCGCGCAGCGACGCGGAGATCATGGCCTCGAACATCGCCAACCAGCAGCGTAAGGACAGGCTGGCGGCGGAAGAAGCGATGCATGCCGAAAACGTGCGCCAGATGTACAAGACGCTGGGCCGCTATACCGGGCTGGACGTCGACGCGATGGAGCGCAAGATCAACGAGGATCGTGCCCGCGACGGCCTGCCGCCGCTGCCGGACAGCGCCCCTGCAAAAAGCGACGGACGCTAATTCCCATGACGGATGACGCGCGATGGCTGGCGGCGGCGGCCGCGCTGGCGGCGCGCGCCCGTCCGCTCAGCCGCCCTAATCCCGCCGTCGGCGCGATAGTGGTGCGCGATGGCCGCGTCATGGGGCGCGGCTGGACGCAGGCGGGAGGACGTCCCCACGCCGAAGCCGTGGCACTGGCCATGGCGGGGGGAAGCACGCGGGGCGCTACGCTCTATGTCACGCTGGAACCTTGCGCGCATGAAAGCGAACGCGGTCAGGCTTGTGCCGATCTGGCCGCGCGGTCGGGGCTGGCGCGTGTCGTGGTGGGATGCGGCGATCCTGATCCGCGCACGGCGGGCAAAGGCATCGAACGGCTGCGCGCGGCGGCCATCGAGGTTTCGGCTACTGATTCGTCCGCCGCGCGGCAAAGCCTTTCCGGCTATCTCTGCGCCAGGACACAGGGGCGCCCGGACGTGACTCTCAAGCTGGCGCTGTCGCTCGACGGCTGCATCGCGCTGGCCAGCGGGGAAAGCCAGTGGATCACGGGCGAGGCAGCCCGCGCCCATTGCCATGCCATGCGCGCGAGGGCGGACGCGATTCTGGTGGGCGGCGGCACCTTTCGTGCCGATTCGCCCCGGCTCGACGTGCGGCTGCCGGGACTGGAAGATCGCAGCCCGGAACGCTGGGTTCTCACGCGCGGCAAGGCGCCGGAAGGCTGGCGTGCCCTGCCCTCGCCTCAGGCCATTCATGGCATGGACGGCGTGCAGTATCTTTTCGTCGAAGGCGGCGCGCAAACGGCGTCCGCATTCCTCGCCGCCGGACTTGTGGACCGGCTGCTCATCTATCGCGCGCCGGTGCTGATCGGCGGCGGGCTGCCCGGCGTGGCGGATATCGGGCTGGCCCGCCTCGCCGACGCGCACGGCCAATGGCGCATGACAGACCGGCGGCGGCTTGGCAGCGACACGCTGGAGGTTTACGAGCGCATCCCATGTTCACCGGCATAGTCACGGCCCAGGGCCAGATCCGCGAAGCGAACCGGACGGGCGACTTGCGCGCCGTCATTTCCTGCCCCTTCGATCCGGCGGGCATAGCCATGGGCGCGTCCATCGCGTGTTCCGGCGTGTGCCTGACCGTCGTGGACAAGGGCGGGGAAGCGGGGGACGCCTGGTTCGCTGTCGATATTTCCGGCGAAACCGTATCCCGCACCGTGCCCGGCCGCTGGCAGGCGGGCGCCACGCTGAACCTCGAACCCGCACTGAAGCTGGGCGAAGAACTGGGCGGCCATATCGTGACCGGCCATGTCGACGGCGTGGGAACCGTTGCCGGCATGAGCCCGGAAGGCGATTCGCGCAAAGTGACCTTCGCCGCGCCACAGGCATTGGCTCCCTATCTCGCGCCCAAAGGCTCGATCACCGTGGACGGCGTTTCGCTCACCGTGAACGACGTGGCGGACCAGCCTGACGGCGCATGCCACTTTTCCATCAACATCATCCCGCACACCGCGGAAGTGACGACTCTGGGCGCGCTGAAACCGGGCGACCGGGTCAATCTGGAGATCGACGTGCTCGCCCGCTATTTGCAACGGATGCAGAGCCTGCGGGGTTGAACTGACCTCAGCCCGTCACGTCCGCCACGGCGGCGATGAAATCCTCGATATTGCCGCCCGTCAGCCCGGCCACGTTGATCCGGCCGGACCCGGCGAAATAGACGCCGTGCTTTTCACGCATCGCGGCAACCTGTTCCGGCGTGAAGGGAATGATCGAGAACAGGCCGTTCTGCCCGCCGATGGGCGAGAGATCGACGCCGCCCGTCCGGCCCGCTTCGGCCAGCCGCGCGCGCATCTGGCGGATGCGTTCGCGCATGGTATCCAGTTCATCAAGCCATTGGGCCGTCAGCGCCGCGTCCTCCAGCACCAGACGCACGGCGGCGGCGCCATGATCGGGCGGCTGCGACCAGTTGGCGCGGGCCAGAGCATGCGCGTTCGACATCGCGGCGGGGAGTTGTGCCGGATCGGCCACCATCACATAGAGCGCGCCGACGCGATCCCGATAGAGGCCGAAGTTCTTGTCGCAGGAATAGGCGACCAGCGCTTCCGGCACGGCGCTCACGACGCGCCTCACGCCATAGGCGTCTTCCTCCATGCCCGCGCCCAGCCCCTGATAGGCAAGATCCAGCACCGGAAGCAGCTTCTTGTCCGCGATCAGCCCGGCGATCTCGTCCCACTGGGCGGGCGAATAGTCTATGCCGGTGGGGTTGTGGCAGCAGCCGTGCAGCAGGATCGCATCGCCTTCGCTCGCCACCGCGATGGCGCCGCGAATGCCGTCCATGTCAGCAGTGCCGTCCGCCGCCGCGTGATTGAACGTCTTGAGTTCAAGGCCGAGGTCCGCGCAAATCTGCGCGTGATTCGGCCAGCTCGGCGTGCCCATCCACGCCCGCGCGATGCCCGCCTTCTGCACCAGCGCCAGTGCAAGGCGCAGCGATCCCGTGCCGCCCGGCGTCTGCATCCCTTCGATGCGGCCGCCCTTCGTGGGATCGTTCTTGCCGAACACGTAAGGCAGCAGGGCGTTGACGAAGCCCATATCGCCTTCCGGCCCCAGATAGGCCTTGGAATCCTGCGTTTCGACCAGCTTCCTTTCCGCCGCCTTGATCGCGCCGAACACGGGCGTGCCGCCCTGTCCGGTGCGGTAGACACCCACACCAAGGTCGATCCTGGTCGGACGCGGATCGGCGTCATGAAGCTTGATGAGCGCGAGCAGCGCGTCGGCGGGCTGTTGTTGCAGGTTGCTAAGCATGGCGGCGCGGCCTTACCCTTGCCGGACGGGCTGGAGCAAGGCGCTTTTTTTGCGGTTCAACCGCAATCCGCCGATGATCAGAACGGCAGCCAGTTCTGCTTGTGCGAGAACTTCATGTAACCCACGTTCGCGCCCAGCCGCATGCCCGCGCCCATTCGCACCGGGATGAGCACGACATCGCCGCGCCGCAGGTAGCTGACGTTGAAGCCACCGACGAAATAGGCCTGCCCCTCGCCCGCGCCGAACCGCTTGTAAAGGTCTTCGCTGTCGTAAAGGTTGTAGACCAGCACGAAGGCGTTGCCCGCATTGGCGCCGGCGTCGAAGCCGACCGACGGGCCCGTCCAGTAAACCGGCCGCGTGCCTTCCACTTTGTGATGCAACGTGCCCGAACCGTAGCGCAGACCGACCACCAGCGCGCCGCCGCCTTCGCGGCCGACGATATAGCCGTTGGGTTCGCCCTGCTTTTGCAGCAGATCCTCGATCATGCTGGCCAGGCCCTGCGCGCCCTTGCCGAACACGCCTTCAGCCGCGCCGATCAGGTCATCCTTCTTGTAGGTATCGCTCCGCTGGGTGGAATCGGAAGGAAGGCTCGCCACGTCGACCGGCGTGCCGTTGCCCTGAACAGGCACCGCCGGAGCGGAGGCCGGAGCCGGAGCGGTGACAGGCGCGGGTGTCGCCCACGGATCAGTTCCCGTCTGGCCCAGATCGGCGTCTATCGCCCGATCCGGGTCAACCGATTGCATTTGCGCCCACACGGGCGCGGCAGGTGCCGCCATGACGGCGATGGCCGACAGCGCGGCCGCGAAAATCTTCGATGTCTTGCGTGCAGTCATCTTGCACCTCCGTCCCGGCGGCTCGCTTCCGCCCGATTGCTGAACGAAACGTGCGGGAGATATGGTTAACATACGGTTACCATTGTCCTGTGGGGCGCGACGGACGGCAAACGGCGCGCGACGGATCGAGTCCCGCAAGCGGCGGGGCGAGCCTTGCCGCGAAAAGGTGCAGGGGCGAACAAGGCTTCGGCAAGGCTTCCGGCGCCACGTTTTCGAATCGAAGGGATTGGGCCTTGCCGCTCTCTCCACGCGTCGCTATAGCGCGCGCTCGCCGCTGCGATCCGGAGACGTGGGTGAGTGGCTGAAACCAACGGTTTGCTAAACCGTCGTACTGGTAAATCCGGTACCGAGGGTTCGAATCCCTCCGTCTCCGCCATCTTGTGGAAGCGGGCTGAAATCGCGGATTTCCGCGGTTTCGCGGGTGTAGCTCAATGGTAGAGCAGCAGCTTCCCAAGCTGACGACGGGGGTTCGATTCCCCTCACCCGCTCCACTTTCCTGTCCGCCAATGTTCGCAGGCGTCTAGACAAACCCCAAAAATCCCAGGTATTTAGCGGCTATCAGGCCGAAAGCGTTCACCTGTGTTCGCACTCAACCGCCAGCCGCTGGGGGTATGATTGGGGGGTATATGCAAATCGGCCAACTCGATACCCCCATGCTTGGGGGTATATTGGGGGTATAGGCCCCGGAGAGGCAGGCAATCCCGTGGCTTTGACCGATGTAGCGATCCGCAATGCCAAACCCGGCGCAAAGGCGATCAAGCTGGCGGACGGCCGGGGTATGTTCCTGTTGGTGACACCAGCCGGGGGAAAGCTTTGGCGGCTCAAATACCGGATCGAGGGGCACGAAAAGTTGCTGGCCATCGGGGCCTATCCCGAAATTGGCTTGGGCGAGGCGCGCAGGCGTCGGGAGGAAGCGCGGGAATTGATCGCCCTTGGGAAAGACCCGTCGCGCGAAAAGCAACGCGAGAAGGTTCGCGCCCGCATACAGGCAGCGGACACGTTCAAAGCGATTTGTGACGAGTATTGCGAGAAGCGGCGGCGCGATGGCGTCAAGGGCTGGGCACCTGCTACCGCCACGCGCAGCGAGTATCTGCTGTCTTTGGTTTGCGGGTCCATCGGCAAGCTGCCCATTGGAGAGATTGAACCGGCGGACGTTCTGGCCGCGATTCGCAGGATCGAAGGCAAAGGCAAGCTGGAGAGCGCCCGGCGCAGTCTACAACTGGCTGGCTCGGTATTCCGCTATGCCGTGGCAACGGCTCGGCTGGCATCGGACCCGACGCGCGATCTGCGCGGCGCGCTCACCGCACCGACCGTCAAACACTATGGCGCAATTACCGATGCGACAAAGGTAGGCCAGTTGTTGCGCGCCATTGCCGATTATGACGGAAGCGGCATTACCAAGCTGGCCTTGCAGATTGCGCCGCATGTGTTCGTCCGCCCCGGCGAGTTGCGTCATGCCGAATGGAGCGAGTTCGATCTAGACGGCGCGCTCTGGATCATTCCGGCAGGGAAAATGAAAATGCGAAAGGCGCATCATGTGCCGCTTTCCCGGCAGGCCGTCGACCTTTTCCGGGACGTGCAGGCCGTGACGGGACCGAACGGCTATGTTTTCCCGTCTATTCGCACTCGCACCCGCCCCATGAGCGAAAATACGATCAACGCCGGATTGCGACGGCTGGGTTATACCAGCGATGAAATGACGGCGCATGGCTTCCGGGCCATGGCTTCCACCTTGTTGAACGAAAGCGGCAAGTGGCATCCCGACGCCATCGAGCGTGCGCTTGCAAATGGTGACACTGACAAGGTCCGCGCTGCCTATCATCGTGGCGCGCACTGGAAAGAGCGCGTGGAAATGGCGCAATGGTGGAGCGATTATCTCGACCTGTTGCGGAAAGGTGCCGAGGTTGTCCCCTTTCCCGATCGGGCGGCAGGATAGTCACCGAAGGGGATCGCGCTGCTGTCACCACAATTCCGGCTGGGTGAACCTTGGCGCACGTCGGCGGACCAGTTAAGCCCTGCGTGTGACTGATCCTATCCTTTTCATCGCTGGCACGCTGTTCACTCAGGATTATCTGGTGGAGGCAATTGCCAAGACACCAGAATACGCCGCCGTTGACGTGGCTCAGGTGCGCGAGGCGCTGGACCAAATCCTTGCCGGTTTCCCCCATACCAGCCGCCCGAATGAGGCGACGACCGAGCAGGATTTCGTGTGGCCGGTGCTGGGTCTGCTGGGATGGCGGGATTACCTGACCCAGCAAAACCTTTCAGCATCGGGACGGGTGGATGTGCCCGATGGCCTGCTGTTCATCGATGCCGAGGCAAAGGCGCAGGCCAATGCCCACCCAGAGGAATGGCGGCGGTTTGAATATGGCGCTGCTGTGATGGAGGCCAAGCGCTGGGGCCGTGCGCTGGATCGTGCCGAAGGGCGCAAGGGCGATGACAAGGATACGCCATCCACGCAATTGCTTCGCTACCTGCGTCGGATCGACGACCTGACCAACGGCGCTTTGCGTTGGGGCATTCTGACCAATGGGAGCAAGTGGCGGCTCTATTTCGCGGGCGCGCGTTCCACCATTGACGATTATTTGGAAATCGACCTTGCCCGGATCATTGGTCTGGATGGCGATCTACTGGATAGCGGTGTTTCCGATATGGAGCGCGATCATTGGTTGCGCGTATTCGCCACACTGTTTGCACGCAATGCTTTCGTGCGGGCTGTCGCCAGTGCGCCAACCTTCCATGACCGTGCGCGGGCCGAAGCTGCATTCTATGAAGAGCGTGTGGCCAAAAGCCTGTCGGACCTTGTGTTCAGCCGCCTTTATCCGGCGCTGGGCAAGGGCATTGCGCAGGCCGCGCCCGATGCTACCCCGCTGGACGATATCCGGCAGGCCACGCTGATCCTGCTCTATCGCCTGCTGTTCATCCTCTATGCCGAAGATCGCGGCCTGCTGCCGCTGCGTGATCCCCGCTATGACGATTATGCGATGCGCATGGTGCGGTTGGACGTGGGGCGGCGCAAGGATGCGGGCGATGCCTTTTCCAGCGTGGCGAAAACGATCTGGAGCCGCTTTGCGGACCTGTCGGAAATGATCGACAAGGGCGATGCGTCGGTGGGCCTGCCGCCCTACAATGGCGGCCTGTTCAGCAGCGAGGCCACCCCGTTGCTGAAGGCGATTGGCCTGCCCGATGCCGTCATGGCCGAGGCGCTGGATATCCTGTCATGGGAACAGCGCGAAGGGCGTAGGTTCTACATCAACTATCGTGATCTTTCGGTGCAGCAGCTTGGTTCGATCTATGAACGATTGCTGGAATTTGAACTGGTGCGGGATGATGCGGGCGCAGTCGATATCCGCCCGAATATATTCGCGCGCAAGAATAGCGGCAGCTATTACACGCCCGACGATCTGGTGCTGTTGATACTGGACGAAACGCTTGCCCCGCTGGTCGATGATGCCGTTGCCGCTTTCGAGAAAGCGCTGGCAGGTATCGACCCGGCCGGCAGCGAAGAGGATAAGCTATACGTTCTGCACAAGGCCGATCCGGCGCAGGCCATAACCCGGCTGCGGGTTTGTGATCCCGCGATGGGATCGGGGCACTTCCTTGTCAGCCTTGTTGACCGGCTGACCAACCTTGCGCTGGAAGCAATGGCCGATGCCGCCGCGCTGGTGCGGGACAAAGCCGGGATGGACTATGACAGCCCCGTGGCCGACGAAATCCGCAAGGTGCGCGGCACGATCAAGGGCAATGCCCGCGATGCCGGCTGGGCCGTGGCCGACGAGCAACTAGACGATCCCCAATTGGTCAAGCGCATGGTGCTGAAACGCTGTGTCTATGGGGCGGACAAGAACCCGATGGCGGTGGAATTGGCCAAGGTGGCCTTGTGGCTGCACACCTTCACCGTGGGCGCACCCCTAAGCTTCATCGACCACCACCTTGCGGCGGGGGACAGCCTGTTTGGCCTGTGGGTGCGCGATGCGATCGACAAGGCGGCAGCGGGCGGCGAACTGCTGTATATCAAGGAACTGCGCAACGCCGAACGGCAGGCCGCCACCATGCAGCGGATCGAGGCTCTGACCGATGCCGAAATTGCCGAGGCGCATTCCAGCGCTGAAATGTGGCGCGACGTGGAATATCAGGTGGGGCCGTTCGATGGCTTTGTCAGTTTCATGCACGCGCTGGACTGGCTGAACCTTAAGCGACCGGAACGGCTGCTGGTCACGCAATGGCTGGATGGCAATTTTGGCGACCCCTTGCGCATTGCTTGCGGTTATGTGGAGCCGGAAGCCCGCCGCGCCGCCCAGGATGCCGAGGCCGAGGCGTTCCGCGCGATCTGGCGTGAGGCCCGCGCTTTGATCGCGGAAGAGCGCTTTCTGAACTGGCAAATCACTTTCCCCGGCGTGTGGCGGAACTGGAGCGAGACGGAACGCGACGGCGGCTTTGACGCCGTGGTGGGCAATCCGCCGTGGGACCGGATCAAGCTGCAACAAGTGGAATGGTTTGCTGCGCGCCGTCCGGATATTGCCAAGGCGCAAAAGGCATCGGACCGGGGCAAGCTGATCAAGGCGCTGGAAAAGGCGGGCGACCCGCTGTTTGCCGATTATGCCAAGGCAGACCGGCGCGCGGCAGATACCATGCGGGTTGCCCGCAAGGGCGGCCATTATCCGCTGCTTAGCCGGGGCGATATCAACCTTTACAGTCTGTTCGTGGAACGCGCTCATGCGCTGGTCAAGCCGGGTGGCATGGTGGGCCTGCTAACCCCCAGCGGGATTGCGTCGGACCTGTCAGCCAGCGAATTTTTCCGCAAGGTGGCCACGGATGGGCACCTCAAGGCGCTGTATGATTTTGAGAACAAGAAGGTGTTTTTCCCGGACGTTCACGCCAGTTTTAAATTCTGCATCATGGCCTTCAGCCCGACCCGCCAGTTCGAACAAGCCAAGTGCGCCTTCTATCTGCATTCGATAGCCGAACTGCAAAATCCGGAACAGGCGTTCCCGATCATGGCGACGGACTTCGCGCGGGTGAATCCGAATACCGGCACCGCGCCGATTTTCCGCACCCGGCGCGATATGGCGCTGACCACCGCGATTTACGATCGATGCCCAGTGCTGGTGGACCGTTCCGGCGGCGAAGCGAACGCGGCATGGCCGGTGCGTTATGCCACCATGTTCCACATGACCAATGACAGCCACCTGTTTCGGACCAAGGCTGAACTGGAAGCGAAAGAGGGGGCTTGGCCGATCGGCGGCAATCGCTGGCAATCGGCGGCGGGCGAATGGTTGCCGTTATACGAAGGCAAGATGGTACAGGCCTTTGATCACCGTGCCGCTGGCATTGTCATCAATCCGGAGAATGTGAACCGGCCCGCGCAGCCCTTACCCGCATCAGCAGAACAATCCGCTGACCCGGCTTGGTTGGCCGATCCCCAATTCTGGGTGCAGCCCCAGCCGGGGCTCGCCAGCGCGCCCTATGCCTTGGGTTTCAAAGACGTGACCGCGCCAACCAACGTCCGCACCATGATCGCGGCGATTATCCCTACCGGTAGCGCGGGCAACACTTTTCCGCTGATCGAACTGGCCCCGGATTCTGACCGGTCGGACCCGAGCCGGTTGGCGATGCTGTTGGCCAACCTCAATTCGGCGGCTTACGATTTCATCGCTCGCCAGAAGGTGCAGGGGCAGCACCTCAACTGGTTTATCGTGGAACAAATCCCCGTCATCCCGCCCGCTGACTATGCCCGCACCTTCGGTTCCAAAACGGCGGCGGATATCGTGCGCGCGGCGGTGCTGGAACTGACCTATACCGCGCACGACATGGCCGCCTTCGCGCAGGACATGGGCCATGTGGACGAAGCCGGCGCGGTGAAGCCACCGTTTGCGTGGGACGAAGAACGCCGCCTGAAACTGCGCGCCAAGCTGGATGCGCTCTATTTCATTCTCTACGGCGTGTTCGATCCGGCCAATGCCGAATCCAGCCGGGACGATATCCGCTATATCTATTCCACCTTCCCGATCGTGGAGGACAAGGAACTGGCAGCCTATGGCCGCTATCGCAGCCGCGATCTGGCGCTGGCATGGATTAATGCGCTGATGGCGGGCCAGCCGGATGCGTCGGTGGAGGGGTAGATTCCACACGGACCATCGGTTGAATGTCAAATGCAGCTATGAAGGCGCTGAACGCTTTTGGTTTATTTCCAGCCCTTTGGGAAAAGCTCTCCAATGCGAGACAACTCTTCCCTAGCTTTATCTTGGAAGCGGTTAAGGGGGCGCGATGATGCGGAACGGCGATGGTAAGCACGGTTATGAGGTGCCCGATGCTTTAAGCTTGGACGAGGCTTGGCGGCAAATCCAGTCGATGCTTGATGATGGCAAGCTCCGATTTCCCGATAGGGAAGCCCCACCCCTCATGGTCGAAACCTTCAAGGGTATATATCCGCCTGAGCAATTGGAAAGCGCTATGCGCTCCGCGATGCAGACAAAGGACGCGGAAAGAACGATTATAGATGCAATAAGATCTGGCAAGCTTCCGTTATGGATTGCTCCTGTGGAGGGACCGATAACCGAACGACTGATAAGTGGCCGCGATCTGAAGCAGTTTGACATAAGGTCGCTCGCGTCGGGATGTTATCGCCCTTACAATGACACGGAAAACGTAGCGCGTGACTGCCGGTTGTTCGTGAAAGAGCACCACTGGGAGGGATTCCTAGTCGGATTGGGAGTGGGGCGCGAGACAGGGGCAACTGTCGCGCCCAATCATATCGATCAAGGCAATAATATTCCTCAACCATCATCTCAAAAAATTGAGCATAACAGAGGTGGCGCTCCCGCGAAATACGATTGGGAACAAGCTATTGCAGCCATTGTGTTCCAATGGTCCGACGAAGGGTCTTGGCAACCTACATCTCAAGCGGACGTGAGGCGAAAGCTGGTCGAGCATTTTTCTGCGCTTGATCAATACCCTTCTGACAGCTTGCTAAAGCTACGCGCCCGATGGCTTTTCGATGAATTCCTGCGCCGCAACGGAGACCAATAGTTTGACAATATAGGGTTACTGCCCGGTTGCTGCCCCTTATCGGCCCATGCCGGCACCGTTCGCCGGTATTCTTTCGCGTATCGCCGGGGCATCCCGCCACGGCGGAACCGCGAAAGGAACTGCCCCATGGCAATCGAGCAAAACGCACCGCTGGCCTACAGCGTGAAAGAGGCGTGCCGTGTTTCGTCTATCGGACGCACGACGCTTTATCAGCACATCGCCGCCGGACGGCTTGAGGCTCGCAAGATCGGCGGTCGCACGATCATTCCAGCCGAAAGCCTGCGCGCGCTTATTTCAGGGGAGGCTTGAGCCGTGCCCCTGACATGCAAAACCCCGGCTGGCACCGGGGCTTCGCGCGATAGCTTTGCAGGCCTGTCGCTCGTCCCTTTTACCCCGACAGTGGTGCCGGTGCAATTCCTGATCGCAGTGCATCACGTCCGGCCTGAACTCGCGGTGATCGTCGTCGCCCTCGCGTTTGGAGGGCATGGCCAATGAACGTTCTGTTCGATCTTGACGCCATCCGCCGCGACAATCCCTTGCCGGACGTGGCAGCGCGAATTGTGTCGCTCAAGGCCGCCGGCGGGGAGTGGAAGGCTTGCTGTCCCTTCCACGCCGATCGGTCCCCCAGCTTCACCATTTTTGACGGTGGGAGACGGTTCAAATGCTTTGGCTGCGGGCTATCGGGCGACGTGCTGGACTTCGTGCAGCGTGCCCATGGCGTAAACCTGCCTGAAGCCGCGCGGATGCTGGGGGCTGGCGAGGTGCCGAAGATCGCATTGCCGTGCGTCCCGCTAGCCAATGCGGATGCTGCGGCCAGCCGGGTGCGCGTTATCTCGATCTGGGAAAGTACCGTTCCGGCGGCTGGGAGCCTCGCTGAGTCCTATCTGGGCTTCCGGGGCATCGTTCCCCCGTTCCCGCCGGATATTCGCTTTGCACGCCTTTCCTGTGGCTCACGCGGGCAAATGCCGTGCCTTGTCGCGGCGGTGCGGGACGTAGCGGGCGATGTCACCGGCATCCAGCGCATATTTCTGCGCGACGATGGGCTGGGCAAGGCGGACATGCCGAAACCCAAATTGTCGCTGGGGGCGGTCAAAGGCGGCGCGATCCGATTGGGCGATCTGGACGGCAGCGATAGCGTGACCGTGTGCGAAGGCCCGGAAGATGGCCTGTCGCTGCTGGCAATGGAAGCCGGGCCGGTATGGGCGGCGGCTGGGGCGACGTTTCTGCCGCACATGCAGTTTCCGCCAGAGGTGCGATCCATCGTGATCGGCGCGGACAACGACCCGGCAGGGGCGCAAGCGGCGGATAATGCCGCCCATGCCTTCGCGGAACGTGGGCTGACGGTCCGCATCATTCGTCCGCTGCCGGGCTTCAAGGACTTTAACGACGAATTGAAAGGGGTGCGCGCATGAACGTCCCCGCGATGAATGAGCGGCTGGACGCCGCTCCCGTTATCACTGCCGAAGGTCCGCGCCCGCTGTTCCGGGAATTGCCGCCAGCGCCGTTGTTTCCCGTCGAGGCGCTTGGCCCGGTGCTGGGCAAAGCGGCAAGCGCAATCGAGACGGTGATTCAGTGCCCGATGGCCTGCGCGGCAAATTCTGTCCTGGCTGTCGCATCGCTGGCCGCTCAGGGCCGCGCTAATGTAATCCTGCCTATCGGACAGGGTAAGCCCGCGCCGCTATCGCTCTACCTTCTGACTGTTCTCGATAGCGGGGAACGCAAATCGAGCGCGGATAACAAGGCCCTGAAGCCGGTGCGCGACTTCGAGCGCAAGCTTGCCGAGGCGGAGGCGGGAGAGCGCAGAGCTTACGATGTCAAGCAGGCCGCATGGGATGCCAGTCACAAGCAATTGCTGATCCAGCACAAGAATGACCGGGCAGCGCTGGAAGCTGCCTTGCATGACCTTGGCCCCGCACCCCAGCCGCCCTTGCTGTCGATTATCGCGCCATCCAGTGATCAGACAATGGAAGGCCTGTTCCGAGTCTATCAATATGGTCGCCCTTCGCTTGCCATGCTCTGCGACGATGCCGCCAGTTTCCTTGGCGGGCACAGCTTCAAGGCTGAACAAAAGGGGACGACGACCGCAAACCTCTGCCGGGCATGGGACGGATCGAAGCTGGAGCGAGTTCGCGGCGGCGATGGGGTGAATGTTCTCTATGACCGGCGGCTGGCCTGTCACTTCATGGTGCAGCCCGGCGTTGCGGCTGGCTTTCTGAGCGATCCGCAATTTGGCGATCAGGGGCTGATTGCCCGTTTCCTGTTGTCAGCCCCTGCCGGGCGCGCAGGAACGCGCTTCCGCGACGATGCCGAATATCAGGCTGTCACGCGGCAGGCCGCCCGCGATCTGGACGACTACAACACTGCTGTTATGCGCCTCTTGTGCCAGCCGGTGCTTTGGAAGGATGAGCACGACCATACGCTGGGCGTGAGCATGGGGGAGTTGAATTTCACTCCTGACGCCCGCGCGCTCTTCGTCGATTTTCTGAACGACATTGAAGGCGAGATCGGCCCTGCCGGGTCGCTGTCCATGGTGCGGGCCTTCGCATCGAAGCTGCCGGAACATGCTGCCCGCATTGCCGCAACGCTCGCCCTGATACGGGATACCGAAGCGGATTCCATCGAGCCTTCCACGCTGGCCGATGGGATCGAACTTGCCAGATACTATCTGGCCGAAGCGGTGCGGCTGGTGGAAGCGGGCGCAATCGATCCCGCACTGCGACAGGCGGAAACTCTGCGCCAATGGCTGATGGCCCGGCAAGGTAACATCATCGGGCTTACCACCATCTATCAATGCGGCCCCAATTCCATTCGGCAGGCAGCCAAAGCCCGCGCTGCCATGGCAGTTCTGGTCGAGCACGGCTGGGCGCGGTCTCTGCCTGATGGTGTAACCATAGATGGCAAACGCCATCGCGACGCATGGGAGATTGTCAGATGCTGAACATAGAGCATCGCGGCTGGAATGCTGGTGATGATCGGGTGATCGTCCGGCCCTGCTTTAGCGGATTAGCAGGTTTAGCAGCATCCACGGCTGAAAATGAAAAAGCCGTTTCGGCCGGACTGCCTGCTAATCCCGCTAAAGTTGCTAAATTCCGCACGTGCGAGCCGCTTGCGGTCGTTCCACGCGAGTCCGCGATTGTTTCGGGAAGGGGGAAAGTTCATGGCTAGCTCAGCATCCGAGGGCACAACGCAGGTCTCGGTAAAGCCCAAAGAAGGCGAGACGAGGGGTGAAGCTTGTGCGCGAATCCTGACCGTACCCTATCTGCGGCATGGTGCCATCACAGGGGCCGTTGCCAATAACCTGCTGAGCGCAGCGCCGGATAATCCGGATCGGGGTGATTACGCCGTGGCCATCAAGAGAGAGGCAGAGCGGACGGTCGGCGGTGATCTGACAATGGCCAGTGAGACGCTGACGGCGCAGGCCATGACGCTGGACACCATTTTTACCGAGATGACGCGGCGGTCGCTTCTCAATCTGGGCGAGTATCCGTTGGCGGCCGAACGATACATGCGGCTGGCGCTGAAGGCTCAATCCAATTCGCGCGCTACGCTTGCGGAACTGGCGAAACTGCACCAGCCGCGCGAACAAACGGTGCGGCACGTTCACGTTAACGAGGGCGGGCAAGCCGTTGTCGCCGATCACTTCCACCACCACGCCGGGGGATCAGAAAATGCCAAATCAGCCGAACAACCCCATGCACCCGAAAGTGGAGCGGCTGGCGCAGGCTCCGCGTTGCCTTGCCCGGACCCGCTCAGGCAATCCTTGTCAGTCGCCAGCGGTGAAGGGAAATCGCCGTTGCAGAATGCACGGCGGCAAGGGAAGCGGTGCGCCCAAGGGTAATAGCAACGCTTGGAAGCATGGCGCGAAGTCTGCCAGCACTCGCGAGACGATGGAACTGATCCACGCCTTGGGGGAGGTGATGCGCCAGCCTTAGTGGCGATTGCCAGGCTATAAGAGGAGCATTGCCGTCCCGCTTTCCGGGAAAACAGTGATAGCGCATGACTCTGGATCGTTCGGATGCGTCCGCCTTTATCCAGCAGGTTTGGGGGTATAATTGGGGGTATCTTGAAAACGCTCTGTTAAGTATCTGGCTTAATTCCGCTAATTTTTAGATATTTTGCGATTCCCCTCACCTCCATTTCCATCGAACCGGGCCGCTGCCGCGCCCGGCTGATCCAGCCCGATCAACCAAGCGTCAGATCGCCTCGGGTAAAGACCGGGATTTCCTCCAGCGGTTTCAGCAGAAGGATTGGAATCCTGCGGCTCGTCGCCTGACGATAGCTTGCCAGGATCGGGTTGGAGCGGGCCACCCATATCCATGCGTCCTCATACTCCTGACCCTCCGCCTCGCGCCATGAGCAGTCAAAGGCTTGCGTGCCGATCTGGAAGGCCAGCGGCCCGCCCGCGACGATGTTGCGATACCACTGCGGATGCTCGTCGGAGCCGCCCAGCGACGCGACGATCGCAATCTCCGGTCCGAACTGGCAGTAACCGAGACTGACGATCATCGTCCGGCCGCTCTTGCGTCCGGCATAGCGGATGAGCAGCATCGTTTCGTAACGATATCCGCCGATGAAGCTCATGTCCTCGATGTGGCCGCGCACACCGCCCGTATCGAGGTAGGCGGCAAACTGGTTGCCCGCCCATTCCGCGAGTTGCGCGTCCTTTTGCGGTCCATATGAAATGCGCGGCACGGCTTTCTCCTCCTGGCGACACGTCAGTAGATGTCGTCCCCACGTCTGATGGCATCCTTGCCGCCGTCGATGAAAATGACCTGTCCGACCAGATAGCGGCACTCCTCACTGGCGAGAAAGCCCAGCAAGGGCGCGATATCCTCCGGTCTTGCATAGTCGGCGACCGCGATCGGCGTCGCTTCCGCCAGCATGGCGCGCCCTTCCGGCGTCGACAGGATCGGCGCCGTCATGGCGGTCAGCACCGTGCCCGGCGCGATGCCGTTGAGCAGGATACCGCTTCCCGCCCATTCCGGCAGGATCGCGTTGCGCCTGATCCATCGGCTCAACGCCCGCTTGGTCGAGGCATAGGCAAGATTCGGGTCGGCTTCTCCCCCGGCGACCGCCGCCACTTCGTCACCGGCAAGGCATGCCGCGACGATGCCCGGATCGGTCGGCAGGATCGTGGCGGACGAAGTGATGACAGCCACGCGGGGCGCCGCCGACCGTGCCAGCGCTGCCCGCAACCCTTCGATCAGCGCCACCGTGCCGAAATAGTTCACGCCGATCATCCCGGCCACGTCCGCGCCGGCCAGCCCCGCGCAGGCGACGACAGCATCCAGCGAATCGCCGCAGAGGGAGAGCGCCTGCCCGATAGCCGACGCCCGCCCTTCCGCCGTGCGAAGATCGGCGCATATGTCGGCATTGCGAAGATCGAGACCGACGACCCTGTCGCCCCGCGCCGCCAGAAAGGCGCTTGTGGCCGCGCCGATCCCATTCGCCGACCCCGTGACCAATACAGTGCGCGACATGCTCATTCTCCGTTGCTTCTGTGGCTCAACCCATCGGTGATGTTCGATCCCATCGCGAACCACGGCGGTTGCGATCCGCAGGCGGCATTGGTGCAGACTTCCAGATTGGACATGCCCTCCATCCCGTCGAGATAGGCGGTGCCGATCGTCTCGACCGCGGTATAACCGCGCACATGCATGACGATGCCGTCCGTCCGGTCGCAGCGCACGCGCAACTCCTCGCCGGTTTCCAGATAGAGCACGGCTTCGCCGGCACGCGGGGTCAGCGCATCGGATTCAAGCTGCACCACCACGTCGCTGTCGATGATGGCGATGGTGCGCCCGCCCCGCCACACATAGCCGACCTTGAGCAGCCGGCCTTCGTGGACCAGGTGAATGATATGCGTCGTAAGGTCCGGCCCGAACACGCAAGGCCACCAGCGCGTGCCCCTGATCCGCGACCAGTCCCGGCGCGACCATGAACGGTCGCGATAGCCCAGTGCGTCGATCTCCAGTTCCCGGTCGCCGATACGGACACGCCCGGTCATCCGGCCCGACACCTCGAAATGATGGGCCGCGCCCTCCAGGCGCTGCCCGGGCATGGCGATGGTGTGATAATCGAAGCGCGGATGGAAATCCGTGAAGCGCAGGCTTGCCTCGCAATCGGGGAAATCGGCCGTGATCCGCGCGTCGCCGTCGAACACGACCTTGAGGTGCGGCCCCCAGCCCATATGCGCCTCGCCCCGGTCCACGGGCGCCATCGGCACGCCCGTCACGTTGGAGCGAAAGCGCAGGCCATCGTGCGTGAACAGACCGAAGCAGGAATTGACCGCCTGCACGACGGGCTCCTGTCCGAGCCGCCAGAAGCCGCCCAGGCCCGATGCCCGGTCATGCCAGACGAAGAGGCTGCTTTCCTGCCAGAGCGGATCGTCGTCCGGCTCATGCGGGCGGTCGTCCCGTTCCGAAAGAATTTGCATGTCATCCCGCTCCCATGCAGTCGTTGACGGGAAGACGGTAGGTACACGCGGAGAGGAAGGCAACATGGCCGTTGTCGAACGGAACGTCGCGCAATTGACGCGGGCAATGGATGCGTGGCTGGCCGCCGCGCCCGGCGGACAAGGCGGCCGGATCGAGCGGATCGTGGCGGCCGAAGGCGGCGCGTCGAGCGAGACCTGGCTGCTGGACGTCCTCATCGCGGGCCGCGCGCACCCGGCACGTTGGGTTCTGAGGATCGAACCGCGCGGACATCAGGTCTATGAAGACCCATCGGTGGAGCGCCAGTTCCGCATGATCCGCGCATTGTACGAGCATACGGCGCTGCCGGTGCCGCCCGCTCTGGCCTATGAGGCCGACGAGGGCATCATTGGCGCGCCCTTTTTCCTGATGGAGCGCGTGGACGGCGATGCGCCTCCCAATTCCTACCACGAGAGCGGACTGTTCGCCGATGCGGCACCGGACCGGCGCGCGGCGATGTGGGAAGACAGCATATCACTGATGGCACAGTTGCATCGTGCCCCCGTGGAACGGTTCGCCTTTCTGGCCTTCGCGCCAGAAGCGGCGGAGAACGATGGCACGGCGCAGGAACTGCTGCGCTGGGACAGCTACCGGCGCTGGGCCGGACTGGCACCCTGTCCCTTGCTCGACCGTGCCCGGCAGTGGCTGGAGGATCACCGGCCCGGCGCCTCGCCGCCCGGCGTGGCCTGGGGCGATGCCCGGCCATGCAATATCCTCTACAGGGACGGCCGCGCCGCCGGCATGCTGGACTGGGAAACCGCTTCACTCGGCGGCGCGGAGACGGATCTCGGCTGGTGGATCGCGCATTACCGGATGGTTTCGGACGTTGTCGGCATCGCGCGCCTCGACGGCCTCGGTTCGCCGGACGAGACGATCCGCGCATGGGAAGCCTGCGCGGGGCGCAAGGCCGAGGCGATGGAATGGCATATCGCTTTCGCCACGTGGCGTTTCGCGCTCATCAGCGAGCGGGCGATTGCCCTTGCCGTGGCGGCCGGGCGCTACCCGGCCGATGCGGGCGGCGACAACAACCCCGCGATCCGGCTGCTCAGGGAACTGGTGAGCTAGGGAACTGGTGAGTTGGCGCCGCCCTTCGTCACTGCGGCGGTTGCCTCGACGGCACGGCGCATGGGCGCCATGCCGAGGATGAACAGCAGCGTCGCGAACGGCGCGATCAGGACGAACAGGCTTGCCAGCGCCGCGCCCAGGCTCCCGCCCAAAGGCGCGGGCGCGTCGATCAGGATGGCCGCCGCCGTCGGTCCCAGTCCGAAACCGAGCAGGTTGTAGATGAACAGGAACACCGCCGAAGCGAAACCCCGCCGGTTGGCCGGTGTGCCCAGCGCCAGCGCCGAGGCGGCAACCGCGATGAAAGGGGCAATCACGCTTATCACGCAGATGCCGAAAATGGACAGCCACAGGATTTCCGGCCGGAACGCCAGCCATGCCGACACCGCGAGGACAGGAATGGCGATGGTGTAGATCCGCATGTGCCCATCGGTATGGCCGCGCTGCTGCAAGCGATCCGCCAGCCAGCCGCCGCCCAGCATCCCCAGCACGCCGGCGACGAGATGGATCACGCCCAGAACCGCGCCGACACGCTCGATCTCCCAGCCATAGGCGCGCTGGAAGAAGGCGGGCTGCCAGGCCACGGCGGCGGCCGACATCGTGCACAGCAGGCTGAAGCCCGCGATGTGGCACAAATAGAAGCGCCAGTGGCGGACGAAATGGCCGTCGGCGGAACTGCCGCCGCCGCTTTCAAGGTTGGCGGTCCGCTCCGGTTCGTGCAGCAGGACGATGGCCCCGAGCGCGGGAATGCCCAGCGCGCCGATGAACAGGAACACGGTCTGCCAGGGATAGACCGTGCCGATTACCGGCAGGATCACGGTTCCGGCCTGACCCGCGAAGGCGGCGATCATGCCGCCTATGCCGAGCGCGATGGCTCCGCCGACAATGGCGCCCAGCGAAAACACCGCCATTGCCCGGCTCAACTTTTCGCGCGGATAGGCATCGGAAATCATGGAATAGGCGGCAGGCAGCAAGGCGGCTTCTCCCGCTCCCACGCCGACGCGCGCGATCAGCAACTGGGTGTAGCTGTCCGCCAGCGCGCTGAGGGCGCTGCACACCGACCAGATGGCCAGCCCGGTGGCGATGATCGCCCGGCGCGAAACCCGGTCGACCAGATAACCCATGAACAGGCCGCACACGGTATAGGATACGACAAAGCCCAATCCCTGCAGGACCGAGACCTCGATATCGCTGATCCCCAGATCGCGCCGGAGCGGCATCACCAGCAACGAGATGATCTGGCGATCAAGATAACCCAATGCATAGATGCCCAGCAATATGCCGAGCAGCTTGCCGCCGGGGCTCGCGGCCCCACTCATCCCGGCCCGGCCGTCAACCATGCGGCCGGATGTCAAGAAACTGCTGCGAACGCATGAACGATCCCCTCCCCGAGGATGGCGCGATAGCCAACCTCCATCCGCGAAACAATTCCCCCGTCCCGTGCTTGCCACGGCACCATTCCATGTGGATAGCTGCATCCGACACAACCACCGGAAAGGACGCGACGTCCGCCGGTTGCGACAATCCGGGAGTTCGAACATGCGCGATCATCTTCAGTTCTACATCGGCGGCCATTGGGTCAATCCGGCGGTTGCGGCGACAATCGACGTCATCGATCCGGCCACGGAAGAAGTCGCGGGGCGCATTTCGGCGGGATCGGCCGCCGACGTCGATCGCGCCGTCAAGGCTGCCCGCGCGGCCTTTCCGGGTTTTGCCGCGACGAGCATCGCCGAGCGGATCGACCTGCTGCGCGCGATCTCCGAGCAATACGGCAAGCGGATGGCGGATTTCTCGGAAGCGATCACACTGGAAATGGGCGCGCCGAAATGGCTTTCCGACAAGGCGCAGGCGCCGATGCCCAAGGCGCACATCGACGCCGCGATCACCCTGCTGGCCGACTATCCGTTCGAGGATGTGCGGGGAACCACAGCCATCGTGCGCGAGCCGATCGGGGTCTGCGGCCTCATCACGCCGTGGAACTGGCCGGTCAACCAGATCGCGGCCAAAGTGGTTCCCGCCCTCGCCACCGGATGCACGGTCGTGCTCAAGCCGTCCGAGATCGCGCCGTTCTCGGCGATCATCTGGGCCGAAGTGCTGGACGCAGCGGGCGTTCCGGCGGGCGTGTTCAACCTCGTCAACGGTGACGGTCCCACGGTCGGCGCGGCAATCTCGGCGCATCCGGGCATCGACATGGTCTCCTTCACCGGATCGACTCGCGCCGGAATCGAAGTGGCGCGCAACGCCGCGCCCACGGTCAAGCGCGTGCATCAGGAGCTGGGCGGAAAGTCGCCCAATGTCGTGCTGGCCGACGCCGATTTCGCCAGGGCCGTCGCGGCGGGCGTAAGTTCGGTCATGTCCAATTCCGGACAGACCTGCGCCGCGCCGACCCGGATGCTGGTCCCGCGCGAACGGCGCGACGAAGCGGTCGAGATCGCGCGCAAGGCGGCGGAAGGCATTACGGTCGGCGCGCCGGACAGCGGCGCCTTTGTCGGCCCGCTGGTGTCGGCGGCGCAGTTCGACAAGGTGCAGCACCTGATCGAGACGGGAATCGCCGAAGGCGCCACGCTCGTCGCGGGCGGGCCGGGCCGTCCCGAGCACCTGAACCGGGGCTTCTACGCCCGCCCGACCGTCTTTGCCGACGTCACCAACGACATGACCATCGCGCGCGAGGAGATCTTCGGCCCGGTGCTCAGCATCCTGACTTATGCCGACGAGAGCGAAGCCGTCGAGATCGCCAACGACACGCCCTACGGCCTTTCCGCCTATGTCCAGGCCGGCGACATCGAGAACGGCCGCAGGGTGGCCCGGCAACTGCGCGCGGGACAAGTCACGATCAACAATCCCGGCCTCGACATCGCGGCGCCGTTCGGCGGCTACAAGATGTCGGGCAACGGCCGCGAATGGGGCGACCACGCCTTCGGCGAATTCCTCGAAACGAAAGCCATCCTGGGAGACCGGCCCAAGGCGTGAGGCTTCAAGGCCCGCGGATGGTTACCGCGGGCCTTGCCCGGCTTTCGCCCGCACGATGCGCAACCACGGGTTGAGGTCGGCGTCGCCCACCTTGACCATCGTGTTCTCGTCCCGGTGCGCGAAAGGCTCGCCTTGCGCGCGCACCGCGAGGCTGGTCACGCTGACATAACTCCACGATCCGTCGGCGTGGAACTGGATGTCCAGCTCGAACGCATCCGTGCGGAAGGCTTCTTCCAGAAACGTCGTGGAACAGATGCCGTAATCGGTGCGGCCGCGCGTCGCTTTCAGGGAAAGGCGATCGTCGTTCGGCCCGGCATGGCCGACCGCCAGCGCCACTTGCCCGCGCGGGATGGCAAGCGTCTGCATGATGACGCCGGTGGCCGGTTCCCACAACCAATAGCCTACTTGGTCGTGAAAAGTGATTTCCTCCTCCGGCGTATTGATGTGCGTGTGATAGCGCAGGCCATAAAGAAGCTGCGGCCCGTTGGCTTGCGGGTCGATGGGCTGCAATTCCATCCGCTCGACGAACTCGCGCCGTTCCGGGCCATCGGCCTTGGGATTGACGTCGATGCCCTTGCGCCCTTCCCAGATCCCCGCGAGGCGGCGCAGCGGGCCCAGATTGGCCAGCGTGTCGGGATCGACGTTGTCCGGCTCAGTAAAAATGTCGTCGGGAATGGTCATTGCTCTCGCCCTTTCGTTACCGCCAGCACCGAGCGGTCGATCGCTGCGATACTGGTGCAGCCTGTCTGGGCCATGGCCAGTTCCAGTTCGCCGCGCAGGAGCCGCAAGACATGCGCGACACCCAGCGCTCCCGCGACCGCCAGCGCGTGAACATAGGGACGTCCGATCAGCACGGCGTCGGCCCCCAATGCCAGCGCCCGGATGATGTCCGTTCCTCGCCTGATCCCTCCGTCCATCAGCACCGGAACGGTTCCTTGCACGGCATCGGCGACCGGTGGCAACAAGTCTATGGCGGCCGGCATGCCGTCGAGCGCCCTGCCCCCATGGTTGGAAACGATCAGGCCATCCATGCCCCGGCTGACGGCCATGCGCGCGTCGTCCGCCTCCGTAACGCCTTTCAGGACGACCGGCAGGTGCGTCAGCGACTTCAGCCAGACGAGATCGTCCCAGCCCGGCGCGCTGTCCAGAAGCGGCGTGCCGAACAGCAAGGCACCCGGCGGGGGTGGAGGCGACGGCATCATGCCTTTCAGGTTCACGGCTTCGATCCCCGGCGGCATGGCGAAGCCGCTGCGCTGTTCGCGATTGCGGATGCCGTTGACCGGCGCGTCCACCGTAACCACCAGCGCGCGATAACCGGCCGCTTCGGCCCGGCTGACCAGTTCCCGCGTGAAGCCGCGATCGGGCTGGATATAGAGCTGGAACCACAAGGGGCCGTGCGCCCGCGCGGCGATGTCCTCAAGCGAGTGGCTGGCCTGCGTGCTCACCACCATGCAGGTTTCCAGCGCACCCGCCGCCAGAACCGTCGCAAGCTCGCCATCGGGATGTGCGAGATTCTGAAACGCAGTGGGTGCGAGCAGGATCGGCGCGGCCATGTCCATGCCAAGAAGGCTGGTCCGTGTCGTCGCCCCGCGCATGTCGCGCAGCACCCGCGAACGCAGCGGCAACCGCGCGAAGGCCGCGACGTTTTCACGCATCGTCCATTCATCGCCCGCGCCGCCGTTCAGATAGGCCCAGACGCCTTCGGGCAGGCGTTCCCGCGCATAAAGCTCATAATCGGCCAGGGCCGCGATCTGCGGCGGAATGCGCTCAAGAGGTGGCTCCATCGGCCCCCTCATCCGAAAAATGCGGTCTTTCCGCAAGGCACAACGCAAAAGCGCCTTATCGTTAATGCGAATTTGTCGCATCTCTTGGCCGGCCTGTGACAATTTGTGACCAGAATCCGCGTGATCGAAGCGAAAGACGGTCATATCGGCGGGTCACAGACCGTATCTGGAGGTATTGTGCGGAAATCGTTGAAAGCGCTCGTTCTGCTTGTTTCGACCAGTTCCTTCGCGGGCCCGGCCATCGCGCAGGACGCGGCCGTGCCGCCGGACGAAAACAGCCGCGCCGCGCAGGCACCCGGTTCGGTGTCCGATGGCCTGAACGGCACGGGAGAAGATGACGAGATCGTCGTTTCCGGCCAGCGCCCGCGCGGGAGCGTCATCGGCGATGCCCAGCCGGAAATCACGTTCAACGGCGGAGACATCCGCGCGATGGGCGTTGGCAGCATCAGCGAGTTGGTTTCCGAACTTGGCAGCCAGCTTGCCAGCGCGCGCGGCGGACAACCGGTCGTCCTGCTCGAAGGGCGCCGCATCTCCAGCTTCCGCGAGATTTCGTCCATTCCGTCCGAAGCGATCCAGCGCGCCGAAGTGCTGCCCGAGGACGTGGCGCTGAAATACGGCTATTCCGCCAACCAGAAAGTCCTGAACATCGTGCTGCGGCAGCGCTTCCGCGCCATCACCGTCGAGAGCCGCAACAGGATCACCACCGAATGGGACAACAACCAGTTCAAGGCGGAACTGGGCTTTCTCACGATCCGCCGCGACGACCGCGTGAATATCAACGCGGAATACGAAATCGGCGACATGCTGAAGGAAAGCGATCGCGGCATCCTGACGGATGCCGGCACGGACACCGGGCGCAGCCTGCGGGCGGGCACCGAAAAGATGACCATCAACGGGACATATGCCCACACCTTTTCGAACAAGGTCTCGTCCAGCCTGAACGCCGAAGTCGTATCCAACGAGGCCAGATCACTGATCGGCCTGTCGTCGGCGCAGGACGGCGATGTCTTTACCCGCGACGCGAACGACCTTTCGCTGCATCTGGGCGGAACGCTCAATGCCGTGCTGGGCAGGTGGAACTCCACGCTGACCGGGAACTACAACCGGGACGAAGGCCGCACCATCTCCGTGCGCGGCACGCCCGCGGAACTCGCCCGCACCTGGAAGGACGCGGCTGAACTGGATTTCGTGGTCAACGGCAACCTGCTGCGCCTGCCGGCGGGCGACGTATCGCTGACCACACATCTGGGCGGCACCATCGACGGCTTCCGGTCGGAAAGCCGCAGCCTGACCGTGACGCCGGGCGCCGACCTGGATCGCAGGACGGGATTCGGCTCAGCCAGTATCGACGTGCCGGTGTTCGAGAAGATCGCGGCGTTTCCCGGCCGTCTTTCCGTCAACGGCAACGCGGAACTGCGATCCCTGTCGGACTTCGGCAGCGTGACGAGCTACGGCTATGGCCTGCACTGGACGCCGGTGAGGGCCATCAACGTCTCCGCCTCGTTCGCGCAAAGCCAGTCGGCGCCTTCGATGCAGCAGCTCGGCAACCCGCGCATCGTCACGCCGCTGGTGCCGGTGTTCGATTTCACGACAGGCGAATCCGTGCTGGTATCCCGAATTTCGGGCGGCAATCCCGATCTGTTCAAGGCGGAAAGCCGCCAGTGGAATCTCGGCCTCACCGTCAAGCCGCTGCGCGAACAGGATCTTACGCTGACCGCATCCTATTCCCGGTCGCGCACGAAGAACGGCGTCGGGTCGCTGTCCGGTCTCAGCGCGGAAACCCAGGCCGCGTTTCCCGACCGCTATGTCCGCGATGGAGAAGGCAACCTGATCTCGATCGACGCGACACCGATCAACATCGCCAGCCAGAAATCCAGCCAGTTGCGCTGGGGCTTCAACTTTTCCAAACGGCTGGCGACGCCGCAGTCCGAAGTCGACGCGATGCGCGCGGCGTTCCAGCGCCGCATGGCCGAACGCCAGGCCAGCGGCCAAGGAGGGCCGGGCCAGGGAGGATCCGGCGGCGGAGAAGGCGGACCGAGACGCTTCGGCGCGGGTCCGGGTGGCCCCGGCGGCCCTCCGGGCGGCTTCGGAGGCCGGGGACCGGGCGGCGGCGGCGGACGGCTGACGCTTTCCGTCTATCACACCTGGCGTTTCGAGGATTCGGTGCGGCTGCACTCCAGCCTGCCGGAAATCGACCTGCTCAACGGCGGCTCTCTGGGCGGCGGCCCCGCCTCGCCCCAGCATCAGGTGGAGTTGCAGGCCGGCGCATCGCGCAGCGGGCTGGGCTTCCGGCTTACCGGCAAATGGCAAAGCGCGATGACAGTCGGCACTTCGGCGTCCTCGCCCGCCGAAACCCTGCGCTTCGGCAGCCTGACGACGTTCAACCTGCGGATTTTCGCCAACCCGTCGCAAATCCCGGGCCTGATCGGCAAGCACGAATGGCTGCGCGGCACGCGTATCAGCCTCACGGTCGACAATCTGTTCGACGAACGCCAGAAAGTGCGGAACGGGCTGGGCGAGACGCCCTATGCCTATCTCCCCGCCTTCCGCGATCCGGTGGGACGGACGGTTTCCATCTTCCTGCGCAAGCAGTTCTTCTGAAACGCGGACGGCGGCCGGTCCGGCAAGAACCGGCCGCCGGTCCAGGCATCAGGGAAGGCTATGCGGCCTGAGCGGATCCCGCCCTCAGATCCAGTCCGAAGTATCGGGCAGAGCCGTGGCCGTCACGACCACGCGCCCGAGGTGAACCGGCTCATCCGCGCCGATCATTGCGGGCTGGACACCGCTCGCGCGAGGCGCATCGGGCATGCCAGCGGCCAGACCGGAAGCGATCCCCAGCGAAGCGGCAAGCGCGGCGGCAATTCCCATCAGGCGGCTCATGGTCGGTTCCCATCGTCATCGAGTTGATGACACCGCTTTGCCCGGAACCTGTCGCGGGGTTTTGCCAGCGCGGTAACATACTGTGCCAAAGTGTATCCATGTTTGGCAGGCGCGCGCTCACAGCAGCCGCAACAGCGCCGGGCTGAACCATTCGTTGCCGTCGCGCGTCAGGAGCCGCGCCATCAGGCCCCGGTCCCGGGCCATGTCCCGCGCTTGGGCCGTGGGCAGGACGCTCAACGCCGTGGCCCAGGCATCCGCTTCCATGCAGCGTTCATGGATCACTGTGACGGCCGTGGTCTGGTGGATCGCCGGAAGCCCGGTCGCCGGATCGAGCGTATGGGCGCCGCGCAGGTAATCGCCGGATGTCGCCACCGCCAACCGGTGCAGCGCCACGCGCAGCGGCGGTAGCACAAAGCCTTCCGGCAACTCCACATCCACCCACCACGGATCGCCATCGGGCCGCATCCCGCGTCCGACGCATTCGCCGCCCACTTCGACCATGGCGTGAAACAGGCCGCGTTCCGCCAGCATCCCCGCCACGGCGTCGGCGGCATGGCCCTTGGCGATGCCCGACAGGTCGAGCCACAGGCCGCCCGGCTGGCGCAGGCGCCCGGCTGGCGCGTCGAAGGCCAGCCGCCGCCAGCCGCAATGGGCCATGGCTTCTGCCCGCGCGGCCTCGTCCGGCGGTTCCGGCACGGGGTTGGGGCCAAGCCCCCATATATCGGTCAGGCGGCCCATGGCCGGATCGAACGCGCCGCCCGATTGCTCCGCGACGCGCAGGCCACAGGCCATGACGCAGGCGAAATCCGGCGGCAGGGAAATCCATTCCCCGGCGCGCGCGCGATTGAACCGGCGCAGCAGGGACGAAGCATCCCAATGGCTCATTTCGGCGACGAGGCCGTCGAGCCGCCGCTGGATCGCTTCGCCGACGGGGCCCGCGTCATGCCCGCCCGGCAAGGCCAACCGCACGCGCCAGCGCGTGCCCATCGTCTCGCCATCGAGATCGACCACGGCGGCCGCGGGGTCGAAACCCCGAAGCGCATCCGGGTCCAGCGTCTCCGGCACCACGAAGCGCGGCGCCGGAGAAGCCGTCGTCATCGGGCAGCCGTCATGGAGCGACCACTTCCAGCGTCGCGATATAGTTCATGCGGCGCTTGTTCGCCTTCGGGTTGGAAGGCTTGTCGTCCGTCAGGCTCGTCGTCAGATAATAGAACCCGGCGACCGGCCAGTTGACCGTAATCAGGCCATTAGCGTCCGTCGTCAGTTCCAGCGTCTGTTCTTCCGCCCGGAAGCGGCGGGCGCCAGGGATCAATTCGACTTTCAGACCGGCGGCGGGCTTGCCGTCGACAAGGAAGCGGAACTTGCCCGGCTCGTCGGTGACGAGATCGGTCGGCAGAGTGACGGGCACGAATTCCAGCCCCTTGCCCGTGGGCTTCAGCACGGTGTCGGTGGGCGCGCCCGCCGTCACGAAAAATTCGTTGCGGCCCTGCGTTTCGGTGAGGTTGAAGTCCGTCGCATTGGCGGGAACCTCGTCAATGCTGGCAACCGTGCGGCTGGGGTCGATGGCGGGACGCCCGCCCGGACCTTGCTGACCCTGCGCGCCCCCGGCGGCAGCGTTGGCTTGCGGCGCGCGCGGCGCCATGGCTGTCCCTTGAGGAGCGCTTGCGCCTTGAGGAGCGCCCGCTCCCTGCCCCTGAGCGGGCGGCGGACCACGGCGGCGGCTGATCGCCCAATCCTCTCCGTTCACCTTGAACGTACCCATGACGCTGCGGTTCTCAAGCCCGATGCGCCACGTTCCCGGCTTGTCGATGCGGACATCGAACGTGGAGCGGTAGCGCCCGCGCGATGCGTTCTCGATCTTGCCCTCGGTGCCGTCGGGCGCGACCACCTTGATGTTGTCGATAGCCATGGGCGCATGGTTCGCCTCGAACGGCGCGGTCGAAGCCCCGGCATCGACTGTCACGCTCTGAGCGGTGTCCGACAGGACGGTTATCGACGGCAGCAACCAGGCGTTATGCGCATGAGCCTGCGGAACGAGGCCGAGCGCGGCCGGAGCGGCAAGCAGCGCGGCAAGGAACGGAGCTTTTCTGAACATGGTTTTCCCCTCTGTTTCAACGGGTTGAAATCGTGACGGCGCCCAGTTCCGTGCGCCCGCTGGCGGATGCGTTGCGGATCGGAACGTTGAGCGGCACGGACACCACTTCCCGTCCGCCGTCCTCGCGCGAGGCTTCGACGTAAAGGACATAGGCACCCGGCTTGATGCCGGCCGGAATGGGAATGCGGTGCGCGCCGGGCGCGCGCGTCGCGCCGCTCACGCCATCGGCGGGCAGGCGCAGGTTGCGGCCGCCCTTGCGCCACCATGTGCGCAGGTCCGCCAGCCATTTCGTGCCCGGCTCGTTTCCGCCCTTCTTGATGTCATACCAGACGGCGAGCGTCTGGGCGGCGCCCCCGCCCGCCGGTTCGATCCAGGCGGCGATATAAGGCTTGTGGTATTCCGCCACGTTCATGCGCGGAATGGTGACGGTTATGGTTCCGGCCGACGCGGGCGCGGCGATCACTCCCGCCGCCAGAATGAGACTTTTCTTCACGGTATGTATATCCTTGGCTGGTCTGTGTCAGATATGAAGGAAAAACAGGACGATAATAAGCGGAATAGCCGTGCCCAGGCCGACGAGCGGCCACGTGGAAGGGCGGTGCCGGGCATGAAGCTGAAGCAGCAGCACCGTGAACGTGAAGACAACGCAGGCGACCGCGAACACATCAATGAACCAGAACCATGCCGTACCCGTGTTGCGGCCCTTGTGCAGATCGTTGAAGAACGAAATCCAGCCGCGATCGGTTTGTTCCGATGTGATTGCGCCGCTCGCCCGGTCTATGCTCACCCAGGCGTCGCTGCCGGGGCCGGGCACGGCGACATAGACTTCCCCGTCGGTCCATTCGGCGGGCAGCCCATGCGTCTCTATCCCGACGAGGCTGCGCACTTCGGCCGCGACCTGCTTCGGCAGGGGCGCATCGGCGGCGTCCTGCCGCCCGATCAGGCCCAGCGCCGATTTCGGCAGAGTCGCCTCGCGCGAAACCACGTTCGGTTCGGCGGAAATCGTCGCCGCGTGGTTCAGCGTGATCCCGGTGATGGCGAACAGGAACATGCCGACGAGCGAAATCGCCGCGCTGATCCAGTGCCATGAGTGCAACTGCTTGAGCCAGAACTGCTTCGCCGTTTTCGACTTGCGCTTCCGCGCAGGCCGCGGCGCCTCTTCCACGGGCGCGCGGGACGATGGCGCAACCGCACCGGCGACGGATGCTTCATCGCCCGCGCGGACGCCATCCGAGTGACCAACGGCTTGCGGGAATTCCAAACCAACCTCCGGCTGAACCAATCGACGGGCTGCGGCAGAACGCGACGGCTATCATATTATTGCGAGTCATATGCAAGAACATTCCGAACCGCATTGATCGAGACCATATCCGCGACGCCCCGGCGGCAGTGCCGGATGCAGTGGATACCCCCACACCCGATTTCAGACTGCCGCGCCATGAGGCGCGGCGGCCTCTTATCCAGCCATATTACACCTTGACAATGCGAATCACTCTCAATAGCAGCGCAGCAATATTTCTTCACAAACAACAGGGGGGTCAAGTGACCGTGTCGAAATCTCTTCCATCCTATCTCGCGCTCGGCTGCGTCAGCGCGCTGGCGTTCACCGGACCGGCGCTTGGCCAGGATTCCGCGCAGGACCAGCGCCTCGGCGGCATGACCGTGACGGACACCGCCATCGAGGATTCGGACGTGAAGGTGGAAAAGCCCGAATCGCCGAAATACACGCGCCCGCTGCTCGATACGCCGCAGACCATCACCGTCATCAGCAACACCACCATCCGGCAACAGAACCTGCTGACGCTGCGCGAAGCGTTGACCACGATCCCCGGCATCACGTTCGGCGCGGGCGAAGGCGGCGGCGGCTATGGCGACAGCATCAACCTGCGCGGCCAGAGCGCCAACACCGACCTTCAGATCGACGGCGTGCGCGACAGCGCGCAATACAGCCGTTCGGACACGTTCAATCTCGAACAGGTGGAAGTCGTGAACGGCGCCAACTCGGTCTATGCCGGTTCCGGCTCGATCGGCGGCACGATCAACCTCATCACCAAGCGGCCCAAGGCGGAAAACCTCACGGTCCTGTCGGGCGGCATCGGCACGGACGATTACTATCGCGCCACGGTGGACAGCAACATCCGCGCTTCGGAGTTCATCGCCGTCCGCCTCAACGCGATGTTCCATCGCAACGACGTTCCCGGCCGCGATGTCGATAAATACAAGCGCTGGGGCATCGCACCCTCGATCACGCTGGGCATCGGCGGCCCGACCAGCCTGACACTGCAATACCATCACCAGGAAGACGAAAACACGCCGGTCTACGGCGTGCCCTATTACACCTCGCTTGGCGGGTTGCTGCCGGGAGCGAGCTATTCCGGCTACTACGGCTACAAGGATGTCGATTACCAGAAGCAGACCATCGACCAGGCCACGGCGATCTTCGAGCACCAGTTCAGCGACACGGTTTCGCTGCGCAACCTGGCGCGCTGGCAGCGGGTGGAGCAGAAGCTCGTCGTCGATCCGCCGCAGGGAACCTATTGCCTTGCCAGCGGCGTCACCACCGGCGGCGCGGCCTGCGCGGCGGGGCAGCTTCCGGGCTGGTATTATCCTTCCGGGCCGCGCGGCACGACGCGCCTCTCCGAAAACCAGATGATGTACAACCAGCTTGACCTACGCGCCGTGGTGGACACCGGCGGCATCGAGCACACGCTGACTCTGGGCGCGAGCTATGCACAGGAAGACTACACGCTGGCCAACGGCAACAGCCTTCGCAATCCTGGCGGAGCGACGCCGAACCCGGCGCTGCCCCCAATCAACATCGCCGATCCGAACCCGATCTACGGCAGGCCGATCAACTTCGTCCAGACCGGCGGCCAGCGCGGCGATACGCGCAACGTCTCGGTCTACCTGTTCGATGCGATCAAGCTGTCCGAGCAGTTCGAGATCAACGGCGGCGTGCGCTGGGAAAACAACCGCACGGTATTCCACACCAACGCTTACGCCCTTGACGGCACAGTGACGCGCGGCGGCGATCAGGTTTCCGACGACAGCCTGTTCAGCCACCGCGTCGGCGCGGTGTTCAAGCCGGTTTCCAACGCCAGCCTCTATGTCGCCTATGGCAACAGCCGCACACCGGCATCCACGGGTGTGCGCAGCGGCTGCGGCCTGCCGACGGCACAGACCCTCGGCGTCGACCCCTGTTCGGTGAAGCCGCAGGAAGCCGTGAACTACGAGATCGGCGGCAAGGTCGACCTGTCGGGCGGCCGGTTGCAGCTCACCGCCGCGCTGTTTCGCAACGAGCGCACCAACTATCCGGTGACGGCCAACGATCCGACGCTGGGCACGTTGCAAGTGCTGGACGGACGCAACCGGGTGGACGGCCTTGCGCTGGGCGCCTCAGGCCGGATCACCGACAACTGGACGATCTTCGCCAACTATACCTACCTCAAGAGCAAGGTGTTGCAGTCCATCTCGAACTACTGCCTCGCCAACCCCGGCGCGACGTATACGCCGCCGGGCGGCACCGCGATCACTTGCGCGCTCAGCGACACGCAGAAAGGCAACCAGCTCACCAACACGCCGAAGCATTCGGGCAGCCTGTTCACGACCTATCAGCTCCCCTTCGGGCTCCAGATCGGCTACGGCCTGACCTATCAGGGTAGCTTCCTGCTGACCAACACGACCGGCAACATCCTGAAATCGAAGGACTGGCTGAGCCATCGCGCCTATCTCGCATGGAATTTCGAGAACGGCCTGACGGCGCAGATCAACGTCCAGAACCTGACGAACGAGAAATACTACACCGGCATTCGCAACAACGGCTGGGCCACGCCGGGCGAGGCACGCTCTGCCGTGCTCACCCTCAGCTACAGTTTCTGAGGCAATGTAGTGAAGTGAATATCAGCCCCCGCCGGATTTCCCTCCGGTGGGGGTTCCGCGTTGTTTGATCGCCGTCAATTTTTCTAATGCGAGGCGGTCGCAAATATGCTGATAGCAGAGGTCCGAAACATCGAGTCGGGCTGTAAAGGGGCCGTATGTTGCTGGAACGCAATAATCCCGTGGCGGTGGACTGGCCGGACGAGGCATCCGCGCGCCGGGACGGCGAGTTCGCGAAAAACGGGATCGCGTCTCGCGGCACCGTGCCCGCGCCTTACATCGCCTCCGGCGGCCGCTATGGCGAGGACCGGCATCTGAGCGCCTCGTCGCTGGCGATGACAGTGCTTGTCCATATGGGCGTGTTCGCGGCCCTTCTGGGCCTGGGCGCCACGGTCGTCACCAAGGAGCGCGAGCACCTGACGGTCGTGGACCTCAGCCCGCCGCCGCCGCCCCCTCCCGCGCCGGCACCGCCCCAACCGCAGAAGATGGCCGTTACCGTGCCGCCGCCGCTGTTGCGGATCGACACGCCGCGGCCAAGGCCGGTCGTTCCCGTCTCGCTCGATATCCCGCCAGTGCCGGTGACGGACCCGCAGCCGGTTTCGGTTCCCGCTCCGCCCGCGCCCCCGGCGGCGCCCGCTCCGCCCAGCATCGTCACGGCCAGCAACCTCGGCACGCGGATGATTTCCGGCAGCCCGCCGGGCTATCCGCTCGAGAGCCGCCGCAGGAAGGAGCAGGGCACGGTCGAACTGCTGGTCATCCTCGGACTGGACGGACGGGTCGAAGCCATATCCGTCAGCAGGAGCAGCGGCCATTCCCGGCTGGATAGCGCCGCGCTGAATGCGGTGCGGCGGTGGCGCTGGTCTCCCACGACGCGGGACGGTTCGCCCGTGAAGGTGCGTGGCGTGGTCGAGATTCCCTTCGTGCTTCAAGGCGTCGAGTAACCGCCGCCATGCTCATCCCCGTTACCGGCCTGCTGAGCGGCGAGGAAGTCGCCGGGCTGCGGGCGCTGATCGACGAGGCCGAATGGGTGGACGGCAATGTCACGTCCGGCCATCAGGCGGCAAAGGTAAAGAACAACCGCCAGTTACCGGAAGGCGGAGCGGCGGCGCAACAGGGCGGCAGGATCATCCTCGACGCGCTGGCGCGAAGCCCACTGTTCATCGCGGCCGCCCTTCCCCTCAAGATCTATCCGCCGATGTTCAACAGTTATGCGGGCGGACAGACCTACGGAATGCACGTCGACAACGCCGTCCGTATCCGCGCGGGCTCGGACTACCGGGTGCGGTCCGACCTTTCGATGACGGTGTTCCTCGAAGACCCGGGCAGCTATGACGGCGGCGAACTGGCGATCGAAACGGCGTTCGGGGCACAGACCGTCAAGCTGCCGGCGGGCGATGCGATCCTCTATCCTTCCTCCTCACTGCATCGGGTGGAGCCGGTAATGCGGGGCCGCCGCGTGGCGAGCTTCTTCTGGATTCAGTCCATGGTGCGCGACGATGCCGCGCGGTCCCACCTGTTCGACCTCGACCAGTCGATCCAGACGCTGGCGATGGCCGTGGGGCAGGACGATCCCTCCATCGTCCGCCTCACCGGCATCTATCACAACCTGCTGCGCCGCTGGGCCGACGCCTGATCCACAGGGGCGTCTGGGCATTCTGGATGTTTCCATCCGGCTTGAAATCGCTCTAGGATAGGCGAAAGTCCCGTGCGGCGGCACGCACGGGCCGTGATGGAGAGGAACAGTTGCCATGGCCGAAGCCGTCTATCCGGTACCCGATGAATGGGCGCGTAACGCGCTTGTCGATAACGCGGGCTATCAGCGGCTCTATCGCCAGTCGATCGACGATCCCGAAGCCTTCTGGCGGGAGGCGGCGCAACGCCTCGACTGGATCAGGCCCTTCACGCGCGTCAAGGAAACCAACTTTGACGAAGCCGATTTCGGCATCAGGTGGTTCGCGGACGGTACGCTGAACCTCTGCGCCAACGCGCTGGACCGTCACCTCACCGAACGCGGCGACACCATCGCGATCCTGTGGGAACCGGACGATCCGGCCAATCCTTCGCGCGCGATCACGTATCGCCAGTTGCACGCGGACGTGTGCCGCTTTGCCAACCTGCTCAAGAGCCGGGGTGTGAAGAAGGGAGAGCGAGTCACCATCTACCTGCCGATGGTGCCCGAAGCGGCCGTCGCCATGCTCGCCTGCGCGCGGATCGGCGCGATCCATTCCATCGTCTTTGCCGGTTTTTCACCCGATGCCCTGGCCGGACGCATCCAGGATTGCGACAGCCGGGTGGTCATCACCGCCGACGAGGGTCTGCGCGGCGGCAAGCGCGTGCCGCTGAAAGCCAATGTCGATGAAGCGCTGGCCCAGTGCCCATCCGTCGATACCGTGGTGGTGCTGCGCCACACCGGCGGCAACGTAACGATGGCGGCGGGACGCGACCTCGATTGGGCGGCGGGGGTTTCCGGCCAGTCAGCCGATTGTCCGGTGGAGGAAATGAACGCCGAAGATCCGCTGTTCATCCTCTACACCAGCGGTTCCACCGGCAAACCCAAGGGCGTGCTTCACACCACCGGCGGCTACAGCGTCTGGGTGGCCATGACGCATGAATACGTCTTCGATTACCGGCCCGGCCAGATATTCTGGTGCGCGGCGGACGTGGGCTGGGTCACGGGCCACAGCTATGTCGTCTATGGCCCGCTGATGAACGGCGCGACGACGGTGATGTTCGAGGGCGTGCCCAATTTCCCCGACCCCAGCCGGTTCTGGCAGGTGGTGGACAAGTTCGAGGTCGAAATCTTCTACGGCGCCCCCACGGCCTTGCGCGCATTGATGCGCGAAGGCGAGGAGTGGGTGAAGAAAACCAGCCGCAAGTCATTGCGCCTTCTCGGTTCGGTGGGTGAGCCGATCAATCCCGAAGCATGGGAATGGTATCACCGGGTCGTGGGCGAAGGGCGCTGCCCCATCGTCGATACCTGGTGGCAGACGGAAACCGGCGGCACCATGATCTCGCCCCTGCCCGGCGCCATGGCCCTGAAACCCGGTTCGGCGGCTCTTCCCTTCTTCGGCGTGAAGCCGGTGCTGCTCGACAACGAGGGCACGGTGATCGAAGGCGCGGGCGAAGGATGCCTCGCCATCGCGGAGTCATGGCCCGGCCAGATGCGCACCGTGTGGGGCGATCACGAACGCTTCTTCCAGACCTATTTCTCGACGTTCAAGGGCTACTATTTCACGGGTGACGGCTGCCGCCGCGACGCGGACGGCTATTACTGGATCACAGGCCGCATCGACGATGTCATCAACGTGTCCGGGCATCGCATGGGCACGGCGGAAATCGAAAGCGCGCTCGTCGCCCATGCCAAGGTGGCGGAAGCCGCCGTCGTGGGCATGCCGCACACGATCAAGGGGCAAGGCATCTATGCCTATGTCACGACCAACGCGGATGTGGAGCCGGATGAGGCCCTGCGCACCGAACTGGTGCAATGGGTGCGCCATGAGATCGGCCCCATCGCCACGCCAGACGTCATCCAGTTCGCGCCTGGCCTGCCCAAGACCCGTTCCGGCAAGATCATGCGCCGCATCCTGCGCAAGATCGCGGAAAACGACGTGTCCAACCTCGGCGACACGTCCACACTCGCCGACCCGGCGGTTGTCGATCACTTGCTGGAGAACAGGCCGCATCTGGAAGGGGCATGATTCTGGCATCTTCGGCAATTGCAATATTGTGCCTCGCGGGACTGGCGGGTTGCGGCGAAAAGAGCGGCGTCAGGCAAGGCGCGCCCGGCGGTTCAGCCATTCGACGAGGATCGCATTGACTCGCCCGGGCTGTTCACGCTGGGTCCAGTGCCCGCAGTTCTCGATGAAGGCGTC
>Ga0265293_10001350_pt1 | contig 53592 bp, 49 predicted proteins | sample Munlanlewell138R_FD_192505 | JGI IMG/M metagenome (GOLD analysis project Ga0265293, IMG submission 192505) | Leachate microbial communities from a municipal landfill in Southern Ontario, Canada - Leachate well 138R | ecosystem: Engineered > Solid waste > Landfill > Unclassified | place: Canada... | reverse complement strand
GGTGAACATCACGGCACGAAACTCCCAGAAATCAAGGCGGATGCGCTATCAGAACGGGAGAAATTATACGCCGGAATGAAGAAAATATCCAGCAAAATCAATGGCTTACGAATAAATCAGGGGCGACCAATTACCTTCAACGGCTTCCGAAAGTCATGTTCGTGCGATCACGACCTCGATTTCGATGCCCACGACGGGATCGTGCCGGTAAGGGCGCTCAGAATCCAGACGTAAAACGCCGCAGTCGGCGCAGCAGCACGCGAGTGTTGTGACCAGCAACCACACAGCACCGCATGCAGCGCATCGCCCCGGTCACCATTGAGCCGGTTTCGGCCGAGTTTGCCGTCGGCTTTCATGTGCCCGATCGCCGGCTCGATGGAGCTACGCCACTTGATCATCGCCTTCGAGCCTCGCGTCACACCGCGCCGTTGTCCGCCGCGCAGGATGCGCACGCCCTGGACCTCGACGCCATGATATCCGCGGCCCACGATTACCGTGGTGATCGGATGCTCGGCAGTGATGCCCGCTTGCTGCAGCGCTTTGGCCAGGGTATGCCCGTCGTCCGGATTGCCCGGCATGGAGCGCGCGCCCACCATGAACCCTTCCTTGAGCGTGGTGGCGACCGAGATTTTCACGCCGAACTCGTAGGGTGTTCCGGCCTTGTCCTTGGAAATGTATTCGACTTCGGGAGCCTGCAGCGCATACAGCTTGTTCTTGTGCTTCTGGCGCTGAACCAGGATTCGCTTGGTACACGCCATCAGATCTTGCAACGAGGCCCGGGTACCCTCCTGGAGCCGGCCGATCTGTCGATCGATGTCGCGCCAGCGCGACCCACGCGCGAACGCAACGTGCGCAACGTCTTGTTCATTCGCTTGAACTTGGCGAGCATGTGCATAGCGGCCAATCTGTGCGGTCAGGCGCGACGCTTTGCGATTGTAGTTTTGCCGCAGCTTGATGCCGTGCTGCCCAGCGGCCTTGACCAAGTGTTCACGGCTACGTTCGAGCAGTCGCGAGTCCGTTGGATGCACCGCCGCCTTGGGTGCCACCGTTGTGTCCACGATCACCGTCTTGAAGCTGGCTGCTCGTAGCAACCCGCCGCGCTTGGCGGCCGCCACCGTCGCGGCCAGCAGTTCCTCCACGCCAGCTTCGCCCAAACGCTTGCGCCGGCGCGTCGGACTCGACGGGTCGATCGGCGGCTCGGTCTGCAGGTACGTCTCGCCCGTGAACACCTGCCAGTACGGGTTCTCGAACGGCACGGCCGACGGTTCTGCTCTGCTGCAAGGCGCCTATATGGCCGATCTACGCCTGTTAGACTTTATGTTCAATGAAGAACCCGCTTTTATCGTTGGAATCAGCACAGTCGGCTCGGAATATATCTTCCACAGACACGGCGGGCTGGTCGGATGCGAGGCGCATAAAATCAGCTTCCTTCACGATGCGACCGCCAAAACGGCATGCTGCTTTCTGGTTTGATTATTTCCGGTGACTAGTCAGGGCGTATTAACAATTGTCGCGGCTATTGCACGCATGCATCATGGGGTGACGTTTGTCCGGACGAACGGAAGGCGCGCATTCGTTGGGTTCACCATGCAGACGGAATGACCTCGCGTATATTGTCAACCATCAAAATACAAGACATCAAGACTTGACAGGGTCACGTCGGGAACGAGTGAGAAGAAAAAACGCGCACGGCTTTCGACGTGCGCGGTGATTATTGCCACTCCATCGCGAAGATGCGCGTAGTCAAATTACGGCGAGCAGGCTAATCCGCCAGGGCGATTATCGGCCTGATTGTCGTTGGACTTCTGCTTCATATTCAGGGCCATTGCGGAGCCGAACATATTCGGCATATGCCGCACGATACTCACGGCTAAAGGTGTCCGGACCACTTTCTCGATCCCAGAGCTTGTCGAGTCCTGCGCGATTCCACAGACGAAGGTCGGCACGTACTTCTGCGCGCGTTTTCGGTTCCCCGAAAACCGCAGCTATGCTCGCAGATTCTTTATCACGTAACTGATCAGTTGCGGTGAGTGCGTTTGCCTGGGTGCCGATTGAGCTCGCTGTGAGCAGCAATGTCGCGATAAAACCCTTGTGTACGTAGTTCATGCTTTACTCCCGAAGTTGATAGATTCACGCGACTGCTCAGCGGGTGAGAACCTACTGGAAAAGTCGCTTGGATGAATTATAGAAAGCATGGCCTTACCGCTTCCTAACACGCGGGTTACTTCTTCGTAACCTTCGTTGGTCCCGATTCTGTCCCGGTCTCTCCCTTGCGGCCTCGGTCAGGTGGTCGAATCTATCCTCGGCCATCGCAACGGAAATCATCGCTCAAAGGTGCCCTGAGGAAACGATTTCTGTCTCCTCGTGTGCGCTTGGCTAGAACAACCTGCGTCGGTTGTGGCGCCGCCTGGTCCATCGCATCTGGGCGCCCGGATAAGCGTCTCGAAACTCCGTCTGGCTTACCTACCATATCCGATTGGGACCAGGGCACGATGGGGTTCGATCTGATGAAGTGAAACTGAGTGGCTCGACGACCAAATGGAGCGTCACGCGCTGACTCATCTCGAGAAGCCATCAAGAGAGAGCCGCGTGGACGCCATTGGGCCATCTCGGCATCGTTTAAAGTTCGAAAAAAAAAATTCTCCGATCGACAATCTACAGTCCGCCTAAGCTGTGCCTATCCTCTTCTATCTATCGGCTGTCAGAATGCAGTGTGCTGAGCGCCGCTCACTTATCCACATAGTCATGCTTCTTAGCAGGGGTGACCACGCAGTTTGCGAAGCTACTGTATTCGACTACAGACCCCTAGGAGTTGTCGCACACCCCCATGATCCACCCAGCACTGCTTTGGTTTGTGCAGCGCACAGGTTTGTCTTTTTTAATGGTCCTAAGAGAAACGATTGACGATTTTGCATTAACCTTTCGCGTCGGCGATAAAGATTGCAGAGATGTAATGCGGCGGTTATCTGGCTGTCAGGTCGATGAGATTAACATTGGATTAGCCCGTTTCCTACCCTTTGCAGGCGCGTCGCGCTGGCGCGAATTTATTTATGAAGATTCTCTATACTAATTTTCATCGTGGGGATGGTGGCGGACACACCACGTATATCTTGTCACTAGCGAGAAATCTCAGTGATCAGCACGAAATAGTAGTCGCGGCCCCTGAGGGCAGTCGCCTCATGTCAATCTTGACATCTCATGCGAGCGTTAAAGCAATACCTCACGACTTCAAAGGGGGTTTGTTCAAGACGCTTGTGAAAGTTCGTGTCTTAAGGTCGGTGTTACGGCATGAGTTGTTTGACATCATTCATGTTAACGGCGCGACCGATCACCGGGCATGTATGCTGGCACTTATCGGAGTCAGAGCGCAGCGTCCCGCGATTATCTATACACAGCATAGTGCCCGCGTTGCGACGAGTGTTGGAGCGTTCGTCCGTGCAAAACTGGCGACGGATCATGTTATTTGCGTCTGCGACTATACCCGCAGACAAATGCTTTACTCGTTCTTTGGCGGGAAACGCCTGCACCTTGTGCGAAATGGAGTAGATGTAAACAAATTTATACCTCCGTCGCAGATGGCGCGGAGTATTGCGAAGCAATCCTGGGTTCCTGCTCCTTTAGCTGGCAGGCTGGTTATTGGCAGTAACGCGGGAACCGCGGCCTATAAGAATTGGCTTGATATGTTGGAGGCCATTTCTCTACTTCCGGCCATACTTCAACGTCAGGTCGTCGTCCTAATTGCGGGAATGCTGCCAAGCCCTGTGCAGCTCGCTAAGGTCGACGCACTGGGTCTGAGTAATACCGTCATTTTTTCAGGGTTATTAAGTGACGTTCGGCCATTTTTAGCAGCAATAGATGTCGGTTTTGTAGTGTCCTCGTCGATAGAAACGATTTCGTTCGCATGCAGGGAAATGATGGCGATGGGAGTTCCTGTCATCGTAAGCGATGTCGGCGGTTTGCCGGAGAACGTTGATAGTGGACTTGATGGCTGGGTAGTACCCGCTCGAGATCCCCCCGCTATAGCCGCGGTACTGAAAGAAATACTGGATAGTCCGGGGTGTCTGATATCTATGGGGTTGCGTGCGCGAAAAAAGGCTATACGCGAATTTTCAATTGATTCTTGCGTTGCGTCGACAGAAAGAGTGTACGAGCTCGCGACCTCGAACCAGGTCTTACAGTCGAAGCGGTGCCGTTGAGCCTTTACTGCTGGCTGCGGTAGAGCGGGGGTATGATATTACAAAGTTGTAATCCGGCAGTCATCAGATTGAAAGTCAGGTTACCTTAAAGTGTGAGCCTTGCTTAATGTTGCCGCTACTTTTAACAGTAGGGAGCGGCTTGCCCAGATGCCGAACAGGACATGTATTCGTGAAACGCCTACCATCTCTCGCTGTCCCACTTTCCACCATGCCTCGCCGCCGTTTTGTTCAAGGTCTCGCAGCAGGCGGCGTGCTGATGGGACTGTCGCCACTTGTCAAGGCCACTGAAAGCCGCTTCGATGCTACGACTACCGGTTCCGCTAAGGTTTTGTCTGGTACCGAGTTCCTCCTGGAGATTGCCGAGTCGCCGGTTAATTTCACTGGCAGTCCGCGCGTCGCAACAACGATTAATGGCTCGCTGCCTGCTCCTACTCTGCGCTGGAGAGAAGGCGATACGGTTACCATTCGCGTAAAGAATCGATTAAAGGAAGATACCTCTATCCACTGGCACGGCATCATTTTGCCATTCGAAATGGATGGAGTGCCAGGAATCAGCTTTCCGGGGATTAAACCGGGGGAAACCTTCACGTACCGCTTCAAGATTGAGCAAAGCGGGACGTATTGGTATCATTCACACTCTGGCATGCAAGAAGCTACGGGCGTTTATGGCGCAATCATTATCGACCCGTTGCATTCTGATCCGATAAAGGCCGATCGTGAGCATGTTGTACTCTTGTCGGATTGGACTGACGAGGACCCCATGCGGGTGCTGGCCAAGCTCAAAATGCAAGGCGACTTTTACAACTACAACCAGCCTACGGCCGTCGATTTCTTTCGCGATGTTTCAGAAGGGGGCCTGAAGGCGGCGGTGGACAAGCGCAAGATGTGGAATGAAATGCGCATGAGTCCCACTGATTTGGCCGACCTCTCAGCCGACGTGCTGACCTATCTCATGAACGGTACGACGCCCGCCGGGAACTGGACGGGGTTGTTTCGTCCGGGCGAACGCGTCCGCCTGCGTTTTATAAACGGCGCGGCCAATACTTTTTACGATGTACGCATCCCCGGCCTGCAGCTAACCGTTGTGCAAGCAGACGGCGTGAACGTGGAGCCCGTCACCGTCGATGAGTTTCGCTTTGGACCAGGCGAAACCTACGACGTGCTCGTGCATCCCAAAGATGATGCGCACACGATTTACGCACAAGCCATGGACCGAACCGGCTATGCGCGCGGGACCCTGGCCACGCATGCTGGTCTCGAAGCCCCCGTGCCAGCACTTGATCCGGTTGAATGGCTCACTATGGCTGACATGATGGGCGCCATGGGTGGTGGGATGGCCGGAATGAGTCATGGTAGTGGCATGTCGCATGGCGCTATGGCGTCAATGGATCACGGCAGTATGGCCCGCATGAATCATGGCAGCCTGCACGGAATGAATCATGCCGGCATGGCGGGCATGATTCATGGTGCCATGGGGTCCACTGCTGCCAGCACGCAGGTGCGTCACGCCAAGACGGAGTACGGATCAAGTATCGATATGCGCGTGGACATGCCGCGTACGAACTTGGATGACCCAGGAGTCGGCTTACGTCATAGCGGCCGGCGGGTGCTCACGTTAGCTGACTTACACACCGTGGGTGGTCCGATGGACCCGCGTGGCGCAGAGCGCGAGATCGAACTTCATTTGACCGGGAATATGGAGCGTTATACGTGGTCGTTCGATGGCGTGGAGTTCGGCAAGTCTACCCCGGTTCACTTCCGTTACGGTGAGCGGGTGAGAGTCATTTTGCACAACGACACCATGATGACACACCCCATGCATTTGCATGGTATGTGGAGCGAGCTGGAAGCGCCTGATGGGCAGTTCCAGGCGCGACGCCACACGATTCCAGTGCAGCCGGCTCAGCGTATCAGCTTTCTGGTTACCGCAGACGCCCTGGGGCGCTGGGCATGGCATTGCCACCTGATGCTGCACATGGACGCAGGCATGTTCCGCGAAGTGGTGGTGGCATGAAGACGATCAACAATACGTTAGGCATCATGGTCATGAACAACCAACTGAAGACGAAACTGCTTGCGGCGGCAATTGCTACTGCAGGTCTAGTGCCGGCGTTTGCCCATGCACAGGCGCATGCTGATCACGTTGGCCACGCCTCCTCGCCATCAGGCATGAAGCATGATTCCATGAACATGTCTGGTATGGATCACGGTTCTCCGGGTATGTCGGGGATGGATCATGGCTCCATGAACATGCCAAGTATGAATCAGGGGGCGGGGAAAACGCCGACTCAGGGCCATGACTCTATGAGGATGCCTATGGAACATGGTAGTCCAGGACCAGGTGCCTCCCCTGGGCCGGGAATGGTGCACGGCGAGTTGGGCTCTAAGCCGTCAGTCGCTACCTCAAATATGGGTGCAATGAACCATGGCGGCGGTGAAATGGATCACGGCGATATGAAGATGCAAGGAGGTTCTGCTCCACCCGACGCCAGGGATCCCGATGCCTATTCCGGCGGTTATTTGCGTAACGAGGGTAAGTACGCGTTACCTCCGTCGGAAACATTGGTCATGTCGGATATGCACAACTTCGGCTCAATCCAATTCGACAAATTCGAATATGTTAGGGCGAGAGGTGACGAATGGATGGCTTACGAAGGCGAGGCTTGGTATGGCAGTACTTATAACCGTGCCGTGATCAAAGCCGAAGGGGAAATTGCCGATGGCAACTTGCAGCACTCAAAAACGCAGTTGCTATGGCGACATGCTATCTCGACGTTCTGGGACACGGAGCTGGGTTTTCGCTTTGATTACGAATCGGGAGCACCAAACCGAGAATGGTTGGCCTTTGGTTTCAAAGGACTGGCCCCTTATTGGTTTGAAGTGGATGCGACGGCCTATGTGGGCCCAAGCGGAAGAACCGCCTTGGGGCTGAAAGCGGAGTATGACGTCTTGCTCACTCAAAAGCTCTACCTGCAACCGAGCATTGAAGTGAACTTGTACGGTAAAGATGACGTACGCAGAGGTATCGGTAGTGGCCTTGCTGACGGCACAGCTGGTCTGCGGCTCAAGTATGAGATTACGCGGCAATTCGTGCCTTATGTGGGCGTTGAGTGGGCCAGCAAGTTTGGGAAGTCCGCGGATTACGCTCGCGCGTCCGGCGAATCTAAGCAGGAAACGCGTTTCGTGGCCGGCTTGACCTTTCGTTTTTGATGTTGCTTTTTACTGGGGAGCGCGATACCGCGACTCCGCCTCAACGTAGACCTATGGAGTGCAGTCGATGAAGAAGACAATATCTATTTTCGCTCTGAGCGTTCTACCCGTCGTCGCGTTGGCTGCGGGAACGCACGCCGGAGGGCACGGCGCTGGAGGGCACGGCGCCGCCACGCACGGCACGCATGGTCATACCATGTCTTCGATGTCGCATGCCTCTTCGCCGGTGGGTCAGCCAGGCGACCCCGCCAAAGTCACCCGTACAATAGAGGTGACGATGGACGACGCTATGCGCTTTACGCCTAGCGACATTGAAGTCAAGGCGGGCGAGACGGTCAGGTTCTTCATAAAAAACACCGGACAAATTCCGCATGAAATGGTGATCGGTTCGCTCGAAGATTTGAAGGCGCACGCTGCTGAAATGCTAACAATGCCCGACATGCCGCATGATGAGCCAAATATGATCACCCTGAAACCCGGTCAGGTTGGCGGCCTGGTGTGGCAGTTTGGCGAGGCGGGCACGGTAGACTTCGCATGCCTGATTCCGGGACACACCGAGGCGGGAATGGTCGGTAAGGTTAAGGTCAGTTAACTGAGAACAATGACGCAGAAGAAGCTCGTCTTTAGTGGGGTCGGTATTGCGGTACTCGGCGTCGCCGTCGTTTCTTACAGCATGTTGAGGCCGCCCACCCTCGCTTTCATAGACCCTGCCGAGCAGCAACTCGTGATGCAGGGTAAGGTGGTGTATGCAAATAACTGTGCGGTCTGCCATGGTAAGGCCCTGGAAGGGCAGCCGAACTGGCGCCAGCGTATGCAAAACGGCAGATTACCTGCCCCTCCGCATGATGAAACAGGCCATACGTGGCACCATCCAGATGCGATGCTGATCGACATGGTCAAAAATAGCTTGGTTCCCGGGCGCACTGCGCCGCCAGGCTACGAGACAGATATGCCGGCCTACCGAGATCTCCTGACGGATGACGAAATCATTGCGGTACTGGCATACATAAAAAGCAGTTGGCCGCCGGAAGTGCTAGAGGCACAAAAAAATGTAACTGCGCAACAGCAGAGCTAAGCTCGCACCACGTGCGCTCGCAACGAGGCCGAGCTTTAACACTCAATTGGAGTCAGTATGAAGATGTGGATTGTAGGGGCAACCTTGATGGCCGCCTCATCCTTGGCTCACGCAGCTGGCACCGCGATTACGGTGTATCAGGATCCCAATTGCGGATGCTGCTCCGGTTGGGTCGACCATATGCGGGAGTCTGGTTTCGATGTTAAAGCCATCCAGACTGCCGATATGACATCCATCAAGCAGAAGCTTGGCGTGCCCCCGCGGTTGGGCTCTTGTCATACCGCCGTGGTCGAGAGTACAGGGCAAATCATCGAAGGCCATGTTCCTGCCAGCGCAGTTAACAAGCTCTTAGCAGACTCTTCTGTCAAGGGTGTGGCCGCGCCGGGGATGCCCTTGAATGCGCCTGGCATGGGCGCATTAGATGGCAACTTGATCACAGTAGATTTCAACGGCAAGCCGTTTTCTAGAGACTAGGCGGAATACTAGACCGAACGGCGCAGTCGCAAGGCGTTGAACACCACAGAAGCAGAACTCAAGCTCATGGCAAGGGCGGCAAACATGGGCGAGAGCAAGAGACCCACGAACGGGTACAACACACCTGCCGCCAGCGGTACGCCCAATGCATTGTAGATAAATGCGAAGCCGAGATTCTGCTTCATGTTGGCTATCGTCTTTCTGGACAGATCTTGTGCTGTGGAGATGCCGCGCAGATCTCCCTTGACCAGAGTTATCTGGGCGCTATTCATGGCGACATCGGTGCCCGTTCCCATGGCAATGCCAACGTCCGCTTTAGCGAGAGCAGGCGCGTCATTGATGCCGTCACCGGCCATCGCAACGATCCGACCTTCCGCTTGTAGTTTGCTGACAAGGTCAAGCTTATCGGCCGGCTTCACCTCGCCGTAGATTTCATCAATGCCCAGAGTTGCCGCCACGGCTTTGGCCGTCGTTACCCCATCCCCTGTGGCCATGATGACGCGAATCCCCGCTGCCTTCAGCAGCTGCATAGCTTCGGGCGTGCTCGCCTTTATAGGATCCGATACGGCCAATATTCCGGCCATTCGGCCGTCGACTGCTAAATACATCACACTGGCGCCCTTTGCTCGGAACGATTCAGCGGTTTCGGCCAGTGACGTGACATCCGTGTCCTCTTGATGCATGAGAGCGGTATTGCCCAAAGCCAGCTTCTTGCCATCCACTTGCCCCCGTACACCGATACCGCTGCCCGATTCAAAATTGTCCACAGGACTAAGGCTCAAGCCTTTTTCGCGAGCAGCGCTGACAATGGCGTCGGCTAGGGGGTGTTCGCTGCCTTGATCTAGGCTGGCCGCAAGCCGCAGAACCTCGTTCGCGTCCATTTCGCCCGCTGAGACTGCTTCGTCGAAAGCCGGACGACCCTCTGTCAGCGTACCCGTTTTGTCCACGATAAGCGTATCGACCTTGCGTAAGTTTTCAATTGCGGCAGCATCGCGGAACAGGACGCCTTGGGTGGCGCCCCGGCCTGTCGCCACCATCACCGACATGGGCGTGGCGAGCCCGAGGGCACATGGGCACGCAATAATCAACACTGCCACGGCGTTGATCAAGCCATAGACCCAACTGGGCTGTGGACCAAAGATGCCCCACACCAAGACCGTGACGATTGCAATCGCCACGACGGCCATGACGAAATAGCCAGCTACGAGGTCAGCCATCCGTTGCATTGGCGCACGGGAACGCTGAGCCTGTGCGACGAGCTGGACGATTTGCGACAGTACCGTTGCCGAGCCCACTTTTTCAGCGCGTATGACCAGTGCACCCGACGTATTCATCGTGGCGCCGATCACCTTGTCACCAGGGCGTTTGCTGACGGGCACCGGTTCCCCGGTAAGCATAGACTCATCTAGTGAGCTGGATCCGTCTTCAACAACGCCGTCCACTGGAACCTTTTCCCCAGGCCGTACGCGCAATCGGTCACCTTCGTGGACATGAGTGAGTGGCACATCTTCTTCCGAGCCATCGGCGTTGATGCGACGGGCCGTTTTAGGAGTTAGGCCCAACAGCGATTTGATGGCTGCGGAGGTTTGCGAACGGGCGCGTAGCTCGAGGATTTGCCCGAGCAGCGTTAGCGAAATGATGACGACTGCGGCTTCGAAGTAGACGTCAACGCGGCCCATGGACATGAATGTCTCGGGGAATATGCCCGGGGCGATGGTCGCAAGCGTGCTATAGAGGAATGCAGCGCCAGTACCCAAGCCTATGAGCGTCCACATGTTGGGGCTACGGTTGACGACAGATTGCCATCCTCGGATGAAGAAGGGCTGTCCGGCCCAAAGCACCACCGGGACGGACAGGACCAGTTCAATCCATGTTTGTGTTGAGATGTCGAACCAACCCAGTTGCGGGCCAAACATCGCAAGAACTGTTACGACGACAGTAAAGGGCAGGGTCCACCAGAAGCGCCGCGAGAAGTCTTTGAGTTCGGGGTTGTCGTCATCCAGCGTCGGCATGAGCGGCTCAAGCGCCATGCCGCACTTAGGACAGCTTCCTGGATGGTCCTGCCGAATCTCCGGGTGCATGGGGCAGGTGTATGTCGCGCCAGGGGTCGCTTCAGTCGCTTGTGGGCGTGCAGCGGCATCCTTTTGCAAGACGTATTCGTCAGGCTCTTTCTTAAAGCTTTGCAGGCACTTACTGCTGCAAAAATAGAATCTCTGTTGTCCGTGGCGCCATTGGTGTGCCGAGTCTTTCGTGACGGGCATTCCGCACACGGGATCCTTGAGAGCTGTCCCTATATCTGAAGCCACCGTTCTTCTCCTCCCGAAGTTGTTAGCGCCGTCCGTGGTTCAGGTGATGCCTGTCATTTGCTGCAGAGCAGCGACGAGCGGGCATGGGCATCCCCACCGTAGTGCCGACACGCTAATTCATGGTGCCACGTTAGTATGTGTATTTGAGTTATTTAGCAGATTACATTTGTGTAATCTTCAGAGGGAAATGAGGTGCATGCGCAGGAGGTCTGATCTACATCAGAGAGTCGCTTTCGCAACGGCCATGGCAGTATGCAAAAATCGGTACATTTTCGGCTATGGCCCCAGCGTTGCCAGCGGACCTTAAAGGGCGTGGCTCTAGCCCCGTGCTCACGGCACAGCAGGGAGTCCCTCGTTTTTTAGCCTGGCTCGCGTATGCAGCGGGACGGCACTGCGCTGCTATCTACTGGATCCCACCATGAACCGTTGTGCAAGGCCGTGAGTCGGGTGTGTATCGGAACGCATCGCATCCGAGCTCGTAGCGCAAACGCAGCCGCTTTCGGCGCGTAGATGTTGCGCTGACGCCACAGTGGGGAGTTTTTTGGAATATGTTTTTGTTGGTACGGGGCGCAATAATCGACAGGTGAAGGCTGGAAAGCCGCATGAATACTAGCTTCTCCGACAACCCGCATTTCAATGTGAATCCCCTAGGGGACGCCAGTTTAACCCCCGTATCGGGGCTGGAAATGCGGTAGTGAATGACGCATTTCTCCGATACAGGGTCCAGCTCGATGCGTTCAACAAGGCCGCCCAAAGCGGCCTTTGTTGTATTTGGATCTCCTGACTGTATCGAGGTCCGAAGTTCTGACGAACACAACCAAGCCCGCTTTAGCAGCGTCATCCAACTGGTAGATCAGCAGAAAGTCACCACCCACATGGCACTCTCGATATGCGGACCACTGCCCCGTCAGTGAGTGGTCCAGCCATTCCGCCGGCAGAGAGGCTCATTCGACATTGTTGGCATCCGCCACCGTCCATTCCTGGCCAAGGTCCGCCGGCGGCGATCGCTTCGATCCGGGCATCAGCCGAGGCGGCATCCTTCACATCGGCTAGGCCGATACCCGATACTATTCATCGAACAGGTCAGAATGCGTGCCGGTGCGGGCAAGTTGCAACTCGTCTTCGGCGACGCGATAGATCAGTAGCCAATCCGGCTCGATATGGACATCGCGGAAACCAGCCCATTCGCCTTTCAGAGGATGATCGCGGTAGCGTTCGGGCAGGGGTTTTTCGTCGAGCAGTAAGGCCAACAGGATGCGCAATTTGGCCATGTCCTTGCCGCGCTTTTCGGCTTTGCGCACGTCGCGTTTGAACTGCCCGGATAGGCGAGGCGTCAGCAAGTCAGATTCCCAAGTCCTTGAACAAGGCGTCGGCGCTGTCGAGCCTCTTTCCCTTGCCGTCGGCCAGTTCCTTCATGGCTTTTCGCGTCGTGCGGTTCGGGACTGCCACGTCGAATGGCAAGCGACCTTCCTCGGCAACTCGCATCAAGGTGAGACGAATCACGTCGGACACGCTCAGCCCAATGCTGTCCAAGGTGGACAGGGCTCGTTCCTTCACGTCACTTGGAATCCTGGCTTTGACGATGGCATCAGCGCTCATGGATAGTGCTCCGGTAGATTTTGTGTCCCCATTGTGGCCACAATGGGGCTTGATGTCAATCCCTCACCCGCATCCCTCACCCGCATCCCTCACCCGCATCCCTCACCCGCAGCACTTCCCCGGGCGTCGGCCGCCCCGAACTCGGTGCACCTTCTGCACATAGACCTGCGCGAGGGCCTCGCCAGATCGCCATCTTATTTTGGTGGCGAAGGGGAAATTTTCGCATGCGAAACTCTCCGCCCCTACCAAGCCCTACGCGAACCAGTTCCCGCCCTCGGCGGTGCCGGCATCCCCCACCAACACGATGTCCTGTGTGGGCAGCTCATCTGACCACGACGAGCCGTAGGCGTCCTCCATCGGCACATCCCAGCTCCAGCAGCAGCGCCAGGTCATCATTCAGATCCGGTAGATCCAGTGAGGCGCTCATCGGCCAGGCCGGCGGCGTCCGGTGCCCGGCCCAGGACGTTCTGGTAGACGAATGACTCCTGCAAATCGATGTCGGAGATAGCGATTGCTGTGTGTGCAGTGGTACTTGGGAACGTGCAGGTGTCAAAGCAAAAGGCCGAACCCAATGTTTCAAAGGGTTCGGCCTTGTTGTGTTGCTTAGGACCCGCCGCTCGGGCGGGCCTCAGGTCGTCACACTACCTGGATGTTCGAAGCCTGCGGGCCCTTCTGGCCCTGCGTTGCAACGAAGGAAACGCGCTGATTTTCGGCAAGCGTTTTGTGTCCGCTGCCTTGGATCTCGCTGAAGTGCGCGAAAAGGTCCTTGCCGCCGGATTCAGGCATGATAAAGCCGAATCCTTTGTCGTCGTTGAACCATTTCACAATGCCAAATTCTGTTTTCAAAGTTAGTCCTAGTAGAAGGGAAAAAAGGATTCCCACGACCACTATGGACTGTTCTGTCGGTACAAGCCATCGTTGTTTCCAATTAATACAATTGGGTGGGTAAACACTCGGCCGTCGACGCCAACGAACGACACTCCGGACAACGCTGTCTTAGAACCGCCGCCCGATCGTAATCGTCCCATAAACCGGCACCTCTCCCTGTCCATGGAACTCCCGCGTCCGGTGATAGCGCGCCACGGCAATGCGCCACGGCCCGTAATAGAACGCCAAGCCGTAGCCGACGTCTGCGACGAACGGACGTTTATCGACCGAATGGCTGGGCTTGAAGGTGTTGCCATCCAGGGTGATGTCATACAGCACTCCACGCGCGTCGACGGCGGCAAAGAGGTGGGCGCTCCACTCGCCGTCGCGTCGTGCCCGCACCGGCGACGTGTTCTCGCCCGCGGGGCGCAGCGGTGCGGTGCCGAGGTCGTCGGGCAGGCGGAACCCGAAGCGCACCTCGCCACCCACGTTGGCGTAGGTTGCGAAGTTGCCCAGGCTTACGCCCCAGTGACGGATGAGATCCCAGCCCCAGCCCTGATCGTTGATGCGGCGCGCCACGCGGGTGCGCCGCTCGTGCAGGAGTTGGAAGACGGGCTCGTTGCGTAGTTGTTGGTCCCAGCCACGAAAGTGGTCGACGCCGATGAAGTCGTGCCACCAGTTCTGCATTTGCTTGGCATGCGCGGCCGGACCGACGACGCCAAGCCGGATCTGCGAGGTGCGCAGGGTGTCGTCGCGGCGGGCGTTATAGCCCAAGCTCAGCATCAGGACGCCGGTGAATGGTCGATCGTCTTCGATCAGGTCGCGGCGCAATCTATCGACCGGTGTGTACATCATCTGGCCGAGTCCGATGGTCATGTTCTGCTCATCGAACCCCTCGGGTTGCAGCAGCGCCAGGTATCGATTCAGGCTGCGTACCGGCCCGGGCAGGCATGGGTCGTCCACATAGTTGGCCAGGTTGGGCGATACCCAGCTGGCCAGGAAGCCATTCGAATAGCCTTGATCCTGGCCGAGGCCGCCCAGCATATCGTTGTCGATACGCAGATTGAAGGTGCCCGCGCCCCGCAGCGGGGAGGTTTGCGCGCACCCCGCCGCTGCCTCTGAAGGCTCCGCGGCATTTACGGCCGCGGCCGTGGCCAGGGCGAATAGAAGGCCGATCCCGTAGTGGTGCAAGGTAGCAAGCGCTTCAGCGCGAGTCGGGCAGCGCATAGGCGAGGAAGTAATCGCCGATAGGCGTCTCCATGAAAGTATGGCCTCCCGCATTGAGGATCAGGTACTGGCGTCCGTCCGCCTCGTACATGGCAGGCGAGGCTTGTCCGCCAGCCGGCAGCGTATCACTCCAGAGCTCCTCCCCCGTTTCGATATCGAAGGCCCGAATGAGGTCGTCGGTGGTCGCCGCGATGAAAACCAGGCCGCTTGCGGTAACGACGGCGCCGGCATTGTTCGGCGTGCCGATATCGAAGGGCAGAAAGGAGGGAAGGCCGAATGGGCCGTTCTTGCGCGCGCTGCCGAAAGGACGATCCCACAGGATCTCGCGCGTGTGGAGATCGATGGCCATGATGCCACCGTAGGGTGGTTGCGGGCACAGAATATCGGTGAACGGCACCCGCCAGCCGGCGTTGACTTCAATGCCATAGGGCGTATCGGCCTGAGGCGAGACATCGTCGGGACTATTATCCTTCCAGCCTGGCTCGTCGATCGGGACGATGCCGTATGCGTCGATCTGCCCACGTGGCACCAGGCGGGTGCGATTCGCGGTAATGTTGTAGTTCGACACCATGATCCCGCGCTCGGTATCGATGGCGACCCCGCCCCAGTCGACGCCACCGTTGTAGCCGGGAAACTGTATCCACCACTGTGTCGAGGGTGGCGTATACATCCCCTGATAGTGGCTCTGCCGGTACTGGATGCGGCACCAGAGCTGATCCAGCGGAGTCGTCCCCCACATATGTCGTTCTTCGAGCTCCGGCTTGAGCACGTTGGGAAAGTCGATGACAAAGGGCTGGGTGGGCGCAAGGCGGTCGGGCTCCACGCCGCCCTGCGGTACGGGCCGATCTTCCACTTCAACCAGCAGCTCGCCCGTGCGCCGGTCGAAGATCCAGAACATGCCTACCTTGGTGGGCAGGATGAGAGCCGGCACCGGGCCTTCAGGCGTGGGGAAGTCGATCAGGGTGCCCTGGGCGCCGAGGTCGTAGTCCCAGATGTCGTAACGGACGGTCTGATAATGCCAGACCGGCTCGCCGGTGGTCACGTCCAGGGCGACAAGGGCGGTCGAGTACTCGTTCTCCGCCTCGGAGCGGTCGCCGCCCCAATAGTCGCCCGCCGGCACGCCATGCGGCAGGTAGACGTGGCCCAGCTCATTATCCGCCGATGATATCGTCCACACATTTGGAGTGCCGCGAGTGTAGGTTTCGCCTTCGGGAGGCAAGCCTTTTTCACCTGGCCGGTCCATGTCCCAGGCCCACTCCATCTCGCCGGTTTCGACGTTATAGCCACGAATGACGCCCGAAGGCGCGTCGCGGCGCTGGCCATCGCGGACCTGCGAATGCACCACGGCGATGTTGCGCACGATGGTTGGCGGCGAGGTGGGCGCATACCAGCCCGGCACCGTATGCCCGAGGCCTTCTTCGAGATCGACGCTGCCGCCGATGCCGAAGTCCGGACACAGCCGGCCGGTTTCGGTATCGAGCGCGATCAGGCGGGCATCGAGCGTATTCATGAGGACCCGCCGTTGGCAAAGCTCTCCCTCGCCCATCGTGGGGGATTCATAGTAGGCAAGCCCGCGGCAGCTTGCGTTATACGGGATGGCGTCCCTCGACACCTCGGGGTCGTAGCGCCAGATTTCCTGCCCGGTGGCGGCATCCAGCGCAAAGGCCTTGTTCATCGCCGAGCAGATGAAGAGCCGATCCCCGATCTTGAGTGGCGTGTTCTGGTTGGAGAACTGCTCATCGCCATCCGGCATGTCGCCGGTGCGGAAGGCCCAGGCGAGTTCGAGGCCAGCGACGTTCTCCCGCGTGATCTGGTTGAGTGGCGAATAGCGCGTGGCGTGCAGACTGCCGCCATAGGCCGGCCAGTCGGCGCCGGTTTCCGGCATGGCACCCGCTGGCGCCATGCCGGCCGCTTCGCCTGGCACGACAGGAGCCGGCGGCGAGCCGGAGGCCGGCGCGGGTCGCGAAGCGTTGGCGGCCAACGCCGGCGAGGCGCTCGGGCCGTCATGCGCGAACCAGGGCGAGCGCTCGCCGGCAAGGAAGATGCCCACCGCTGAGGCCAGCGCGGCCAGCCCGAGCAGGCTTCCCGCTTTCTTTCCGCCGGACCCCCGCGCGCCACCATGCAGGGCGGGGACGACAAGAAGAACGAGCACGAGAAAGACCATCGGCGCGATCAGCCTGGGCACATGCGCCCAGGCATCGAGCCCGGCTTCCCAGAGTGCCCAGCCAAGGGTGCCGATAAACGTGGCGAGATAAGTCCACAACGCCAGGATCGAGCGACGGAACAAAAACCAGGTGGTTGCCAACAGGCCAAGGCCGGCAAGAAAGTAATACCAGGAGCCGCCCAGCGTCATGAGCCAGATCCCGCCGATGACCATCGGTATGCCGAATAAAGCCAGGAGCAGCGCCACGATGCCTGGCAGCCAGAACCGGAATCCTCGTTTGTCGGTGCCGTCGTTCATCCTCGTCATGGTTCTCCCCTCGAGTTTGATGAGGTGGAAAGCACGCTCATCTCCGCACAGGCTGGTGCCAGCCGAGCCTCCACAGTCTGAAAACCATAGTGGCGCTTGTCAACCTGCCGGCCGCATGGAATGTCTCGCCCAGAAGCGAAATGTCCGTATTTAGTTGCAAACGTAAGATGCCGGGAAATCGGGCAGGATGAAGGTTGTGCTAACGCGCGCAGGGGCGCTCCAGCGGGCGATGTCACCTGGCGGGCTGTGTGTGCCCGGGGCGGCAGCCGATCGGGGCCGGATGGACAATCGCGGTTAGTCGGGATTCCGGGCGACGATCCGATACGATGAATATCCGAATGCAATGGCACGGATCAAGCCGGAACCCGGGAGAGGATCGAAGGCGCGGCGGCTGCCGCTGGCCCGGCATCGGCCATGGGCGGGGCGCCGCCGGAGCGCGGCGACGGGGTCTCAGGTAATGATGTTCGAGCGCCGCCGGCGCGCCGCGCAAAAGGCGATCAGATGGCGCAGCGATTCTTTCAGCGCCTCGGCGTTGATATCGCCTTCGAGCAGGGTGCGCTGCCGCTCTTTCGCCATGGCAACCAGGCCGCTTACCTTCTCGCGCCCCGAGGGCTCGATCGAAACCAGGGTGGTGCGCTTGTCATGCGGATCCTTCTCCGTTCGCACGTACTCCGATAAAGCGAGCCGCTTGATCAGCCGGGTGAGCGTGGGCAGGGGAATCAGCGTGAGTTCGGCGATTTGCGACATGGGCATGCTGTCCATGTCGTACAAGGTGGCCAGCACGCGCCAGTGCAGGACCGGCAGGCCGGTGCGGATGATGTCTTCGTTGAACTCGGCCGACACGGCCGCGCTGGCGCGAGCCAGCAGGGCCGCCAGATACTCGTCGAAGAAGTGCCCGGTGAACATCTCCTGGTTCATCTTCCGGACCAGCTCTTCGTCGGGTCGGGGGTAGGTGGGCACCGAAAAGGGAAGATGGGCCTGGCGGCTGCGCCGCTTCTTGGGGGAGGGCTCGAAAGCTGGGCTTTTTTTCATGGTCCAGGGGTGGGTTTGTTCCGTGGCGGCCTCAGCGATGGGCAGCTCGTCGGGCGGCGCAAGCCAGCGCCTTGTCGAGCGAAAAACCGACGAGCGACATGATGACGATGGGGACGAACATGTCGGTAGTACGGAAACTGCGCGACGCCGATACCAGCACATGCCCAAGGCCGTTGGTGGAAGCGAGCATTTCCGCCAGCAGCACCACGATGCAGCCGATGACCGCCCCTACCCGGATGCCGGTGATGATGGACGGCAGGCACGCGGGGAGTATAACTTTGTAGAGGGCGCGCACTCGCGAGGTGCCCATGGCCGCCGCCGACCACAGCAGCTTGCCATTGACCAGCCGTACCGCCTGGAAGGTGGCGATCAGGATCGGAAACATCGCGTCGATGGCCACCAGGGCGATCTTGGGCGCATTGTCGAATCCCAGCGTCAGCAGCAGGGCGGGATAGATCGCGATTTTCGGCAGGGGCGCCAGCAGGCCGATCAGGATTTCCAGGACTTTGCTGGTCGAGCGGAACAACGACGCCGCGATGCCGATGATCACGCCCGCCGCAATGGCCAGCGCCAGGCCTGCGGCCAGTCGCTGCAGGGTGATGCCCAATTGCGCCAGCAGATGGGTGTCGGTGAAGAAAGCCAAGGCCCGGACGGCGATGGCCGACGGGGGCGGCAGCAGCGCGGGCGCGATCGCTCCCAGTTGGCAGGCCGCCTCCCAAAAGACGAGCACGCTCAGGACCGACAGCACGCCAGGCCAGCGTGATTGAACGAAGGTGGAGGTTTTCATTGGTCGGTGGCCCAGTGTGTCAGGCTGCGCATCGGCCATCTCAGGAGCATATCGAGCGCTAGCCCTACGGCGCCGAGCAGCACGATCAGCGCGTACATGTCGATGTTCTGGCCCATGTCGAAATATATGAACAATAGGCTGCCTATGCCGTCGTTGCGCGCGATCATCTCGGCGGTGACCATTACGATCAGGCCCATCATGATGCCGGTGCGGCTGCCGGCCGCGATTTCGGGCAGGGTGGCTGGCAGGATTACCCGCCAAAGGCGGCGCGGGCGGGTGCTACCCATGGAGTCGGCCGCCCAGAGCAGACGCTCGTTGATCCGGCCCGCTCCGTCCGCCGTGTGATAGATGATCGGCAGCGTGGCGGTGGTGGCGATGACGAAGACCTGGGAGATGTCGCCCGCGCCGAACCACAGCATCACGATCGGCAGGATCGCCGCCTTGGGTATGGGGTAGCTAAGGGCCAGCAAGGGCTCCACCAGCGACCGGACGAGCGGCACGCGGCCGATGGCCAGGCCCAGGGCGATGCCGCCAGCCAGCGCCAGGCCGAAACTGATGGCCAGCCGCAACAGGCTGGCACCGAGGGCCGACCAGAGCTCGGGCGTGCCGAGCATGTCGCCCAGGCGGGGAAGCACGACGGCCGGCCCGGGAAGATAGTCGGCCCGGATCCACTGGGCCACTACCTGCCAGATGAGCAGCAGGGCGGTGGCGGTGAGGACGTAATACAGCAGCTGTTTCCAGGCCAGTGCAAGGTTCGGCGCGTTACGCATCGGCGTGCATGTCCATCATGACGGTGCCCAGGGCGATGACATACTCCTGATAGGCATCGCAGCGCAGCAACTCCTGCCGTATCCGCGGTCGCGGCAGGTCGATGCGGACCACGCTGTGGACTCTGCCGGGCGAGCGATCGAGCACCACGACACGGTCCGACAAATACACCGCCTCGTCGACGCTATGGGTGACGAAGATCACCGCCTTGCGCTGCCGGTCGTGGATATGCATCAACTCATCCTGCAGCACCGAGCGCGTATAGGCGTCCAAAGCCCCGAAGGGCTCGTCCATCAGGAGGATGTCGGGCTGGTAGGCCAGGGTGCGCGCAATGGCCACGCGCTGGCGCATGCCGCCGGACAACTGGCCGGGGTAAAAGTCCGCAAAGCCGCTCAAGTGCACCATGGAGAGCATGTCGGCTACCGCGTCGGTAAGCTGTTTGCCCCGCATGCCGCCTTCGCGCAAGCCATAGGCGATATTGTCCCCTACCGTCAGCCACGGGAACAGCGAGGCGTCCTGGAACACTACGCCGCGATCGCGGCCGGGGCCAGCCACCGGCGCCCCCGAGGCCTGGATGCTGCCGGCGCTCGCCGGGATGAAACCGCCGATCATGTAGAGCAAGGTGCTCTTGCCGCACCCGCTGGGGCCCAGGATGGAGACGAACTCGCCCGCCCCCACCTCCAGGTCGATGTCCTGCAGGGCGAGGAAGTCGGTGCTTGGCCCCGGAAAGCGCTTGGTGATGCCCCGCAGCCGGAGCGCGGGCTCGGCATGGGGGGCCATGGGGGAATGCATCATTGGGCTCCTTCTTTCGCGACGAGGCTGACGCCGGGAACGATGTACGCCTTCGCGTCCAGTTTTGTGGGCAGCAAGCCGTTGTCGAAGAAGAGGTCGAAGCTCTTCTGCACGGAAGGGAGGCTGATGGCGCCATCGGGATAGCGCTGATAATCGTGTTCGGTAAACATGAAGCCTTCGAGCGCTGGCGCAGGCAGCTTCAGCGTCTTGGCGATCAGGGCGATCGAGCCCGGTTTGTCGCTGGAAAAGCGCTCGGATGCGGCTGCGAAGTCTTTGGCATACTGGGCGGCGGCCTCCGGATGCTCTTCCACGAAAGCGCGTCGGCACACCTCGATCAGGTTCAGGAGATCGGGCTGCACTTCCCGCAGACTGCCGACCTTGCGCAAACCGCCCGCCGCCTCGGCCCTGGAAGCAAAGGGCTGCACCAGGATGATCGAATGCACCCGGCCCTGGCGCAAGGCGGTTTCGGCAAGGGGGAAAGGCACCTCGGCGATGTTCACGTCGCGGTTGGGGTCGAGGCCATGCTGTTGCAGCCACATGCGGGTGAAGACGTCCAGCTGCGAACCGATGGTGTTGACGGCCACGGTCTTGCCCTTCAGGTCGACGGGGGAGCGGATCGAGGAGTCGTCTTTGACGGCCCAATAGCTGGTAAAGGACTCGGGTGATTCTCCGATGGTCGCGCCGAGCAGCACCGGATCCAGCTTGGCGGCGGTGATGGCCTGGGCCAAAGTTAGCGGCGCACTGACGCCGCAATCCACCGTGCCGGCGACAAGCGCCTGGGACACGGTGGCCGTGCCTTGCAACTGCATCCAATCGATCTTGTAATCACGGCCCAGTGCGGGGAAGAGTTCCGGGTGCTCCCGCATCAATAGTTTGGCTTCGTCTCCGGGCGCGTTGAATGCGACGCGAATGGTCGGAACCGTTTGGGCGGTTGCCGCCGAGGCGGCCGCGGTGATTGCAACGGATGCAAGAATCCACTTGATGTGATGCATGGTTGTCTCCAGTGTGTCGGGTTTTCGAGTTGCTGCCTATCGTGCCCCGGGGGGCGAAGGGGGCCTTGCCGTTGGCTTCAGGCCGCGGCGGTCACGGTGATCTCCACGCGGACGTTCGGATGTCCGAGGGTGACGCCGCAAGTGGCGCGGGCGGGCGGATTGCGGGGATCGATCCATTGCTCCCAGACGCCGTTCATGCGGTCGAACTCCTCGACGTCGGCCAGCCAGATCTGCGCCGTCAGAAGCCGGGATTTGTCGGTGCCGGCTTCGGCCAGAAGCTGGTCGATGCCACTCAGGACGCTGCGCGTCTGCTCCTCGATGGAGGGGCTGTGCGTCAGGTAGTCGGGGCAGACTTGTCCCGACAGATAGGCCACGCCTTGATGGATGACGACCTGGCTCATGCGGCTGCCGGTCTGCTTGCGAATGATGTCGGACATGAGGCTTTCTCCCGGGCTTCAGGGTTTGCAGATAACGTTGAGCAGTACTTGGCGCCCTTCCGTGCGGACAATGTCGAGGGCGGTACGCAAGCGCGCCCGCAGTTCGTGGCGCGACTCGACGCGCTCGGCATAAGCGCCGCAGGCGGCGGCTACGCCCTCGTAGCTGGGCTGTGGAGCGAACTGGGCGAGTGGCATGACGGATTCTTGCAGCGCTACGCTATCGGGATAGACCACTTCGACGGCCCGCCGCACGGCGGTATAGCCGCCGTTGTTCAGAACGATGGCAAGAACAGGTAGCTGCTCGGCTTGGGCCAGGTAGTGGCAGGAAACCGGATTGCCGAAGATGTAGGAGCCATCGCCCACAACGGCGATCGCGGTTTTGCGGGGCTGCGCCATTTGTATTCCCAAGGCCGCCGGCAGCGTCCAGCCGAGCGCACCCGAGATCCCCGCGCTGAAGAAGCTGCCGGGCTTATCGAGGGCGGTCTGGCGCAGGTCCAGGCCGTACTCGTTCAGCACGATGCAGTCGTCGTCGATGACTTCCCCCAGGCAAGCGCTAAGCCAGGCGGGATCGATGACGTCGGGATCCGCTGGAGGTTGCAGCATCGACATGGCCTCTTGGCGCCGGCGCTCCTGGCGCTGGCTGGCGGCCAGGCGACGCCGCGCCATGGCGGGTGTATCCGACTCGCAATGGGGCTTCAAGGCCCGATGTAGCGCGCGCAAGGCGGCGCCGGCCTCGCCGATGATCGCCGCGTCGACCGGAAAGGAGCGGACCGGAATCCGAGGGAACAAAGGGTCGATGCCGAGATGCACGATCCGCGCGTTCTCGGGCGGATTGGTGGTACGCGGTATCCACGGCACCTCGCAATCGAGCGAAATGACCAGATCGGCTTCGGCCACCAGTTCCGCGGGATCGAAGCCGGCATGGAAGGGGTGCGTGGCAGGCAGGTTGACGACCCGCGGATAGTGCTCCACCACGGGAATCGCGGCCGTCTGGGCCAGCATGGCGAGCGCTTCCGGCGCGCCGGGATCGCGGCCGGCCAGCGAGGTGACGATGACGGGGTGTTCGGCCGCCAGCAGCCAGTCGGCCAGTTGGCGGATAGCCGCGGAATCGGGCGCGGCGCCGCTGGCGCCTGGGCCTGGGCGGCTTCGCGATAGCGTTGGTTTCGCGGCGCCTGCCAGCACCTCGCGCGGCAGCGTGAGGTAAACGGGGCCCCGAGGCTCCGACATGGCGATACTCAGGGCCCGGTCGAGAATACTTTCGATGCATTGGCCTTCGCGCAGTTCATGGTCCCACTTGGTGTACTCGCGGATCATGCCGGCTTGATCGAACGTATCGGTACCCCAATGAACGATGACGTCGCGCGAGCCGATGTTGCCCTGTTCGGTCGAAGGGGTGCGGCCGGCAAGCAGGAGGAGCGGAATCCGCTCCCGGGCGGCGGTCATGACGGCCGATACGGTGTTGGCCGTGCCTACCGTGTGATGCACGCCCACGACCTGCGGAAGCCCGCTGGCCAAGTGCGCCCCATGCGCGATCGATACCGCGGTGTGCTCGTGTGGCACGTTGACGAACCGGGGCATGGCCACGCCGCGCGATCGGCCCAGCGCCTCGGCCTCGATCAGGGGCGCGAAGTCGGTGCCGGCATTGGCGAGCAGGGAGTGTATGCCTCGCGCTCCGAGCGCTGCGAGTAGACGGTAAGCGTTGGAGTCCGGGACTGCGTGTGACATAGCGACGGCTTCTATGTTGATTTGTAAATTTGAAAGTATTTTTCCTGTTGAAAATCAGAGTAATGCAGAAGTTTGATTTTTCGTCACTATGGATTTCCCTAGGTTCGTGCGGATGGAGGTTGGTCTGCGGGAAGCCAGGTAACGCCACCCGGCAGGCGATCGCGGGGGCAGCGGCGGCGGGAAGGAGGCATCGCAAACGCGTAGGCGCGGCGCCTGGCGGATCCCGTCTCTTCGCAGCCAGATGTGGTGTTGGGGGGCAGTGGGGACGCGTACCGAACGCCGGGTGTCCGGTCGGCGGGAGGAGGGGAGGGTGTAGGTTGGGTAACGAAGCGGTGGCTCCGGTTTCTGGCCGGAGCCGCCGGCTTCTTGACTTGGCTTGCCGCGCAGGGACGGAGGGGGTTCTGACGCTTGCGAACAAAGGCCCTTTCAACGGTGGCGCCTACCGCCAATGAAGACGCAATGCGGCGGCTGCCATGAGCATTCTGCGGCTGGCAAAAGCCTGTTCGTGGTCAGGTTTGGGCAGCGGTATACGTCTGATCAAGCTGGCGGCAGAGCTTGCGCTATTGCGCGGCGGCTTTCTGGTTGCCCCCGCCTTCGGCGATGCGGGTGAGTTTCTCGTCCGTCGCTTTCTCTTCCGCGAGGGTGGCCTTCAACAAGGTCAGGGCGGCGTTCATTTTCAGATGCTTGGCCAAGGCGCACAACGTGCCATAGCTGTCAATCTCATAATGTTCCACCTTTTTCGCGCCGCCTATCATCTGGGGCTCCTTGTGTCGAAAGTGAAGAGTTGCCGTCAGGTTTCGATTGGCTTCCGGCATAACGGCTCCTTGAAAATGCGTGGCGGTACGCCACCCGATCACCCTATCCGCGTCGCCCATGACGAACCGGGCATTCTTGCAACAAATGGGTAAATAGAGCCCCGCACGGTGATGAAGAGACTCCCACTTTCGATACCGACGCGAAGAGCCATCTCGAGCGGCCGGGCACGAGGCATGCTGAGGCCATCGGAGTCAGCGCATACTCATGACTCGCCATGGGGTCCAAGCTTTTCGCTGGTTGGGCCGGCTTGGTGAGCTTGGAACGCCGCAAGAGCCCGGACCATTGAATTCGCCACGATCATGAATACTCTCGAACGCGTTGCGCTTTATATGAAGGACCATGACTTGACCATGGTCACGGGGGAATCTTGTACTGCCGGCCTGATATCCGCCATGCTGGCCGATGTGCCCGGCGCGGGTGCGTTGCTGGACTGCGCTTTCGTGGTTTACTCCGCTGAAGCCAAGCGACGATGCCTGGGAGTGTCGTCGGCAACGCTTGCAGCGAACAACCTGACCAGCGAAGCAGTGGCCCGAGAAATGGCATTGGGCGCCGCGCGCAAGAGCCCGGCGAATGTGGCCGTGTCCAACACCGGCGTGGTCGATGGTACGGATGATCGAATACCGCCCGGTACACAATGCTATGCATGGGTTTTCAAAAGTGGCAACGCCGATGCAAATCCCGTGGTTTATTGCGCAACCGAAAGGTTTTCCGGGGGGCGATCCGCCATCCGAAAAGCCAGCGCTTTATATGCACTGGAAGGAATCGTGAAGTATCACGAGCTTTATAAAGCGGGTGATTATGGCTGAGCCGTTTCGGTGCCCACTTGGAAGCGGAGTCCGCCAAGTATGCGGCCGCCCCCTCCTCTCTGCTGTGCCGCGAGTCGCGCGTGCCGCTATCGTTCGACGCCGCCGTTCCGTACCGGATCGGGCGGAGACCGCGACACGCCGGCGCCATCGGCGTCCACCTGTTTATCGGGACTCACGTCGGCAGGCCGGTCCGCGTTGTCTTCCCGAAAAGGAGGCGCCGCGGACGCCCGCTCTCCGGTGCCGGCGGCGTCGGTATCGGGCGTTCCGGCGGGCCGGTCGCTGGCGGAATCGGAAGAATCGCTGGGGCCATAAGGATCCTCGGGTTGCACGTCCCGAGGGTCGGTGGCGGGATTTGAGTTCATCATGATGAGGCTCCTGAGGCTGGTGCGCGTAGCCGCAGCATCTGGCGTTCCCGCGGACGGCAGGCCTGGAGGCGGGCGGCGGTGCGCCGTGCGGGCCCGGAAATATAGCCGTGGGCTGACGGTCGGGGCTCCAGCGATCGAGCCCCGACCCCGGCAGGCCATCAGACCACGGGAGGATCGGACTCCCGCTCCGGGAAGCGGTGATTCTCAAGCGCCGCCGTGAAAGCCGTCAAAGTCTTGGCGTCGCCGGCATCGGCCAGAATCAGGCCGGAATCAGGCGCTTCGCAGGGGATTCCCGCTTGTTGCAGCACGCGCTGGGCCGAGCCGATCGCCAGAATCGGCTTGCCGTGCCGGTACTGGTCGCGCAGAAACTCCAGGGCCAGGCCGTTGGACGCCAAGGACTCCACAGCCGCATCGCCGTCCGGCACCACCACGGCATCGAACAAGACGGAGGGGCTGTTCTCGAAGGAGGCATCGACATCCAGCGGAGAGCCATCGGCCGCCTGGATCATCCCCACATGTTGTCCCACCAGGCGGACGACCGCGCCTTGCCCGATCAGGGCATTCGAGACGGCTGCCACGGTGACGGCCGCCACGGAGTCGACGGCCAGGAGAGCGATCTTGCGGGTACGGATACCCGCCTCGCCAGGAAAGGCGCGCAGCGAGAGGTACTCGGACTTCGTCACTTCCGGTTCGAAACGCTGTTGGGTGGCGGGCGGCAAAGGGTCGGGCAGGCTTGGCATGCCCAGATGGCGCGCCACTCCCTCCGCCAGGGTTTCCGAGACGTTGCGCAGCATGGCCACCATACGGTGCCGGATGCCGGGAACCGTGACCTTGCTCAGCTCGAATCCAAACGCCGCCATAATGTGCCGCTTTTCGGCTTCGGTCTGGCTCTGGTAGAACAATGTGGCCTGGTTGTAGTGCTCGGCGAACTTCTCGGGCTTGATGCGCACCTCGTCCGCGGCAACCGGTTCCGGAAACGAGGTGAATCCCATGGCGCCCGCCTGGAACGGACAGCCGCCTCCCAGCGAGTTGGGTTCGTACGAGGCCCGGCCGCGATGGATGGTCTGGCGATGAAAGCCGTCGCGCTGGTTATTGTGCACCGGCGCGAGCGGGGCATTGATGGGAATCTCATGAAAGTTCGGCCCACCCAGGCGCAGCAGCTGGGTATCCACGTAGGAATGGATGCGCCCGGCCAGCAAGGGGTCGTTCGTGAAATCCAGGCCGGGCACGATATGCGCGGTACAAAACGCGACCTGCTCCGTTTCGGCGAAAAAGTTATCCGGGTTCCGGTTCAGCACCATGCGGCCGATGGGCCGAACGGGAACCAGCTCTTCGGGAATGATCTTGGTGGAGTCGAGCACATCGAAGCTGAATTGCTCGGCCTGCGCTTCGTCGAAGATCTGGACGCCCAGCTCCCACTCCGGATACTCGCCCGCCTCGATGGCCTCCCAGAGGTCGCGGCGATTGAAATCGGGATCGGCGCCCGCGATCTTGACGGCTTCGTCCCAGACCAGCGAATGCGTGCCCAGTTTCGGCGTCCAATGAAACTTGACCAACCGCGATTGGCCGTCGGCATTGACGAAACGGAAGGTATGGACGCCGAAGCCCTGCATCATCCGAAAGCTGCGGGGGATGGCGCGGTCGGACATCAGCCACATCAGCATATGCGCGGATTCCGGCATCAGCGAGACGAAATCCCAGAACGTATCGTGGGCGGACGCGGCCTGCGGCATGGCATGGTGCGGTTCCGGCTTGACCGCATGCACGAGGTCGGGAAACTTCATCGCATCCTGGATGAAGAACACCGGCATATTGTTGCCCACCAGGTCCCAGTTTCCTTCATCGGTGTAGAACTTCACCGCGAAGCCGCGTACGTCGCGCGCCGTATCCTTGGAGCCCCGTTCGCCGGCCACGGTAGAGAACCTGACGAACACCGGAGTTTGCTTGCCGGCCTCGGCAAATAGCGAGGCACAGGTGAGTTCGCTCAACTCCTCGTAGCACTCGAAATAGCCATGGGCGCCCGAGCCGCGGGCATGGACGACCCGCTCCGGGATCCGTTCGTGGTCGAAATGGGTCAACTTTTCCCGCAGGATGAAATCCTTGAGCAGGGCTGGCCCGCGGGGGCCGGCCTTGAGGGAGTTCTGATTGTCCGAGACCCGCACCCCCTGGTTGGTGGTGAGCATTTGTCCGCTGCCATCGGCCCGCACCCGCGAGAGCCGGCCATCGGCGGCATTGACGCCCTCGACGGCCTGCGTGGTGGTTTTCTCCGAACGATTGCCTTCCGAGAGGGTGCTGGCGGTGGCGCGGCGGTCGGGGTGGGTGCTGGAGCCGCCCGCCGGCGGTGGGGCGGTCGTATTGCCGTACTCCGCGGCCTTATGGGGGTTGAATGGCAGGCTATCAACCAATTCGCCGACGGCGCGGGCCTGCTTCAAGGCCGGCTGACGGGTCGAGGCGGAGGGAGGTGTCTCCGGCCCGCTGTCGGAGTTGAGATAGGCGGTGTCGAGCGCCGCCTGCGATTTGTCTTTGGGGGGCTTCCTTGCCATGTCGGGTTCTCCGGAAACGAAGTTGCGGCCCCCGGCGCCAAGGATCGGTGCGAGTGATGGAGCAGATGCCGCGTACCAAGAAGCACGCCGGGGTACAAATTCCAGTCATTATGCGAACGCGGCCGGGCTCGCCTACTACCAGATGTGTTTTTGTTCGAGTGGGTTATGCGCGTGGCAAGCGAGGTTCCGACAAGGAATGCGTCGCATCGGCTTAGGCCGGATGCTTTCAAGCACCGGGAACGTTATATTGTTTTGAACAACGAAACATTCCGTCATGGATACGCAAGATGAGGGACCTCGATCTAACCAGCCTGCGCCTGTTCGTGCGCGTCTGCGAGGCGGGCAGTATTACGCGCGTGGCGGAGCACACGCCCATGGTGGGCTCGGCGATCAGCAAGCGGCTGGCCCAGTTGGAAGACATCGTGGGCCAGCCGTTGCTCATTCGCCGCCGGCGCGGCGTGGAGCCCACCCCCGCCGGGCAGGCGCTACTGCACCGCGCCCGCAATATCCTCGCGCAGTGCGACGGCGTCGCGCGCGACATGGCGGACTATGCCGCCGGCGTGCGAGGGCTGGTGCGGATCTCGGCCACCGCGTCGACCATCGCCGAGCGGCTGGCCGAGGATGTGGCGGATTTTCTGCGCGAGGCGGAGCATCGCGATATCCGTGTCGAACTCGAAGAGGGGTTGAGCCACGACGTGCTGCGCAATGTGCGCGAGGGCCTGGTGCCGCTGGGCGTTTGCTGGGACGCCGCCGACTTCCAGGAGCTGGAAACGCGGCCCTATCGCGGCGACTCCCTGGTACTCATCGCGCCGGCGGGTCATCCCTTGGCGGGGCGCCAACAGGTGACATTTGCCGAAACGCTGGATCACGAGCATGTGGCGCTACCCGCCGCCAGCGCGGTGTCGGCCATGCTGCGGCGGGCCGCCGCCGAGGCGGGGCGCTTGTTTTCGCAGCGGGTCACCGTCAGCAACTTCGATTCGGTATTCCGCGTCGTGCATGCCGGCCTGGCGGTCAGCGTCGTTCCGGCGGGAGTCGCGCAGCGCTATGCCGAAATCCACGGCTTGGCCGTGGCGCCGCTCACGGATGCGTGGGCAAGCCGCCGATTTGCCGTTTGTATGCGCAGCGTCGCCGCCTTGGGCCCGGCCGAGGCCCTGATGCTGGCGTTTCTGGTCGACCGGCAAGGGCGTCGTCCACATCCGGAAGCATAGCGTAGGTAGGCCGCCCGGAACTTGCCCCGCCGCGTCGTCAATCCAGCTGGACGTTGCCGTCACGCGCCGCCTGCGTCCATTTGGCGGTGTCGGCCTTGACCATCTCGGCCAGCTCTTCGGGCGTGGAAGGCGCGGCGTCGTGTCCCAATTGGGTCAGGCGCTGCTGGATATCGGGTTCGGCCAGTACGCGACCGATGCCGGCGTTCAGGGTGTCGATCACGGGGCGCGGCGTGCCGCGCGGCGCGAACATGGCGTACCAGACGCTCATGTCGAGTTCGGGATAGCCCAGTTCTCCCACGGTGGGGACGTCGGGCAGTTGCGGGCTGCGCTCCGGTGACGTGATGGCCAGCGGCTTGACGCGACCCTCCTTGATGAAGCCGAGGCCGGTGGCGATGTCCAGCATCATGAAGTCCACCGTGCCACTGGCCAGCGCGCTCATGGCCTCGGGCGATGACTTGTACGGCACATAGGTATAGCTCATGCCGGTGAGCGACTTCATTTGCTCGCCGAGCAATTGGCCATACAAAACCGCGGAGGCGTAGTTCAGCTTGCCGGGGTTGGCCTTGCTGTATTCGATCAGCTCCTTCAGGTCGTTGGCCGGTACATTGGGGTTGGCAACGAACAGCGCCGGCACGCGGGCCAGCAGCGATACCGGTTCGAAATCCTGGCTGGGGTCGAAAGGCAGTGAACGATAGACCGCGGGCAGAATCGTCATCGTCATATCGAGGGTGGCCAGCAGGGTATAGCCATCGGGCGCCGCCTTGGCGGTGGCATTGGCGCCGATGATGGTGTTGCCGCCCGCCCGGTTCTCGATCACCAGGGATTGGCCCAAGTCGTCGGCAAGCCGATCGGTCACGATCCGGGTGATGATGTCGGTGCCGCCGCCGGCCCCGAATGGAACGATCACGCGGATCGGCTGGGAGGGATAGTCGTTGGCCGCCGGGCTGGCCGCGAAGGCCGGCAGGCTGGCGGCGGCCAGCAGAGTCAGGGCAAAAGAGAACGGTTTCATGCAAATGCTCCTTGAACGGACCAGGGACGGAAGTTGGGTCAATCGTGACGCCAGGTCGTGGCGGTGACGCCGCGCTCCCGCAGCTCGACCTTGCGGACCTTGCCGTTGGCGGTGCGTGGGAAGTCATCGACGATGTCGAGATAGCGCGGTACCGCGAAGCGGGGCAGGCGGGCGCGACAGAATTCGATCAGCTCGGCGTGGCCGGGCTGGCTGCCGGGGCGCAGGCGGATGGCGGCCATGACGTCGTCTTCCGCCAGCTCGGATGGCACGGGAAAGACCGCGGCCTCGGCGACGGCGGGGTGTTCGAGCAGGGCGGCTTCCACTTCATAAGACGAAATGTTCTCGCCGCGCCGGCGAATGGCATCCTTGATGCGATCCAGGAAGCGCAGGGCGCCGTCGGCGTCGGCCACCACGCGGTCGCCGGTGTGCAGCCAGAGATTGCGCCAGGCGGCCACCGTAGCGTCGGGCATGTCGTGGTAGCCCAGAGCAAAGGCATAGGGTTCGTCCGCGCGCAGGAGCAGCTCTCCCGCCACGCCCGCCGGGACCGGGGTGTCGTCCTCGTCCACGACGCGGGCGTCGAAACCCGGCCGGACCCAGCCCATGCGGCCATCCGGCGGCGCGGCGGCGGTGGTGGCGATGGCGAAGTTGGTTTCGGTGGAGCCGTAGCCTTCGATCACCCGCACTCCGGTGCGGGCCTCCAGGCGCCGCGCTGCGTCGGCCGGCGTGCCGGGACTGAGCGCCAGGCGCACCCGATGCTCGCGCTCCACGGTTTGTTCGGGTTGCGCCAGGAGGATGGGAACCATCGCGCCCAGCAGATAGATCCGGGTGGCGCCGCATTGCCGCATTTCCGGCCAAAAACGGGATGCCGAGAAGCGGCGGTGATACACCACATGGGCGCCGGACAGGCTGGCCTGGATGAAGGTATGCAGCGCGTTGACGTGAAACAGGGGCAGGGTGGTGGCCAGCACGTCGTCGGGTCCGATGTCGAGGGCGTCCACGCTATGGGCGCCCCACCAGAACCATTGGGCTTGCGGGCTGATCACGCCCTTGGAGGGACCGGTGGTGCCCGAGGTATAGAGAATGGCGAACGGCGTGCCGGGGCCGGCGTCGGCGGGGTCGATCGGCTCGGCACCGGCGGGGCAGGCCTGGCTGGCACCGGTAAAGCCAGGCAGCGTGGGCGGCGCGGTATCGCCATCGGGCAGCCACCACAGGGCCTCGACCCGGGTTGTGGTCCAATCGACATCGACCAGGGCATCGGCCAGGCTGGTTTCGGCCAGCAGCAGGCGCGCTCCGCTGTTGGCCAGAAAGTACTGGACCTGCGGCGCCCGCGAGGCGACGTTGATGGGCACCGCGATGGCGCCAAGCCAGGCGCAGGCCAGGACGCTTTCGAGGATTTCCAGACGGTTGCGGCACAGGATGGCCACGGCGTTGCCGGTAGTGATACCCTGAGTGGCCAGCGTGGCTGCGCGGCGTGCCACTTGGGCAACCATATCGGCATGCGACCAAGTCTGGCCGCCGATGCTCAGCAAGGGCCGGTGGCCATGGCGTTCGGCGCCATCGCGCAATAGATGGGCGATGGTGCGCCGGGCGGGAGCAAAGCGGATGGTCAAGGTCTCGAGCGTCGGCATGGTTTCAACTGCGGTGGGCGATGCGCCTGGAAAGGATCAAGATCCCATACTGGCCAAGTGCTGCCCAAAGGCTGGTGGCGTGGGTACGGCCAATGGCATCCATAAGGATCCCGTAGGGCCTGACGGCTGCGGGGAGCGCAATGCGGGTGCAACGGCTCGGTAGCAAAATCCTGGTATGGGCCGGAATGAAAACAGCTTATCTGACGGGCGTCGGGGCCGGTATCATCCCGAGGGATGAGTCAGGCGCGCGCAGGGTCGCGCCAGGAGTGGAGATCATGTTTTCCAGCAGCCAGATCCGGCAGCAGATCTTCTCCGCCGTGAGGGCCGTGGTGCCCACGGGGCGGCTTTGTGTGTACAGGGTCGATGATAATCTCGACCCCTGCGATTTCCGCTTTGACGACGGCGACACGCGCTGGATCCCGGTGTATCCGAGGTTCCGGCATCTGGATCCCTTTCATCCCCGGTATTTCTGGCAGCGCCGCGAGAGCGTTTTCGGTATGGATCAGGGCTGTGGCACGGCGGCGCAAAACGAAGCCTACCTCAAGGGCTTTCTCCACCCCATGGGCATGTCGTGCAAGCTGGAGGCGTTTTTGCGCGATCCCGCGGGCCGCATCGTTGGCGGCATCCGTCTCTCGCGGCCGCCGGCCATGGGCGAGTTCCTGCCTGGCGAACGTGCGGCATTGCGGGCGCTGCAGCCCTTGATGTCGTCGGCCTGGTGCGCCGGCGCCGCCGGACGCGAGCCCGCGCTTCCGGGCTTGACGCCCCGGGAGGCCGAGGTATTCGGGATGGTGCTTGCCGGGCAGTCGAACAAGCGCATCGCCCTGGAACTGGGGATGGCCCTGCCCACCGTGAAGACTCACGTCAGGAGCGTGTTGCGCAAGGCAGACCAACCCAACCGGGTGGCGCTGATTGCGCGCTATGGCCGGCGCGAGTAAGGCTGGGGGAGTCTTCGGCTCCAGGAAGCGACCGCCGCGCTTGACCTCGTCCTGAAGGATAAGCCCGGACACCGGTCAGTCCCTGCGGACTGGCCGGTGCCTGGCGCATCCGAGCGGCATGCTGGCCGCGAGGTGGACCGGGGCTTGCGCTTTGGCCCGTGGTCAGTTGATCTTGATGCCGGCTTCGCGGATGACTTCGCCGTTCTTGTCGGAGTCGCGCTTGATGAGCTCGACGAATTCGGGGCCGGGGGCGCCGATGATCCGTTGGCCGAGATCTTCGAATTGGGTGCGGACCGCCGGGTCTTGCAACACCTTGGAGATGCCGGCATGGAGCTTGTCGATCACCGCTTGCGGCGTGCCGGCGGGCACGAAGAAGCCCGTCCAGGTGGTGGCGTCGAAGCCTTCGACGCCGGATTCGGCCACGGTGGGCACGTCGGGCAAAGTGGGCGCGCGCTCGGCCGAGCTCACGGCCAGCGGACGCAGGCGGTCGGCGCGCAACTGGGGCAGCGCCGGCGCCAGGGCGTCGATCAGTACCGGCACGTGGCCACCCATCACATCCTGCTGTGCGGGGCTGCTGCCGTTATACGGTACGGCTTCCATGGTCAGGCCCGACTCCATTTTGAAGCGCTCGCCCACCACCTGTGCGGGCAGGGCGCCGAAGGCGTAATTGACTTCGTTCGGGTGCTCCTTCAGGTAAGTCATGAGCTCCGCCATCGTCTTGGCCGGAAAGTCGGGGTGCGTGGCAATCACCATGGGCATGGAGATGGCCAGGGTAACGGGGATGAAGTCCTTCAGGGGGTCGTATGGCAGATTGCTATACAGGTGCTGGTTCATGGCCATCGTGGAGTCGATGGCGGTGAGTACCGTGTAACCGTCGGGCTTGGCCCGGGCCACGTGCTGGGCCGCGATCAGGGTGTTGCCGCCGGCGCGGTTCTCCACCAGTACCGGCTGGCCGAGCTCTTTGGCCAGGCGATCGCTCACGGCGCGGGTCAGCATGTCGGTGCCGCCTCCGGGGGCGAAGGGCACGACGAAGGTGATTGGCTTGTTGGGATAGTCGTCGGCGGCGGCGGCGAGACCCGACGCGGCGACGCCGGTGCACAGGGCCAGGCCCAGGGTGAGACGTCTGGCGGCGCGAGGCAGATTGGCCATGGTGAGGACTCCTCAGAGAAGTGGAATTGCGGCCTCGCCGGTATCGGAGGAGCCGAAGGTCAGAATATATTCATTTTAATGTAGTCGTGGAGGGAGATAGGCGTCAATGCTGGCTTCCACCAAGGAGGAGCGCTAGGACACCCACAACCGTCATTCCGGTTGCAGCCCGATTCGCCGGGCGATGTCCTGCAGCTTGCCGGTTTCCGCTTCGTAGAAGGCCTGGGAGTCCTCCAGCGAATCCGCCTGGGGTAGGGGAATGCCGCCGGTTTCGCGGATGAAGTCCTGGAACTTGGCGGTGCGGATGGCAACGTCCACCGCGCGGTGCAGGCGTTGCTGTAGCTCGGCGGGCATGTCTTGACGCACGAAGATGCCAGTCCATACAGTATGGCCGAAGTCGGCCAGCGGCTCGAAGGTGCGCAGCGTTGGCGTGCCGGGCAACCCGGGCGGCGCGCTTTTGCCCAGCGTGCCGATGACCTTGATCTTGCCCGACTTAGCGAGGTCGAGCACGTTGCCGGCCAGAGGAACGAAGGAGAGGTCGACCTGGCGGCCCAGAAGGTCGTTGATGGCCGGGGCGAAACCGCGATAGGGCACATGAACGAGCTCGGTGTCGGTCAGCATCTCGAAATGCTCACCCACCAAATGGAAGAGCGAGCCGTTACCGGGCGTCGCGTAGGTAAACGTGCCAGGCTCGCCGCGCGCGGCTTCGACCAGGGCCTCGATCGTGTCGATGGGGAAGTCGGCCCGCGCCACCAGCGCCAGTTCGCTATGCGAGAGCGGCGAGATCAGGCGCAAGTCGCTGGGGTCGTACTTGACGCCTTGCAGCACAAGAGGCGCGAGGATGGGCTCGGCCACGGTGGCCAGCAGCGTTGTTTGGCCATCGGCGGGCTGGGCCAGCATGCGCGCGGTGCCGATCGAGCCGCCGGCCCCGCCGTAGTTCTCCACCACCACCACGTCTTGCAGGGTTTCGCTCAGGCCTGGCTGAAGCATGCGCGCCGACGCGTCGGCCGGACCTCCGGGAGGAAATGGGACGATCAAGCTAAGGGGGGCGGCAGCGGCCAGGCTGCCTACGGTGGTTGTCAGGATCAGGGCCAGGCCCGATAGCCAGGTTTTGTGGTTCATGTCTCTCTCCGGTGCTGGATGGGGCTGGCCGATCAGCCGCGTGTGATGGTGGCCGGGTCGATGCCATAAAGCCGGCAGGCATTGCCACCTACGATCTTCTCGATTGCCTCGGTGGGCAGGCGCGGCATGCCGATTTCGTCGGCTACGTCGTTGATCGACAGAATGGTTTTGTGGAATGTGCTCATGAAGGGATTCTCCGAGCCGTACAGCAGGCGGTCCCAGGAGTTGACGCAGCCGAAATCGTGGATGATCTGGTAGACCTTGCGCGGGTGGTGAAACCCGAGGGCGCTGAGGTCGGCATGGAAGTTGGCATGCCGGGCCACCACACCCATCGCTTCTTCGGCATAGGGGTAGCCAAGATGGCAGATCACCACTTTGAGCTTGGGAAAACGTTGACCCACTTCGTCCAGAAGGTAGGGTTTTTGTAGTGCCATATCCGTACCGCAGACCGGTGTGAAGCCCATGTGGAAATGGACGGGCACACCCAGGGCCGACGCGGCTTCGTACAGGGGCTCGCAGACTTTGTCGCGCGGATCGAAGTGGGCATAGTTGGGGTAGAGCTTGCAGCCCCGGAAGTCGGCCTCGCGCACGCAGCGTTCCAGTTCGTCCGCCGCGGCCCAAGGGTCGATCACGGGATCGACGCTGCAGATGCCCACGAGCCGACCCCCCGACGCCTGGACCTGCGCTGCGACGTAGGCATTGGGCACATTGTATGGACGTTGTTCGGGTGGCAGCACCCGGTTCCAATTACCCGCAAGAACACAACACACGTCGATGCCGGCCTCGTCCATGACATCGATCAGAGACGAGACTTCGCGTTTCTCGCTGGCGACTTCCAGGCTGTGGTACCGGAAGCCGCGCTCGGTCCAGTTCTTGCGGAGCTCGTTGTAGATGTACTCCGAGACGTGGACGCCGGGTTGGCCAAGATGGATGTGGTTATCGACAACGAACATGAGGGTCTCCTGATGGGATGCGGCTAGCATATCGGCAAAGATGTTCGTCGTCAAACATGTTTATATCAAACAGTATTCCAAAACTTGTATGGGATATCGGCGTATCCTTGCGGCGGGGGCCGGCCCTGCGCCTTGCCATCGATCTCGCTGCTTACTGAATTCGCTTTATGACGACCACGCCTTCGCTCTCCTTGGGAATGCTCGACGATCTGGTGGGCTTTCGCTTGCGTCACGCCAATGCGGCAGCTCTTAGGCAGCTCGATGCCGCGCTGGCGGAGCTGGGGATGACCACCGCCATGTTTGGCACGCTGGAGGTGTTGGCGAACAACGAGGTGGTGGCGCAGGGTGTGGTGGCCGAAGCCTTGGGGCTTAACCGTTCGACCATGGTGCCCATCATCGAGAAACTTCACGATAAAGGCTGGCTCGTGCGCGAGCGGACTCCGGAAGACCGGCGCACGGTGCTGCTGCGGCTCACCGACGACGGGCGGCGGGCGATGCGCCAGCTGCGCAGGGAAGTCGAGCGCCACGAGGCCCGCCTGAGCGAGGCCCTGGCCGGCCTCGACTACGACAACTTCATGCGGGGGCTGCGGCGACTCTGCGAGCTGTAGTCCGCGGTGTGACGCGCCTTCGGCAGGCCCTCAGACCAGCACCTCCACCGACTGCATGACGCGCCGCAGGCGCGCGTCTCCGGTCTGGCCCGCGCGGTGGATCTGCTCGATCAGGTGCGCCACGAAGCGTTCGGCTACCCAGGGCAGGCGGTTGCCCCGACGCTGGATGATGCTCACCGTATGGGGAAGAAAGCTCTCGCGCAGCATGACGGGAGCCAGGTTGTTCGGGCGGCCCAGCGCTTCCACCAGGGGCCACGGGCAGAAGCTGAGCATGTCGGTATGCTGCAGCAGCGCCAGCATGAGCGAGAACGAATAGACGAGGTGGATGCGCATGTGCGGCGTAGCCAAGCCGTGCTGGCCGAACAATTGATGGAACAGCGCGGGCGCTTCCTGGGGCGTGTAATTGAGCAGCCACTCCGCGCCGTCGAGCTGAGCCAGGTGCTGTGCGTCGGCCAGTGGATGGCCCTGCCGGGTGGTGACGACGAGATCGTAGGCGAACAGCGGTCGCGCCTGGAGGTCGGTGGGTAGTTCCAGGGGAGCGGTGCGCGCCAGCAGCACGTCCAGGCTGCCCTCGCGGAGGCGGGGATGCCCAGTTGCGGAGAGCCCTTCGGCGATTTCGAGCTGGATATCGGGCACTTCGGCGCGCAAGGCGTTGAGCGCGTGGGGCAGCAGGGTCGAGGCGATCCAGGGCGTGACGCCGATGGCCAAGCGGTGGGGCGCCGGCCGCTGGCGCAGGCGTTCCAGTTCGGTGCCGGCGCGCCGCATCTGTTCGAGGATGGCCTGGGCGTGAGGCAGAAGCTGACGGCCCGCCTCGGTGAGACCCGCGCCCTGGTTGCCGCGCAGGATCAGGGCCAGGCCTACGTCCTCTTCCAGCTCGCGCAGGCCTTGCGTGACCGACGCCTGACTCACGTTCAGGGCGCGCGCTGCGGCGCGGATGCTGCCGTGGCTGGCCAGGGCGGCGAAGTAGCGTAGCTGCTGGGGCTTCAGGAGCGTCATGGGGTCGAGCGGCAGGCGGCAGGCCGTGGGCGGAGGGAAAAGAATGCCCCGGAGGGGGGATGGCAATGCCTGTCATGATAGCGCCTCCCCGTCTGGAGGCCGTGGGGCCGAATCCCTAGACTGCATCGGTGGCGCGTTGGGCGCCGTTTACGAGAGGCCGAGAATCCGCATGCCGCCAGACATCCCCTCCAGCGCCATCCATCCCGAGGTCGCCCGCACCCGGGACGACATGGTGGCCTTGCGCCGCCACCTGCACGCGCACCCCGAGCTGGGCTTCGAGGAATTCGCCACCAGCGACCTGGTGGCCGAGCGCCTGGCTTCCTGGGGCTACGCCGTGCATCGGGGCCTGGGCGGCACCGGCGTGGTCGGCCAGTTGCGGCTGGGGGAGGGGCCGCGCCGGCTCGGCATCCGCGCCGACATGGACGCCCTGCCCATCCAGGAGACAACGGGGCTGCCCTATGCCAGCCGGCATGCCGGCAAGATGCACGCCTGCGGACATGATGGCCATACGGCCATCCTGCTCGCTGCGGCGCAGTGCCTGGCCCGTACACGCGGGTTCGACGGTACGCTCAATCTGATCTTCCAGCCGGCGGAGGAAAGCCTGGGTGGCGGCCGCCGCATGGTGGAGGAAGGGCTGTTCGAGCAATTCCCCTGCGATGCCGTCTTTGCCCTGCACAACATGCCGGGCTTTCCAGTGGGTCGGCTGGGCTTCCGTTCAGGCCATTTCATGGCTTCGTCCGATTCGGTGTATCTCACGGTGCGCGGCAAGGGTGGCCATGGCTCCACGCCCCATCTCACCCAGGACCCCGTCGTGGCGGCGGCGCATCTCGTGCTGGCGCTGCAGACGGTGGTGTCGCGCAACGTGGACCCGCGCGACATGGCTGTGGTGACCGTGGGCGCCATCCATGCGGGCTCGGCGCCCAACGTGATCCCCGATGAGGTCGAGCTCCGGCTGTCGGTGCGCGCCTACCGGCCCGAGGTGCGGCAGGCCTTGCGCGAACGCATCACCGAACTGGCCCGGGTCCAGGGTGAGGCCTTGGGCGTGGTCGTGGACGTCGACTACCACTGGCGCTACCCCGCCTTGGTCAACCATGACGGCCCCACCCGGTTTGCACGGGAAGTGGCACGCCAGGTGTTCGGCCAGGAGGCGTTGCTGGACGACCTGCAGCCGCTGACGGGCAGCGAGGATTTCTCCTTCCTCCTGGAAGCCTGCCCGGGCAGCTATCTGATCGTGGGCAACGGAGAAGGCGACCACCACGCCACCGGCGGCTGTTCTCCGCACAATCCCGGTTACGACTTCAACGATGCGGCGCTGCCGGTGGCAGCCACGTACTGGGTCAACCTGGCCGAACAATTCCTGTCTTCCCGATACCGCTCTTGCCTGCCTTGGACGGAAGCCTCCGCCTGACGCTTTTGATAAGGAAATCTCATGTCTTGCAACCTGCTTCAAGCGACCCGCAGGGTCTGGTGTGTCGCCGCGGCCGTCATGGCTGCCTTCACGTTCACGCTGCCGGCCCGGGCGGCCGAGTACCCGCAGCGGCCGGTGACGCTACTGGTCGGCTATCCCGCGGGCGGCTCGGTGGACCAGGTGGCGCGCGTGCTGGCCGAGGCCATGTCGCGCGAACTGGGCGTGGCGACGGTGGTGGAGAACATTGGCGGAGCCGCGGGTACGATCGGCGCGCAGCGTGCAGCCCGGGCGGAGCCCGATGGCTATACCGTGTTCGTCGGTTCGAACAACGAGCTGGCGGCGACCAAGACCTTGAATCCGGGGCAGCCCTATGACCCCCGCACTGCCTTTGCTCCGATCGGCCTGATCGCGCGGGCGCCCGTGCTGCTGGCCGCCAGTCCCGGCGCCGGGTTGGCGACGCTGGACGAGTTTCTGGCCGAGGCGCGCAGCCGTGGCGACCGTTTCAGCTTCGGCAGCTCCGGGGTGGGGTCGGTCCTGCATTTCGCCGGGGAGCTGTTGCAGCAGACCGGCAAGTTCACCATGGTTCATATTCCGTACCGGGGCGTGGCGCCGTTGACCAGTGATCTGGTGGCGGGCCGCCTTGAGGTGGCGATGGTGTCGCCGACGGCGGCATTGCCACTGGCCCAGGACGGCCGGCTGCGCATCCTGGGCAGCACGGGACTCGAGCGTTCGCCGGTGATGCCGGACGTGCCCACGCTGAACGAACATCCGGACCTGGCCGGCTACTCGCTGGAGGGCTGGTTTGCGCTGGTGGCGCCGGCGGGCATCCCCGAAGCGGCGCGCGAGCGCCTGGGCATGGCGCTGGCGGGGGCCTTGCAGGACCCCGCCGTCCGCGATTCGCTGCAACGGGCGGCCATGACGATGGCGAGCGGACAGGAGCCGCTGGCGGAATTGATCGCGGCCGAGCTGGCGCGCTATGAAGCGCTCGCGGAGTCGGGCGGCATGCGCCAATAGGGCTTTTGCCCGGCCTCGCAGGCAGGGCTCGCGCCTGGCGGCGCGCCCATCTAGCCCTCGCCCAACCTTCCCTCCAGCGCCTCCGCGATCGTACGCAAGACAGTCACCCTGGCCAGCCGCTTGTCGTCCGTTGCGATCACATGCCACGGCGCGGATTCCGTGTGGGTGCGCTCCAGCATCTCCGAGGCCGCGGCGCGGTACTGCGGATTGAGCTCGCGGTTGCGCCAGTCGTCGGGCGTGAGCTTGAAGGATTTGAATGGCGATTTTTCGCGGGCGTGAAAGCGCTTGAGCTGCTCACGCTGGGTAATGGCCAACCAGAATTTCAGCAGGATGGCGCCGTGCGCCACCCATTCATGTTCGAAGTCCTTGATCTCGGTGTAGGCGCGCTCCCAGTCGGAAGGAGAGGTGAGCTGTTCGACGCGTTCGATCAGCACCCGACCATACCAGGAGCGATCGAAGATGCCGATGCGTCCTCGGGGCGGCACGTTGCGCCAGAAACGCCAGAGATAAGGATGGGAACGCTCCACATCGTTGGGCGCCGAGACCGGCATGATGTGGTATTGCCGGACATCCAGGGCATGGGCGATGCGGCGGATGGTGCCCCCCTTGCCGGCGGCATCGTCGCCCTCGAACACCAGCACCAACGAGCGTTTGGCGAACGATGGCCGGCGCACGGCCCGGCTGAGACGACCCTGCCAGTGCGGTAGTTGCGCCTCGTAATCGGCCTTGGTGATCGTTTGGCGATAATCGAGCGCGCTCAACTGATCGGGATGTGGCTGGGGCGCCGGGAGCGAGGGCTTGGGCGGTAGTGGATTCACCAGGGCATCGCGCAGGAGGCGCGCCGTGGCCACGATGCGGTGATGCGGGTCGGCGCTGGGAATCACGTGCCAGGGAGCATTTGCGTTCTGCGTGGCCTGCAGGACCCGCACGGCGCCGTGGCGGATGTCATCGTAGTGGCGTACCACCCGCAAGTCGGCTTCCGACACCCGCCAGGCCGTATCGGGGTCGGCCAGCATTTGTTGGCAGCGCGCCTGTTGCGCATGCCGCGACATGTGATACCAGAACTTGACCACCAGCACATTCTCGGCAATCAGCATGTCTTCGAAGCGGCGTATGGTCTGGGCCTCGCGCGCCAGACGGCTGGCGCTCAAGCGGTCCTGGTAGGCGTCGAGCAGCAGGGGGCTGTACCAGGAGCCGAATATCAGGCCGATATGGCCCTTGGGCGGCAGGGCGTTCCAATAGCGCCACATGGGCGGGCGCCGGCGTTCTTCGGGGGTGGGCCGATCGAAGGCCAGGGTGTGGATGTGGCGCGGGTCCAGCCATTCATTCAGCTGGTTGATCGTGGAGCCTTTGCCGACGCCGTCGATCCCCGCGATCAGGAGCAGGATGGTGCGATCGGCGTGGCGCAGCAGCTCGTATTGCCGCAAGAGAAGTTCGGTACGCAGTTGGTCTTCGACCCGATGGAAATGATTGCCGGGCAGGGCGGGGTCGGTTTCGGCGTACTCCAGCATGGCACCTCCTGCGGATTTCAAACATCAGCGCATGGTACGCCCCTTTGGACCGATGGGGCCGGAAGCGATGCGGGCATAGGCGTCGGCGGCCCAGTCGCAAAGCAGCGGACGGGTGGTGGCCGGTTCGATCACGTCGATCACGCCAAAGCGCTCGGCGGTGCGCAGGGGGGATCCCAAGCGATGATAATAGGCTTCGAGTTCCTGCAAGCGCGCGGCGGGGTCGGGGCTGTCTTCCAGCTCGCGCTTGAAGGCGGCGGCCACGCCGCCCTCGATGGGGATCGAGCCCCAGCGCGCCGAGGGCCAGGCATAGCGGTTGGGCAGCGCCATGCCGTCGGGCCCCACCCACGGGCTGAGCATGCCGCCGGCCAGGCCGAAGCAGCGGCGCAGAACGATGGCGATCCACGGTACCGAGCTTTGTTCGATGGCCGAGCTGGCGCGCAGCACCGCGCCCAATGTGCCATCGCGTTCGGCGTCGGGCCCGGTCATGGAGCCGGGCTGGTCGACGAGGTTGACGATGGGCAGGTGAAACGTGTCGCAAAGGTCGACGAAGCGTTCCAGCTTTTGCGCCGCGGCGCGAGTCAGGGCGCCGCCCATGATCATCGGGTTGTTGATCATGATGCCCACCGGGTAGCCATCGAGCCTGGCCAGGGCGGTGATCAAGGAGCCCCCATATTGAGGGGTCAATTCAAAAATCGAATCCTGATCGCACAGGGACTGGAGAACCTTGCGCGGCGCGAAGACCCGCCGCCGGTCTTGCGGGATGGCATCGTTGAGCCAAGGGTCGCAGCGATCGACCGGATCGGAGCCGGCTGCGCGGGTTGGCTGGGAGTACACATTGGGCGGCAGGTAGGAAAGGAAGCGGCGTGCCAGTTGCAGGGCTTCGGTATCATCGGCGGCGATATTGTTGATGATGCCGCTGACCTTATGCACGCCGACGCCGCCCAGGGCCTCTTTGTCGACGTCGATGCCCAGGGCCTGCCTGACCACCGGCGGCCCACCCGCGAATACCTGGCTGGTGCCGCGCACCATGATCGAGAAGTGCGCGGTACAAACGCGGATTGCGCCAAGACCGGCGGCGGGCCCCATGGCCACGCCTACCACTGGCGCCAAGCCGAGCAAGGCCACCGATGGCAACAAGGCATAGCCGGGAATCTTGGTTTGCCCCATTTGTTGTAATAGGCGCACGCTGCCGCCGGCGCTATGCACCAGACGTACCAGTGGTACCCGGTACTCGTGGGCGTAGCGGTCGGCAAACATCCATTTTTCGGCCACCGTGGCTTCGGATGAGCCGCCGCGCAGCGTGAAGTCGTCGGATACCACCACCGTACGCTGGCCATGGATGCGACCCAGGCCCAGAACATGATTGGCCGGAGTGAAGTCGACCGGCCTGCCGTCGTCGTCGTAGCGGCCTTTGCCGGCCAGGGTGCCGAGTTCGCGCAGACTGCCGGGATCCACCAGGGCCTGCAGCCGCTCGCGTGCGTTGAGTTGGCCGCGTTCGCGGCATTTGGCCAGCGCTTCGGGGCCACCCATGGCGGCGGCGCGCTCGCGCCTCCAGTCGGCTTCGGCCAGTTCGGCCTGCCATTCGTGGGAAGGATGCAGGGCCATGCCATCAGCCTCCGGCCAGCGCGCCCACGGCGCCATCGGCCAGCAGGGCGGCAACGCGCGCGGCATCGTAGCCGAGCTCGTCGCGAAGGATGGCCTCGGTGTCGGCGCCGGTTTCGTGCCCGGCATGGCGCACGCGGCCGGGCGTTGCCGACAACTTGGGCACGATGCCGGTCTGGACGGTGGTGCCGAGCACCGGATGCGGGACGTCGAGCAACATATCGCGCGCCTTGTAGTGTGGATCCCGGAAAATGTCGGCCATCGAGTACACCCGGGCCACCGGGACGCCCGCCTCGTTCAGCATGGCCTCGAGGCCGGCCCCGGTATGTTGGCGGGTCCAGTTCGTTACCTCGGCATCCACCGCCGCCATGTTCTCGGCGCGGGCGCGCAGGGTGGCAAAGCGCGGATCGGTCAGCATGTGCGGTTGTCGCATCACGGCTACCAGGCGCTCGTAGGTAGCCTTGTTGTTGGCGGCGATCAGCACATAGCTATCGTCGGCCGTGGGGTAAAGGCTGTTGGGTGCGAAGGCCTGCAGATTGGGCCCGTTGCGAAACGGAACCTTACCGAGCTTCTGATAGGCCGGAACCAGCCCTTCCATCATGGAAAAGGCGGTTTCGTACAGGGCGGCATCGACCACCTGACCCTTGCCGGTGCGTTGTCGCACGAACAGGGCCATCATGGCGCCGAAGGCGGCATACACGGCGGTGAGATAGTCGGTGGTGGCCAACGCCACCCGACTGGGTGGCCGGTCGGGGTCGCCCGTGAGGTAGCGCACGCCGCCAAAAGCCTCACAGATTGCGCCATAGCCTGGCCGTTGGGCATTGGGGCCGTCTTGTCCGTAGCCGCTGATGCGCACCATGACCAGGCCAGGGTTGTCGCGGGATAGCTCCTCATAGCCGAAGCCCAACCGTTCCATGACGCCGGGGCGGTTATTCTCGACCAGAATATCGGCCTTGCGGATCAGATCATGAGCAATCGCCCGGCCTTCGGGGTGTTTGAGATCGAGCGCGATGATGCGCTTGCCGCGCATGAGGCTGACACCCTGGAGCGAAACGCCATCGGCAAAGTCGCCCAGTTGGCGCACGGGATCGCCCTCGCGGGGTTCCAGCTTGATGACATCGGCGCCGAAATCGGCGAGCAGCCGGGCGCAGGCCGGACCGGCAAAGGTACTGCAGATCTCGACCACGCGGACGCCCTCGAGGGCGCCGGCCGGCATACCGGCCAGGGGGCCGGCTGGGTGGGGGTGGGACATATGGAAATCCTCCGGCTCCGAACGGGAAGCGTCGGAGGATAATGAAGCAAGCCGGTTTATTAGTCAATAAGTTGACTAAATATCGCTTGTCTCGGTGACCTTCAGATCCGGGCGAACGATCTTCAATAACAGATGGCGCAGATGCTCGCGTTCATTTTTTCCGAGGATCTCGGCGTAGAGGTTTTCGACTTCGGCGGCCACGGTGCGGGTTTGTTGCAGGCGCTCGACGCCCAGGGGCGTGAGGTGCACCAGAAAGGCGCGGCCGTCGGCGGGGTCGGCTTCGCGACGCAATAAACCGTCGGTTTCGAGCTGCTTGACGACTTTGGCCACCGCCTGTTTGGTGAGCCCGGCGTTTTGCGCCAGTTCGCTGCTGCGAGTGCCATGCAAGCTGATGTAGGGCAAGACGCTGACAAAGGCGTTGGAGAGTTCGGCAAAGCCGTGGGCCTGCATGCGCTGGGTGGAGCGCGCGAGGAAATCGCGGCGCGCCACCAACAGCAGACGGCCGATGCCCAGTTGGCGTGCCTGGTCGAGGTCGTCGAAAGAGCTTCGGCGTTCGGTCATATCCAAAATTGGTAAACTTGTTGACTAAAAGAGGTTGCTGTCGTCATACTTGGCTTGTTGCCGCCAATGATAGCGATATCGGCGAGCGCCGGCTCGCCCAGGGCGGGCACGCCACGACGACACGGAGAATGACTATGTTCCGCAAGGTGTTGATTGCCAACCGGGGAGCGGCGGCGGCTCGGGTGCTGCGCGCGCTCAAAACCATGGGGATAGGGTCGGTGGTGGTGTATGCCGAGGTCGATCGCGAGTTGCCTTACGTGGCGGCGGCCGACGAAGCCATCTTGTTGCCGGGTGAGAATCCGCGTGCCGCTTATCTTGATCAGCAGGTCTTGCTCGACGCGTTGGCGCACTCGGGGGCGGATGCCTTGCATCCCGGTTATGGGTTCCTGTCGGAACATGCCGGTTTTGCGGCGCGAGTGGAGGCGGCGGGCGTACGATTCATTGGCCCCGCAGCCCGCTGGCTGGACGCCATGGGGCATAAGACCAAGGCTCGCGAGCTCATGGCCATGCACGGTATGCCGATGGCTCCCAGCTCGCCCTTGCTGGGCGAGGACGACGCCGACATCCTGGCGGCCGGCGAGGCACTGGGGTATCCGGTGCTGGTCAAGCCGGCTGGCGGTGGAGGCGGCATCGGTATGCTGCCGGCCCACGATGGCGCGGGCCTGCTCAAGGCCGTGGCTCAGGCGCGCCAGGCGGCGGCGCGCAGCTTCGGCTGCGGTGATGTGTATCTCGAACGCCTGGTGGCGTCGCCACGGCACATCGAGTTCCAGGTGCTGGCCGACACGGCCGGGCGCGCCGCGGTTTTGTTCGAACGGGATTGTTCGGTACAAAGGCGGCACCAGAAGATTCTGGAAGAAGCGCCCGCTCCCGGTCTGCCGCGCGCAGCGGTCGACGCCATGGCGGCGCGCGTGGCCGAGGTGATGCAAGGGCTGGGCTACGACAACATCGGCACGGTCGAAACCCTGGCGGGCGGCGGCGCATTTGATTTTCTGGAGATGAACACGCGGCTGCAGGTGGAGCATGCGGTGACCGAAGCGATTACAGGGATCGATCTGGTACAGGCGCAGATCCGCTTGGCCGCCGGCGAGCCGCTGGGTGCGGTGCTGCCCGAGCGGGTGGCCCTGACCGGCCATGCCATCGAGGCGCGTTTGTATGCCGAGGATCCCGTGCGCTTCCTGCCGTCGCCGGGCCGGTTGAATGTGTTGCGCTGGCCCTGCCGGCCGGGCTTGCGCATTGAAACCGGCTATGCCGAGGGCAATGTCGTGACCCCGCATTTCGACCCCATGATTGCCAAGCTGATCGTACACGCGCCATCGCGCGAGGAGGCCATGGACGAGCTTGCCCGGGCCTTGGCGGAAACCCGGATCGAAGGCGTAAAAACCAACATTCCGTTCCTTCAGCAATTGTTGCGGGATGCCGATTTCCGTGCGGGGCGCGTGCATACCGGCCTGACCCCGCAGGTAGTGGCCGCGCTCAAGGCTGTTCGGGCCGCAGCCTGATCTAGTTTTTTGGAGAATCACATGAGTAAAACCGAAGTCATCGCCGAGGTCACGGGCACGGTGTGGAAGATCGAGGTCCCCCTGGGCGGCGAGGTTGCCGCCGACGAGCCCATCCTGATCGCCGAGTCGATGAAGATGGAAATCCCGGTATTGGCGCCGCACGCGGGCAAGGTGGTGGAGCTGCGGGTGGCCGAAGGCGATGCTATCGAAGACGGCCAGGTGGTTGCCGTCGTCGAAGGCTGATGTCATGAACACGCGTTCAAGCGCAGGTGCCGCTGTTCAGGGCGGTGTCGAGCGAGGCGAGCCCATGGCCGGGCCGGAGGCTGGCGGCGCGGTGCCGGCGAGCGGAGCCAAGCCGCCGTTTGGTGGCGTGCTCGACGATTTCGCGCGGCGCCAAGCGCTGGCCACAGGCCTGGGCAGTGCGGCGGCGCTGGCGCGGCGCGCCGAGGCGGGCTGGCTGGATGCGCGCGCGCGCATCGACGCTTTGTGCGACACCGGCAGCTTTACCGAGTTCGGCGCCTTTGCCTATTCCGGCGACGATCCCGCCCATACACCGGCCGATGGCAAGATCACTGGCTATGGCATGATCGATCGGCGCCCGGTCACGGTGGTGTCCAACGACTTCACCGTCAAAGGCGCTTCCAGCACCATCGTCAATGGGCGCAAGATAGCCCAGGCCAAGCGGGTGGCCACGGAGCGGGGCATGCCGCTGGTGCTGTTGGGCGAGTCTTCCGGCGCGCGGATTCCCGAGGGGATGGGCGCCGCGGGCATGGGGGCATCGGGCAGCGATCCGCATCAATATTTACGCGGCCGCGAAACACCATGGGCCGCGGCGGTGCTGGGTCAATGCTACGGTTCTTCCAGTTGGTACACGGTGCTGAGCGATTTTCGCGTGATGCGCAAGGGTGCGCAAATGTCGGTATCGAGTGCGCGCCTGGTACAGCAAGCCACCGGCGCGGTGGTGGATGCCGAATCGTTGGGCGGCTGGAAGCTGCATGCCGAGGTGACCGGGCTGGTGGATCAGGTAGTGGAAAGCGACGAAGCCGCACTGGAGGCGATCCGGCGGTTTTTATCGTACCTGCCCGGCCATGCCGGCGAGGCGCCGCCCAAGGCCGCGGTGCCGGCCGGATCGGGCAGCGAGATGGCCAATGTCTTGAGCCTGCTGCCCGAGTCGCGTACCAGGGTCTACGACATGAAGAAGATCGTGCGGGCATTGGTGGATCTCGATTCTTTGTTTGAACTCAAGCCCTCGTTTGGCAAAACCGCCATCACGGCGCTGGCGCGCCTGGACGGGCGGTCGGTGGGCATCATCGCCAGCAACCCGCTGCACAAGGGTGGCGCGCTGGACGTGGCCGCCTGCCGCAAGATCACCAGCTTCCTGGTGCTGTGCGACTCCTTCAATATCCCGATCATCAACCTGGTGGACGTGCCAGGCTTCCAGATCGGCCTGGATGCCGAACTGCAAGGCGCGCCGGCCCGCATCATGAACTACATGATGGCGCTGCAGGCGGTGACGGTACCCAAGCTGACCGTGATTCTGCGCAAAGTGTATGGCCAGGCCTATCTCAACGTGGGGGGCGGCCGAAACTCCGACGAGATGATCCTCTGGCCCACGGCCGAGATCGGATTCATGGCCCCGGGGGCGGCCGTGGCGGTGGTTTATGGGCTGGCGCCGGGCGACCCGGGCTTCGAGGCCAAGCTGGCCGAGCTCGAACGCGAAACCAACCCCTGGACCATGGCGGGCAACTTCGCGGCGCAGCACGTTATACACCCGGCACAGACGCGGGAATTGCTGATTCGCTTGCTCGACGCCCATCAGTTGCGCCGCAGTGGCGGGGTTGGCGAGCATCGGCTGGCCAACTGGCCGTCTTACCTATAGCCAGGTGCCCGGGCACAAGTTACGTGCCACCGCCTGTCGCGCCCCATCCGTGCCGCCTGATGCGGCCGCGCGTCTGGCAGGAAACAACCCGTTGCTTCTTCTTTTTTTAGTCAACCTATTGACTAAACCGGCGATGGCGCCAATACTTTCGAATGAGCCGTCATTCCGTCTAGCCACCTCTCTCACGGCACGATACTTCCAAAGGGTGGCGGCACATAACAGGAGACATCATGCCCACCCCACGTCGTCTTTTGCAAGCGCTGCTCGCCCTGGGCGCCAGCGCCGCCACCACCCTGGCGCTGGCCGCAGCCCCCTATCCCTCCAAGCCCGTCACCTTGCTCCTGGGCTATCCGCCGGGTAGCGCCACTGATTTCCTGGCACGCCTGATTGCGCCAAAGATGGCGGAAGGGCTGGGCCAGCCCGTCGTGGTCGAGAACAAGCCCGGCGCCGCCGGCGTCCTTGCCGCCCAAGGCTTCGTCAGTGTGCCGCCCGATGGCTACACCATGATGATGACCGTGCCGGGGCCGATGACCGTTGCTAAAGCCATCCAGCAAGACAAACTCCCCTATTCGCCCGAAAACGACTTCCGCGCGGTGGGCTTCCTGGGCGGCTCGCCGTTGCTGCTGGTTGTCCCCGCCGACTCGGGTATCAAAACCGCCCAGGAATGGCTTGAGAAGGCGCGCAGCACGCCCGGCGGCATGGACGTCGCCTCGTACGGCGTGGGTTCGCCCTCGCATTTTGCGGTGGAGATGCTCCGCCTGAAGAACAATCTGCCCATCACCCACATTCCCTATAACGGCAGCGCCGCTCTGCAAACCGCCGTGGTGGGCAAGATCGTTCCCTCCGCGGTGGACTCCGTCACCGCCGGCCTGCCCTTGATCGAATCCGGCCGCATCGTGCCGCTGGCGATCACCGCCAGCCAGCGCCTGGATGCCTTGCCCGACGTTCCCACCGCGGCCGAAGCCGGGCTCGGCGAGATCGTGCTGGGCGGTTGGGCCGGGCTGCATGTGCCCAAAGGTACGCCCGACGCCATCGTGCAACGCCTCAACGAAGAGCTCAACCGGGTTCTTGCCCTTCCGGAGATCCGCACCCAGATCGGTCCGCGCCTGGTGATCGTGGGCGGCCCCCCCGAGGTCATGGATCGCCACATCCGCGACGAAACCGCGCAGCTCACGGAGCTGATCAAGACCGGCAACATCAAATTCGAATAAGGCGCGATCCGCCATGGCCGGCCCACGACGTATTGCCATCCTGGGCGGTGGCTTCAGCGGTGCCGCCGCCGCCCTGCACCTGTGTCGCCTGTCTCCCACGCCGCTCGCCGTGCAGGTGGTCGAGCCCCGCGACAAGCTTGGCATGGGCGTGGCGCACGGCACCACCGAGCGCCATTACCGCCTCAATGGCACCGATGGCATTCATTCGCCATACCCTCATGCGCCTTCCGACTTCGCCGATTGGCTGCGGCTCAGCGGCGAACTGGACGCCGATCCCGAGGCCACACAGGCCAACGGCCTGGTCTTTCCGCGGCGGGGCGCCTTCGGCCGCTATATGGAAGAGCAGGTGGTCCTGGCCGCCAGCCGCAACGCCAGCGGTTCAAGCATCGATCACGTACGGGCCGCAGCCACCCGCCTCGGTCCGCACGGCAGCGGCTATCGCATCACGCTGGACGACGGTTCCCGGCTCGAGGCCGACTACGTGATTCTGGCGCTGGGCTGGAACGCCGTAGGCACCCCTGGTCCGCTGGCCCCCTTGCAGGAGCATCCGGGCTGGATCGGCAACCCCTGGCAAACCCACAGGCTGGACGATCTTGCCCCCGATGCGCCGGTCTTGCTGATCGGCACCGGGCTGACCGCCTGCGACACGTTCACTGCCCTGCTCGCGCGAGGCCATCGAGGCCCGGTGCTGGCTTTATCCCGCCGCGGCCTGCGGCCCGCATCCCAGAACCCTTATCGCTCCAGCCGGCCGGTCTGGGAGCGGATCCTCGATCCCGATCCCGCCATTTTGCGGCGGCACGGCAAACCGCTGAATGTGCGTAGCGCGATGCGCCTGCTGCGTCGCGAGATCGCGGCGGTGGACCCCGGCTCCTCGAGCTGGCACACGCCGTTCGATGAATTGCGCGATGCCGTGCCGGGCTTCTGGAACGAGTGGCCATTGGCCGAACAACGCCGCTATATACGGCACGCCAAGCCTTGGTACGATAATTTCCGCTTTCGCAATCCGCCGCAAACCGAGCGCCTGGTCGATGCCGCCCTCGCCGAGGGACGCTTGCGCTTCCAGGGGGGGCGCTTGCGCGGCGCCCACTGCCAGGGCAACACACTACGGATCGAATACCTCGACCGCCAAAACGGTTTGCCCCATACCGTGGCCGTGGGCGCGGTGGTCAACTGCACCGGGCCGCAACCTCGGCCCGGCGCTTCGGACAATGCCTTCTGGCGGAACCTGCTGGCGGACGGCTTGGGCCGCGACTCGCCCAATGGCCTGGGCATCGACGTGGACGGCGCTTGCCGGTTGTTCGATGCCCGTGGCGGGGCCCAGGCGCGCATCTTTGTCATCGGGCCGCCTACGCTGGGGCGCTTCGGGGAAGCGATTGCCGTGCCCTATATCGTGCGCGGCATCCTGGAGGTGGCGCGGCAGATTATCCACGGATAGCCTTGTTTCCGGGTGGGTCGATGGCGTGGTGTTTACCTCGGCGCCGGCGAATCCCCCTCCTGCTCCTGTTGGCGATAAACCGGCAGATAAACCGGCAGAATGATCTATGAGAATTTCATCCTGGTCGATGATATCTTCAGTATAATCAATAAGATAAAGTTGGTTTAAACCGGCGGGAGAAGCGGCATTGAAAGACTCGCCCCATCAGCTGACCCCTTGGCTTCCCGGTGAGGCAGCAACAGAGCTCTTGAGAGCAAAGGCGGAGTTGGTCTCCCGAGAATCGTCGGAGCTGGCTGCCGCCGCGCATCCCGATGTTTTGGATGTGCTGCGCGAACTCACTCGCGCGATGAATTCGTATTACAGCAACAAGATCGAAGGGCAGGGCACGCATCCGCTAAGCATCCAGCGGGCGCTGGAGCAAGACTTTTCATCCAGTCCCGACATTGCCAGACGTCAGCGCTTGGCCGTTGCGCACATTAAGGCCGAGCGTGAGCTCGAGCGGCGCATCCAAAGCGCAGCCGAGGTGCTCTCATCCCAGGTTGCGATCGAGGCCCACCGGACACTCTACGAGAGTCTGACGGAAGACGATCGCCGGACGCCAGACGGTCTCGTGGTGCGGCCGGGGCAGTTCAGGGAGCACGAGATTCAGGTGGGTGGGCACGCAGCGCCAACCTGGCAAAGTGTACCGGCGTTTTTGTTGGCCCTGGATCGGGCGTACGGTCAGTCAAGGCCGATAGCGGACCACTTGATTGCCACGGCGTGCTTGCACCATCGTCTTCTTTGGGTCCACCCTTTTGTGGATGGGAATGGGCGCGCCGCGCGCCTGCAAACCCATCTGGCGCTACTGCCTTCAACTCGTGGGCTGTGGTCGGTGAATCGAGGCTTCGCACGACGGGCAGAGGCTTACTACCAGGCGCTGGCATCCGCCGATGCCCCGCGACAAGGGGATCTCGATGGCCGTGGCAACCTTTCGCAGAAGGGGCTGGTGACCTGGATTGGCTTTTTCCTCGATGTTTGCCTGGATCAAGTCAGGTTCCAGCGCGTCATGTTAAATCTGGATGAGATGAGGATGCGAATCCAGGCGCTCGTGACGTTCCTCTCGGCCAGAAACAGATCGATACGGCAGGCTGCGGTTTTACCGCTACACCACCTGTTCACGGCTGGCCCGGTCAGCCGGGGGGATTTTGCGCTAATGACGGGGCTGGGCGAGCGCAACGCTCGCTACCTCATTTCCGCGCTTGTGAAAGAGGGGGTCGTGACGAGCCGCGGCTCACGTGCGCCTTTAGCGTTTAATCTACCGCTTCGGCATCTACATTTTTTGATGCCCAACCTTTACCCCGAAGCGAACACCGACAACCTCGAGGAACGGTAGCGCGCCGCTGGCGGGTTATAGGTGTTGATCGTGCGCGGAACTCATGGCTGGTCATCACGACAAGGGCTGGTCGGCAAGCTCGCGGATACGCTTGACGGTGTCGAGATCGGCCGCCAGGTAGGCCTGTTCGCGAGCCCGCCGGATTTCCTCGGGCATCTCTTGTTCGTTGGCGCCGGCCGCGTCCCATTCGTAGATGAAACGAACGAACAGCGCCTGGGGCTCGGGTTCTTCGATGCGGGCGATGGCGCTGCTGCGCGGCCATTGGTCGGTGGCGGCCACATCGATACGGGTTTCCTGCAGCGGCAGCAGGGTGACGGTGTCCTGGACTTCGAGGTTGCCGAAGTGCAGGGTGCGATCCAGGATTTCGCGATCATCGTGCCGTTGATGGCCACGGATCGTGCAGGCTTCGAGGCCAAGGATGAAATGGACGGGATCGTAGGCTCGCAAGGCGAGGCCGCGCCAGACCTGCTCGCGGGTCAACCAGGGCAGGCCCGGGGAGTCGAAAGCATTGATCTGGACCAGATGTTCAAAGCGCATGCGGGGAGTTCCTCCCGGGGCTGTCCCGGGACGAACCCCAAAAAAATGCCCCCACGCTTACCACTACGTGGCGGCGCTGCCCCCGAGGGGGCTTTTTTGTTTGACGATGACTCCAGCCCGGTACTTCGCTGGACTACGCCGAAGCTCGATACAGCAGGTTTATCAATAACTTAGGCGCGTCCATCATATGCCGGTGCTTTCTGAAACTTGACCCGGTTT
>Ga0265293_10001349_pt1 | contig 53607 bp, 61 predicted proteins | sample Munlanlewell138R_FD_192505 | JGI IMG/M metagenome (GOLD analysis project Ga0265293, IMG submission 192505) | Leachate microbial communities from a municipal landfill in Southern Ontario, Canada - Leachate well 138R | ecosystem: Engineered > Solid waste > Landfill > Unclassified | place: Canada... | reverse complement strand
CATATGGTGCATCTTTTCTACCCATTGCCGAGATCACTGCTACAACCTTATATCCTGCTTTAACTTTTTCTATTATCCTTTCTGTTACTTCTCTTCTATTTTTTTCATTAGCAACTGATGTTCCACCAAATTTTTGTATAATTACATTCATACTTTCACCTCTTATGCATATAAATTGATGCACAATTTTATCTATTGTTTATTATATGTCTATACATTAAAAATGTGATGTTACACCGTATATATTCTTCTATTCATATTACCTTCATCTAGTTCTATAATAATCATGTCATTTCCTATTTTTCTTATAGATGACCAAGGAATTTCAATTCCATTTCTGTCATTGAAACTAAAAATTTTTATTTGGCTTTTTCTATCAGGGACTAACAAAGCTAATATTTTACCGCTCTTTTCATCAATTAATAAATCTGAATCTGCAATAACTCCTAATCTACCCCCATCATTTAAGTTAACTATTTCCTTTCCACCTAATTCACTTAAGCGCACAGAGGAATCCTCCTTTCTAATTATTATTTTATGTATATGCTTATATAATATGAAATATATTATTGTTTATGTTTTATCATTTTTGATAAGATTTATTATGATGATGTTATTAAAAAAAAGATTGCTATTTGAAAAGCAATCTTTCTAATTTTTGATCTATTTCTTTTTCTTTACCAAAATTACCTACATAAGCAATATTAAACTTTTTAGTATCAAATACTTTGTTTACTACATTAACAATATCTTCTAATTCTATTTTATCTATTTTTAAAGCTATCTCTTCAGGAGAGATTATCTTATTAAATAGAAGTTCTGATTTTCCTATCGATGTCATACGGCTAGCTGTACTTTCTAGACCTAAAATATAGTTGCCTTTTAACTGTTCCTTTGATCTAAACAATTCATCTTCTGTTAAATAATCTCTTTTCATAAGGTCAATATTTTCCATAATTATATCTATTACATCTATAAAATTATCAGGGTTCAATCCAGCATAAATAGTAAAAATTCCTGTATCCTTATATGAGGATGGATAAGAGTATATCGAATAAACTAAACCTTTATCTTCTCTTATATCTTGAAAAAGTCGAGAACTCATACTACCACCAAAAATATTATTCATTATAAGTAATGCATATAAATCATCTTGACCCTGAGAAATACCTTGTGTTCCTATACAAAAATGTAATTGTTCAATATCTTTTTTCTTCCTAGATATATTATGATAAATTGTAGGCTTTTCATAATCTTCATAAACTTTATTCTTTACCTTCCAATCTAAAAATCGGTTTTCAATTAATTTAATTGTTTCATTAAAATCAAAATTACCTGCTATTGATATAACAGCATTTGAAGGTATATAGTAGCTTTCGAAATAGTTGATTATTTCTTCTCTAGTTATTTTTTCTAAAGATTCCTTACTCCCTAAAATTGGCAAAGAAAGCGAATTCTTATTGAATATTGTTTGAGATAATAAATCATGTACTAAATCTTCTGGTGAGTCTTCATACATCTTTATTTCTTCATAAATAACAGATTTTTCCTTTATTATTTCATCCTTGTCAAATAGAGAATTGAATAGCATATCTGATAATACATCAATTGCCACATTAATATGACTATCTAATACCTTAGTATAATAACAAGTACATTCCTTACTAGTAAATGCATTTATTTGCCCACCAATATTATCAATACTTTCTGCTATTTCCTTTGCGCTTCTGTTTATTGTGCCCTTAAACAACATATGCTCAATAAAATGAGATACTCCATTGTTCGAATTATTTTCTTTTCTAGAACCTACCTCAAACCAAATCCCTATAGATACAGATTTGACGTATGGAATATGTTCTGTAACTATACGAAGTCCATTATCTAATGTAATTTTTTTGTACATATATTCCTCCTAAGCGATTTTTACTACGATTTTATTATAGTTATGTCCTTTAGATCCAAAATACCATTATTATTTTATTATATCACTTATTGAACCTATTTTGTATCCTTCATTCGTAAGATTTTGTATTATTACAGGTAAGGCTTTAAGAGTTTCCTCCTTAGGGTGCATTAAAACAATTGCAGAATTATGATGTTTTCCCACTACTCTACTTATGATCTTATCTCTTGTACTATCCTTTCTCCAATCAATAGTGTCTATACTCCACATTATTAGCTTATATCCTAAGTCATTGGCTGCTTTTATAGTTTCATTATTAAATGCCCCAGATGGTGGAGCAAAATACAGGGATTTTATTCCAAGTGTTTCACTTATAATTTGGTCTGCTTTATGTATTTCTTTTCTATTGTCTTCATAATTAAGTGTATTATAATCCCTATGAAAATAACCATGGTTTCCAATCTCATGTCCACTATCATACATCATTTTTAGCATTTCAGGATTTTTTTCTGCCCATTTACCAGTGACAAAAAAAGTGATCTTTATTCCATTTTCTCCAAAAATGTCTATCATACTTGGTATATACTCATTTCCCCAGTCTACATTGCATGCAAAAGCAATTACTTTCTCATCAGTATTACCTTTGTAGTATACATCATCATTATTGAAGGAATCTTTAGTTTTTTTAGATAAATTAAAACTCAAAAGAACTATTATAGCTAAAATTATTGCCAATACTGTTAATACTATAAGCATAGTTCTAAATCTTATATAGAATATTTTCATAAACTCCCTCCTGTTTTTATTCAATATACTATATAAGTATTCTAAGATTAATAAAATATAATTAGAAAAGGATCTATGTTAATAAAGATTAGAAAAGTTTTTATTATAACTTAGTGATGAGAAGTTCTTTTAACTAAACTCTAAGTAAAATTTCCTAATCCGTCATAAAAAAAGGACATAAACCTTTTGGCTCATGTCCTTATTTATTTTCACCTTCGTTTTTTTCATCATTCGGTAGAGCATCTTTTCTTGATAGATTTACTCTGCCTTGGTTATCAATTTCTGTTACCTTAACTAATATTTCATCTCCAATAGATAAAACATCTTCTACTTTATTTATTCTTTCCTTTGCTATGTTTGATATATGAACTAGACCTTCTTTACCATTTAGAACATCTACAAATGCACCAAAAGCCATTATTCTAGTTACTTTACCAATATAGATCTTACCTACTTCTATCTCTTCAATAATTTTTTCTATCATACCCATAGCTTTTTTCCCATATTCTATATTATCAGCTGCAATTATTACTTTTCCGTCATCCTTTATGTCAATTTTAACTCCAGTTTCATCAATAATCTTATTAATCACCTTTCCACCGGGACCAATAATATCTCTGATTTTATCTGGATTTACAGACATCGTAAGAATTCTAGGAGCATATGGAGATAATTCTTCTTTTGGTTGTGAAATAACTTCATTCATCTTGTTTAGAATAAATAATCTTCCTACTCTTGCTCTTTCTAAAGCATTTTTTAGAATTTCTCTATCAATACCCGCAATCTTTATATCCATTTGTATTGCAGTTATACCATGTTCTGTTCCAGCAACCTTAAAATCCATATCTCCTAAAAAGTCTTCCATTCCTTGGATATCAGTCAAGATTGCTACTTTACTATCAGATTTTATCAGTCCCATTGCTATACCTGCAACTGAACCAGTTATTGGCACTCCTGCATCTAAAAGGGCTAAAGTACTTCCACAAACGCTAGCTTGTGAAGTAGAACCATTTGAGCTTACTACTTCTGAAACTAACCTAATAGTGTAAGGGAATTCATCTACACTTGGAATGACTGGTACTAGAGCTCTTTCAGCCAGGGCACCGTGACCAATTTCTCTTCTACCAGGTCCTCTTAAGAATCTTGTTTCTCCAACACTGTAAGGCGGGAAATTATAATGATGCATGTACCTTTTTTCTTCTTCTTCACCAAGTCCATCAATAATTTGAGCATCCCCAGCTGCACCTAGAGTTGCAACAGTTAAAACTTGTGTCTGCCCTCTAGTAAATAGCCCTGAGCCATGTGTTCTTGGTAGAATTCCTGTTTCACTCGTAATCTTTCTTATTTCGTCAGCATGTCTATTATCAGGTCGAATTCCTTCCTCTAAAATAAGATTTCTAACCTCTTCTTTAACAATATTATAAAGGATTTCTTCTAGATCGCTTGAATTCTCAGGATATTTTTCAATGAAGTAATCAAATGTTTCTTTTTTCACATTATCAATTTTTTCTTGTCTTTCTTGTTTGTCTTTAGTTTTTATAGCATTTAACATTCTTTCTCTAGAATAAGCAAATACTTCTTCTTCTATTTCTTTATCAGCATGAAAAGCCTTATATTCTCTTTTAGGCTTACCAACTTCATCTTTTATTTCATTTATAAATCGACAAATTTCTTTTATTTCTTCGTGCCCAGTCATTATTGCATCTAACATTACAGTTTCATCAATTTCATTAGCTCCAGCTTCTACCATCATTACTGCATCTTCTGTTCCAGCAACAATTAAACTTAGTAAAGATTTTTTTCTTTGTTCACAAGTAGGATTAATTATAAACTTATTATCAATCAAACCTACTTCTACAGAACCTGTAGGTCCGTTAAAAGGTATATCTGATATTGTAATAGCAATAGAAGCACCTATCATTGCTACAATATCGGGTGTACAATCTTGATCAACTGATAAAACTGTAGCAATTACTTGTACATCATTCCTAAAATCCTTAGGGAATAGTGGTCTAATTGGCCTATCTATAAGTCTTGATGTTAAGATAGCTTTCTCACTAGGTCTACCCTCCCTTTTAATAAATCCACCGGGTATTTTTCCTGCTGCATATAATTTTTCTTCATAATCAACACTCAGTGGGAAAAAATCATGCCTTCTCTAGGTTCTTTCGATGCTGTGGCTGTAGCTAATACAACAGTATCTCCATATCTTATTAGACAAGAACCGCCTGCCTGTTCAGCCACTTTACCAGTTGTAACTGTAAGCTTCCTTCCACTTAATCTACTTTCAAAAGTTCTTTCCATGTTCTACCTCCTTCTGTATGTATACCTTATTATACACTAATTATTATTACCTCGAAAGCATAAAAAAAACAAAGTATTGTATAAATTAATAGAGCGGGTACCCCCGCTCTTATTAACGTCTTAAACCTAATTTTTCTATAAGACTACGATATCTTTGAATGTCAGTTTTCTCTAAGTAATTTTGTAATCCTCTTCTTTGACCTACCATTTTCAATAAACCTCTTCTTGAATGATGGTCTTTTTTATGAGTTTTTAAATGCTCATTAAGCTTATTAATTCTGTGTGTCAAAATTGCAATTTGAACTTCTGGTGAACCTGTATCACCATCATGTACTTTATACTCTTCAATTATTCTTGTTTTTTCTTCCTTACTTAAATTCATTTTTTTCCTCCTTAATATGTGTTACACCAAAGGCCAAGTATACGGTCGAGGTTTCTGTAAACTTAGCTTAAGGTATTGTCAATCTTCATTGTATCATAACAAATATGTCTTGTAAATATATATTTGCTCTCAAGCACATTTCTTGCTCATTATATTGTTCATTGATTTCACTTTATTACATCAGTTTCTTTAATCTCTTTAATATCTTTCATAACTTGTTTTATTAGTTCATCCTTATCAGAAAATTTCTCCTCTTTTCTAATAAAGTCTATTAGTTGAATCTCAACTTTTTCACCGTAAATAGCTTCATTAAAATCAATTATATGGGTTTCTATGCTAAAGCCAACATCGTCAAATGTAGGATTATTTCCTATGTTTGTAACACTCAAGTATTTATTATGGTTTACAATAATAAAGGTTTTATATACACCATATTTAGGTATTTGATAATTTGTATCCATGTCTAAATTAGCTGTAGCAAAACCTAATCCGCTACCTCTACCTTTACCTTTTACAATAGTGCCTTTAATAGTGAAAGGTCTTCCAAGTAAATAATTAGCTTCCTGTATATTTCCCTCTTTGATAAACTCTCTAATACTTGAACTGCTTATAATCTTGTTATTCTTTGCAATAGGTTCTATAATCATAACTTCAAAACCAAATTCTTTACCAGCTTCTATTAAAAATTCCCCATCACCTTTGGCCTTATAACCAAATCTAAAGTCAAAACCGATTACAATAAATTTTGCTTTTAGTCTTTCAACAAGTATATTTTTTATGAATTCATAGGGTGTCATATGCATAATTTCTTCTGTGAAATCAACAAAATATAGTAAATCTAATCCCAATTCATCTAATAGCTTAATCTTCTGCTCGTTGCTCATAAGAAGATTATTTGTTTTGTTGGTTTTAAATCTCACTAAAGATTCATTATTAAAAGTAAAAACTGATTTTTTTAAATCCCTCTCATCAGCTATTGTCATCATTTCTTCTATTAGAAAAAGATGACCTAAATGCAAGCCATCAAAGTTTCCTAGAGCTACAGCTGTGTTTCCATTGATATTTGATTTGACGTTTATACCATTATCTAGTAGGATTTCCATTGTTATCACCTTTATATAAAAACTTTATCCATTTTCAAAATTATTTTATCATTCAATCTTTCAATTAGACCCATCCCCATAAATACATCATCACAATATACCCTTACTCCTCTTTCAAGGCTCTTGATATCAATTTCATAGGAACAGTCACTAAGTTCTACTTTCCCACCATTCTTAAGGACACTAAAGAAACTATTTTGAAATTTAATAGGCATATAGTGCTTAACTGCACTATCCATAGGAATCATAATTTTTTCTATATTACCATTTAGAGCATATTCTTCTACTTCCTCAATTGTGTAAGAATTTTCTAAACTAAAATCTCCTACTTTTGTTCTTAACAAAAAAGTCATACAGCCAAGATTTCCAAGACTTTTCCCAATATCGTTACATAGTGTTCTTATGTAAGTACCTTTTGAACATTCTACATCGAAAAGAATTCTATTATTATTATAGTTTTTTACTATTTTAATACTATGAATTCCTATTTCCCTAGGTTTTCTCTCTACAACCTTTCCTTCTCTAGCTAATTCGTAGAGTTTTTTACCATTGTGTTTTAATGCAGAATACATTGGAGGAGTCTGCAAAATTTTTCCTACAAATTCATTAAATGCTTCCTCAATTTTTTCTGATGAGATGTTTAGTACATCCTTTTTATTGATAATCACTCCATATTTATCCTGGGTATCAGTCTCATAGCCAAGAGTTAGCTCAGCTCTATAGACCTTAGTAAAGTCGTCAAAATACTGTACTACTCTAGTAGCTTTACCAATACAAATAGGTAGCACGCCAGCTGCATTTGGATCTAAAGTACCAGTGTGCCCTACCCGCTTAATATTGAGCCTTTTTCTGATAAAGTTCACAACATCGTGAGATGTCATGCCTGGTGGTTTTAATACATTTATAATTCCGTTCATATTATCACCCTAGTGTTCTTTTTATTTCGTTTAATATTTGTATTTTTCCTTCTTCTATACTAGAATAAAGTGTACAACCTGAAGCCTTAATATGCCCACCACCATTAAACTTTTTAGCAATTTTTGATACATCAACATAATTCTTAGATCTAAGACCAACTTTCACTACATTGTCTTCTATCTCCTTAAATATGCAGGCAACTTCCACACCCTCGATATCCCTAATAAAGTCTATTATAGTATCCGCATCATTTATGGTAGCATTAGATCTTTTTATCATTTCTCTGGTTACAATCACTGAGGCTAATTTCCCATCCTGAAATAATTCTAATGTATTAAGGCTATCAATAAGTAAATTGGTTTTATAAATGCTCCTGCTCTGATACAAATTAATATTAATGAGGTTAATATCAATGCCTAAATTTAATAGCTTTGACGCTATAAAGTGTGTGTCAGGGGTAGTATTATCGTACTTAAAGCTCCCTGTATCAGAAGATATTGCTACATAAAGAGATGTTGCTATATCTTTATTAAGTTTCACATTCATAAATTCTAGAATTTCATATATTATTTCTCCAGTTGAACTAGAATCAGGATTAATGATGTTTATATGACCAAACCTACTATTAGTTACATGATGATCTATATTAATAATAAAATCTAAAGATTCTAAGGACGCTTTGTTTATGCCTATGCGCCCTAAATCCCCACAATCTAAAGCTATCAACACATCTATTTTTGTAGATATAATCTCTCTTTGAATCAAATCTAGGCCTGGCAAAAATAGCAGATTTTTAGGTATCTCATCAGGTATTAACAATGTAATATTGCTATAACCTTTGTTAATTAAAGCTAATCCTAAAGCTAAAACAGAACCAATACTATCCCCATCAGGATTAATATGTGAGGTAATACAGATATTATGGTCTTGATTAATTGCAGAGAGTACTTCTTTTAAAAGCGTTTCTCTCTCATTACTCATCATCCATACTACCTTTATTATCTACACTTATATCATCGCTATCTTTGATTTCATTCAGTATTTTTGAGATTTTAAAACCATGTTCAATTGACTTATCAAGATAAAATAGTGGCTCTGGTGTATATCTTAAATTTAGGTTTTTTCCAATTTCTTTTCTTATAAAACCTTTCCCACTTTCTAAACCTTTTAAAGTTTCTTCTTTATCAAATTGATTACCTAATACGCTAATAAAAATTTTCGCATATCTTAGATCCCGAGTTACTTCTACTTCTGTAATACTTGTCATTGTAGAAATCCTAGGATCCTTTAATTCAGTCATTATGGCATTACTCACTATTCTTTTTATTTCTTCTGAAATCCTTCCTAATCGTTTTAAACTCATAGAAGTCACCTATCCTTTTTCCCTTTATGCTTTATAATTAACTTTATCTTTTAATTTCTTCTAAAGTATATGCTTCTATTACATCGCCCTCTTTTAAGTCATTATACCCTTCAATACCTAATCCACCTTCATATCCAGTAGCAATCTCTCTCACATCGTCTTTAAATCTCTTTAAAGAAGAAATTGTTCCTTCATAAATCACTATATTGTCCCTCAGAAGTCTAATTTTGGCATTCCTTAATACTTTTCCTTGTTGTATATATATACCTGCCACCATTCCAGCATTTGGCACCTTAAATGTAGCTCTTATTTCAGCTCTACCAAGGACAACTTCGCGGTATTCTGGTGCAAGCATACCTTTAATTGCAGCTTCTATATCTTCAATAGCATTATATATTACCCTATATGTCCTTACATCTACATTTTCTCTGTTTGCAAGATCCATGGCTGAATTGGTAGGTCTTACATTAAATCCAATAACTATGGCGTTTGAAGCAGAAGCTAGCATTATATCAGTTTCAGTTATAGCTCCAACTCCTCCATGAATTGGATTTACCTTGACCTCTTCAATACTCAATTTCTCTAAAGATTGCTTTACAGCTTCTATAGATCCCCTTACGTCAGCCTTTATAATGATATTTAAATCCTTTACCTCACCTTGTTTAATTCTTTCAAATAAATCGTCTAAAGAAACCTTTTGATTAACCTTTAGCTGTTGACTTCTAATTGAATCTCTTCTTCGTTCAGCAATTTCTCTTGCCTTTTTATCATCGTCTACTACATACAACTGCTCTCCTGCCTCTGGTACTTCAGATAAGCCAAGTATTTCTACAGGCATAGATGTGCCTACTTTTTTCACTCTTTTTCCTTTGTCATCAATCATAGCTCTAACTTTTCCATAGGATACCCCAGAAACTACTGAATCTCCAACGTTAAGAGTTCCTTTCTGAACTAATACAGTTGCAACTGGACCTCTGCCCTTATCTAAATTGGCTTCTATAATGGTTCCCATTGCATTTCTATTTGGGTTAGCCTTTAATTCTTGCATTTCAGCTACTAATAATATCATCTCTAATAATTCATCTATGCCAGTTCTCTTTAATGCAGATACTGGAACAAAAATAGTATCTCCACCCCAATCTTCAGGCACTAACCCATGTTCTGTCAACTCCTGCTTAACTCTATCTGGATTAGCTTCTTCTTTATCAGTTTTATTAACCGCAATTATTATAGGAACATTAGCCGCTTTAGCATGATTCAAAGCTTCTACGGTTTGTGGCATTACACCGTCATCTGCTGCAACTACTAGAATCGCAATGTCTGTTATTTGTGCTCCTCTTGCTCTCATAGATGTGAATGCCTCATGACCAGGTGTATCTAGAAAAACTACTTTCTTATTACTTATTGTCACTGTTGAAGCACCAATGTGCTGTGTTATGCCTCCAGCTTCCTTTTGAGTAACATGTGTTTCTCTTATTGCATCAAGTAAAGAAGTTTTTCCATGATCAACATGTCCCATAACCGTTACAACGGGTGGTCTTGGCTTTAAACTTTCTATAGGATCCTCAATATCTAAATATTCATGTATAATATTATCTGCTTCTTCTGTTTGATCCACTAGTTTTAACTCACAACTAAAATCTGCAGCTATTATACTTGCAACATCAAAATCAATTTCTTGGTTTATACCTGCCATAACACCTAGAGCAATTAACTTTGAAATTAATTGATTTGACTTCACACCTAGTTTTTCAGCTAAATCTTTAACAATAATTTTATTATCTATCTCGATGGTTTTCTGCTCGTGATTGATTAAAACATTACTTTCCTTTGTTTTATTTACGTTAACCTTGTCTTTCTCGTTATCTTTATTCTTTTTGTTTGTCTTTGAAATAGAAGCTTTTTTTTCATTGATATCTTCAGAACTATCATCATCAATAGCTTTTACTATTCCATCTTTCTCACTAGAACCATCATCTAAATATTCTTTAACTAATTCAGCTTCCTCTTCTTCTATAGAGCTCATATGACTTCCAACTTTCATGTTCAATTCATCAAATTTTACCATTAATTCTTTAGTTGATATTCCTATTTCTTTTGCTAACTCATATATTCTTATTTTAGTCAAACTATACACCCCCAATTTATTTACAGGTGATAATCTCATCAATAATTCTAATTAAAGCCTTCGAAAATGCTTCATCGTTGATTGATATCACAGAGGTAAGTCCTTTTCCAATGGACGTCCCAAGTTCTTCTTTAAGACCTAACTCAATAACTTTCACTTTTTTCTGACTACATAAACTTTTAAATTTGCTTTTTGTATTATTTGATGAATCATAAGCTAAAATCAAAAGTTTTGATTTGCCTTCTTTTAACGATTGAGTACAGCCCATCTCACCTGATATTATAAGTCCAGCCCTTCTACCAATACCGAGCATTGATAATAATTTTTTCATTTACTCTAGCTCCTTTAACAAATCCTTGTAAATCTTATCAGGAACTTCGATCTCTAAGGCTTTATTAAGCCTCTTAGTCTTTATAGCCTTTTCTAAGCAATTACTATTCTTACAGATATAAGCTCCTCGTCCATTTGCCTTTCCTGTCAAATCAACAAAGATGTCAGTATCCTTATTTTTAACTATTCTTATTAACTCGCCTTTAGGTTTCCCCTCAGAGCAACCTAAACATTTCCTAAGAGGTATTTTTTTCGTCTTCATTTTCTCACCCCTTAAAGTATTTAATTTGCTAGCTGTCCTTCACTTTTAATATCAATCTTCCAACCAGTTAGTTTTGCAGCTAATCTAGCATTTTGTCCCTCTTTACCTATTGCTAATGACAATTGGTAATCAGGTACAACGACTAGTGCAGATTTTTCATTTTCACTAACATCTACTCTAACTACTTTTGCTGGACTTAGACTATTGGATAAGAAAACCTCAATATCCTTACTCCAGTTTATTATATCTATTTTTTCACCCTTGAGCTCATCAACTATAGCCTTTACTCTAGCTCCCTTGAATCCTACACATGCTCCAACAGGATCTACATCAGTATCTTTGGAATATACTGCAATTTTAGTTCTCGATCCAGCTTCCCTTGCAATGCTATAGATATCAACAATACCTTCTTGTATTTCAGGTACCTCTAGCTCAAAAAGCCTTTTAACAAGTCCTGGATGCGTTCTTGAAAGAAGTATTTGTGGTCCTTTTGTAGTCTTCTTAACTTCCAAAATATATGCTTTTATTCTATCTCCTTGGTTATAGACCTCTCCTTGCATTTGCTCACTAGGAGATAGTATCCCTTCTGTCTTATCTAAATCAACAAAAACATTGTTTTTACTAACTCTTTGGATTAGCCCAGTAATAATCTCATTTTCTCTATTAATGAACTCACTAAATACAATTTCTCTTTCCGCTTCTTTTATTTTTTGCATTACAACCTGCTTAGCTGTCTGAGCAGCAATCCTACCAAAGTTTCTTGGTGTAATCTCTATACCTACTATATCATTTATATCAAAATTTGTATCTATTTCTTTAGCAGCTTCTAGACTAATTTCTAGAAGATCATCTTCAACATCTTCAACAACTGTCTTTTTTGCATATACCTTAACATCACCATTTTCTTTATTAATTAATACTTCTACATTTTGTGCAGAACCAAAATTTTTTTTATACCCAGAAATAAGTGCTGCTTCCAATGCATCAAATATTATATCTTTATGAATACCCTTCTCTTTTCCAATTTCCTCAAGGGCCTCTATAAATTCGGCTTTCATATCCCCTTTAACCTCCCCATTAAAATTTAATTGCTAAATTGACCTTCGAGATTAATTCTCTACTTAATTGTAATTCTTCATTTTTTTCATCAATAACGAATAAATTGTTATCATCAAATCTAACAAGTTTGCCAATATGTTTCTTTTTACCACTTATTTGCTTGTATAAACTAATCTCAATGTCCTTGTCAATACTTCTTTCTAAATCCTTATTCTTTTTTAATGGTCTATCAAGTCCTGGAGAAGACACTTCCAGGAAATAATTCTCTTTTATAGGATCTTCTTTGTCAAGAAGTGTACTTAGTTCTTCACTTACTTTTTGACAATCATCTATTGTTACTCCGCTAGGTTTATCGATAAACACCCTTAAGTAAAAGTATGGACCTTCTTTTATGTATTCCACATCTACTAATTCGTAAAAAAATTTTTGCAAAATTGGATTTACCATTTCTGATATAATGCTTTCAATTGTAGCTTTCTTCATAGATTCACCTCCAAGCAATTATATAATATTTTGCCATAAAATAGTTTAAATATTCGAAATTCAAATCATAATAAAGTAAGAGTGGGAAATCCCACTCTTGCAGCACAAGTTTATTTATTACGATTATATCATATTTTTTACCAAAAATCAAATAATTAATTATTATGTAACAATTTCACCATAATCATATTATGTCAACTAAACCATCTTTAATTATTTTTAAAAGTTTATATAGTTTAAGATCTGTTCAATACATTCAAAACACCATCTTCATTATTAAGCTTATCTATTAACTCATTCTTTAAAGGAATATTAGGAATTTTTATTATTAAATTTACGATTTCAATCTGGTCATCTTCAGGAACTATTTCTATATTTAAAATATGTCCTCCTAGATCTCCAATAATTTTGCATATTTTTCCTAGTTGTCCAGGTTTATTAATGGATGTAATTTTAAGATTTAAATAATTTCGTCTTGCTTTTATACGTTTTTCTAATTTAGTAAATGATAATAGTGTAACTAATACTAGTAAAACAGAAATTATAGCGCCTATATAAAAACCTGCTCCAACAGCAATACCTATACAAGCTACAGCCCATAAACTTGCAGCCGTAGTTAATCCTCTCACTGTATCGCCTTGTCTAATTATTGTACCTGCTCCTAAGAATCCAATTCCGCTTATAACTTGAGCTCCAAGTCTATCAGGCTGTAAGGAAGTCATTCCATTAAAAGAATCGAAAATATAAATTGATGTAAGCATAACAAGAGTTGATCCTACGCAAACTAAGATGTGAGTCCTCAGTCCAGCTGGTCTTTTAATGCTTTCCCTCTCAATTCCAATAATACCCGATAATACTACAGAGATAATAAGCCTTATAGCAACATCTTTTATCGAAAGCATTCCATCACCTATCCACACTTGTAAGTATTTTTAATATATCCCAATACATTTTTAATCTAGAAATAATTCCTCTCATTACTCCCAATTTTTTTTCTTTCATAACATGAGTTAGATTTTCTAAGACTATCTCCTTTGTCCTAGCATTATTCTTTATCACATTCTTTGTAAGAGCTACCTCTACACCATATCTTGTATTGTCGATATTGTATATATTCTCAAACAGGTACCTTTTCATTGCCCTCTGTCCTGATAAAGACGGCGCTACCCTTTGAGCTAGATCCGTAGTAAGCCTTCCATTACAAAACACTCCGATTGTCATGTCTACTTCTCCTTTAACTACTGGAGATAACAAATCATAAATATGTTCTTTTTTTAGGCCTATTAAATCTGCATCTAAAAATAGTAAGATTTCTGAACATGTAGAATTTACACCTTTACTTAAGGCACCACCTTTACCTATGTTTTTTGTTAGATCAACTATTTCTACATTATGCATCTTGGCAGATTCTACAGTATTATCAATAGATCCATCACTTACTACTATTATTCTATTTACTAGTTCAACTTCTTTTACTACACTAATGACATCACCAATGGTTTTCTCTTCATTATATGCAGGTATTATTGCAGTTATTGAACCCATTTGACCACCTTAACTCTATCTTTAAGTTATTTTTAAAAATTTTATCTATAGTTTATCTATTTCTTTAATAAGTTCATCAAGTAATTTATCTTCATCAACTTTTTTAATTATCTCACCTTTTTTAAATATTAGACCAGATCCTATTCCGCCTGCTATCCCTAAATCAGCTTCTCTAGCTTCTCCTGGTCCATTGACTGCACATCCCATAATCGCAACTTTTATAGGTTTAGAAATATTTCCAATTCTTTCCTCGACTTTATTAGCTAAATCAATTAAATCAATCTGAGTTCTACCACATGTTGGACAGGAAATAATTTCTATCTTATCCTTAAGCAACCCTAATGCTCTTAAAATTTGTTTTCCTACTCTTACCTCCTCAACTGGTTCACCTGTTAGAGATACTCTTATAGTATCTCCTATCCCCATAAGTAGTAATGAACCAATACCAACTGAAGATTTTATTGTACCAGCCCAAGGTGTACCTGATTCAGTAATTCCTATATGGAATGGATAATCTATCACTTCTGCCGCCTTTTTGTATGCACTTACAGTCATAGCTATATCAGTTGCTTTTAATGAAACTTTTATATTATTATAATTTAAGTCCTCCAATATTCTAATGTGCTCTAAAGCACTATAAACCATAGAATTCTCATTAACTCCTTTATACTTCTCTATAATCTCCCGCTTTATTGAGCCAGAATTAACTCCAATTCTTATTGGAATTTTCTTATCCTTACACGCAAGGACTACTTCCCTTATTTTATCCTTGGATCCTATATTTCCTGGGTTTATCCTGAGACCATCTGCTCCATTTTTTATTGCATTGAGAGCCAATCTATGATCAAAGTGTATATCTGCAATAATCGGAATATTGACCTCTTGTCTTATCTTCTTTAAAGCTTCAGCGGCTTCACTATCCGGTATTGCTACACGGACTATATCGCATCCTGCCTTTTCTAATTCTAATACTTGCATAATTGTATTTACTGTATTCCGTGTATCTGTATTTGTCATTGATTGAACAGAAATAGGGTTTTCCCCTCCGATTGCAACTTTACCTACATATATTTCTTGAGATTTTCTTCTCATGGTATCACCACCTAAAAAATATTAAACTTAATTAAGTCCTTATATGCTACAAATAACATTAATGATATTAGAAATATAAATCCAATAAAATGTATTAACCCTTCTCTCTCTGGGTTAACAGGTTTTCCTCTAACTAATTCGAGAAATAAAAATATTAGCCTGCTTCCGTCTAAGGCCGGTATAGGTAAAAGATTAAAAAAACCTAGATTAATACTAATAAATCCGGCAACATATAGTACATATTGGAAACCTGATTTAGCTGCCTCACCAACAAGGTATACTATGCCTACAGGACCTGATATATCTCCGCTACTAATCTTACCTTTGAAAAGCATAGCAATAAATTGAAACATTAAGCCTAGTACCATTATCATGTTTTGAAATCCGTTTTTTATTGATAAGGATATAGACCTATCTAAATTAGGAGATATTCCGATAATTAATCTATTATCTTCTTCGCTTAAAATTGGCCTAATGGTAATAGTATGTTCATTTTCATTTCTTATGACTATGACTTTTATTTCTTCACCATTAGATGCATTAATATATTTTTTAATATCTTCCCAGCTATTTACATCTAAATCATTAATACTTTTTATCGTATCTCCTTTTCTTATTCCTGCTTCATAGGCAGGCAACCTTTCAGTAGCCTCATTTATAGTTGTTGTAGGTACTCCTACATTATATGCATAAATACTAAACACAATAATCGCTAAAATAAAATTCATTATAGCTCCTGCCGCAATGACAGCCATTCTTATAGTTACTGGTTTTTTACTAAAACTCTTTTCATCATCGGAGTGCTCATCTTCGCCTTCCATCTTAACATAACCACCAATAGGCAAAAGTCTTAGACTATAGCTTGTTTCTCCTTTATTTATTTTAAACAACCTAGGACCCATTCCAATAGCAAACTCATGTACCTTAATACCTGAAGTCTTAGCTACAATAAAATGCCCAAATTCATGAAAAACTACAACTATAAAAAAAACAAAAATTGTTGCTAAAGCTGTTTGCAATTATAACACCACCCTTAAACAAATGTTCTATCTATAACCATTTTTCTCGCCCATTTATCACTTTCTAAAACATCCTCTAATGTAGGATTCTTTATTATGGTATGATGAGCCATTACTTCACTAATAATCTCAGGTATCTCCAAAAAATTTATTTTATTATTCAAAAACATTTCTACAGCAACTTCATTAGAAGCGTTTAAAACTGCAGGCATAGTTCCTCCACTTTTAATAGCTTCATAAGCTATCTGTAAACAAGGAAACACTTCTGTATTAGGTTTTTCGAATGTAAGATCTTTTACTGCAACAAAATCTAGTCTGTCTAACTGATTTCCAATTCTCTTAGGATGAGTTAATGCATATTGAATTGGAATTCTCATATCTGGTATTCCCATTTGTGCTATTACACTACCATCAATATATTCTACCATCGAATGAATTATACTTTGTGGATGTACAATTACCTCTATTTTTTCAATATCAACATTAAATAGCCACTTTGCTTCAATTACTTCAAGTCCCTTATTCATTAAAGTGGCAGAATCAACAGTTATTTTTTTGCCCATGGACCAGTTGGGATGTTTAAGAGCATCTTCTACCCTAACATTCCTTAAATCCTGTATATTCCGCCCTCTAAAGGTGCCTCCTGATGCAGTTAAAATTATCTTTGATATCTCATTACTATTACCACATCTTAAGGCTTGAAAAATTGCTGAATGTTCACTATCAATTGGTATTATATCCACTTTATTTTTCAGAGCTTCCCTCATCACTATTTCGCCTGCAGATACTAAAGTTTCTTTATTAGCAAGTGCAATTTTTTTCCCGCATTTTATTGCCTCTAAAGTGGGTATTAGTCCTATCATACCGACTACAGAAGTAATAACTATATCGGAACCTTCTAAAGATGCAGCTTCTATCAATCCCTCTATACCAGAAGCTACTTTGATATTATACCCTTTTAGTCTATCTTTTAATTTTTTAGATTTATCTAAATCCATAACAACAACAAGCTTAGGTGAAAATTCTAAAGCTTGTTGTTCTAATAATTCAATATTTCTATTTGTAGTTAACGCCATAACCTTATATTCACTAAAATTTTTAATAACATTTAAGGCCTGAGTTCCAATAGAACCAGTTGACCCCAATATACTAATACCTTTCAATTTACCACTCCTTATTATAAATGTTGTTTTTAAGATATAGTGAAAAGTCAAATATAAAAATTATTTTATTACAAATAAGGATATATAGTAATATACTAAAGGTCCAGTAAATAGTATGCTATCAAATCTGTCTAAAATGCCTCCATGTCCAGGCATTATATTTCCATAATCCTTAATAATAGCTAATCTCTTAATTCTTGAAGCAGTTAGGTCTCCAACTTGTGCCATAACAGAACAAATAACACTTAATATTATAGTACCCAATAAGTTGTCAAGTTTAAATAGATAGAAAAATATTATAGTTAGTATTAAACTACCTAAAATGCCTCCCATAAAACCTTCTACACTTTTATTAGGACTTATACTTGGACATAATTTTTTCTTTCCAAAATTAACTCCAACAAAATAAGCAAATGTGTCTGTCCCCCAAGCTGTTATAAATACAATCCATATATAAATACTTCCACCTAGCAATGCTATATGTGAAATGAAAAAAGGTATGTATAAAGCCCCTAAAACAGTAATGGCTATATCGCTAATATTGGTTTTTTCATTTAAAACTAGAGTACATAGTAATAATAAAGTGTATAAAAATAATAGGAAAGTAAATAAATCGTTTCTATCTATTATAATCAAAGCAAATATCCCAATTGCAAACAAGTAGTTAACTACTAAAATGGTCTTCATCCCATTAATCTTTCTTATAGCCCTATCGAATTCAAATAATCCAATTAGTGAAATAAAAAGTATCGAAAAATTCAATAACTGACCTCCTGTTAATACTACAGCAAAAAGAATAACAAAACCGATAATGCCTGAAATTATTCTAGTCTTCATAGCTATTCACCTAAATTCCCCCAAATCTACGTTTTCTACTTTGAAATTCTATTAATGATTTGTAAAGCTCTTCCGAAGTAAATTCTGGCCAGTATACATCAGAAAATACAAATTCTGTATATGCAATTTGATAAAGCAAAAAGTTGCTAATTCGTTTTTCTCCACTTGGCCTAATTAGCAAGTCAGGATCAGGTTGATTTCTTGTAAAAAGATAGTTGTTAAAAAACACTTCATCCACTTCATCTAGTATAACCTTACCATTTTCTACGTCATTTATTAATGATTTTATACCACTAATTATCTCATATCTACCACCATAGTTTAAGGCAATATTTAAATTCATTTTACTATTATTTTTTGTTCTTTCTATAGCATTTAATATTTCTTCTCTGGGTACACTTGGTAATTTATCCAAATTTCCAAAGAGATTAATTTTAACATTATTATTTTGTAAAGTATTAAGCTCTTTTTTTAAGTATTCAACAAGTAGTTTCATTAGTGTATCAACTTCTTCCTTAGGTCTCCCCCAATTCTCAGTAGAAAAAGCAAAAAGAGTCAAGTACTGAATTCCAAGGTTTCCAGTAGTCTCTACAATTTCTTTGACCCTTTCAACACCCTCCCTATGACCAGCAGTTCTTGGTAGTAATCTTTTTTTTGCCCATCTTCCATTACCATCCATTATTATAGCCAAATGATTAGGTAACTTATCTAAATCAATTTTTCTTAATAACAAATTTGAATTTCTCGAATTCTTGTTCATGTTATTACCTCCAAATAGCGTGAACTACTAAAAAACCCCTTCTTTACTAAGAAGGGGTTAAAAACAACTTAATACAACAGTAATAATATTTTCTGTTTCAGTGTATTTAACTATTCTTGGCTCAAATAGTAAAGTCTCTTTGAGTTTTTTATCGGCTGTTGTCCCTTTAATTTCTATTCTTTTATTACTTAGTCCCCTCAATAATTCTAAACCTTCCTCTAATGGAAAACCTAAGATATCAAACTTATCCAATAAAATTAAACCTCCAAAAGTTCTTTTTCTTTTTGAGCTAATAGGTTATCTATTTCTTCTACATATTTATCAGTAATTTTTTGCATTTGTTCTTCTGCTTGTTTTTGCTCGTCTTCAGTTATTTCTGATGCTTTCTCCAATTTTTTAATCTGATCATTAGCTTCTCTTCTTCCATTTCTTATGGCAACCTTTGTATTCTCTGCGAACTTTTTCACTACTTTAGTTAATTCTTTTCTTCTTTCTTCTGTTAACTGTGGAATAGCCAATCTAATGATTTTCCCATCTACTGATGGATTTAAACCTAAATCTGATTTCAATATTGATTTCTCAATCAATGAAATAATACTAGTATCCCAAGGTTGTATTACAAGCAATCTAGGCTCTGGAGCAGATATGTTTGATATTTGATTCAATGGTGTTTGAGTGCCGTAATAATCAATACTTATTCTGTCTAATAATGTAGGATTTGCTCTTCCGGCTCTTACGCTATTAAGCTCTTCTTTATATGACTTAATGGATTTTTTCATTTTTTCTTCAGTTTGCTTATGAATATCTAGATACATAATCATTCCTCCTTTACTTGTGTTCCAATTTGATCCCCGTTAATAATTCTTACAATGTTACTGGCGTCGTCTATACCAAATATAATTAAAGGTATTTTATTGTCCATACACAATGAAGTTGCGGTAGAATCCATGATGCCTAATCCTAGATTTAATATATCTATATATTTCAATTTATCAAATTTTTTAGCTTCTGCATTTAAATATGGATCAGAATCATAAACTCCATCAACACCTTTTTTAGCAAGTAAAATAACCTCTGCTTCAATCTCCGCAGCTCTCAGAGCAGCTGTAGTATCAGTAGAGAAATAAGGATTTCCCGAACCACCAGCAAAGATTACAACTCTATTCTTTTCGAGATGTCTAATCGCTCTTCGTCTAATATATGGCTCTGCTATTTGTCTCATTTCTATTGCTGTCTGCACTCTAGTTAAAACATCTAAGCTTTCTAAAGCATCTTGTAGTGCAAGTGCATTAATAGTAGTACCTAACATTCCCATATAATCAGAAGTTGTTCTGTCCATGCCTTTAGAACTTCTACCTCTCCAGAAATTGCCACCACCAACTACTATAGCTACTTGAACTTTCATCTCTTGTATTTTCTTTATCTCTTCGGCTATCATAAGTATAGTGTTTTCATCGATACCAAAACCTTTTTCACCTGCTAAAGCTTCACCACTTAGTTTAAGTACAACTCTTTTATATTTGGGTTTTATCATGTAAACACTCCTAGCATAAATATTCTACAATATATCAAAAATACCTTTAAAAATTATTAATAGTAAAAAAATATAATCCAAGTATTTTTTATTTAAATGGAGAACACTTTGTGTTCTCCATTTAAATAAGCCTCTACTAAGTCATTTTCATGAAAAGGCGACTTATAAAATCAGCTTATCCATTAATTTGCTTAGCTACTTCATCTGCAAAGTTTTCTTCTCTTTTTTCTAGTCCTTCTCCAACTTGGTATCTTACAAATCTTCTTATTTTTATATTTTCTCCAATTTTAGCTATTTTTTCTGCTAAAAGCTCTTTAATAACTATATCTGAGTTTCTTATAAATGGTTGTTCTAGCAAGCATACTTCTTTATAGTATTTTTCAATTCTACCTTCAACCATTTTTTCTGCAATATGTGCTGGCTTACCTTCATTTAATGCCTGATGTTTTAATATCTCTCGTTCTTTTTCAATCTCGTCTTGTGGTACTTCTTCTGTAGAAACATATTTAGGGTTTGAAGCTGCTACTTGCATAGCCATATCCTTAACAAATATTCTAAACTCTTCATTCTTTGCAACAAAATCTGTTTCAGTATTAACTTCTATTAATACACCTATTCTTCCTCCATGTATGTATGATTCTACAATACCTTCAGATGCAATTCTTCCTGCTTTTTTAGCTGCTTTAGACAATCCCTTTTCTCTAAGTAAGTCAATAGCTTTTTCAATATCTCCATTTGTTTCATCTAATGCTTTTTTACAATCAAGCATGCCTACTCCAGTTCTCTCTCTTAATTCTTTTACCATTCCCGCTGATATAGCCATTTTTTATGCCTCCTTTTAAATTTAAAAAGGTAAGAGCAGTAAGGGAAAATTCCCCTATAACCCTTACCCTTATGATTACTCTTCTATTTGCTCGCCTTGTTTTCCCTCTAAGACCGCATTAGCAATTGTTTCAGTAAGTAGCTTAACAGCTCTTATTGCATCATCATTTCCTGGAATTACAAAATCAACTTCATCAGGGTCGCAGTTTGTATCAACAATCCCAACTACTGGTATTCCAAGTATTCTAGCTTCTTTAACTGCGATTTTTTCTTTCCTAGGGTCAACAACAAATAATGCATCTGGTACTCTTTGCATATTCTTAATACCACCAAGGAATTTTTCTAATCTCTCGGCTTCGTGTCTCAATTTGATTACTTCTTTCTTTGGAAGTACGTCAAAAGTACCGTCTTCCTCCATTTTTTCTAGTTGTTGAAGTCTTTCAATTCTTTTTCTTATTGTTTTATAATTAGTTAGCATTCCTCCAAGCCATCTTTGGCTTACAAAATGCATGCCACTTCTTTTTGCTTCATTTTCAATAGATTCTTGTGCTTGTTTTTTAGTACCAACAAAAAGAACTTCTCCTCCATTAGCAGCTATATCTTTAATAAAATTGAATGATTCCTCTACCTTTATAACAGTTTTTTGCAAGTCAATAATGTAGATACCATTTCTCTCAGTAAAAATATATTCTGCCATTTTAGGATTCCATCTTCTTGTTTGATGACCAAAATGTACTCCTGCTTCTAAAAGACTTTTCATAGAAATAACTGACATGCTTTTCACCTCCCTTTGTTTTTCCTCCATTCTTATCAACTCAATAGAGAACCTAATGGCACAACTCCAAAGATCAAAGAATGTGTGTAGTTTCACCTTATGTAGTATAACATACCTTGCTTGACTTTGCAATATTTTTTTGTTTCAAAAATTCTTTAAGAAAAAATTAAAAAATAAATGTAAATATACAATATTATTTTCTTCATTATTTACACTGAATATACAGTATTTTATGGATTATTTGTTTTATTTCTAAACTTTAATACTATTTCAACTTCTCTAATTCCCTTCTGGGTAATCTTTGCAATCTCTCCTGGTTGCAAACCTGAATTATGTAGTTCAATAATCCTTTCATATGTATGGTTTTGGGAATTATCTTTTACTCTTTCTTGTTTTACAATAAAATTGCTATCATTTGAATTCGCATCCATTAAAGCAAAATCTTTATCAGATGAACTGGACAATGGAATTCTATTTTCTAATACTTCATGATTATTGCTAGCATTATTCAATACATTCTCAAAATATGCTTTGCTTTCAACTTGCTCAGTACTAACGATATTGGCGTCTTCTGCCAAATCCATTTCCTTTTCCATAGTAGACATTATGTCTTTTTTTTCAATCAGAATAATTATAGAAACAACAACAATAAAAAACAACCCTAATAAGAAAATAATAATATTCATACTGCACCCCATTAGATTTTGATATCAATTTTTGTTCCTATAGTTCCATCTGACACGCACATGTCATTTTTATTAACACCTTTATCTTTTTTTTCTTGACTATGTTTTTCTTCATTTTTGTGAGAATTATCATTTTTATTATCTTTTTGCTTATCGTTAATCTTAGTATGATAAGCCTTATCTGTTGTGTTAACTTTTTTAAGCTCTCTTTCAAATTTCTTATTTTGAATAGTAGTTTGATTTTCCACAAAAAATCTCTGCTTATTATTTTGTAGCTGTTGAACCTTTGAAACTAGTTGTGCTTTAGGAACAAGATTGTTTAAATCAATTGGTCTCATGGAATACCTCCTAAAATATTATAATTCAAATGGACCAATCTTTATTTCATTATTTTCTCTATAGATAGTGCAATGCTTTATTTCATCTCTTATAAACATAGTATTATTACCTATAATAATTTTAACCCCTGGATAAATTGTGCTCTCAACTTTAATTTTACCCTTAGTTAAAAATTCTATCTGCTTTTCAATATAAGACAACTCTTTTTGATAATTACTTAAATTTTGCACAAAAACACTTCTTGTTTGAATAATCTTATTCAGAGTATCTTCTTTTTCTTCTGTCAAACCACCACTTTTAGACAACCTTCTAAGTAAAGTAATTGTCTTATCTATCTTTTCAATATTTGTCTCAGATTCTTTAATCTTACTCTTCACATTATCTAAATTGGTCCTTAAGTTTGGATCTACACCTACTTCTAATACTGTTGAAGTTGCCATAGTTGAACCAATAGTCTTTGCTATTATTTCCGAATATGCCTTACATGTTCCTCCGACAATTAATCCTTTCTTGCCAGAAACAATTATACTTCCATTGCTAAATACTTCACTATGCATTATTGCATCAGTAATAACATCACTATTTGCTTCCAAATAGCTATTCTCAACATACCTTGCAACGATAGAACCTTTAGAAATAAGTCTACCTTTATTATACCCTTGAATTCCTCTTTTCAAATGAATATTCCCTTGGCTACTTATTTTTGCACCCTCTACAACTCCCTCAATTTCTACATCGCCATCTGCATTTATCTCAAACCCAGTTAAAACGTTTCCTTTTATTTTTACGGTTCCATTAAAACTAATATTGCCAGTAGAATTGTCAACATTTCCTTTTACTTCAAAGATATCCTTTACTATTACTTTCCCATCTTGAATGCTTACCTGACCATCCTTTTCAGCAATTAGATTTTTCCCATTTTCTGAAATTGTAACATTTTTACCATATCTAAATTCAACTTTTTTTCCATTCTTGCTATCTAGTACTCTTCCTTTTACAGTAATTCCTTGCTTGCCCTCAGTTGGGTAAAATAATTCTGCTAGAATGTCTCCTGCTCTTACATTGTGAATTATATCCAGATTTCTAAAATCAACGCTACCATCTTCCAAAACACGAGGTTTTGTATTTGTTTTTGTTGGAAAAAGATACTTAATGTATCCATCATCACCATCTATAGGTTTTTCGCCTTCTGCAACTAAAATCTTAGTATTATATTGTTTCTCTATAATCATTCTTTTTACCACATTTATGTTTAGTCCATACTTTATTTGCTCGTGTATCTTCTCGAATGCAGATTCAACACTTAATTCTTTTCCTCCAGATGGTGGAACTAAACTAATAAAAGCACATGAAGCATCCTTAGGAATATCAATATTTATTTCAGCATCAAGAAGAATTTCTTCTTGTACTGGTGCAATTCTATATTTTTTATTCTCTTTAGAATTTATGGCTTCTTCAATGACCTTAGAATCAACGTTTTCTATTCTCTTCTTTCTAATAAATTCTATTACTTGTCTTGTATTAGCATTAAAAGCATCTTTATCTATAATTGATAAATATACACCATCATCCGTAAACTTTATTGAAAAAAACTCACTTATGTAAGGTTCCTTATTTTTCAAATTTAATAGTTCATCAGTATTTTTTAGTATATCATCGTTATTTAAATGTAATGTAGATATTTGAATTTTGTAATCTTTAACTGTAACTCCCATTAAGGTTTTACCTTTCTCTAAAATCTGAACTTCTACTTGATCTCTATCTCTATTTAGCTTTTTAAGTCCTTCATCAATCAAAGAATTAAGGTTCTTACCTTCTAAAATTACTACGTCTTGTGACACATTATCACATCCTAGTAAATATTATTATAAAAATTATTAAATAATACCTTTTAAAGCCAACAAGCTTTTTAGTGATAAAATAGCTTTACTATGTAGTTGGGATATCCTAGATTCAGAAACTTCTAGTATTTTTGATATCTCCTTATAAGTTAATCCTTCATAATAGTATAAAGAAACTACAATTTTTTCTTTTTCACTGAGCATTTCTATAGAATCTTTGAGGATAAATTTAAGCTCCTTGTTTTCAAATACTTCCTCAGGACTTTCTAAGTCTCTAAGATTTTTATATATGTCACCTTTATTAATCAACGTTTCCTCTAAAGAAATAATGTTTAAGGTAGAAATTTCTGAGAGTATATTTCCAACTTCTATTTCATTTATTTTGAGCTCTTTAGCAATTTCTTTAGTAGTAGCACTTCTTCCCAATTTGTTTTCTATTATATTTATTGCTCTTTCCATCTCTTTTGCTTTTTTTCTTAACCCTCTAGGAATCCAATCTAATTTCCTTAAGCTATCAATAATTGATCCTCTAATCCTAATCTGAGCATATGTCTCAAATTTTAAATCTCTATTAATATCAAATTTTTCAATTGCATCAATAAGTCCAAATATCCCATAACCGAGTAAATCCTCGTATTCTACATTTCCTCCATAGTAGTTATACATTCTACCAGCTACTATTTTCACTAATTGTAAATATTTTTCTATTAATGTCTGTTTATAAACAATATCCTTGGTTTCTTTATAGAGTTTCCATAATCCATCAACTGACATACTTATCACCTCCAAAAAGGTGGTATAAATTTCAAATATTTTTCAAGCCATGCCCTATGGTTTTAATTAACAAGTTACCATCTTTGCTATTTAATTCAATGGTTCTACCGTAGTTTCCACCAGTATCTTCAGCTATTACAGGAATGTCTAATTCTAGCAGCTTCTTTTTTGATGCAATCACATTTCTTTCACCTATTCTTAAAATATCAACATTTGAATTAAATGAAAACATCTGAGAGCCCCCTGCTAATTTTGCTACTAAGAATTTTCTACTTGATCCTAATAGAACCATATCTTTTATTAATTCATCAACTGCAGTATCTGCAAACTTTGCTTTATTACTATTGTTTTTTATCTCAGTACTAGATGGTAGCATAATATGTGCTAAGCCTGCTATTTTATTAATCCTATCATATAATGCAATGCCTACACAGGAGCCAAGACCTAAAGTAGTCAATATGCCAGTAGATTTTATCGTTTTATAATCTGCCATACCTACCTTAATAATTTCCATTACCCAATTACCCCTAAACTATTTAATATTTTTTCAAATGAACCAACTTCTGGTACAAGAAATAAATCCCCTGTAATCTGCCTCTGATTCTCTTCAAATTGTGTCTCTATAAAAATAACATGCTCTCCCATATGACCAAATTGAACTGCTGGTACGCTTATAATTGCTGCAGCCATATCGACACAAATAGAAGGAACAGATAGTTTTAACTTCAATCCAGTTAATGCACTTAGAGAGTTAATATACGAGGCTGACAATATATTTCCAACCTCTGATAATGCAGACATATCCATTTCATCTAATTGATTGTTTGTAGTGTTTCGACCAAAAAGCATATTCGTTAAATTTAATGCTGAATCAATATCTAAAACAAACATAATATTTCCTTCAATATCATCCGACATTTCGAAATAAATGCCCACTACTGGATTATCCCCATCTCCTAAAATTTCTCCCACATCTTTAAATTCAAGAATCTTTACTTGTGGTACCTTCATATCAACTCTTTTATCAATCATAGTTGCAAGTGCTGTTGCTGCGTTACCAGAACCTATATTCCCTAGTTCTTTTAAAACATCTAACAAGGTGGAATTTATGTTGTTTAAATCCATTTTCTTCACCTCTAGCTAATCTATTCTACTTCTTTAATTCCAATAACTTTGTCAATGTCTATTAGGATTATTAGATTATCATTCTTTTTACCAATTCCTTTGATAAATCCATCCGTAGCACTTTCCTTAACTACCGGCGGATTATCAATGTCTTCAGAATTAATTTCAATTACCTCTGAAGACGAGTCTACTAATAAACCAATCTCTAATTCATTCACAAAGACTATTATTATCCTTGAATTAGTATCAACTTCTCTATAATCTAGTTCAAACCTTAATCTCAAATCCACTACTGGGACTACTTCTCCTCTTAGGTTAATAACCCCTTTAACATATGTTGGTGCATTAGGTACTCTAGCAAAATATTGTATTTTTTCAATTGATTTTACTTTAGTAATATCAATTCCATAATACTCATTTTCCATTTTAAATACTACATACTTTATGTTGTTGCTTGAGCTATTCATCTTCTCCCTCCTTCAATTAAAATAGAGAGTTAACATCTAAAATTAAGGAAATTTGTCCATTGCCTAAAATAGTGGCACCTGCTAAGTGTGGTATTCCTAGTAAAAACTTACCAAGGGATTTAATTACAATCTCCTGTTGACCTATTAACTTGTCCACTATTAGCCCAGCCTCTTTCTCGCCTTTCTTAACTACTACCATAGTTGTTTCTTCGTTTTCAACCGAATCTTGAATTCCCAGGACTCTGTTAAGTCTAATTATTGGCAATGTGTTTTTTCTAAATAGAACTACTTCTTGATTTTGAATCTTTCTAATCTCATTCATTTTTACAGGTGTGATTTCTCTTATTGAACTTAGAGGTAGAGCATATATTTCTTCTTTTATATTAATAAGTAGTGCAGGAATTATTGCAAGTGTTAATGGTAATCTAATGCTAAACTTACTTCCCTTATTTTTACTTGTTTCTACTTCAACAATTCCATTTATAGACTCAATTTTGTTTTTCACCACATCTAAACCAACGCCTCTCCCTGATACATCTGTAACTGAATCTGTAGTACTAAAACCAGCCACAAACAACAAATCAATCACTTCATTATCATTTAGTTCTTTAGCTTCTAGCTGAGTAATTACTCCCTTTTCTACTGCTTTTTTCTTAACTTTTTCTAAATCAATTCCAGACCCGTCATCCTCTAATTCTATAACGACATTGTTCCCATCTGGATATGACCTTAGTTTTATCTTACCAATAGGTGGTTTCCCTATTTTCATTCTCTTTTCAGGATTTTCAATTCCATGGTCAAGCGAGTTTCTAATAAGATGAATAAGCGGATCTCCTATTTCATCAATTATTGTTCTGTCGACTTCAGTTTCTTCACCACTCATTTCCAACTCTATTTCCTTGCCAAGTTCCTTTGCTAAGTCTCTAACCATTCTAGGAAATCTATTAAATACTCTTTCTATAGGGACCATTCTTACTTTCATTACTGCATCATGAAGACTTGTAGTTATTCTCTCCAAATATTCTATCGTTTCATTCAAGTTGTTGCTTTCAACTTTACCAGCATCTTCAAGCCTAGTCTTTATTATTATAAGTTCACTAACTAAATTCATTAGATTGTCTAGTCTGTCAATGTCAACTCTAACTGTCTTACCAATAATATTTGTATTTGTCTTTTTCTTCTCAAAAGTGGCTCCTTTATTGGCTATAACTACCTCTAAACTAGAATCATCATCCTCTTCTACTATTTCATGTGTCTCATCACCAGTTTGAATTTCTTCTTTTATACTTGAAGAATCAAATAAAACTTCATCAATTTCTACGTCTTCAATTTCTGAAATCATTAATATATCTTTTCGTATTTCTTCTTTGGATCTTTCTGTAACTAATACTAATGAAAACTCATAATCAAATTTTTCATCTTCTATATCTTCAGTAGGAGGAACAGAATGAACAATTTCAGAATAAGATTCTAGTGTGTTGAAAATAATAAATGCTCTAGCTGATTTAAGAAGACAACTTTTACTTAACTTTACTGTCATCCTATAAGCATATAATCCCTCACTATTTGCCTTATATATAGTCTTAATTACGTATTCATCTAAATCAACATAACTGAGATTTGTGTTCTTACCAGAACTATTGCTTTTAGCATCTAACTTATTACCGTTAAGTTTATCGTTAAGTTTGTTGTTAAGTTTCAGAACTAACTCTGAGTTGTCTTGATCTGATTCATTACCACTAGTTATAATATTACTAATATGGTCATCAAGTACATCTAAACAAGAAAATAACAAATCTACTATCTCTGAACAAATTACTATTTTGTTACTTCTTACAGCATCTAGCAAGTTTTCCATCTCATGAGTAAGAGTTGCAATTTTGTTAAATCCCATAGTCCCAGACATCCCTTTAATTGTATGGGCTATCCTAAAAATTTCATTAATTAAATCCTTATTGCTAGGATTTTTTTCAAGATTTAACAGATGTTCATTCATAAATTGCAAATGTTCTTTAGATTCCTCAATAAACATATCAAGATACTGATTCATATCCATACTTTACACCCCCAATATATTTATTATCTCGTTACTTATTTCATCTAATGGTAATATCTTTTTAACACAACCATTATTGACCGCAGCCTTTGGCATACCATAAACTACACTGCTTTCTTCATCTTGTGTAAGTGTATGACCACCAGCATCAAAGATTTTTTTCAATCCATTAGCACCATCAGAACCCATTCCTGTCAATATGATACCTATTTTTTTAAGTGTATTTATTGTTGCAACAGAATCCATCATTACATCGACAGAAGGTCTATGACCAGATACTGTCTTTCCTTGATTTAGCTTTAAAAAAATGTTATCTTTTTCTTGATGAACTGTCATATGATGGCTGCCAGGAGCTATATAACAGTATCCTTTCATTATTTTTTCACCGTCTTCTGCTTCTTTTACCCTAATATTAGATAAAGAATCTAATCTAGTAGCTAATGATTTTGTAAAACCTTCCGGCATGTGTTGAACAACTAAAACACTTCCATTAATGTTGCTTGGTAATTGAGGAATTATTGTCTGTAACGCCTTTGGACCTCCAGTTGAAGTCCCAATAGAAATAATATAATCTAAGTCCCTACCTTTGCTTGGTATAAAAGGTTTGATTACTTTGTTAGGTTTTATTACGGGAATATACGAGTTTGTAGTTTTCTTTATTTGTGAAGCCACAATAACCTTTTCTATTAGATTTTTCTTTTCCTCGTCGCTATTCAAACTGAAAATGTTAGTAGGTTTAGTAATAAAATCTATTGCACCAAGCTCTAAAGCTTTTATAGTCGCTTCTGCTCCATCCACAGTCAGACTACTTAGCATAATAACTGGAATATTATAATTTTTAACGATTTCTGTCAAAGTTGAAATCCCATCCATTACTGGCATTTCAATATCTAAAGTTATGACATCAGGAACGATACTAGTCAACTTTTCCAAAGCATCTTTACCATTTTTAGCTGTCCATGGAACTTCAATATCTTTTTTTTCTCTTAATATATCCGATATAATTTTACGCATAAATGCAGAATCATCGACTACCATTACTTTAACTGTCATAAAAATCAATCCTTTTTCTTCTATCTTCTCTTTGTACTTCAAAAATAAATTTTATAATAATATCTCTAGTTAGATTATCTATGTTATCAAATTTCACACCTATTTCATACTTATAATCAGAACCATTAGCTTCTGATACTCTTATAACCTCACCCAGTGTTGTAAGTTCCATATCTTTAATACAAATTGCAAGCAAAAGTTTATCACCTTTTACATGCTTAAAGTTTGTTAATAGTTTTACTCCGCCACCGCTAATGTCTCTAGTCTCACAAACTTCTGTTTCATAGGTTTCTTGTCCATCTTTACTTATGATATAGCTCTTTTCTACTTTTAGTGATACAAGTAATCTAAAAAAATTTCGATCCTGAATTTTTATCACATCATCGATTCTTTCAATTTTCAACTTATAAATACCTTTTTCCCATACATCAGTTATATTTGCCTTAAAAAAGAACTTACCAACCTTTTCCTTGTAGTAAATTATATCTAAAACAGTACCTGGTCTCATATATATGAGAGTACTTCTTCTAATTGGGCCACCAATAATAAGCTCTTTATTATTAATAATGTCTAATATTTGACTGCTATATTGATTTAATGGATATTTTGCCTTTGAAATATAAATTTTATCTCCAATCTTTAGTTCAGATGAATCCATATTCACTTATATAAATCCTCCTTTTAACATAGCATAATATCTGGAGATAGAAATTTAAGTTATACTATTGCTGAAGAAGCTCTTAAACCTACCGATAAAACTCTGGAAATTATTATTGTTAATCTCATCTGATAATCCAGCGATTCTTATTGCTATGTTATTAATATTTTTAGCTATATTTGAATTTGGATAAAGATTCATAAATGGATTCTGATTTTTTACAGCATCTTCTACTTGCTTACTGTTTAGTATATACCCTAAATTTTCTATTTTTGTATTTAGGAACTTACTAGAAGCTATATTTAACTTTTCGAAAACACTATAGGCTTCTTTAGAATTTTCTACCTTATTTATTACTATCTTTAACCTGCTATTACAACCTTTAATCCTTAATGCTTTAATAAGAGCATATACATCAGTTAATGATGTAGGCTCAGGGGTAGTTAATAAAATAACTTCATGAGCTGCCATTACGAAGCTCATAACTATATCTGAAATACCAGCTCCAGTATCAATCAGTATAAAATCAAATAAATTTTCTAATTCAAATAATTGCTCCATTAAGTAACTTAAACTATCATCTTCTAACTTGAACATATCATATAGTCCAGATCCACCTGCTATTATTTTAATACCATTTGGTCCATCAGTAATAACGTCCTTTATTTTTTTGTTTTTACTTAATACACTAGTTATAGTTTCCTTTGGTAATAGACCTAGTAAGATATCGATGTTAGCCAAACCTATATCTGCATCAATTACTAAAACACTATACCCTAGGTTACTAAGTGATATGGCAAGATTTATTGTAAAATTTGTTTTTCCAACTCCTCCTTTTCCACTAGAAACAGTCAAAATTCTTGTGTTATTAGTTCTCTTTTGAATGCTAAACTTTTGACTCGTCTTATTCTCTGTTCTTTTTAATAATTGTCTTAGTTTTTCTGCTTGATCATACATAAGTAGCTTCTCCAATCAGGCTTCTGCATAATTGTTCCATATTAGGTATCTCAATATCATCTGGCACATTCTGTCCAGTAGTAAAATATGAGATTCTGTTATCGTAATAAAATTTAGTGTTAAGAATATTTCCTAAGCTATTTGCCTCATCAATTTTACTAAAAATAATTTTCAAGTCTTTAACAAAACTATAGCTATCTAAAATACCTCTAATAGTTCTAAAATCTGTAGAAGCATTTATGACAATGTGTATTTCCTTATTATTTACTGATTCAATTAATTCCTTTAGTTCATGCATTTGTTCATCACTCTTATGGTTTCTACCAGCAGTATCCACAAGAATAATATCTTTATCTCTAAAATTCGACAAGGACTTATAAATATCCTTTATTTCATATACTACTTTTATAGGAATACTCATAATTTCAGAATACACTTTCAATTGCTCTACAGCTGCTATACGATAAGTATCAGCTGTAATCAGACCAACATCGTATTTTTTGTTTATTGAAAAGTTTGCTGCAATTTTTGCTAAAGTTGTAGTCTTTCCTACTCCTGTTTGTCCAACAAAAAATATAACCTTTTGCTTCCCATCAAAAGTAATAGGAGAAGATTCGCCTAAATATTCTTTTAAACTATATAGAACAATTTCTTGAATTTGTTTTATTTCCTTATTTGAAATATTTATTTGCTGATTTATTCTATCTAATACTTGAAAAGCAACATCTTCATTAACTCCATTAGATACAAGTAATTCTAAAAAACTAGAAAGCGAATTAGGTAATTCATTCTTTTTTATTTCTATAGAATTAACTACTGTCTCAACCATTGTCCGAATTTTTTTTATTTCGCCTTCTAAATCTTCATTACTATTCAAAGTATGATTTCTCTCATGAATTCTACTGTTTTTTGTACTATATATTGATTGATCTGAAATATTTGAAAGATTTGAATATTTGGCAGTTTCTACTTTTCTTTCTTCTAAAGCGGCAACAACCTCTACTAAATTTTTCTTGAAAAATCCAAATATTCCTGCTTGTTTAATACTTCTAGTATGCAATATTACTGCATCTGAACCTAATTCATTTTTTGCTTTTATCATTGCCTCCTGGATAGAGTTACCTATATATCTTTTTATCTTCATTATATAGTCACCATCCCTATAGATTGTACTTCGACAGAAGAGTCTATTTCATTATAAGATAATACTACTAGATCTCTTGTTATTTGTTCTGTTAATCGTTTTAAATATATTCTTACAACAGGTGCAGTCAATATAATTGGCTGTAACCCAATTGAAGTCATTTTTTCAATACTAACGATTATTTTATTTAAAATACTCTGAGCCTTATTAGGTTCCATTGCCAAGTAGGAACCCGTTTCAGTATTGTTAATTGATTCAATAATATACTGCTCTAGTTCGCTATCTAATGTTATTACTTTAATTTTATTTTTATCAACGTATTTCTTAGTAATATATCTAGACAATCTTTGCCTTACATACTCTGTAAGCATATCTGTGTCTCTAGTAATATTAGAATAATCGGCTAAAGTCTCTAAAATAGTAACCATATCTCTTATGGAAATCTGTTCTTTTAATAGGTTAATAAGTACTTTTTGTATATCTCCAATAGTCAATAGTTTTGGAGTAAGTTCTTCAACTAAAGCAGGATGTTCTTCTCTGACATTGTCAACTAATACTTTTACATCTTGCCTGCTCAGAAGTTCACTAGCATTTCTTCTAATGATTTCAGTAAGATGAGTTGCTATTATAGAGGGTGGATCTACTACAGTATAACCTAGAACTTCTGCTTTCTCTCTTTCTTGTTCAGTTATCCATTTAGCTGGTAAGCCAAATGCAGGTTCTATTGTATCTATACCAACTATATCACCTTGAGACGTACCTGGATCCATTGCAAGAAAATGATCAAATAATACTTCCCCTTTTGCAATTTCCACATCCTTAATCTTGATTATATATTCATTAGGATTTAGCTGAATATTATCTCGCAATCTTACAAAGGGTACAACCATTCCAAGCTCTAAAGCAACTTGCCTTCGAATCATAACAATTCTATCTAGCAAATCACCACCTTGATTTATATCTGCTAAAGGTATAATTCCATATCCCACCTCTAACTCAATATCCTCTACCTTAAGTAACGTCATTACACTTTCAGGTTTTCTAATCTCATCTATTTCAACAGATTGAGAAATCTCTATTTCTTCACTTTCATTTTTCTTTTTACTAGTTTTTATAGCATAACCAACTAACAAAAATACTACTGCTAAAACAACATATGGTATATCAGGTAGTGGAGTAGCTATTCCGAGAAAAAGTAATACTCCGCCAACTATGAACATTAGAATTGGATTATTACCAAACAGCTGAGTCAAAATATCTTGACCGAGATTTGCTTCTGAAGCAGCTCTAGTAACTATAATACCAGTAGCAGTTGAAATCAGAAGAGCGGGGATCTGGCTTACTAAGCCATCTCCTACTGTTAGTAATGTATATTTTGCCAAAGCTTCACCTATTGGTATATTCAGAACAACAACACCTATGATTAATCCTGCCGTAATATTGATTATTGTTATGATAATTCCTGCAATTGCATCTCCTTTAACAAACTTACTAGCACCATCCATTGCACCATAGAAATCTGCCTGTTGCTGTATTTCCTTTCTCCTTGATTTTGCAACTTGTTCAGTTATTAGCCCTGAGTTCAAATCAGCATCAATGGCCATTTGTTTTCCAGGCATAGCATCTAAAGTAAATCTGGCTGCTACTTCCGCGACTCTCTCAGACCCCTTAGTTATTACAATAAAATTTATAATCAAAATAATAAGAAATATAATAAGACCTACAAAAACATTTCCCTGAATAACAAAACTACCAAAAGCCTCAATAACTTCTCCCGCTTGACCTTCGATTAAAATATATCTAGTTGTAGACATATTTAAAGACAACCTAAATAGAGTTGTTATTAATAGTAAAGAAGGAAATATCGAAAAATGGAGAGCATCCTTAGCATACATGGATATCAAAAGGATAAGTAATCCTAATGAAATATTAAAGCTTAGTAAGACATCTAAAGCTCCCAGAGGAACTGGAATAATTATTAACATTATAATAGCTATTACCGCAATTGCTACAAAAATATCTCCTTGTTTCATAGTATCCTCCTTTTAGTATCTAAGACTATAAACATAGGCTAGGACTTCAGCTACTGATTGATATAAATCTTCAGGTATTATTTGACCAATTTCAACTGTACTATATAATGTCTGAGCAAGAGGTTTGTTTTCTATAGTTGGAATGCTGTGTTTTCTTGCTACATCTTTAATATTTTGTGCTATTAAGTCTGCTCCTTTTGCAAGTACATATGGAGCTTCATTAATTTCCTTATCATACTTTATTGCAATTGCAAAGTGGGTTGGATTTGTAATGATTACATCAGCTTTAGGTACATCTTGCATCATTCTTCTCATAGCCATTTCTCTTTGCTTCTCTTTAATTTTTGATTTTATCTGGGGGTTACCTTCGCTTTGCTTATACTCTTCTTTAATTTCTTGTTTGGACATTTTTAAGTTTTTCTCATAATCCCACCATTGGTAGCCATAATCAAAGACTGATAAAATAAATAAAGCGATTCCTGACCTAATGCCTATATCAACAACAATCTTGCCAATGTAAGTGACTATCCCTTCAATATTAAGATCTAAAAGTCTTAATATACTACTTGCTTCTTTAATCGCATATTTATAAACTAAATACCCAATAAAAAACATTTTAAATATAGACTTTAGTAACTCAACCAATGAGCGTTTAGAGATGATCTTCTTAAACCCTTCAATTGGGTTCAATCTACTTAGTTTAAATTCTAAAGTTTTTGTAGTAAATAAAAAACCTACTTGCAAATAACTTGTTGATACACCAAATATTAGTACAATTGCAGTTAAGGGACCTACTACAATAATACCAATACTAATAATTCTCATCAGTAAAATATTAATATCTCCTGTATTAAACAAATCTGATTTTAATAAGTTGTCCCTATAAAAACTACTTGTGAAATTTATCAAATTGTTAAACATATAACTTCCTAGAATTTTTAAACCTAAAAACGAAATAATTATTATGATTGCAGAGTTAATCTCTTTACTTTGTAGTACTTGACCTTTTTCTCTTGATTCTCTTCTCCGTTTAGGAGTAGCTTTTTCTGTTTTTTCTTCAGAAAATAATTGTAAATTAATTATTAAATTTTTATTCAAATATATCATCCTTTTTGAATAATCCTTAATAAATTGTATATCTCATCAGTCATATTAGAAAAAATGTTTTGTAAAGTCGCTATAAACAGTGGTAAAGTAATAATTACTGTTGCAATTCCAATAAAAATCTTTAAAGGCATTCCTACTATAAATACATTCATCTGTGGCATGGTTTTTGCTAGAATACCTAATAAAACATCTGTTAGAAAAATAACAGCCAAGACTGGACCACTTATTTTAAAACTTATGATGAAGGTTTGAGTTACAATACGGGTTATATGATTAACCATATCACCTGAAAATTTAAACTGTCCTATGGGTATGTAGTTATAAGAATTCACTAATGCCTCAATTAGAATGTGATGCCCATCTATAATAACAAATAATAAAGTGCAGATAATAAAATAAAAGGTACCCATTATAGGCACTTGTAAATTCTGTTGGGGATCAAATACATTTACCATTCCAAATCCTATTTGCATATCAATAATTTGGCCAGCTAAATACAAAATAGTAAAAAACAAATATGATGTGAATCCCAGCATTAATCCTACCAAAAGTTCTTTAATTGAAAATAATATTAATTCATAGTAGCTTATATTAGATATGTCAACTTCAACGACATTAATCAATATAAGTGAACAAAAAAACGAAAATCCAATTTTTAGTATATTAGGTATGTTGTCTCTACTAAATATTGGAGTAATGAGAAAAAGCCCTGTCATTCTTACTAAAACTAATAAAAATATACTATACTTATTTGATAGATCTAATAAAAAGGCTTCCATTTTTCATCCCTCAGCTTAATTGATATACGTATTTATATTATTAAAGAGATTAAGAGCAAAATCGATTAATACATTTAAGATCCATGGACCAAATATCAAAATAGATACAAAGACAGCAACTATTTTAGGCACAAATGCTAAAGTAGCCTCTTGAATCTGTGTAGTAGCTTGAAAAATACTAATTAACAAGCCTACAAGCAATCCAAATCCTAACATTGGTGCAGATACCATAAGAATTGTTCTAAGAGCTTCTTGTGCTATAGTTAAAACTTCACCATGACTCATAAGTATTCTCCTTAACTATTTAAAACTTGAAACGAGTTCACCAATTATTAGATTCCAACCGTCTATCATTATAAAAAGTAATAATTTAAATGGTAAAGATATCATAACTGGCGGAAGCATCATCATTCCCATAGACATTAGGGTACTCGCTACTACCATATCTATGACCAGAAAAGGTATAAAAAGTATAAATCCTATTTGAAATGCGGTTTTTAATTCACTTATGATAAAAGAGGGAATTAAAACTCTAGTTGGTATATCCTCTATTTCTTCAACATTTTCAATTTTTGCTATTTTCAAAAAAAGTGCAATGTCCTTATCTTTGGTTTGCTTAAACATAAACTCTCTAATTGGATCTATGGCTTTATTTAAAGCCTCTTCTTGCTCTAATTCGCCTGATAAGTAAGGTTGAATCGCCTCTTGATTTATTACACTAGCAGTTGGAGCCATTAAAAAAAATGTTAAAAACAAAGCTATACCAATCAATACTTGATTAGGTGGTGTTTGCTGTGTTCCTATGGCATTTCTAAGAAAGGATAATACAATTATTATCCTGGTAAAACTTGTCATCATAATTAATAGTGATGGTGCAAAAGAAAGTATAGTAAACAATACAAGTAGTTGAATAGATGTTACATAACTTTCACTATCAATATCACCATTTAATAAATCTAACGTATCACCAAATAGTGGTACTTGAGGTTCAGCATAACTAGTACTTGTAAGAAAAATCAAAAAAACAAATAGAATAATTATTATCTTAGAATGTTGTTTCATAATCTCATTCCTTACTTTTCTTAATAAATTATCAATATATTGCATCTCCAATTTAATCATTTTTTATATGTGCCTTTTCAACTATATTTTTCTTTTGCTTCAATATTTTTCTAATAATATTATTCACTTCTTTACTGTCATTTCCAAAATGAGAATTTTCAATATTCACATCTTCTTTAGCATATTTATCTAAAAGTAGTAAGTGTGAATTATTATCATATACAACATAGATGAAACCTAATATTTCAATGATAAAAACCTTAGTATTATTTCCTAAGAAAAGAGCTTCAATTACTTTCATGTTTTTTCCTCTATTCAAAGAGCTCGATTTCTTGGCCATATACTTTGTAAAGAAAAAGGCTAATATAGTTACAATAATAAAAAAACCTATATATGCTATGACCTTAAGTGCTTCGACTATCATTAGGACATCACTTCCAATTGTTGTTAATTAGTATTGCAAATTACCCTAAAACCTTCTTAACTGCTTCAATTACCCTATCTGCCTGGAATGGTTTTACTATAAAATCTTTAGCTCCTGCCTGAATAGCCTCTATAACCATAGCTTGTTGTCCCATTGCAGAACACATGACTACTTTTGCTGCATTATCCAGCTTCTTTATCTCTTTTACAGCTTGTATGCCATCTACCTCAGGCATGGTAATATCCATAATTACCAAATCTGGTGAAAGTTCTTTATATTTCTCTATAGCTTTTAAGCCGTTTTCTGCTTCTCCCAATACATCAAATCCATTCTTTGTAAGTATATCTTTTATCATCATTCTCATAAAAGCTGCATCATCAACTATTAAAATTCCATTTGCCATTATAAATCCTCCTTAATTTTTGCTTATTCTTTTTGATGGGCTAATAATATCAGTTATTCTTACCCCAAAATTATCGTCAATTACAACTACTTCACCCTTAGCTATAAACTTTCCATTTGCATAAATTTCTAGTGGTTCTCCTAGTAACTTATCCAGTTCTATTATAGTTCCTGGTCCATACTCTAAAATTTCGCCAACTTTTCTAATAGTTCTTCCTAGTTCAACAGTTATATCTATAGGAATTTCTTGGATCAATTCAATACTCTCATTATATATTTTACCTTCGCCAGTTTCAAATTGATGTAATTCGAATTCTTCAAAATTCATGGGAGGTTGTTTTGTGTTGCTTTTCTTTTCAGTATATCCACTATACTTTGTTTGCTGGATAGCTGAATTTTGATGATTTGTTTGTAATTCTGGCAAATCTACATTTTTTTCAATAGAAGAATCTAATTTTTCAATATTATTAATCATATTAACATCTTCGATCTCACCTTGTCCTAACAGTTGATTAACCATATCTTGAGCAAAATTTATTGGAATTAGCTGCATTATTTCACTATCAATCAAATCACCAACTATCATCTTAAATGAAACTTTAACAATATTCTCATCGTATTTAAAGTCATCTATATCGAATTTTCCTTCGTTTAAGTCAATTTGAAAAGCCTTTGGTGGTTCAATATCTATAAAGTTAGAGAACAACTCTGATAAGGATGTACAAGAAGATCCTACCATCTGATTCATGGCTTCACTAATGGCACTGATATCCATTTCACTAATATCCCTATCAATGTTTTTTCCATCGCCACCCATCATCAAATCAGTAATCACTTTTACATCTTGGCTTTTTAATATCAATAAATTTGCACCTTCTAAGCCCTGTTTATACTTAACATTAATTGCAACGAAAGGGATTGGATATTGCTCAGATATTTCTCTCATAGTAGTAATTGCAACCTTAGGTGTAGTAATAATAACCTTCTGTCCTAATAAAGTAAAAAGAGTTGTAGCTGCAGTACCCATACTTATATTTCCTATTTCACCTAATGCATCCTTTTCGGTCTCATTGATTATTTCATCTGCTATTTCTTCCTCTACTTTATCATAATTCCCATTCAATAGCATATCAATTTCCTCTTGACTTAGCATGTTGTTAGTCATCAGTTACATCACCTTCCTTTTGAACTCTTGTAATCATAACAGCCACTTTATTCTTGTTTGCACCAGGCTTTCCATAGAACTTTAATTGGGTACCTACATTAATAAAGATTTCATCTTTAGTTGTGTTATTTAGAAGAATAACGTCACCTCTTTGGAGGTTAATCAAATCGCCAATTGTTATTTTTGTTGAGCTTAGATTTGCACTTAAATTAACACTAGTGTTCTTAATTCTTTTACGAAGAAGCTCCTTATCAAATTGGGTAGCCTCCTTTTTAGTAGATGAAAACCACAATTTTGTACTCAATTTCTCCAGAATTGGCTCCATAACTATATGTGGTATACATATATTAATTAGTCCCTCCATATTTCCAATAGTTATATTCATTGTAATAAGTGCTATAGTCTCATTAGGAGATATAATTTGAGCAAACTGGGAGTTTGTCTCAATTTTATCTAATGTAGGAGTTAGAATAATTACATTGTCCCATGCTTGTGCAATGAGTCCAATAATTCTTTTTATTATGTTTTTTAGCAAGGTCAACTCAATTTCTGTAAAGCTTCTAATATCAACAAGTTTTTCCCCATCGCCGCCTAACAGACGATCAATAATTGCATATGCAACATTAGTTGAAATATCAATTATAATCTGACCACTTAAAGGCTCAAAGTCAACTATTGAAAGGAAAGCAGGGTTAGAAATTGCATTAGTAAACTCACTATATGCATATTGGTCAACTGTCAAAACAGCTACCTTTACTGGGGCCCTCAAATATCCAGATAGAAAAGTCTGCAGAAGCCTGCCTAGGTTTTCATGTATAATTTCAAGTGTCCTCAGCTGATCTTTAGCTATTTTTTGAGGATTTCTGAAATCATACTTTCTAACCTTTTTATCAGTAACATGACTTTTCATTTCCTTAACATCAACTTCTCCAGAGCTTAAAGCGTTAAGTAGGGCATCTATTTCATTTTGTGATAAAATTTCAGCCAATATTGTTACCTCCCTACTGTACTATAAATTCTTCAAAGTACACTCTAATAATATTCTTAGTATTAAAAATCTCAATTAATTTATTAGTTATCTCACTTTGAAGTTCTAGTAACCCTTCATTTCCTTCTAAATCTTTTTTTGTCTTATTCATCATTATAGCATTAATTTCGTGTTTTATAGAGAAATTTCTTTTTTCTAGTTCCTCAATAATTGATTCATTTGTTAATTCAAGGGTTACTTTTAACTTAACAATTTTGTTGCTATCTTTAAGGTTACAATAAATCTCACCAACGTCATAATAAAACAATTCAACTGTTTTTTCTTTTTCCGTATTTTTATTATAAGAAATTAAAAAAAACACTGAACCTACTATTACCATAATCAATACAAAAGCAATAGTAGCTAAGAGGAAAATTTTTTTTGTACTCATTTTCTCGACTCCTTTTAATTCAGTTTATATCAAATTATTGCATTGCTTCTTCAGTTTCCAATCCTTTTTTATAGATCTTTCTTATATCTGGAGGTAAGAAAGTCTTAAGCTTTTCTTCAATAATTCTAGGGTTTTCTCCTGCTTGTATAGAAAGAAGTCCCTCTATAATAAGTTCTTTAACTAGTATTTCATCACTACTCTTTCCTTTTAACTTATTAGCTAAAGGAATAAATACTGCATTGGCTAAAACTGAACCATAAAAAGTAGTTATTAAAGCTACAGACATATTAGGACCAACTGATGCCACATCTTCCATATCCTTTAGCATATTCACTAACCCAATAAGCGTACCTATCATACCAAATGCTGGTGAATAACTTCCCATGGCTTCAAACACCCCTTGTCCTTCACCATGTCTATCTTCTAGAAAGTTTAATTCGGTTTCAAGAATGTTTCTTACTAGCTCAGGATCAGTACCATCTACTATTAGCATGATGCCTTTCTTTAAAAATTCATCATTAATCTTTCCTCCTGATTCTTCTAATGCTAGTAACCCCTCTCTTCGTGCTAAATTAGAAAGTTCTATTAGCTGACTAATTACTCCTGCAGGAGCCAAATCCTGTAAAGAGAAGGCTTTTTTTACTGCTTTAAATGCTCCTAGTATTTTTTTTAAAGGATATGCAATAAATGTTGCTGCAACCGTTCCTCCCAAAGTTATGATTATTGATGGACCGTCATAAAAATTACCTATGTTACCGGAATCCATTATCCCCCAGACTGTAAAGCCTATAGCACCTATAAAACCAATAATCGTTGCTATGTCCATTAGCCACACCTCTTTTAATCCTTAATTTTAATCCTTAATTTTAAGACTAATTATACTTCTCTTATACTCAATTACCTTGTTAAGTAGTTCATCAATCGAATCCTTAACCACAATTTTCTTCCCAGTTGTTAATGTAATAACTGTATCGGGCGTTTCTTCAATAAATTCTATAAGCTCACAATTGACCATAAACTCAGATTTGTTTAATCTCATTACTTTTATCATATAACCATCCTTTTTTAAAAATTAGGCAGCAGCACTGCTGCCTAATTTAATTTATTGGTTATTATCTTTTCATATTAACTAGTTCTTGTAGCATTTCGTCAGATGTTGTTATTATTCTCGAGTTTGCTTGGAACCCTCTTTGTGTTGTAATCATTTCAGTAAATTCTAAAGATAAATCTACATTAGACATCTCTAGTGAGCCTGGAGCTATTGCTCCCAAACCACTATTGCTAGGCTTTCCTATTTGTGGTTCTCCAGAGTTTCTCGTATCGATAAAAAAGTTGTTACCAGTTTTTTGTAGTCCCATTGGATTATCAAATTTAGCCAATATAATTTGACCTAAAGCTTTCCTTTCTCCATTAGTAAAGCTTCCTATAACTGTACCTGTAGCATCTATGGCAAAACCGTCTAAATTACCTGCAGTGTTTCCATCTAGTGCATGAGGTTTAGCATCTGCTTCATTAGCATATTGGGTAAGTTGTGATAAATCTATTTCAATAGTTCCTTCATACTCTGCTGCTGCAGGATCAGTTTCAACATAGTTACCAAAGCCCACACCTATACTCTCTAAAAGAATAGTATCTTTATCTCCTGTAGCCAAACTCCCATCTATAGCAAAACTTATTGAAGTCGTTGTTGTTGATGGCGTAAAATTCACAGCACTATCACCTTTTAAAGGTTGAATATTAGTTATTACATATTCCCAATTATTAGAGTTAGAAGTGACTTTCTTTGGGTCAGTAACACCATTTAATTTGAATTTTCCATCTACATATTCATAAGCTGTACCTGTCACACCTTCTTCACTAAAACTTTTAACAAATGCATATTCTACTTTATACGAGTTGCCTAAACTATCCTTAATAATAGTATCTGTCATATGGATACTATCAGGATTTAATGTATATATTGGTGGTGTATCACTACTTGTATCTACTTTTATTGCCGTTCTAGGATCTAAATTTCCTCTCATTTCAATGTTCTTTGTTGTTGTAGGCGGAACTGTGTCTGTTTGATTAATAACTATTCCACCTATTTCACTTGTCCAATTTCCATCTACAAATTTATAGCCCAACACCTTAAATCCATCTGCAGTTACTAAGTTTCCTGCTCTGTCTAGTGTGAAATTACCTGCTCTAGTATAGTATCTGTTTTCAAAGTTTGCATCATCAGATACTACAAAAAATCCTTCCCCATCTATCATCAAATCTGTAGCATTATCTGTCCTTTGAGTCGCACCTTTTGTATGTACTGTATTTATTGAACCTACATTAACACCTAAGCCAATTTGCTGTGGATTCGTACCTCCTTTCCCCTCCTGTGGAGCAGATGCACCCCTAACAACTTGGCTGAACACCTCTTGAAAAGTAACCTGTCCTCTTTTATAGCCAACTGTATTTACATTTGCTATATTATTACCTATAACATCCATCTTTGTTTGGTGAACTCGAAGTCCTGATACTCCTGAGTACATTGATCTCATCATAATTATTTTTCCTCCCTCTTAGGCTACTTATATGTCATCTATCAATCAGACATAAATAACTTCCTTAAAAAGGTCCAGTTATATTATTATAGCCCCATCAATATTAGTGAATATATTATTTTTTAGTTGTTCCTTATTTACTGTAGTAACTATAGTTTTGCTCTTAATATTTGCAATAAAAGCCTTGTCATCCATAAGTATTAAGGCTTCTCTAACCCCTTTTATAGAAGCTTTGTTAATAGCATCTTCTATTTTTGATAATTCAATATTGTTTAAGTTGATTTTCCTTACCTGCATTCTTTCTACTGCATGTTTGGAAAAATTGATTGACTGTTTCGCTTTTACATTTCTAAGAATGTCCTCAAAATTGTGATTTTTACTATTATGTTGAGGTTGCATTTCTTTCTTTATGCTATTGTTCTGTATTATTCTGAAATTAATATTTTGAATATCTGTTTTATTCACCACTATCATCTCCTGGAGATTCAATTGGCTCTCCTGTATATGCTTCTACAGCTTTTCTAATGTTCATGAGCTCCTTAATAATCTGAACACTCCCCAAAACTTGGTTTTCATTTAATTTATCTAGAAGGTCCAAAGATTGCTCCTGAGAAGATAAAATGTTCTTATTAAGGTCTTGCATTTGTTCCAAGGTGCTAAATTGTGCCATTTGAGCTATAAATTCTTTATCTTCCATTGGGTTTAAAGGGTCTTGGTATCTTAGCTGAGTAATTAATAATTTTAGGAAAGCATCTTTCCCAAGCATTCCATTATTATTAGATTCTTCTGCTCGTTGTTGTTTATTTTCAACCTTTTGCCATATAAGGTCGTCGTTAACTTTGTTTATACTCATTTACTCACCACCTATATAGTTATATCTATATTTCCTTCTGCTGAATATAAGCCGCCAACTATCTGCATTACATTTTCTTCGTAAGCAATTTTTTCCTTAATATTATCTATACTGTGTTTGTTAGTCTTTATTCTTTGAGTTTGTTTCCAAGCATTTTTATTGTTCTTTTCAAATCCAGAGTCTTTGCCGACAGAGACATCTAATGCTTCAAATTTTAGTCCAAGTTCCTTCATACTCTCTTTAAGGGTATCTAAGTTTGATTCTATAAGCTGTTTAATACTATAGTTCTCAACATATGCTTTAGCTGTAATAACGCCCTTTTCTGAAGAAAGTTTTAGTGATATTTCTCCTAAAAAATCCGGCTTAAGTTTAATTCGTATTTCATCTTTCTTGCCCATGTCTATCTTTACCTGGTCTACAATTTGCTCAAAAATATTTTCCTTATCTAATATAGTTGTTCCTTGTTTTGTGGCTAAATTTAATTCGTTAGATAAATCTTTTTCAAAAAAATTAAAATTGTTGTCATTAAAATGAGAGAATCCATTATGTTCCTTAATCCTAATATTGGTTTGTGTATCTATGTCATCAACTAATTGTATTTCTTTGCTATTTACTAAATCTTTCTCTTCATTTACACTTTTTAAAGAAAAATCTTTTTCATTTAAAACTATCTTAGCATTAAGGTTTCCTAGCTTATCCATTGTTTTGTTTTCTACATCTATGTTAGATTTCTGGAGAAGACTGTTAAATTTAGTTTCTTCAGCTGTGTTCTTAGCTAATTCTTCTGGTTCAAATAATACTTGTGATTCTTCCTTATCCTTCATACTAACTTGAATAATCTCATTTTCTTGATTATTAGTAATTTCATAATCTTGGTTTAGAATATCATCTAAATCTAACAATACTTTCGATTCAGTTGATTCTTGTGCTATTGCAATACTCTGTTCTCCCTTTTCTGTTTCGATATCACCATCAAAGCTAGAATCCGTTATTAAATTTAAAGATATGATCTCAGGTAAAAGATTTTCGGTAACTTTCTCAGTTGACTCAACTATGTCTTCATTTTCAAAACCGATTATATTTAATGCCAACGATGGAGAACAACTATAGTTATTAATAACTTCGTTCTCTGAACCAGTATCTTCTAAATTAGTATCTGTTTTTCTTTCATCTTTTGCTTTGCCAGTTTTTGTATCCTTAGTCTGACTATTTTGATTAATTTGTTCAAAATCACTATCTCTAAATTGATCTCTTCTAGTATTATCTTTAGGTTGCATTTTTTTATAATCATGTTTCTTATTGCTTATAGAGTTGTTCTTAAAATTGCTTCTATTCTTAAAGTCTGAATAATTTGAATCATCTTTTTTGCTACTCAAAATATCTTCAAAATTACTCTTTGTTTCTCTATTGTAGCTCTTGCTCTGATTATCTGCTTTTTTTCTACTATTTAACATAGGAAAAGAAATCAAGGAATTGTAAGTTATCATTTATTCACCTCCTTTCAATGATATCACATTATTAAATCGCTAGTTCTCTTGTAATACTTGCTGCATCATTTGGATCCATAATACTTAGGATCTGTGAAACCTTCTGTTTTTTCATATTTTTTAATACATCAAGTATAATTGATGAATCAGATATAGTATAAATAGTATCCTCATCTATTTCAAAGATTGTTACACTGTTTTTGTTTTTAATCATCTTTTCTACAATCTTAACTACCTCCACAGGCTCAATTTTTTCATATAAAACTACTAACTCATCAATTTTTTGATTGTATTGTTTTTTGAAACTTATTGTCTGCATGATTTTTACAGTTCTTGATTCACTCTCGCCTAAAAGTTCTTCAAATATCTCTATGCTTGAAATAACATCATTGACAAAATCTTCATCTGCACCTAAAAGTATCTCCGCTGCTTTGCTTATACTAAGATTCATATAAATCTTAGATAAATCATCAATCTTATAACTGTCAGTATTTCCTAGTTCAGAAATAGCTCTTTCCGTATCCATTACCTCATAAACCTTTGCTTTACTATATAACTCATTAAACTTTTTATCTTTTTGAAGTAATAGTGATTCGATTTCCTTTCTCCTATTTGAATCAATATTAGAAATTATCTTATCGTATACATCCGGCTGGATATAATAAAGCATATCGGTAGCTGTTTTCAGGTTTATATTTGAAAATATTCTTCTTAATTCGTTTTTGCTATCTGTTCTTTCAGACAAAATTTCAATATCTCTTATAGCTAAAATCAGTTCTAAGTTTTCTAGCCTCCTAATCTCTTCACTTAATTCTGCTTCTTCTTCATCTTTAATCTCATCATATAAAGTATGTAGCAAGTCTTTTCTCAGTTCTATATTTCTTACTAAAATAATAATATCCTTTGTTTTATTTGCTGATTTTCTATTCATGTTTTTTATGATATTATTATATAATTCTTCATCTGATTTCTTAATTATGTAAAGCTTATCTGCAGAGCTTTCTTCTTTAATAGAAAGATAATAATTAGCTAGATAAAGTTCTTTTTCTTCCCTTTCGCTCTCTGTAGGGTATTTGCTGAAATATTCTCCAACTATACCAGGAGTATTTCTTAGATATTCATTTGTTGACTTTTTAAAATCTTTATTTGTAAAATATACCAACATAAAAACAATAAGAGGTATTAGTATAAAAACCAAAGCAAATATTAAAATAATTTTAATAATTTCTTTGTTCTTTTTTTCCTTAGTCATTTTTGTCCCCCATATTTTTTGCTACTTTGGTAGCTAACAATCTGATCAACAACTTTATCTTCTTCCTTCTTTACATCATACAAGTAATTATCAAAATCTCTATCTTTCAAATTTTCAAGTGTTTTCCTCTCAACTGAAGAAATTATAAGTGTTTTTCTAGCCTTTTCAACTTTGTTCTCCGCTTTTTCTACTATATCTTTTTGATTAGTCAACTTCTCTTTTACATTATCCAAGTATTGGCTATAGCTTCTTAAATCCTTTATTTTAGCTGTTAAAAGCATATTATCTCTTTCTACATTAATGCTATCTTTATGCGATAATATTTCTTCCAAAATAACAATCTCATCATTTAGGTGTTTTTTTGCTTTCCCAAATTCTGTTTTGTTAATATCTTCAATTCTTTCTCTATATTCTAATATTTTCTCTAATCTAAATTTAAATTTTTCCACAAAATCAACCCCTTTTTAAACTAGTTAGTATTAGAATTATCAATAATTGCTCTTAGCATATTAATTGTTTGATCAAAAGAAAAATCTATATCTTTATCTTGTTTTAAAAAATTGTTGATTTTATCATTTAAATTTATTGATTTGTCAATTTTAGGATTGGTTCCCAACTTATACGCACCTATATTAATTAGATCTTCAGCTTCTCTATAAGTAGCCATAATATCTTTCATTTCATTGGAAATAGATATATGCTCTTTTGAGCAAATGTATGGCATTACCCTGCTGATACTCTGTAATACATCTATTGATGGGTAATGATTCTGGTTTGCAAGCTTTCTAGTCAATACAATATGTCCATCTAATATACCTCTTACTGCATCTGTAATTGGTTCATTCAAGTCATCACCATCAACTAAAACAGTATAAAGACCAGTAATGCTACCAATAGAAGATGTCCCTGCCCTCTCAAGAAGTTTAGGTAACACAGAAAAAACTGAGGGCGTAAAGCCACGTGTAACTGGTGGTTCTCCAATAGCTAGACCTATTTCTCTTTGGGCCATAGAAAACCTTGTTAGAGAATCCATCATTAACATAACATTTTTGCCCAAATCACGAAAATATTCAGCTATAGCAGTTGTTAGTAAAGCACCTTTCATTCTAACCAGAGCAGGTTGATCTGAAGTAGCCACCACAACCACTGAATTTGATAAGCCGGCTTCTCCTAAATCATTTTCTATAAATTCTCTTACCTCTCTACCTCTTTCTCCTATAAGTCCAATAACATTGATATCAGACTTTGCATTTCTTGCAATCATTCCCATTAATGTACTTTTACCTACTCCACTTCCAGCAAATATTCCAATCCTTTGACCCATCCCACATGTAAGTAAACCATCAATTGTCTTGACTCCTAGTGGTATTGCTTCTGAAATTTTTGTTCTTTTTAAAGGATTTGGTGGCATATTCGAGACTGGGTATTTTTTCAATGTTAAAATTGGCCCCTTATCATCCATAGGGTTTCCTAAACCATCTACTATTCTTCCTCTCAACTCTTCACCCACACTGACTTGTAAGGTATGGCCACTAGCAATGACTCTACTACCTGGCCCAATTCCTTCCATATCACCAAATGGCATTAAAAGTATCTGGTCTTCTCTGAATCCAACTACTTCTGCCATAATAGGATAGCTTGAGTTAAAAGGTTTAATGTAACACAATTCACCTATATTGGCCTGAGGTCCTCTAGACTCAATAGTTAGTCCTGTGACTTTGGTAATCTCACCAGTATATTTGATAAACTCAGAATTTTCTATAGCATTAAAATACTTATTTAAATTTATTGTATTCATTATTATCACTCGCTGTTAAGTAATATAGTTAGTAACTTTTTCATTTCTTCTATTTGGGTTTCAATACTCACATCAACATTACCTTTTGAGCCTTCTATTATACAACCACCCTTTAAAAGTGTAGAATCTATACGCAATTCAATATCTTCAACCAGATTTGCCATTGCCATTATTCTCTGTTTTGACATCTCTACAATGTCATAATCATATTTAGAAACCCAAATTATGAGCTTCTCTTTTACATTTAAACTGTTAATTCCTTTTAAAACTATTGAAATTATCGTTTCTTCATCATCAATAAGCTTTTGATTCACTATTTTTTCGCATATACTCATTATCATACTAATAATGTCTTCTTCAATATGAGAGAAAAAAGTATCTCTTTCTTTGAAATAGTCTTTCTTAATCTGATTTGCTTCCACTATTAAATCATCTGAAATTATTTTACCTTCATTATATCCTTTTTCAAATCCTGAATTGTAGCCATCATCATTTGCTTTAATGCAAATATTTTTTGCGCGTTCGTGTGTTTCTTCAAGAACCTTTTCTGCATCTTTCCTTGCCTGAGAAATTATACTCTCAGCTTCTAATTTTGAATCCTCTATAATTCTATTGGCTAGTAATTCAGCCTCTTCAATTCTATTTAACATTTCCTTTTCTTTTAAATGTTGTTCATCCTGTGTAGATTCTATTTTCTTTACAATCCTAACCTGAGAAGATTTAACAATACTAGACAATAACATCATCTCCTCCTCTAGGCGTTACTATCTCACCTTCTTCTTCAAGCTTACGTATTACATTAACAATATTCTGTTGAGCCTCTTCAATATCCTTTATTCGAATTGGTCCCATGAACTCCATATCCTCTTTGATCATTTCAACTAAACGTTTAGACATATTATTAAATACAACATCTTTAACTTCTTCACTTGCACTCTTAAGGGCAATAGCCCATCTACTATTATCTATTTCTCTAACAAATCTTTGAATAGATCTGCTATCTAAAGTAACTATATCTTCAAACACAAACATTCTCTTTCTTATTTCTTCAGATAACTCTGCATCTCTAATATCAAGTTCTTCCATTATATATTTCTCAGTCCCTCTGTCAACGGAGTTAAGAATAGAAACTATTGTAGAAAGTCCTCCAGCTGTAGTATAATCTTCTGAAACTAATGTTGAGAACTTGCTTTCTATTACTCGTTCAATCTCTTTTATTACTTCAGGAGAAGTTCTATCCATAACTGCAATTCTTCTAGCTACATCCGCTTGTTTATCACCAGGTAATTTTGCTAAAATTTGAGCAGCTTGAACAGGCATTAAATAAGCTAAAATCAAAGCAATAGTTTGTGGATGTTCACTTTGTATATAATTAAGTATTTGGCTAGGGTCAGCCTTTCTAATGAATTCAAAAGGTCTCACTTGAAGAGAAGCTGTTAACTTGTTTATGATATCAACTGCCTTTTGTGATCCTAAAGCTCTTTCTAATACATCCTTTGCGTAATTAATACCACCCTCAGATATGTATTCTTGTGCTAGACATAGCTGATAAAAACTATCAAGTACATTATCCTTTTCCTCAGGTGAAACAACTCTCATATTAGCTATTTCTAGGGTTAACTCTTCAATTTCTTCATCACTTAAATGTTTAAAAATTTCTGCTGATTTCTGAGGTCCTAGAGTTATTAAAAGAATTGCTGCTTTCTCTTTCCCCTTCATAGATTGCTTTCTAGACATAATTTCACCTCTATTCTTCATTCAGCCAAGTTCTTAATAGTTGCGCTACTGAATCAGGCTTTTTGTCAACAAAATTGCTAATTTGTTCTTTTATTTTCGATTTTTCAGAATCAAAATCAAAATCTTCTATTATAGTTATCTCGCTAGCTTTTTGCTCTATCATTTCACTAATATCGATTTCATCTTGTTTTCTTTTTCTATAGATAATCACAACACCTATACCCAAAATAATGGGTATTGCTAACAAGTACCATAACCAAGTTTGTGTGCTTAATTCTGTGTCTCTATCAATTTCGCCTTGACTAAATAAAGAATCATTAAATTTCATAGCACTAACTTCTACTTGTTTAGTGTCAAGTCCTGTAGCTGCATATATTAAGTCAGTAATTTCATTCCTTAATTCATCATTTAGCTCATAGTCTGGTAATGAATCGCTATTCATTATAATAGCAACAGTAATTGATTCTACTAGTCCAGGAGTCTTTCTAATCTGCTTATTTATTTCATTCAATTCAAAGTTAATGGTTTCACTTGCTTTATTATACTTTGAATTTTCACCAGTTTGTTGAGCATAATCTGTTATGTCGTTAATATTAGGATCCACTCCGGGAACTCCACCGTCAACCATATTTTCCATTTGCTCTTCTAACTTTTCCATGCTTCTTATTAAGCCTTCCTCCATACCTTCAACAGGTGGATTAAACTCTTGTATGCTTATCATTTCAGTATTAAAATCCATTTTTACTCCAGATCTTACTACAACATTCCCGTATCCAAAAACATTTTCAAGAAAATCTTTTATGCTTCTATTTATTCTTTCTTGCAGACCTTGTTGCATGTTTAGTTGTTCAGTTAGATTATAGCTTTCTAGATTATCACTAGTTACCGTCAATACCCTTCCTGAATCATCCACCACAGAAACATCATCGGGTTCCATTCCTACAGCTCGTCCTACATGGTCTTGGATACCACGTACCTGATCAGAATTTAAAGTTCGTCCCTTAGATAGTGTTACAAATACAGATGCAGATGGTTTATCCTCGTTACTTAAAACATAACTAGTGTTCTCAGGTATGTTTAAAAAAACTGATGCTTCCTTTATTCCATCTATCTTCTCAATGTCTAAAGCTAAGTCATTTTCGCGTCCATAATTAGCTCTTTGTTTTTTATCATATTCAGTCATGGTCCAACTTGATTCATTCAAAGCGTCTTCTCTACTATATCTTCCTTTAGGAATTCCTTCTGTAGCTAGTTCCATTTTTGCTCTACTCGCCAACTTTTCAGGTACTAATATAGTAGTCCCATTTCTCTCATCTTTCCATGGTATATTAATGTCATCCAATTTTTTAGTTATAACTCCAGCATTATTTAAATCCAAACCACTGAAAATAACTTCATATTTTGTTCTTGTAACAAAAAGTATTATAAGAGTAAGAGAAAATAAAACAACTAGGCTTCCGACTAAAAGCTTTATTCGTTTTTTCTTCTCGAGGTTATTCCAAAACTCGCTTAATTGCCTTGTAATTTGCTGTAAAGATTCTGCCACTACATCACCTCATTTTTTACCATTAATGTATTTTATACCTGCATCCTCATAATTTCTTTATATGCATCTACAACCTTATTTCTAATGGTAAGAGTCATTTGTAGAGCTATCTTAGCTTTTTCTGAAGCTATGGTTACATCATGAATATTCTCTACTTGTCCTAAAGCTAGTAGTTTAGTATAGTTATCCGAATCCTTATGTAATTGATTAACATCATCTAATGCATTCTTAAGATAGTCATTAAATGATGTATTTACACCAGTATCTTTAGTAGAAATACTATTGTTGTTTATTTTATCAAAACCATTTAAATTTGTAATTTTCATATTTTCCTCCATT
>Ga0265293_10001348_pt1 | contig 53630 bp, 43 predicted proteins | sample Munlanlewell138R_FD_192505 | JGI IMG/M metagenome (GOLD analysis project Ga0265293, IMG submission 192505) | Leachate microbial communities from a municipal landfill in Southern Ontario, Canada - Leachate well 138R | ecosystem: Engineered > Solid waste > Landfill > Unclassified | place: Canada... | reverse complement strand
ATCTGCCAGTGAGCCGTGCATGCTGGTCCCATTCCCGAAGCGACTTGTCTCGCGCGCGCTGCGGAAAACCGTGGTGGATGCCCTGCGGATCGTGGGCGATCAGGCCCTTCTTGAGAGGCCTGCCCAGCGAATCGCCGCCATGGATCAAGGTGATCTCGTCGTAGTCGGCATTGCGGTGATACCACGGCATCCGCTCGACACCCTCGACGCTCTCGAACGGCCGCGGGAGCAGGTTGATGATGTGGACCCCTTCGGCCACCAGGAAAACATGCATCGACGGCGGCAGGTGCAGACTGTCGGACATGATCACGTTCCAGTCCCGCACGTTGAAGGCGAAGGGAAAGTAGTCGCCCTTCCAACCCTCGACATCGAACGGATGGTTCGCCAGCATCAACTTCGAGATCTCACCGTCGTACTTCACCCGCAGCTCAACCTCATCCGGCGGCCCGTCATACTGCGCCGGTTCGGGCACCCGAACCACATCGGGGTCGAAGGGAGCGTGGCGGCCCAGGCCCGGATACTTCGGGGCCCGGAGTTCACCGACGGTCTCGAAGCCCAATCCGAAGATCGGCCCCGCCGTGATCACCCACCGGTGGGTGATTGCCTTGGGGATGACGACGTAGTCCCCGGGGCCGAAGTCCAAGGGGCCGAACTCGGTCTCGATACGTCCGGTCCCTTCATGGATGAACCAGCATTCATCGCCGTCCACATTGCGCATGAGGAACGGGGTCGACTGGGCACGCCTGGTCAACCACACCGTGACGAGGTCGTTGTAGAACAACCGCATCGGGCGTCCCGCCGGATCCGTCACATCGTCGGGGGCCAGTTCGAATGCGTCGACCTGCGTGGATCTGAACCGACCCTCGCTGCGGAACACCGTCGGATCGGAGCGCCGGTAGAGCACCGACTCGCGACCGTCGAACCCATCCCGGCCCAATTCGTCATCGCGCAGGTCGCCGATGTCACGGTGTGCTTGCCGACTGGTCCGCCCCTTGGTGTGCTGGATCAGCGTGCGCATGGAACCTCCTCGAATCCGCGATGGATCGCCTCTAATCAAACTATGTTTGATAACTGTGGTCGTCAAGGGGCCGCGGCGCCGCCGCGGGCCGACGACCGCGAGGCCCTACTGTGACGACGGCGCGGCGATGACGCGGCCGTCGGGCAGATACAACGTCCCCTCGTAGTCGGGAAGTTCGGCCGGCGTGTCATCGGCCAGCAGCGCATGCGCCTCGGCGATGTCACTGTCGTCGAAAGGCCGCTTGTCCATCGTGAATTCCACCATGTTGCCGTCGGGATCCTTGGTGTAGATCGAGGTGATGAACTCGTGGTCGACCTCGCTGACCTTGCACCCGTGCGCCAGCAGATGCTGCTTGCGGTCCTCGAGTTCGTCGGCGTCCCGCACGGCGAAGGCAATGTGGTTGACCCACCACGGCAGTCCGAGTCCGGTGGAGATGCCACCGTCCCAACCCTCGGCAGTGGTGTCCACCTCCTGAAGATGTAGATCCCACAGCACGAACAGGCCGCCGGACCCGGTGCGGTAGAAGACGTGCTTGGACCACCCCACACTCGGGCCGCCCATCGCCTGCCGCTTGACAACCTTCACCAACTCGAACTGCATGGCCTGCGTGTAGAACTCATGCGAGACGGCAAAGTTGCGCGGCGTGATAGCTAGATGATGGATCATGGTTTCAGACCTCCAATGTGCTGGTACGACTACGGGATACCCGGCCAGTTCCGGTGGGCATCAGAGTTTTTCGTCACCAACCGGCGACGTAGGGGTTCCTCGGAGAACTCGGGAACCGCAGTAAACCAAACGCTACTAGATTAGTAGCTTACCTCACCGTCGATCACCCTGGAACTTTTCATTCACTCCGCGCTCGCCGGTACCAGCGAGCGCGCCTGTTCTGCTGCCGCGTGCCTGCCCGCGAGGTACCCGAAAGTGAGGCCGAGCCCGATAGTGCAACCCGGACCCCAGTACGCCTGCCCCGACGCCGAGGCCACGCAGTTGCCCGCGCCATAAAGTCCGGGAATCGCCTGGCCGCCGGCATCGAGCACTCGGCCATGCGCATCGGTGGCAGGTCCGCCCTTGGTGTCGAGCGCCCCGGCGCCCAGGATCACGCAATGGTACGGACCCTGCGCAGAGAGGGGATACATCGAGTCGCTCGCTGCGTCCTGCCGGGTTCGCGACGCCCACGCCTGCTCGATGAGCGTCTCGCCGCGCCGGAAGTCCGGATCCTTACCGGCGCGGGCGTAGCCGTTGAACACCTCGACCGTGCGGGCCAGCTCAGCGACGAAGTCATCATCGAGCGAGACTGGCCCCAGATCCGGCGACAACGCGGCCAGGCGCCCGCCCAGGTTCTCGGCGAGCTCGGCCCAGTCAGCTCCCGATATCAGGTAAGCCGGACGCTCCTCCGGGAACGGCACCGGGTATCGCCCCAACCTGCTGCCTCGAATCGAACGATCGGCGCGCAGATCCGACGCGCGCACCGATTCGTCGAAGATCATGAAGAGGACTCGGTTGCTGTAGTCGTGATGCCCACTGTCCCAATAGAAGTGAACTTGGCCCCGATCCGTGTACGGCGCCTTCTCATTCAGCACCCGCTTGCCGAAACGATTGACCATCAGCATCGCATCGCCGTAGGCATAGAACACGTCACGGCTTGTCACTCGGTGATGGAGAGCCTGTTCGACGACCAGCTGTGTCCACCAAGCATGCGTCATGGATGACAGTTGCGCACCGCTGCGCATCGCGATACCCACGAAGTCACCGGTACAGGTGCGTTCACCGGCACCACCGAAGATGGGTCCCCGCAGCCAATCGGACGCCATCTGCGCGTCGTGCACGAAACCCCCGGAACCGAAAACGACTCCCTGCCGGGCACCGATCAGCAGTGTCTCTCGACGACGGTGCGCCTGCACTCCGATGACCTCACCGTCAGCATTGCGCACGAGGTCGACCACGCGACACCGGAGGACCGTTTCGGCGCCCCTCTCCTCAGCGGCCGTACGCAGTTGCGTCGCCACCAGCTCACCGCCGCCCGGATCGCCGCGCTGCCAGTCCGTCGGCAGCGTCGGGGCAAGTTGATGCCCCCATGGCACACACTCGGGCAGGTCGCTGTAGTAGTCGGGAAAGTCGTGCCCCCACATATCGAGAACACCGTCGCCGACCAACTCGTCTACCACCTCGGAGGCGTGATCGAAGAAGCACTCGATCAGTTCGAACTCCCGATCGGTCAGGCCAAAGGCGGGATCCTGCGGACGATACTTCGTCGGATGGGCGCTCCGCGCCATGTAACGCAGCATCCGGTCGCGATCGTCGACGATCCCCTGAGCACGAAGATGAAAGTTGTTCGGAATCCACATCCCACCACCGGAACGCGCGGTGGTCCCTCCGGGCGCATCGGCCTTCTCACACATCATTACGGATGCGCCGGCGCGACTGGCAGCGGCCGCCGCCGCGGCGCCGGCCACCCCGGTGCCGACAACCACGACATCGACCAGGCGGTCCCACGGAGCCCTCGGTTCTGCGCCGGCATACGCCATGGCCATCAAGTAACTCCCGTCGAATGTCCGGATGTGCCGTAGCATGCAAATACAACACCGTTAGATTACCCGATCGGAAGGCGCCTTGGTGTCGAGTTTCCGCATCTCCCAGGTCGTGACCTGGTGAGCAAACCCAAGATCGATGCGCAGCGTTTCCGCGGCGTACTCGGCAACTTCCCCACCGGCGTCGCGGTCATCACCGCACTGGACGATCGCGGCGAACCGGCGGGCATGGCCATCGGCTCGTTCGTGTCGGTGTCGCTCGACCCGCCGCTGGTGGGCTTCTATCCCACGCGGGATTCGCGCAGCTTCGCGCGGATGCGCAGCTCCGCATCTTTCTGTGTCAACATCATCGGCGCACATCAAGAGCACCTCTGCCGAGCATTTGCCGGTCGCCATGAGGACAAGTTCGCGGGCGTCGACTGGGACTCCGCCCCATCGGGGGCACCGCGACTGTCCGGTGTCGCCGCGTGGATCGACTGCGATTTCGAGGCGGTCACCGAGGCCGGCGACCACTTCCACGTACTCGGCCGGGTCCGCGACCTGGACGCCTCGCCCACGACGTTGCCGCTGGTCTTCTTCCAGGGCGGGTACGGCCGGTTCGCGCCGGCGTCCATGGTCGCCATTCCCGACCCCGAGGTGATCGGCTATCTGCAACACGCAGATCTCGCGCGGTCCGAAATAGAGCTTTTGGCAGGCGAACTCGATGCGGAAATACTGGCGACCGCAGCGGTGGATGACCAGTTGGTGGTGATCGCCGGGGCGGGTGTCCCGGCCTCGGAGGTCGGCCGCACCCGGGTTGGCCAGCGCTCCCCCATGGTTCCGCCACTCGGCACGCTGTTCGTGGCCGGGGCCGGGCCGGAGGCCGAGCGTGCCTGGTTGGACCGGGCCGACCCGTCGCTCTCCGCAGAGCAGGTCCGGCACTACCGGGAGATGCTCGACCGTGTGCGCGCACGGGGTTGGTCGGTCACCTTGGCCAGCCCGACGCAAGTCGCACTCGAACTGGCTTACCACTCCTACTCGAGGGGACGTTCCACCCACGACAACTCCGAGCGCATCCGGGCACTCGCCGCGTCGGTACCCGACCACTACGAACCCGCGGATCCGGAGTTGGCGGGCCCGGTCGACGTGCGCATGATCAGCGTGCCGATCACGGACGAGACCGGTCGCGTTCGAATGCTGCTGTCGGCCTGGGGACTGGCCGAACCCCTGACCGGCAGCGAGATTCAACAGGTTGCGGAGCGTTTGAAGGCCTCTGCCACCCGGATCGAAGCCCTTGGCGCCCGCTCAGGCGGGTGAGCGTCCTATCGGCCGGGTTCGGCGCCCGCCGTCAGCAACTCCCCGCCGTCAACCGGGACGGTGACCCCGGTGAGGTAGCCGGCCTTCTCCGAGGCAAGGAAGGCGACGAGATCTGCGACCTCGGTGGCCGCCCCGATCCGTCGCATGGGATTCAGCGGTAGGTCATGCTTGGCGGTCCACCGCAGAACGGGCTCGACCAGATCGGTCTGGATCTTGCCGGGCGCCACACCCACCACTCGAACGCCCTCGGCCGCCCACTCCAGCGCAAGCACCCGGGTCAGCATGACGAGGGCGGCCTTGCTCACGTTGTATGCGGCGAGACCGCGCGCCGGGAAGTAGGCAGCGGTACTTGCGTTGTTGATGATCACACCGCCGTCCGTCATGAGTTCCTTTGCCCGGCAGGCCAAGTACCAGGGCGCCGAGAGGTTGATGTGTAGCGCCTCGTCCCAGTCCCCCCACGACAGATTCTCCGCCCGCTCAGCCTTCGGCAAGATTCCCGCGTTGTTCACCACGACGTCCAGTCCACCCAGTTCCTTCGGGACCCGCGCCATCAGTGACTGCAGGGATTCACGGTCGGCCATATCGGCTTGTACCGGCACCGCCCGAACGCCATATTGGGAACGCAGTTCGGTGGCCAGATCGGTGATCGCGGGCAGGCTGCGGGCCGCGAGCATGACGTCGGCGCCCTGCTCCGCGAAGGCGCGTGCGATCGCCACACCGATACCGCGACTGGCACCGGTGACCAGCACCCGTTGACCCTTGGTTGCCCTATTCGTATCGCCACCAGTCACGTTCGCGCCTCCATCGGGTGCGGTCAAGGAAAATCCGGTCTGGACCAGAGTAATCCAACATCGTATGGTTTAGTGGGCGGGCCCGGTAGGTTCTACGAAAGCGAGGTGGCCGGTGAGTTTCCTGCCCGACGAGGATGCCGACGAGCTGCGGACGGTGATTCGGGGGTTCCTCGAGAAGCGATCACCCGAAGCGGAGGTCCGCCGACTCGCAGAAACCGACACCGGATATGACCCGTCGGTGTGGCGGCAAGTCACCACAGAACTCGGTTTGGCCGGTCTCGCCGTTCCCGAGCGCCATGGCGGCAGCGGCGCCACACCCATCGAACTCGGGGTGGCATTCGAGGAGATGGGCCGAGTGCTGTTCTGCGCCCCGTTCCTGGCCACCGTCGGACTGGCTGCCACTGCTCTTGTCGAGATCGGCGACGACGTCGCCGCCGAGAAGCTGTCCGGCATCGTGTCCGGCTCCACCCTTGCAACGCTGGCATGGTCCGGCAGCACCCCGGACGCCAGCACGTTACGCGCCCATTTCGACGGTCGGCAGTGGCTGATCTCGGGCGCCGCAGACATCGTGATCGATGGCGCCACGGCCGATCTCGTCCTGGTGGCTGCCCAAAGCCCCGCCGGCCCATGCCTGTTCAGCGTCGTCGACCCGGAGTCGCTGGACCGCCAACCGCTGACCGCGTTGGACTCCACCCGGAAATTGGCCGCCATCGGATTCGCCGAGACACCCGCCGAGCTCCTGGGCCAAGACGGTGGTGCCGCAGAAACTCTGGCACGTACCCATGATCTGGCCGCGCTGTACCTGGCGGCCGAGCAACTCGGTGGCGCCGAGCGCCTGCTGCGCGGCGCGGTCGACTACGCCGGCGTGCGGATTCAGTTCGGCAGGCCCATCGGGTCATTCCAGGCCATCAAGCACCGCTGCGCAGACATGCTGGTGGAGGTCGAATCGGCCAGATCGGCAGTGTGGCATGGCTTGTGGACCGCGACGCAGCACCCCGACGAACTGGCCATGGCGGCGGCCCTGGCCCGCTCCGTGGCCTCCGACGTGTACCAGCGGGTGGCCACCGACAACATCCAGATTCACGGCGGAATCGGTTTCACCTGGGAGCATTGGGCCCACCTGTACCTGAAACGCGCCAAGAGCAGCCAGCTGATCTTCGGGTCGCCCAGCCATCATCGAGCCCGACTGACCGAGTTCATCGCCGCAGAACCGCAGTTGGCGGCGGATCCCGGGGAGTCCTCGCCTGACCTACCGGACGGCGCGGAGGCGATTTCGCTTTCCGAATCCGTCGACAAGTTCCTGGTCGAGCATCCAGTCCCCGAGTCGGGCGATCTGCTCGGGGACCGCCGGTTCCGCGAAGCACGGTACGACGCCGGCTTGGCGGTGGTGAGCTTCGCACCCGGTTTCGGGGGCCGTGGCCTCGACGTCTCGTTGCAGGGACTGGTCGAGGAACGCTTCGGCCGAGCCGGAGCGCTCGACCACACTGCCCGTAACGTGATCGGGCTGGGGATGGCACTACCCACCATCCACGCGCACGGAACGGCGGAGCAGAAGCAGCGCTTCTTGCGCCCCTGCTACTCCGGCGAGGAGATCTGGTGTCAGCTGTTCTCCGAGCCGGGCGCGGGATCTGATCTCGCGGCGCTGTCCACGCGCGCGGTGCGAGACGGTGACGACTTCGTCGTGACCGGTCAGAAGGTCTGGACCTCGTTGGGGCACGTGGCTCAATGGGGAATCCTGCTGGCCCGCACCGATCCCGACGTGCCCAAGCACAAGGGACTGACCTATTTCCTGGTGGACATGCGGTCGCCGGGAGTCGAAGTTCGCCCACTGCGCCAACTCACCGGTGAAGCCGAGTTCAACGAGGTATACCTGCACCAGGTGCGCATTCCGGCAAGCAATGTCGTCGGTGTCGTCGGCGGCGGGTGGTCGGTCGCGATGACGACACTGGCCAACGAACGCGAGTCGTTGGGCGCCAGGCCGGCCGCACGGGGATCCGGCCCGATCGGCCAAGCGGTCGACCTCTACCGGCGCGCCCGCGCCCGGGCGAGCGTCGATCCCGCGCTTACCGAGCGACTGGCGGCCCTGTGGTGTCGGACCGAGGCGGCTCGGTTGACCAACATCCGTGCGGCAGCACAGGTCGGCCGGGAGCCGGGTCCCGAAGGGTCCATCGCCAAACTCCAAATGGCAGAACTCAACAAGGCCGTCTACGAATTGTGTGTCGATCTGTCCGGTTCCGATGGATTGCTGATGGACGACTACACCGAAACCGCGCCCGATTTCGCGGCCGTGCACGGCGGCGGTGACGTCCGCAAGGCGTACCTGCGCTCGCTGGCGAACTCCATCGAGGGCGGGACCTCCGAGGTGCTACGGAACATTCTCGGCGAACGGGTTCTCGGGCTACCCGGCGAACCGCGTGTCGACCGGGACATCCCGTGGACGCAGGTGCGGCGCTCATGAGCGCCGCCGGCCCGATCAACGACCGCCGGTGCCGGCACGTGCTGAGCACCGCTCCCCTGAAGAACGGAGCCCAGTGATGTCGAACAGCAGCCCAGCCGCCCCGGTCAAGTACCGACGCAATCCCTATCTTGTGGTTTCCCAGGAGAAGTCACTGCGCAAGGATGTCTACGGATCGATCGACGACAACGTGGTCCGACAGGCCCAGTTGCTGCGCGGAGAACGCGACTCCGACACGGTGGTCATTGCGATGCACCCCATCGGTTCACCGGCGTACCTGCCGTTGTTCTCGGAACTGGCGCGGTCCGGTCTGCACGTGATCGGCTGCGCGAACCGCTATTCCGTCGGTGATTCCGCGCTGCAGATGGAGAACGTGCTGCTCGATCTCGGCGCGTGCGTCCGCGACGCCCGCGAACGCCTCGGCTACCGCACCGTGGTACTCGCGGGCTGGAGCGGCGGCGGATCGCCGATGATGGGCTACCAGGCCGAAGCCGAGGATCCCCGCATCACCAAAACGGCGGCCGGAGAACCGACATTGCTGTCCGAGATCCCCTTGCCCGCGGCCGATGCCGTGATGCTGCTGGCCGCGCCGCGCAGCCGCCACCGGTTGCTCACCGACTTCCTCGACGCCTCGGTGACCAATGAACTGCAGCCCGAACTCGGCCGCGCGAGCGAGTTCGACCTGTACGACCCGTCCAATGCGAACCAGCCGCCGTACTCTGCCGACTTCCTCGAGGAGTACCGGGCGCGGCAGCGCGCCCGGTCGGCCAGGATCACCGAGTTCGCGCGGGAGACGCTGGCCACAATGCGGGCGAGCGGACGCCCCGACGCCGAGCACGCCTTCGTCGTGCACGGCACGATGGCCGATCCGCGGTGGCTGGATCCCACGATCGAGCCCAACGGCCGCAAACCCCGCTGGAGCTACCTCGGCGACCCGGCCGTGGCCAACACCAGCCCCGGGGCGCTGATGCGCTTCACCACCACCCGCAGTTGGCTTTCGCAATGGAGCCTCGACACCGCGCAGATCGACGCCGCAGACGCGGCCCCCCGGGTGTCGGTTCCCGTTCTGGTGATGGTCAACGGCAGCGACGACGCCGTACCCACCAGCCATCCGCAGCAGGTCTTCGATGCCGTCGACGACGGCCTCCGGGACCTCGTCGAGTTGCCCGAGGCGAACCACTACTTCAGCGGCCAAGGCCAGAAGTCACATCTGCGGACGGCCGCAACTGAGATCCACGACTGGCTGCAGCGCAGAGGACTGCTGACTGTGTGACGCCTGTCACCGGCCGCGCGACGCTGGAATCCACCAACGAGGAAATCCACCAACGACTAAGTCCATCAACGACTAAGTCCACCAACGACATTGGCCCCGAGGAACCGGTCGCAACCGGCCTCGGGGCCAATATCGTGGGCTCGTCTACTGAGCCGGCAACAACAGTTCGGGGTTGTCGACGTAGAACTTGCGGAGCACTTCGTCGCCGAGCGGCGCGAGGTTCTCGTAGAACTTCTGCTTGGACCCCTTACCGCCTTCCACATGCGGGAAGTCGCTGGAGAAGCTGTACACATCCGACAGGTGGGGATACCGGTTGAAGTACGAGGCGACATCTTCGAACGGGAACGGACCAACCCGGATGTTGCGGTTGATGTATTCGGAGGGCCGCATGGTCAACACGTCGGTGAATCGCTTGTGGAACTGCGTTTCCCACAGGTCCAGCCGGTCGGCGAGCGGCCCGATCCACTGCGCGGTGATTTCCAGGCAGCCGAATCGCAGGGTCGGGTGGCGCTCGAACACCCCGCCGAGCACGAGGACGGTGATGAAGTTCTCGTGGGTGAAGTTCATGGTGGCACCGAAGTAGGGTTCCACCGGGAATTCCAGGGACGCGAAGTCAGCGCGTTTGAACTGTGGCACGCGAGACGCCCACCGCGACGAGGCGAGGAACGGGAACTCGGTGCCGATGTGCAGCGTCACCGCCATGTCCGCTTCGGCCACCAGCGCCCACCACGGGTCCAGGCGGGTGTCGGCCGGCGACATGCCGGCCGGCGGTTCGCCACCCGGAATCATCAGAGCACGGGTGCCGCCATCGATGAGCCGCTGCGTATCGGCCATCATCTGGTCGAGGGATTCGGTGAGGATCAGACCCACCGGGCGCACCCGATTCGCGTCGACCTCACGAATGGTGCGCAGCACCCAGTCATTGTGCCCGGCGATCACGTCGCGCCCCAATTGAACGCGGTCAACGTCGGCGGGGTCGTACCCGAACCACTTGTGCGCCTCGGGATTACACGCCAGCATCACCCCGATGAGCGCAAAGTTCGGATAGACCAGCTGGCGATCCACGCCCATGGCGTCGAGCACGTCGACGCGCCGGGACATCTTGATCGCCGACGGTGCCGCGGGCCCCTTGATATCCCACACGGTGGCCGGGTCGATGGCGTCATCGTCGGCACCCAGGTCGTCACGGCGCATCGAGTTCTCACCCAAGTTGTCCACCATCGCCGTGTTGGTAGCCAGCTCGGTGAACTTGACGGCCGCGTCGCCGAAGGCCTCCGGCCACATGTGCAACGGGATCATCTCGTGAGAGTCAATGTCCAGGATGGGCCCGAGCTCGTCCAACTTGTCGAGGCTCGGTTGGGCCTTAACCGACGTGGTCATGTGTGACCTCCTTGTCGCGAACATTACGCCCGCATTTACCATACAGTGTTTGATTATCGTGAAGCTACGTCCGCCAGTCAAGGCAGATCCGCCATGACGGGGGTAAGAGATGGGCTAGCTGGAGTTCGACGTCAACGGCGAGGGCCGGGTCGACGGCGTCATCTCGACACCCCGTCGAGTGACCCGGATGCCATGCTGCTCCCGGTCCCAGGCGGATTCGCCGTTGCCCTGGTCCCGCAACACGTTCTTGGTCACCCGCATCGTCGCGGTCTTGGGAAGTTCCCCGATCGCTTCGAAATAGCGCGGCACCATGTAGTGCGGCATGTTCGCGTGGCAGAAGTGCAGGAGTGCGACGAAATCCACGTCGTCCCCATCGGCGACGACGAACACCTTGACCTCGTCCTCGGCCCCGGCGTCCGACGGGTAGGCCACGCACGCGGCCTCCTGCACACCGGGATAGTCGAGCACCACCCGTTCCACCTCGAAGGCGGAGATCATCTCGCCCCGCCTGCGCAGCGCATCCTTGACCCGGCTGACGAAGAAGAGCGAGCCATGCTCGTTCCGCCGCATCACGTCGCCCGTGTGGAACCATCCGTTGCGCCAGGCCGTGGCGGTGGCTTCGACATCACCGAAGTAGCTCGGTGAGATCACCCATGGCTGCTCGGTGCGGATGATCAACTCCCCCGGCGTGCCCGTGGGCACCTCGACGTCATTCTCATCCACCAAGCGGGCCTGGTACCCGCTGTAGGGACGGCCGACATATCCGGGTTCGTCGGCGCCGGCGGCGTCACTGCTTCCGCGCAACACCGATGGCGCCTCCGACATCCCGAAAGTCGTCCAGACGTGCTCGATACCGAACCGCCGCTTGAACTCCTCCGGATCCGGCGGCAGCGGCGACATCAAGACGGTGCGCAGCCGGTGCTCACGTTCGGCCGGTCGAGGCTTCGCGTTGACCAGGTAGTTGGTCATGGTGCTCAGCAGGATCGATGCGGTGGCGTTGACATCGCGCGCCACCTCCCAGTATTCGTCCAGAGCGGGACGGTTGCGGATCGCCAGACCAGTTCTGGTCATCAGCGAACCGCCGATATAACACAGCGCGGCCATGTGGAACATGGGCAGATCCACCAGGAAGACGTCCTCGCGCCCCAGGCCTTCTGCTTCGTAGAACGCGCCGGCGCCCGTGGCGAAGTACATGTACGTCACCGTGACGAGCTTCGACGGGCCCGTGGTACCGGAGGTCATGATCAACGCGACGCTGTCCCACGGCTCGATCGGCCGCTGCAGCGGTGGCGGCGAGCAGTCATCGCCCCGCAGGTCCCCCGGGTCGAGCAGAATGGTCGGCGCCCCATGCGTGTCGAGGACCGCCGCGCGGCGTTCGGCGTCGACCACCATCGCGCTCAGATCGGCGAGATCGAGGACCCGCTGCAGCATGCTGCCCCGAAAAACCGGATTGATCGGAACAATCGTCGCCCCCAGCGCGCACAGCCCCCACCAGATCCGGATGAAGTCCTCGCCATTGGGAAGGAAGACCCCGACGCGGTCACCCTGTCGGATCCCGGCCGCCCGGAGCCTGTTGGCCGAGGCGTACGCAGCAATCAGGCAGTCGCGACGAGTCCACCCGGACCCGTCGTCGAAGACCACAGATGTCTCATCCGGGCTCTCCTGCGCATTGCGCTCGAGCAGATACCGGATGACGGTGTGTTCACGAGGGGGCAACATTGCGCTCGTCAGCACTGCGAACTCCTCCTTCTGACCATCCGGATCGTCGTGGGTTCCACGGTAGACATGTAACGCTGTCACGGCTCACGAGTCGGCCAGACGAGCAGACCGTTGGCATCGAAGGAGGCGCCCGGCATGACGGCAACCTCCCACACGTTGTCTTCAGGATCGGCGAAATAGGCAGTGCGCGAGCCCCACGGCCGATCGGTGAGTTCCCCGAGTTGCGTGCCGCCGGCGGCGACCACCGCCGCCAGGATGTCGCCGGCTGCGGCATCATCGGCAACCACCATCGCGTTCACCGTGCCGCGGAAACCCCCTGAGCCAGGTGGCAGCCCGACGACATCGACCAGGGCGTCGAGCGGAAACAGCATCAAGGAGATTCCGGCGAGATCCATTCGGCTGAACGATCCTCGCCGGGGCCGGGGGTGCCAGCCCAGCGCTTCATAGAATCCGCGCACGACGTCGATATCGGCGACCCCGAGCACCACGACGTTGAGCCGTGCCGGTACCGCGGTCATGACGCTCCCGCGTGCGGTGACCACACCGGCGCGCCGTCGGGCCCGGGCAGTGTCACGACCGCCGTCCCCTCCGAAACCGGCTCGCCATCAAAGGTCTTCGCCTCGATGGCCACGGTGACCTGGCGGTCGCTGGGCGCACTCTTGTCCACCACCCGGCCACTGATCAGGACAGCTTCGGTGAGGAAGATGGGACGGAGGAACCAAGAGTCCAGGGTGTTGATCCAGGCGTGGTCGCCCATCCAATCGGTGACCAGATGAGCCAGCCAGCTCACCCGCTGTGAACCGATATCGAATCCGTAAGGCATGCCCAGGATTCGGGTCATCTCGGGATGCCAATGCATCTCCTCGGGCAACAACCAGATACCGGTCTCCGGGTCGATCTTCACCGACTCCCCGAACCTGCTGGCGAAGTTGTACAGCACCCTGTCGGTGAGGTTGAAGAACGCGGCGAAGCCCGCGAAGAACGCGCTGTAGCTCAAGACGGTCATCGGCCCCTTGACCAACCCGGGCAACGCGTCACCGACGTGGACGTCTTCCCACCGCCGCGGCTCCGCACCACGCCGGTGCTGGGCTTCTTTCGCGTACAGGCTGCCGATATGCGCCAACTCTTCCGGTGTGTACCGGCGCGGGGTGAACGCGCCGTACTTCCCGTGCTCCGGGGCCACCGCCTCCGGCTCCACCCGGGCAGCATGCTCGATGAGGTCGCCCAGGAATTCTCCGGTTTCGGCCTCCACGCACTGATGGTGCTCGATCTGGAAGACCGTTCGCCCACCGATATTGGGGTTGTAGGAGTCCATGGCCTCGGCAGCCCGGCTCAGGTCAGCGCGCGGCTCGGTGCAGTCGTTTTCGACGCGGGCCGCGTGGTCGACGACGCCACGACGAGTGCTCGTGGCACGCAACTTGTCGCCGGGCCGCAGCGGACGAGTGAACCGGAACTGGCAGCCCGCGTACAACGCCTGCATTCCGGGCATGCCGCCACCGGAACTCTTCGCCTTCGATTCACTGGGGAAGAACATCGGCGTCATGAACGACGTCCACAGGAATGTCGGGGGCGCGAGAATCGATCCGACTGACTCGTTGGCGTGGCGTTTACTCACCCACAACGGATTGTCGTCGCCGATACCCAGCGCAAAGTGCCGAACCGCGTCGGGCGTCACCTCGCCCCAGTGCGCCCGGGCCGGACGCTCCCGATCGATCTCTTCCCGTGCCTTCTCGATCATTTCCTCGGTGAATCGCGGACTGGATGTCACCCGTTCTCCTCTGTTCCTACCTCGTTGCTGCGGATGCTCGGCGGCGTCATTCGCGTTGCACCAAGCCGCCGTCCACGCCCCAGACCTGCCCGGTGACATAACTGCTGTCGTCCGAGAGCAGGTAGGCGACGGTGGCGGCCACATCGTCGGGCTGACCGAGGCGCGCGGTGTGGATCTCGGCGAGCCGGTCCGCAACGAACTGATCGTCGAGCAGCGCTAAGGCCGCCGGCGTCAGGACGAGGCCGGGCGACACCGCGTTCACCCGCACACCCTCTTTGCCGAACTTGGCCGACGCGTGCCGGACCAGCGCGTTCAGTCCGGCCTTGGAGGCCGCATAGGCCGGACGCGTGGGTTCGCTCCATTCGGCGACGGCAGACGAGGTGAGCACCACCGATCCGCCGCCGGCCTTGACCAGGTGCGGGATGCTCTCGCGCAGCAACAGCGCACTGCCCAGGAGGTTGACGGTGAACGTCCGCACCCACACCTCGGTCTTCATGTTTCCGACGTGAGAGTCCGAGCCCAGCGCATCCGGCCCGAGGTCGGCGGCGTTGCCATGCACGCCGTCCAGCCGACCGAAGCGCGCCACTGCGGCCTCGACGAGACCGACGACGGACGCCTCCTCCGCCTGGTCATACTCGATGGCCACCGCGGTACCACCGCTCTGCGTGATCTCGTCGGCGACACCTTGGGCGTTCGCCAACGAGACGTCGCCGATGGCGACCGACCCGCCGGCGGCAGCCACCCGCCGAGCGGTCGCAGCCCCGATCCCGGAGCCCGCACCGGCAAGTAGGAACACCTTGTCTTCCAGACCGTTCACGCCACGCCTTCCGTCATCCAATTCAACTGAACCGCAACCCAACTCGTAGTCGAGCAGGTGAAACGGGGAGGACCACCCGAACCGCTGCGGCCGGTGTGGCTTCCAACACAGCTGACGTTAACCGAACACTGTAGGATTATGCAAGCAATGCGACCGAAAGTCGCCCGGCGCGGGCAATCTCAAGCGAGCGCCAAAGCCTTGCGCGCCGCCTCGTGGGTCTGGTGGGCGTATCCGCTGCCGAACATCGCCACGTGTGCCAGGAGCGGGTAGAGCTGACGCATCCGGATCCGTTCCCGCCAGCCCGCTCGCAGCGGATGCTCGCGCTGGTAGCCATCGACGATGGCGTCGAGGTGCGGACAGCCGAACAGGTGCAGCATCGCGAGGTCGGTCTCGCGGTGGCCGCCGTAGCAGGCCGGGTCGATCAGCACCGCGGACTTCGTGGTCCAGATGACGTTGCCGTTCCACAGGTCGCCGTGCAGCCGAGCCGGGTCATCGTCGTCGTCGTAATCGCCTGCGCCGCAGCGCGCTATCACCGCTTCGATGTCGACGATGGCCTCGCTGCGCAGCGCTGCCCGGGCCAGGTCGAGCATCGGCGTCAGGCGCTCGTCGGCGTAGAAGCGGCCCCAGCTGTCGTGCAGTCCGAAGGTCATCGGCAGCGGGTGTTGTAGCGGACCGAAGAAGCCCGGGCCATCCCAACCGTCCGGGGCCGCGCCCCAGGCCCGGGCGCCGGCGTCGTGCGTCGTGGCGAGGGCTTTCCCGAAAGCCCGCGCGGCGTCCTCGGTGGGCGGTGCGGACTCGAGCCGCACCAGCGTCAGGCTGGTGTCGTCCTGGGCGACCACCTCGGCGCAGGGGGCACCGTGCGCCTCGGAAAGCCAGTGCAGGCCAGCGGCTTCGCAGGCGAAGAATCCCGGCGGCGCGGCCAGATTGCGCTTGGTGAACGTCTGCACCTGATGAGTATGCAACGCTGCGCAGCGTCGATGATGCGCACCACCTCTCGCGTGGCGTCGCGATGAGTTTCGCTCTCCGGTGCAGTCTGACCGGCATGGGCAAACTCATCTATGGCTTCAACGTGTCGGTGGACGGCTACATCGCCGATGCACAGGGCAACATCGACTGGTCCGAGCCGAGCGAAGAACTGCATCAGTACTGGAATGACTTCGAACGGGAGACGGCCCTATCGTTCTACGGCCGGCGGCTCTACGAACTGATGTCCGCGTATTGGCCGACGGCCGACCAGGCCCCGGACGCCGACCCCATGATCGTTGACTACGCCCGCGTCTGGCTCGACATGCCCAAGGTGGTGTTCTCGCGCACCCTGGAGTCCGTCGACTGGAACTCCCGCCTGGAACGCGGCGATCCGGTCGAGGTGGTGACGAAGTTGAAAGCCGAGACCGAGGGCAACCTGGAGGTGGCCGGCGCGACGCTGGCCGCACCGATCGTGCGGGCCGGGCTGGTGGACGAATACCGGCTCGTGGTCGCGCCCACCGCCGTGGGCGGCGGCACCCCGTTCCTCCCGTCGTTGCCGTCGTGGATCTCACTGCGGCTGTTGGAGAACCGCACCTTCCCGGGTGGCACGGTCCTGCTGCGCTACGCGGCGAGACGCGATTGATCGGCTGACAAGAAGTGCCCCTGCCGAAGCAGGGGCACTTCTCTCGTGTGTTGAGGTCAGTCGTCGGAGTCGGACGTGTCGGCCTTCTTCTCCTGCTTCTTCGGGGTCACGGCCTTTTTGACCTTCTCCGCGGTGTCCTTGACCGACTTCTTGATGTCGTCGCCGGCCTTCTTCACCGCCTTCTTGGCCTTGTCGCTCGCCTTCTTCACATCAGCCCGCACATCGTCGCGAGCCTCCTTCAGATCCGCCCGCACCTTCGCGATCGACTGCTGCGCCCGCGTCTTGGACACCGGCTTCGAGTCCACCGCCGCGTCATCGGCGGCGACCTTGAGTTCCTCGACAACGCCGGCAACCTCTTGATCACCAGTGGCGGGTCCGTCGGCGAACTGGCCGGCGGCCTGCTCCAATCCCGCCGAGACGTCGTCGACGACATCCTTGACGGGCTTGATCGCCTGCCCGACGGGCCGTTGTAGATCCTCGAGCTGCTTCTGGCTGAGCGTCACTTCCTCCGGCAGGTGCTGCTCAACTTCACCCAACAGGTCAGACACCCCGGCGCCCAGTTCACTGCTGACCTTGGTAATCACGTTTCCCGGCACGGGTATCGCTTTCGCGAGAGCAGTGGAGACTTCCTCTGGCACCTCGATGTCCAGTTCAGCGAGTAGCTCTTGCACCCGTCCCACGGTCCGCCAGCCGACGTCGGTTAGTTCGGCGCCGATTCCAGCGCCCAGCACTGCGATCAGATCGCCGGCGAGTTGTGCACGCTCCGCCCGGGTCAGCGTTTGTGTGCCGAACAGAAGGTGCTCGTGCATCTCGTCGTACGTGCGGTCGTAGGTGATGACGCCATCGGCGTCGACGTTACGAACCACGTCCGTATAGGCGGTATTGGTGAGCACCTTCAGGAACGGTTCCACGGCATCGGACAGCGGGGTGTTCACGTCTTCGCCGGTAGCAGTGCTGAGCAATCCAGCGACCAGACGTGACGGCGCCAACAGCGGCAACTGCTCCTGCGTCAGGGTCCCGTAGATCGTGCCGTCCGGAGCGACGTACATCTCGAGGCCCGGCGCCCCCTCGTCGAGATTGAGCAATGACGCTCCAAGGGTGAGCACCAACAGCGACGCCGCGGCAGAGTTCGCCCACGCCACCGGATTCGCCGTGACAGGCGCGTCCGAGAGCAGGTCGTACTCCCAAGTCAGGTCCGTCTTGAGTGTCACAACAACAGGATTGCCATCGAGATCCTCGATCGTCGCGAGCAACGTTGCAATGTCGGTGAGGTCTTCCGGCAGACCGCCCTGCCCCGTCAACAGTGCGGCAAGGTCGAGGCCTTCCAAGCCTTCGGGCAGCACGTCCTCCCGTTCAGGCGACACCGGATTGACGCCGTTCACTTCTTCGTAGATCGGCGCGAACCGGGAGTACAGGCCGCCGTTGGGCCGTCCGGGGTTGCGCAACAACGTCAGGGTAAGCAAGGTGACGTCGATGACGCCGCCGGGGATAACGTCGACCGCAGGGCCTTCACCGGGCTTGTCGGGATACGGAATCGACCCCTGACTCAAAAGCCATACGCCTGGCGACGCCTCAATCAATAATCCGGTGCCCACACCCACGTTGGAAAAATTGCGGACGAACTCGCGCGCCGCCGGATCGTTCTCATCGATGATCACGATCTTGCGCGGACCCGTTTCCGCGGTGCCGACTTCCACGTCGCCGCGGCGAACGGCATCGATGAAGTTCTTGTACGCCACGCCCGCCGCAATCGACCCGTCGCCGTAAGCGATGATGTTGGTGTTCGACAGGTAGGTCGTCCAGTTCAGCAGCGGCGCAGCCACTCTCGCCAATGCCTTGTCGATCCCGCCTACCTGGGAAATGTAATCATTGAGGGCGAAAACATCATCGACGCTGAGCCCACCCAGATTGTTCAGGTCGACTCCGGGGTCGCTCGGCGACACCCACCGGCCGTTGCTCCAGCCGGTGGCTGTTCCCGTCGCTCTCCGGTTGAGGATATTTCCACTCCAAGTAACGTCCGAGTCCGCGTTGGCCGGGTTGAACCACGTCGCCCACCGCGGTGCCAAATCCTCTTCGGAGACGGGGTCCAGCCCCCAGGCGATCAGCGGATCGGTGTCCTTGCCCGCGCGAATCGCCGCTTCGATGGCAGCCGCGTCCGACGGAAGCGTCGAACCCTCGCCGATCCCCATCCAGTCCGGGAATCCCACGAAGTACGTGTTGCTCGATACCGCGTTGGCGATCGGCGGCGTCAACCCCACCGACACCGCAGTGGCCACCGCTGCGCCGACCAGGACGGCCTTCCTCGTCTTGGTCCCGTCGATACGACGACGCCGCGCTCGCGCGGTTTCCCTCTTTGCTGACTTGAACGTGCGCATACAACTCCCCCATACGTTATTTTGGCCAGCAGTGACCCCACGCCACTGCGCCTCAGGTTTAGCTAAGGTTTGGCCGGCCCTGCGCCGGCCAGGAAGCCGGCTATCCGCCGACTCTGGAAAGTTCTGTCCTGCTTGATATTCAGCAGTCCAAGCGGATCACGAGCGGCCCGACGGCCACACGTCCCGCCTGCCCCCTCAACAGCTTCGCTTCAACGTCGCCCCCGACCCCTCAGGTAATTCTCAGCAATGTGGCCATGAAGCTACCTGGCAACTCTGACATCCGCATCCGCAATCGATAGTTAGTGTGGACAATTTGTGCGACTGCAAGGAATTTCACCCACCGGCGACCGCCGCGTCGACGCCCGATTTGATTGCCTCAGCAACGACATCATCGAACTGGCCCGGATCAAGGACCGATTGCCAGAATCAACGTTGGTGCAAAATTTGCCAGGTAGCACCCCTCAACCAAGCGGTCGAGCGGGTAGCCGCCCACCGGTGCTCCCCGTCCCGGGGTGCATCACTCCGGACAGCATCCAGCACTGAGCCACCGGCACAGCTCGCCGAGGAACCTCGGCGAAATTTGGTCACGTTTCGACACGACGGTGACATTTCAGCAAGCGGCATGCGCGTCGCCCCAAGCCCGCCTCAACGACAAAAGAAGTGCCCCTGCCGCGGGGCAGGGGCACTTCTTATCTGGGTAGTTGGTCAGTCGTCGGAGTCGGACGAATTGTCGGCCTTCTTCTCGGACTTCTTCTTCGGGGTCACGGCCTTCTTGACCTTGTCCGCGGTGTCCTTGACCGACTTCTTGATGTCGTCGCCGGCCTTCTTCACCGCCTTCTTCGCACGGTCACTGGCCTTCTTGACATCAGCCCGCACATCATCGCGAGCCTCCTTCAGATCAGCCCGCACCTTCGCGATCGACTGCTGGGCCCGCGTCTTGGACACCGCACTCGAATCGGACTGCGAACCGGCGGCCTCGTCGACAAGCACCAACTCGCTGTCGGCACCGTCGGTCGGATCCAGCTCGCCCTGGTCCTCGGTGTCGGTGGAGGCGACGGTCTCGGCGGCCGGCTTGGCCGCCTTGGCCTCGTTGCCCGAGTCACGCTGCCCCGAGACCAGCTGCGTCTGCTGCTGCTCGTTGCCCGAGGACGGCGCCTCGATCTCCTTGTGCTCGGTCAGATCCACCGCATCGGCCACCTCGGTGAGCACATCGCTCACCCCCGAGCCGAATTTCGAGCTCACCTCGGTGATGGCGTTGCCCAGCACCGGCACCGACTTGACCCACGCCTCCCGCAGCTCGGACGGCAACTCGGCATCGATCTCACCGAGCAGCTTCTCCACCCGCGCCAGGAAGCGACCGTTGACGTCGGTGATCTCCGCACCGAGGCCCGCGCCCAGGATCGCGATGACATCGCCGGCCAGCTGCGCCCGCTCGACCGGAGTCATCGTCTGCGTCCCGAACAGCGTGTGCTTGTGCATCTGGTCCAGCGTGCGCTCGTAGGAGATGGTGCCGTCGGCGTTCTCCACCCGCTCCCAGTCGGTGTAGGCCACGTTCGTCAGCGTCTTCAGCAGCGGCTCGAAGGCGTCGGCGAACGGGGTGTTGATGTCCTCACCGGTGGCGGTCCCGATGGCGCCGGCCAGCAGGCGGGCCGGGGACAGCAGCGGCAGCTGGTCCATGGTTACGGTGCCGTAGATGGTGCCGTCATCGGCGACGTAGCTCTCGAAGTCGATCTCGCCGTCTTCGTAGTTCACCAGCGCGGAGGCCAGGTTCACCGCCAGCAGGGCAGCCGCGGCAGAGTTGGCCCACGCCAACGGATTCGCGGTCACCGGAGCATCGGAGAGCAGGTCGTACTGCCACGTCAGGTCCGTCTTGATGGTCAGCACCATCGGCTTGCCATCGGCGCTCTCCAGAATGGCCACCAGGTTGCCCAGGTCGTCGATCTGGATGTCCGGCGCGCCGCCTTCGCCCAGCAGCAGCTTGGCGATGTCGAGGCCCTCCAGATCCTCCGGCAGGACGTTCTGGCTGTCCGGGGATACCGGGTTGGTGCCGGTCAGCTGCTCGTAGAGGGGCGCGAAGCGCGAGTACAGGCCACCGTTGGCACGCCCCGGGTTGCGCAGCAACGCGAGGGTGAACAGGTGGATGTCGAGCACCCCGCCCTCAACCTCGGTGTAGGCCGGGTAGACCGGATTGCCGTCCTCGTCGGTCGGCATGTCTGGGAAGACCAGATCGTCCGGCAGCGGGTAGGAGCTGATGATGTCTGTCAAACCACCGTCGCCGACGCTGTGGTTCACCTCCTGCACAACGCGATTGCCATCCTCATCGGTGGTGATGATGATGTAACGGCCATCGGTCTGCGGCTCGCCGGCCTTGATCTCGCCGGACTGCACCGCATCGATGAACTTCTGGTACGCCAGCCCGGCCGCGATGGCGCCGTCGCCGTAGCCGATCAGGTTGGTGTTGTGGAAGTAGGCGGTCCAGTTCAGCAGCGGGGCAAGGAATCCCAGGTCGCCCGACAGGTAGTAGGCCAGATCCCGCGTGTCCATCCCGGCCAGGGCGCTCAGGCCGGACAGATCTCCGTCGAGCAGGGCCGCGAGGTCCAGGTCCTGCAGTCCGATGATGTCGTTGGTCGGCGACACCCACTGACCGAAGGTGTTCGTCGTCCAACCTCCGGGAATCCAGCCTTCCACGGGCCGAATCTCGGGGATCTGCTGAGGAATGTCCGGATCGATCAGGGCCTCGGCCCGCTCGTCCCAGTTCGCGCCTGGCAGCCCGAACATCTCGCGGTCGAGGTCGTAGTTGATATCGCCGACGTCGATCGTGCCCATTTGGTCGGTCAGCCAGTTCCAGGCAATATTTGGAACCCAACTCGGCTTCGACAGCCCTAGTTGAGCGGGGTCGATTTCCACCGGGTACGCACCCTGGTACTCCCCAGTCTCCAAGAACTCGTCGAGCGCCTCCGGATCACCCTGGAACGGGTTGTCGATGGTGACGGTCGTCGTGATCGGGGAGCCAAGCGACTGGCCGGCGATTGATTGGCTAGCCCACGACCCGAAAACGATCCGAGGGCTGACCGTCACAGTTCCCCAGAGGAACGACTCCTGCTTATTCCACCAGCTCGGTTCCTGGACCGTGTAGGAGATCGTGACGTTGATGGTGTCCGCCTCGAGGATCGCGTCCCTATCCTCTTGCATGACTTCGGCCAGCGCGACCTCGAACGCGTCCTGATAGGCCGGGTTGTCGACCATCACCTCCTCGGTGCCGATCTCACCCCACTTCCGCGGCGTGTAGTACTGGTCGCGATCGGAATTGGTCAGCTCACCCAGATCCATCTGAGCCAGCAGGTCAGTGATATCGCCGGCAGACAGGTCACCCAGGTCAATATCGCCGAGATCCAGCCCACCGAGATTCGGGTTGTACCACTGCACCCACTGGGGGTTGAGTGCGACACCGCCGGTCCCCCATCCGACCAAGGTGGCCAGTGGGTCCTTGCGATCATTGACGATCGCGTTGTAGATCGCCTCGGCGTCGCTGTCGATGTTGTTGACGCCCAACCAGTCCGGCGCCCCGACGATGTAGGTCGCGGCCTCCGCGGAGAACGGGACAACGCTGATGGCCATGGCGCTCACCGCGGCCAGACCGCTCAGCGCGACCTTCTTGGTCTTGGTGCCGGCGAGCCGACGACGGCGCGCTCGCGCGCTCTCCTTGTTTGCTGACTTGAACGTGCGCATACGACGCCCCCTTCTCGTTGGTGGTGCTGTGCTCGGCCGAGATGGACTGTTCATCTCAGCTTCGGCTCAGGTTTTCGCGGTCTTGGCCGCGATCCAGCCACACTTGGTGGTGACTTGGAAAGTTCCGCCCGACTTGATATTCGGTGATGGACAGCGGCGCGGGGGCGGTCTTACACCGCCCGGGCCGCGCAATGCTCTAGTCGCTTCTCATCGAATCTGACCCGACCCCTCAGGAAAATCTCAGCTTCTACTCACCCCGAAGTTACACGGTGATCACGGCACTCGCACCCGCAATCGACGGTTGCTGGTGATTTTTGTTGCATGCGCAAAGACCTGGGATGACGCCGCCGTCAATGCCGCGCCCCAGGCACCGTCATTCACGCGAAACCTGCTGGAACACTGAATAATTGCTAGATTCACTGGCGCTTGAGGTTTATGCAGTTCATCAGCAACTGATGGAGATCTACATCCGTTTGCCTATTTTGCATGACCTGGCCCCGAGTTGCTGGAAGCGTCCGTGACGCAAGTGCGGCCGACAGCACTGCACGGGCCAAATATTACGAAAATCTTGCGTCCGCACAGACCCGCAGAGAACCCCGAAAACCGCTCGCACCACCGCACTCGGCTCTCACGCAGCACTCAGGGAGCCCACTACCCGCGCCAAACGGAACGCTGCCGCCCACGCTGGGGCACACCTGGCTCATACGCGGCCACAGCACCTGAGGAGCGACCCGTGACCACCATGACCCCCGACGCAGAGCAGCGCACCGACCGCGGCCTCTGGCACCGCAGCACGACGGACCACAAGCCGGCCGAACGGGCCCTGGTGGCGTGTATCGATGTGGCTCGCCACGGCCTTATCGAGTTCGTCGACGCCGGCCGACCCAACGCTGAGGGCCAGGTGGTCATCGTCGCGGTGGACAGCCCCGCGGCCGAACGCGCACGCTTCCTGGTCGAGGTGGCCGGCGCGACGCCGCTGGAGGTATTCACGGCCCTGGCCCCGGCCGGCGAACCGGCACCGCCTCGCCTGATCGAAGATCACCTGCGCCGTGCCCGCGCCGATGCCGCACTGCCCGAGCAGGCCCGCACCCTGACCACCTCGGCGGTCTTCAGCACGCCTCAGCCGGTGCGCACCACGTTCTACGAGATCTACTCCGACAGTTGTTCGGACGACCCGTTCGGCTGCGCCTATCCCCACACCTTCTGGAACCATTGGGCTTTCGTCGACACAGCGCTCGGCGGGGACACCCTGGCCATCGAGGACAACATCACCGCCCCCAACGGCTACGGCTTCATCGAGGGCCGCATCAAGCGCTCGTTGGGACTGACGTACTTCTCGCGCCACCGCACCGGCGGGGCGCTACGCGTGTGGATCGAGAGCGGCCCCGACGGCGACCTGCCGCTGATCTGGTCGGCCACCTTCGACGAGCCCAGCTTCGTGTGGTTCCGCACGTCCAAGCTCGCCGTCGCCAGGGGCGGCACGCATCTGCATTGGTCGGGCCTCAGCGATACCGGCAACCACGTCCGCCTCATCGGCGCGTGGGGACCGATCTAGGGCCAAAAAAGACACCGCCCCGGCCGTATTCAGCCGAGGCGGTGTCATTTCGTTCAGTTAGGCGGCGTCCTTCTTGGACTCCGACTTCTTCTCGGACTTCGTGTCCTTGTCGGCACCCTTGTCGCTGTTCTTGTCGCTGTCCTTGTGGCTGCCGCGCAGCTTGCTCAGGCCGTTGTTGACATCCTTCTTCAGTCGGTCGACACGGTTCTGCACGTTGGCACCCACCTGCTTGGCCGCGCCCGCCACGTCGCCCTCGCGCAACTCCTTGCCCACGAGCGCCGCGCGTTCGTTGGCCTTGCGAAGGCTGTTCTGCGTCTTGGTGACCCGCTTCTCCACCCGGTCTTCGGCCTCGTTGGCAGCTGCCTGCAACGCCTTGCGCGGGTTGAGTGCGTCCGCGACCTTCTCGGCGCGCTCGGCGATCGCAGTGTCGGCGAGAAAGTCCGTGCCGGTGCCGGCCTCCGGCAGGGCCGGGGTCTCTTCTTCCGCAACCTCGACATCGGGGGCTTCCTCACGGGCGGCCGCCGCCGACACCTTGTTCTCGTCCTCGTTGGCCGAGAGCGCGGCGAGTCCGCCCAGGCCCTCGGCTGCCCCGACAGGGTTGCCTCCGACGAGGTCGTTGAAGGCGCGGTTGCCGTCCATCAGGGGGCCGGACACGTCGATGCCGAGGTCCCGGATGCTGTCGCCCGCATCGGCCAACAGGCTGTCGGCCTGCGCGGCGGCCTCGTCGAGCTGCTTGGCGAAGGACACGAGGGCCTCATTGCTGTCGACCGAGTCGAACAGCGGGTTCAGCTGGTCCTTGAGCTCGAGCAACGCCTCACGCAGGAAGCCGGCGACCGCCACCGTCAACGCGTTGCGGTACACGGCGTCACCGATGTCCGAGCTGCCGAACAGCGTCAGCTCCTGGTTCTCCGGGTTCAGGAGGTTGCCAGTGATACCGGTCTCCACACCATCGCCGATGAGCGCGTTGAACAGCGCCTGCGGTGCCTGCAGCCCGTCTTCGAAGCTGACCGGGTTGGTCCAGAACTTCGCCTGAGTGCCGCCCTCGTCAAAGCCGCGGACGAACGTCGGGATCTCACCGACACCAGCGCCTTCGAGATTCACGTCCTGGTAGCCCATCGCGACCAGCTGAGTCAGGAAGTCGTTGAACGACTCGCTGCCGGGCGTGGAGATGTCGAACCCGGGCAGGTAACTGATGGTCCGCGGGAGGAACTGGAACGGTTCGAGCAGCGGCAGGTTTCCGGAGTCGTAAGTGACGTAAAGGTTGCCGTCCTCGCCGACGTTGGCGTGGAACAGCTTGGTGATGTCGCCGGCCGCGAGCAGCTGCAACACCGTGTCCAGGCTGATGTCGCCGCTGACGATGTCCTCGACGACACCGGCGAGCTGTTCCACGTTCTGCGGGATCAGATACGTCGGCATCATCGCGCCGGTGGCGGAGTTCGCCCACGCGACCGGATTGAAGATCGTGGATGGTGCGTCCGACATGATGTCGTAGGCGGCGGTGATGTCCCAGAAGGTGACGTTGCCGTTGCCCTCACGCCCGTCGACGTTGGACATGTTGATGCCCACCAAGCTCGTCAGCGGGGTCAGCATCGCAAGGATGCCGCCACCCGGACGCGACGTGTTCCGGATCGGAATGATCAGAACGACGGTCTTCGCGAACTGCTCTTCGTTCAGGAACGACGGCGCGGTGATCGCAGCGTTGGTCCCACCGAGACCGAAGGTCGGAAGGATCGCGATGCGATCGGCGGACGAGAAGAAAAGACTGATATCGAGCAGGGTGATCGGATCGAGAATCGGGGGCAGCCCGGGGATCGGGTTCGGGATTCCCGGAATGGTGATATCGATGTCGGTCTGCTCGCCCGGCACATTGAGGGGCAGCTTCTTGACCAAATTGAGGATGGCATCAATGTCGTCCGGCAAGACTCCGCCCGGAATCAGATCCGTGTTCACCATGGCGGTCTTCAGCACCGTAAGCAGTAGCTGAGTGCCGACATCGCCTTCGAGGCTGGCGACCGCATCGTAAGTTCCCGCGGGTCCGAGCGCGGGGACAGCGATCTCGGGCAGAGCGAGTGTGAGGCCCGCAGAGAGGCCCAGCTCCGGAATATTCAGGTTCAGCAAGTCCTGGATCCACTGCGGCACGTCGATATCCGGCAGGACATTGGGCGGCAGGAGTGTGATCCCCTCCTGCGCAGCTTCCAACGTCGCAGCCAGGGCGTCTAAGGTCGCACGGAAGGACTCGCCCTGCTCGCCCGGGATCAGCGCGGCAAGTGCACCAAGCGTCCGCAGCGCTCCTTCCGGCGTCCCCGCACCCAGCAGCCGGGCGATCTGAGCGCCCGGCCCCACCGGGTAGATGCCGATCGACGCCGACAGCGCCACGTCCTGGCTCAGCGACGTCGAGACCGCCTGGTCGCGATCGGCGAGCACAGCACTCGATGCGGCGGTGGTCCCACCGATGGTCAAGGCCGCCGTCGCTGCAACAGCCGCGGCGGTGACGGCGGCGGCTTTGGCCTTCGCCAAACGGGGAGGGGTGGGAACCGAGTTCGTCATGAACACTCCTGCCGGGGCTGTGATCTTCGTTACAAGTTCGAGACACTGTAGCAAACCATCTCAGGCAACTATCAGCATCGCAGCGTTTTGCTCAGGAAAATCGAAATCGCAGGTCCGGACATCGTTACCGATGGTTAAACAGTTGATCAAGCGGTCCACCACCACGCGGAGTGCTTACAACCGCAAAAATCAGCAAAAACGAGACCGCCGGGTGCGAAATTCGTAGCCGGGATCTAGGGCCGTGCCAGCCGGTTTGTGGTGCTACCGAGACCGGAAAGCCGGCCCGGGCCCTCGGAATCCGCAGCGGCCCCTGGGTCTCCATTCAGACAAACGGCCATCCCGGGCGTCACCGACCCAGACAGGAAAGAGAAGACCCCGACCGACCGCCGACCCATCCACCAGACGAGCCCATCGATACCCCACCGCCGGAAGCACCGGGTCCACACATGAGCGTCGCCTCCGGTCTTATCGACCGGAGGCGACGTCCTCCCCCCCAATTTTTTGTGCGAAGGCTAGGCGACCGACCCCCTGACCTGAGCGTGCCGCAGCATGGCCCCCACCATGCCTCCGGTCAGTCGGTGTGAGGTCGAGGCTGTTTCCATCTCAAGCCTCCTGCCTGACGTTCTGAGCTGCATTCGCAACACGACGAAGTTAGCAAACTATTCAGGTATATCTCAGCATTAACAGGTTTTTCTCAGGAACTTCTAAAAGAGCTGGCAGCAACCCCCAAACCGCGCCCCAGAGGCGCGATCCGCAAACTGGAATCATGCCAAGCTGACCACAGAGTAAGGATGCCAGCAAAACTTCGAGCGGCACGAATTCCGTAGCTGTAGCTACGGCTGGCCGAACAACTTCCGCACCAGCAGGTCGGACACGAACGACGGCACGTTCTTCATCACGGCCAGCTGCATGCTCGGGACCAGGCCCATGGTGTAGCGCGCGTTCGGACGCTTGGCGGTCAGCGCCTCCTCCACCACCTCGGCGACGGTCTGCGGCTGCACGGCGACCCGCTGCGACAGCGGGATCATCTTTCTAAATCCCGCAACGTGTTTCGCGTACAGCACGCGCTGTTCGGCGGTCATGGCCGACTCCAGATCGTCGGCGGTTTGCGGCGCGGTCTCCCACATATCGGTCGCGGTTTGCGCCGGCTCCACCACGCTGACGTCAATGTGCCACGGCTGCAACTCCATTCGCAGCGCGTCGGCGGCGGCCTCGAGGGCGAACTTCGACGCGCAGTACGCGCCGAGCAGCGGAACCGAAATCTGGCCGTTCACACTGGAAATGAATACAACTCGTCCGCGGGCGGCGCGCAGCCTCGGCAACACCGCCTGCGTCACGGCCAGCTGCCCCACCACGTTGACCTCGAGCTGGCGGCGTAGATCGTCGAGGGCGACGGTCTCCAGGGGTCCACCCACCACGATGCCCGCATTGTTGACCACCGCGTCCAGCCGCTGCGGCAATCCGTCATCCAGGGCCGCGATATGTGCGGAATCCGCAACGTCGAGCATGATCGGGCTCACCCGCGGCAGGGATCCGATGGCCGCGGCATCGGCCTCGCTGCGCACCCCGGCGACGACGTCCCAGCCCAGCGCCCCAAGGTGCGCCGTGATCGCCCGGCCGATACCACGGGCGGCTCCGGTCACCAGGACAGCAGGCATGGGACCGACACTAGCCGAGCCACGGATTCCGCAGGCCGACGATGAGACTCACGAATCCACCGCCGGGCCGTACCGGAAAATGAGCAGCGCCGTCAGCACCACGGCCGCGGCCAGCGCAATCACCGGCGCCACGGTGAACCGCGTCATCGTCGCTCCCACCGCGGCGCCGGCCAGCATCGTGAAAACCACGGTGTAGCGCAGCCTTTCACGCTCCCCCGTGCCGCCGGCCAGCCGGGAGTCCACGCCCAGGCCCACGATCGTCGACGTCAGCACCGTGGTGCTCAGTTCCTGCACCCCGAACTGGCGTGCGGCCGCGTTCTGCGAACCGAAGGCCAACGCCAGGCCCGCGATCAAGATCAGCTTGCTGTTGTCGTTGTAATCCAGCACCCCGGCGCCGGCCAATCCCGCCAGCACCATCAGCAACACCGCTTCGACGCCGAACGTCACCGTGAGCCACAACCGCGTCCGCTGCGCCAGGTGCCGGGCGAACCGGCCACTGAGGACCGTGCCGGCCAGGAATCCCACGAACGCCACCACGGCCGCAGTCAGGTCCACGCCGGAATGCGGCACGAACCAGAAGCCCAGAAAGATCACGTTGCCGGTCATGTTGGCGACGAAGACGTGGCCGAGAATCAGGACGCTGACGGCGTCGACGAGGCCGGTCGCAAAGGTGAGAAGTAGCAGCGCTGCGGTGGTGAGTTTCTCAGACACCGGGGAGGCGACGGCCATAGCGCCAGTATCGCCTGCCCGGTGTCCGCCCCCGACCTGGTTTGGACGAATCGGGACGATCCGTCCTCAGCAGCTCGTACCAAAAAATGTACACGGGTGTGCCCACAAATATTGACGCTCCCAGACATTTATTCTCAGCAGCTCAGATTGGTCGAATCCGGTCAAACCTCACACCTGGGGTCAGCAGTGACCACAATCACCCGGACACGATTCTTTCATTAATTAGCACCGCTACTAAGGTCGTCCGAATGGGTCGGGATCCCCTTGCTGACAGTGCTACACATGCCGATGTCCGAGTCGAGGACTACGTCCGCGCCGACGGCACCATCGCGATTCCGGACGGCATCACGCTGACCTCCTTCCTGGATCGCAACCGCGCGATCTACGGTGATCAGCCGTCCTACCGATTCCTCGACTACTCCAGCGACGCCGACGGCCGCGTCGTCGAACTCAGCTGGAACGGACTGTGGTCCCGAGTCTGCGCCGTCGGCGCCCGCCTCCAACAACTCACCGCCCCGGGTGACCGGGTGGCGATCCTGGCCCCGCAGGGTGTCGACTACGTCGCCGCCTTCTTCGCCGCCATCCACGCCGGCACCGTCGCGGTGCCGCTGTTCGCGCCGAGCCTCGCCGGCCAGAACGAACGGCTCTCGGCGGTCCTGGCCGACGCCAAACCCACCGTCGTGCTCACCACCAGCGGCGCGGCCGAATCCGTGCGCAAGGTGCTCAAGTCCATCGCCGCCGCCGAACGCCCCCGCGTCATCGCGGTCGACGCGCTGCCCGACAGCGTCGCCGAGATGTTCTCGACGCCGACGCTGGGCACCGACGACGTCGCCTACCTGCAGTACACCTCCGGGTCGACGCGCACCCCGGCCGGCGTGCAGATCACCCACCGCAACGTGTGCACCAACGTCATCCAGATGATCCTGGCCGGCGAGCTGGACATGAGCATCCGCAGCGTCAGCTGGCTGCCGCTGTACCACGACATGGGCCTCATCATGATCATGTTCCCGGCGCTGTGCGGCGGGCACATCACGCTGATGGACCCGATGGCCTTCGTCCGCCGGCCCTACCGCTGGATCAAGCAACTCGGCATCGAAGCCGCCCACGGGCGCACCTTCGCGGCCGCGCCGAACTTCGCTTACGAACTGGCCGCCGAACGCGGACTGCCGCCGCAGGACGAGACGCTGGACCTGAGCAACGTCGTCACGCTGCTCAACGGGTCCGAGCCGGTCACCCTGACCTCCATCGAGAAGTTCACGACGGCGTTCGCCCCCTACGGGCTGCCCGCCACCGCCATCAAGCCGTCCTACGGGATGGCCGAGGCCACCCTGTCGGTGGCCAGCATCGCCCCGTCGGCCGCCGCGCGCGCCCGCCACTTCGACCGCGAACAGCTCAGCGCGGGCCGGGCGGTCACCGTCGACGCCGGCGCCCCGGGTGCCGTCGAGCACGTGTCGTGCGGCAACGCCATCCCCAACCAGTGGGTGGTGATCACCGACGGCGACGGCAACGAGGTCGCCGAGGGCACCGTCGGGGAGATCTGGCTGCACGGCCACAACGTCGGCCACGGCTACTTCGGCCGCACCGAGGAGACCGAGCGGGTCTTCTGCAACAAGCTGCAGACCCGCCTCGAGACCGACAGCCACGCCACCGGTGTCGCCGAGAACGGCTACTGGTTGGCCACCGGCGATCTGGGCACCTACGTCGACGGCGAGCTCTACCTGACCGGACGCATCAAAGACCTGATCATCCTCGACGGCACCAACCACTACCCCACCGACATCGAGACGACGGTCAGCCTGGCCTCGCCCGCGGTGCGCGCGGGATACGTGGCAGCCTTCTCGGTCGCGGGGGAACGCGGCGAGCAGTTGGTCATCGTCGCCGAGCGCGCCGCCGGGGCCGGACGCGTGGAGCCGAGCGCGGTGGTCGACGCCGTGCGCGCGGCCGTCTCGCGGCTGCATCAGGTCCGCATCGCGGACTTCCGCTTTGTCGCCGCGGGCACCATCCCGCGGACCACCAGCGGGAAGCTGGCCCGAAGTGCGTGTCGCACCGAGTATCTGGCGGGCAAGTTCGACCGCTACGCCACCGCGTAAGTCCTCAGATCTGCGGAGTCAGATCCAGGTTCGTGATCGAGGTCATCCCGTTGACCAGCCACTGCCCCGAATCGCGCTGCAGCGTCAGCCGATACGAGATGTACTTCATCGACGGGATGTTCTTGCTCAGCGGGCTGGTCGAGGTGGAGTTGGTGTAGACGATCGCGGTGGCCTCCGAGCCGTTGAGGCTCTCGACCGCGGCGCCCACCACCTCGGTGGAGTTGGTGACCTGCGCCTGCTTGTTGGTCGGCACGATCGCGTCGATGTACTTGCGGTACTCGGCCTGGAAGTCCCCGGCGAGGTAGCGCGCCGACCGGTTGGCCAGCTGGTCCATGTTGTCCGGGGTGTAGGTCCACAGCGTGGTGATGGCGTCCGCGGCGGTCCGGGCGATCTGGAGCTTGGTGTGCACCGTGGCACGCTCGGCGATGTAGGGCTGGGCCATGGCGCCGGCGAAGCCGCCCGCCGCGACGAACAGCGCCGCCGCGATCCCGATCACGATGCCCGCGCGACGGCCCGGGGGCCTGCGCTCGACGAGCACCACCGGTTCGTCGGGGTGGGCTTCGGGGTCGGCTTCGAGTTCGGCGTCGGGTTCGGGGACGGTCTCCTCGACCGGTGCCGCGGTCGCCCGTTGCCGCTTGCCCTGCGGAACGCGGGGCGCCTCGCTGGTCTCCGCGGGGGTCGCCTCCTCGGGGGACTCGTCGCTCAGATCACCTGAGCCAGGTTGCTGATCTTCCATTGGTCCCCTTCCTGAATCGTCGTGACCACCCAGCGGTTGCCATTCTCCACCCGGGCGCCGTCGGGCATCGTGGTGACGGTCTCGGTGACGACGACGACGGTGGCGCTGCCGTCGTCGTTCCAGCGCTCCACGCCGGCGTCGATCACCTCGCCGACCGTCGGCTCCGAGCGCGCCACCGCGATGGCGATCTCGTTGATGCGGGCCTGGTAGTCCTCGGCCATCTGGCCGGTCGACTGCGCGAGCACGCCGTCGGCATAGTCGTTGGCGTTGAACGGATCCGGCGAGGTGAACTGCGTCATGAACGAGCGCACGTAGCTGATGGCCTCGACCGTGCGGATGGACTCGCGGCGGTGCTGCTGATGGGTGAACAGCACCACCGCGCTGACCGCGACCGCGGCGACGATCAGCGCGATCGCCGCCGTCAGGGCCACCGACAGGAGGCGGGTCCGCGGCGGCGGGGCCGCCAGCTCGGTGAACGCCGTGGTGCCCTCGGTGTTCCGGCGTGGACTCATCCGCCACCACCCGGCTGGTTCGGGCTGGCCAGCACCGTGAGGTTGTCGACCTTCCACTGATCCGCGGCGGCGCGCACGAAGTCGGCCTTCACCGTGGCGGTGATGGTCCGGTAGTCCGGCGGCGTCCCGCGCTGCCCCTGCAGCAGCACGAGCATGGTGCCGCGGTCCGCGGTGGCGCTGAGGACCGCGGCGTTCGGCGCCCAGTAGTCGTTGTCCACCGCCCCGGCACCCTCGATGTTGCGCTGCTGCTCCTCGAGTTGCGGCCGGTAACTGTCGGTGACCACCGCACGCGCGCGCTCGAAGTCCTCCCGCAGCGTGGCGGCCTGATAGCTGAGCATGTCGGTGACCAGCTTCGGGCCCTGCACCGCCAGCTGCTCGTGGGTCTGCGCCAGGCGCAGGTCGTGCCGATAGACGGTGCCGGAGCTGAGCGCCGCCGCGCCGACGGCCACCACCGCACCCAGTGAAACCACCTTCACCGCAGTGCGTTTGGCGCCGTGCGGCTTGGGTTCGACCACCCGGACCTCGGTGCGCGCGATGATGTCGGCGACGGTGCGGTTGCGCCGGTCCCACAGCGGCCACAGCCACCCCAGCAGCAGCGCCGCGGTGTCGATGAGGTGCGCGGCGTCGCGGGCCAGCAGCCGCCACGGCCCCACCCTCGCGCCGTCGCGACCCACCACCGCGATGCCGAACAGGGCCCGGCCCATGCTCCAACCGGTCAGCGCGGGAAGCAGCAGCCGGTTGACGGCCACCGCCAGCAGCACCGCGGCCGCGGCGAGCACCGTCGCCCACCACAACCATTCGCGCTGCGGGGTGGACCACGCCACCAGCACCAGCGTCGCGAACACCGCCAGGCCCACCAGCACGTCCAGCGCGAAGGCGCCGGCCCGCGCCGGCCACGACGCGAGCCGCACCGAATCGGTTGTCGCCGTGGCGGTGTCGAGCTCGTCGTCGGCCAACAGCTCCGTCACCTGGTCACCTGGTCGAGCTGGGCGATCTTGTAGGTGCCGCCCTCGGGGGCCATCTGCACCCGCAGCCGGTACCCGGTCTCCTGGTCCTGCACCGTGCTGTTGCTGACCTTGACCCGCAGCGCGACGAGGACGTCGACCGTGCCGTCGTCGTTGTGGCGTTCGGCGGCCGCGCGGATGTTGGACACCTGCACCTGGGCCTGCGCCGCCTGGTAGGCGTCCACCAGGACCCCGCTGTAGAGCACCGCCTGGGCACCGAAATCGCCTGTGCCGCACTCGATGATCTTGCGCTGGCTGGCCTCCATGGTCGCCAGGTCCGGGGCCTGGGTGGCGATCACACAGTCCTTGGCGGCCTGCACGGCCGCGGCCTCGTTGGCGTTGCGGGTCTGCATGTCGTCGTCGGCCAGCCGCGCCAGGACACCCACCCCGGCGAGCACCAGGGCCAGCACCAGCAGCGTGGCGGCCACCCCGATCACCCAGCCGCGGCTGTACAACCGGGAACGCTGCCCGGGCGCCGCGTCAGCATCGGTGGATGCGATCGGATCGGAAGCCTCGGGCAGAGCGTCGTCGTCCTCGGAACCTTCGGACCCGACCTCGTCATCGGTGATTGAGGCACCCTCGTCCTCGGGTGGGGTCAGCCGGCCGGAGCCAGCATCTCCTTCCATCCGTCGTCTCCTGTGTTGGTCGAACTGTCGACGGTGTATTTCACTCCGTCGGGCCCGACGACTTCACCACTTTGCGGGTTGTACACCGCGGAGGTGCTTGATGTCGGAGTGTAGATACACGGGTTGGGTTGCTGGCCACTGCACTGCACCGTGCCGCTGCCCGGCGGGGACAGCGGATCGCTGACGATGGGCGGCGGCGGCAGCTTGTCGGCCGGCAACGGGTTGAGCCCGTTGTTGATCGACGGCGCGGGGATCACCCGACCCGGATCCACCGGCTGATCGCAACGCGCACCCGGGGCGGGGCAGTTCAGCATCTGGTTGGGATCCCCGTACCAGGGGTTGGTCCCCAGCGGCACGTACGGCTCGTCGGAGCGGCACTCGCGCGGGGTGGCCGCGCGCTTGCCCGGCACGTCGGCACAGGGATAGTTACGCGCGCCGCGCACCACGTTCGGCGCATCCTTGGGGATCTTGCAGTAGGTCCCGCTGGGCAGCGGCGCGGTGGTGGTGTCGGCCGGGGCCCGCCACTCGGTGGCCGGCAGGAAGCCGGTCAGGCACGGCGGCGGCTGGTTGATGGTCAGGCTGAAGTTCAGCGCCGCGGCGTTCTCGAACGGGGCAGCCACCGCCTGGGCCACCGACGCGCCCTGCGGCAACACCACCAGCGTCTGCTCGAGGCCCTTGTTGTAGCGCTTGAGCATGTCCAGGACGATCTCGAGGTTGGCCAGCGTCTGCGGCAACGACTCGCGCACGTCGCTGAACACCGCCGTGACCGCGTCGGCGGTGGGTGCGGCGTTGGTCAGCGTGGTGCGCAGCACCTGATCCTGCGACGCCATCTGCGAGGTGATGCTGTTCAGGTTGCGGGCCCAGCGGGCGATCTCGTCGCCGGAGTTGACCTGGCTGTCCAGGATGGGTGCGGAGTTGTCGACGATGACGTTGATGTCGCCGATGTGCTCGCGGAAGTCACCGACCACCGCCTGGGTGCCGTCGACCAGCCGCTGCAGGGCCGGGCCCAGGCCGCCGACCGCGATCGCCGTCTCGTCGAGCAGTGCGGAGATCTTCTCCTTCGGCAGCACGGCCAGACCGCGGTTGGCGGCGTCGAGTGCCGGGCCGATCTCCTGGGGCACCGTGCCGTTGGTGATCGTCTGCCCCGGCGCGAAGTACTGATCGCCGCCGCCCTCGGACACCAGGTCCAGATACTGCTCACCGATGGCCGACACCGAGTGCACGTTGGCGGTGGCGTTGACCGGGATCCGGTAGTTCTCCGAGATGCTCAGGGTCGCCAGCGCGCCCCGCTCGGTGGGCTCGATCCCGGTGACCTTGCCGATGGTGATGCCGCGGTAGGTGACGTTGGCGGTGCGGTACAGACCGCCGGAGGCGGGCAGATCCGCCTTGAGCTGGTACTGCCCGATGCCGGCCACGCTCGGCAGCTTGAGGTAGTACCAGCCGAGTGCCACCAAGGCCACCAGCGTCAGAACGGTGAACAGCAGCAACTGAATTCGAACGACTCGGGTCAGCACGGCAACTCACTCCCCTCTCTCGACGAGCGGGCCACCGGCCACCGAGTTCGGATTCGGGGTGAACCGGACGTCGGGGATCATCGTCGCCGGGTCGCGGCCCCACGACTGCTCGAGCGCCCGCAGCATGCCCGAGACCCCGGTCCCGGTCAGGAACGCGTTGTCCAGCGTGCTCAGCGTCAGGTCGAAGGTCACCGAGGTGTTGATGTAGTCACCGCGCACGACCTTCGGCACGTTGTCGATGTTGAACGGCGCGGTCAGCAGCAGCTTCAGCGACTCCACCAGGTACGGGGAGGCCTTCTCCAGCTGTCCCAGCGGACGCTGCAGCAGTTGCAGGTTGGTCTCCAGGTTGCCCCGCGCGGCCGACAGCGTCTCGTCGGTGATCGCCGAGAACCGGCCCAGCGAGGTGACCGCGTCGGCGAACACGTCGCGCTGATCGGCGAAATACTGGATCAGCGGCGGGATCTCGGTGAGCACCCGGTCCAGCGTGTCGTTGCGCTCGGCGACGATGGTCAGCAGTTCGTTGGTGCCGTCGATGGCGCGGGTCAGATCCTCGCGCTGCGCGTTGAGTTCGCGGGTGAAGGTCGCCAGCTTGCCCAGGAACGCCCGGATCTGTCCGGCGTTGCCGTCGAGGATGTTGTTGACCTCGTTCTGGATCACCTCGAGGTTGGGGATGCCGCCGCCGCGCAACACGGTGGCGATGCTGGCCAGCGTCCGCTCGGTGGTCGGATAGGCCGTCGAGTTCTTCAACTCGATGGTGTCCCCGTCGCGCAACCGCTCCGGCGAGGGATCCTCCGGCGGCGCCAACTCGACGTGCTGGCTGCCCAGCAGGCTGGTCTGCCCGATCCGCGCCGTCGCGTTGGCCGGCAACGTGACGTCGGATTCCATGTCGACGGTCAGCGTGGCGATCCAGTTCTTCAACTCGATGTCGCGCACCGAGCCGACGTTCACGTCGGCCACCCGGACCTTGCTGTTGACGTTGAGCGCCAAGGTATCCGGCATCTGGACGTAGATCCGCATGTTGTCCGCGCCGGTGCCCGGACCACCGGGCAGCGGGACGTTGGCGATGCCGCGCCAGCCGCACGACGACAGCGTCACCACGGCCACCAGCAACACCAGACCGCGCCAGGCGACGCGACGGGTCATCTGCAGTGTGCGCATCACCGACCACCCGCCTCAGCCGGCAGCGGCGGGCCCGCGGGAGCCGGGGCCGCCGGCCCGGGCCCCTGCTGGGCCGGGTTGGTGCCCGGCAGCTGCTGGGACACCGGCAGCGGGCCGGGGACCACGCCCGGGTCCGGACCCGGCGGCGGGCCGGGCTGCGGATACCACGGCGGCGGCAGCGGGTTGTTCTGGTCGTAGGCGTTCGGCGGCGCGCCACCGCGCGGCCCGCCCGGGGCGGGCACCGGATCGGGGCCACCCATCAACGCCGCCAACGAATCCGGGGTCAGCATGTTCTTGGTGAACTGCTGGACCTGCAGCCCCTGCATACCGGGCGCCACCACCCAGCCGGGTTCGTGGTTGCCGTGCGAGAACAGCGTGTCCCGGGAGAAGATGCCCGGCACGGTGGTGTCCTTGTAGCCCGGCGGCGGGCGCAGCCGCTCCTCGGAGTAGGCGACGGTCTTGGGCTGGGTGGCCGCGGTGGACACCTGGTTGAGGCCGAACGGCGGGTAGTTGAACTTGATCGCGTCGAGCACCGGGGCCAGGTACTGCGCGCACAATTCCGCGGACTCCTGGTAGCCCAGCCGGCTGCCGGCCTGGATCGAGCTGCAGATGAACTGCATCGGGTTGGCGAAGCTGGCCACCACCGGGATGGCGCTCAGCGCGCCGCTGGTGGGCTCGTAGGTGGTGACCAGGTTGGCGGCCAGGTTCGGGAACACGTGCAGCGCGGTCTCCAGGCCGTCGCGCGGTTCGGGCTGCAGCAGCGCGGTGGTGGCCTCGCTGAGGTTGTTGACGTTGTGCGCCAACACCTCCCCGTTCTGGTCGACGAAGTCGCGCGCGGTGCTGAGCAATTGGTCGACCTGCCCCAAGGTGTCGGCAAGTTCGGAGTCGGTGCGGTTGAAGCTGTCGGTGAACTCGGCGAGGTTCGAGTTCAGCGCGACGAACTGCTGATCGCTCTGGTGCAGCGCGTTGACGAACAGCGCCAGACTCTTGGCGACGGCGAAGAAGTCGCCGCGGCCGTCGTTGAGCGCGGTGATGGCCTCCGACAGCGACGTCAGGGTGGTGTTGAGCTGCTCCCCCTTGCCGGCGAAGCCGTCGGCGAAGGACTCCAGCACGTCACCGAACGGGCCCTTGGGCTGCTCGGGGGTGGGCCCCAATTGGCTGACGATGTCGGTGATCTGGTTGCGTAGGTCGTCCCATTCGACGGGCACCTGGGTGCGCTCGATCGGGATGACGGCGTTGTTCTTCATCACCGGGCCGCCGGTGTAGGCCGGCGAGAGCTGGATGGTGCGGGAGGCCACCAGGCTGGGATTCAGGATCGAGGCCGTCGCGTCCTCGGACACCTTGTACTTGTTCTGGTAGTGCATGGTGACCCGCATGGTGTCGCCCTCGGGTTCGATCTTGTCGATCGCCCCGACCCGCACACCCATGATCTGTACCTTGTCGCCGGGGTACAGCGCCAGCGCCTGCGGGAAGTAGGCCACCACGGTGTTGGTGGTCAACCGTTTGTACAGCTGCCAGCCGACCAGCCCACCAACGAGGCCGAGCACGATCAGCAGCGCGCCGATCACCACCGCCGTCCGGGAGACGTTCGGCAGCTTGATCTTTCGGAAGTCATAGATCGTCGACACCGCCTCAGGTACCTCCTGTGTCGGGGACGAGGAACGGCGGGTTGCCCGGCAGCGGCGCTACGGTGTTCGGCGACAGTTGCTGCTCGGGACCCGGCGGCGGGGTGCCCTGCTCGCGCGGCACCGGCGGCACCGCCACCGGCGCGGGACCGGGGCCCGGCGCCGGCCCCAGCGGCAGGGTCCGGGAGTTCAGGGGGGCGTCCGGCAGCGGCACCGGGGTGCCCGGCAGCGCGGGCGACGGCTGACCCGGGATCGCCGCGATCGGCAGTCCCGGCGCCGGCGGCCCCGCATCCGGGTTCGGCGCCGAGGTCTGCACCCCGGTGGGGCCCGGATAGTTCGGGCCGTACGGGTTGTCGCCGAACGGGCCGACCGTCAGATCGGCGCACGGCAGCGGGTTGCCGGGCGACGGGATGCCGTCGGCGGGCGGGGTGTAGGAGCACGGCGAACCGGGCGGCACGGCCGGGCCGGGATGATCCGGGGTGCCCTCGAGGACGCGCGGCGCGGCCGGCGGGGCACCGTTGGCGTGCCGCTCGCCGTTGGGGTCCGGGAACTGGAAGGCCGGCAGACCCGCGTCGCGCCAGAACTTCTCGGGGTCGATACCGCGATTCTTGAATGCCGCGTCGATGAACGGTTGCAGCACCTGACCGGTGAGCAGATTGACGACCATCACCTTGAAGTACGGGCCCGAACCCAGCGCCTCGGCCAGCGAGGGGGTGAACTTGCTCAGCGTGATCAGCACGTCCTGTAGGTCGAACTTGTGCTTGACCAGCAGGTCGGTGACGATGCGCAGTTGCTCGAGCAGGTGGTTGAGGTTCGGGTTGTCGTTGATCAGGCCCTGGAACTGCGCGGAGACCAACTGCACGTTGGCCAGCAGGTTGTCGATGGCCTGGCCGCGCTGGTTGACCGCGGCCAACAGCGTCTTGCTGTTGACCAGCAGGTCGTTGACCTGACCGCTGCGGTCCCCGAGCACCTTGGCCACCTTGTTGGCGTTGGCCAGCAGCTTGGTGAACTGCTCGTCGCGCTTGCCGATGGTGTCGGAGAACCAGGCCACCCCGTCCAGCGCGGCGCTCAGGTGCGGATAGGTCTGATCTACGGTCTCGGACAACACGTTCAGCGACTGCTTGACGGTCTGGATGTCCCAGCCCGCGGCGGCCTTGGTGACGTCGAAGAACGCGTCGTAGATCTGGTACGGCGTGGTGCTCTGGCCCAGCGGCAGCTCGCCGTTGGCGCGCAGGATCTCGCTGCCGCGCGGCTCGACCTCGAGGACCTTCTTGCCCAGGATGGTGTCGGTCCGGATGGCGATCCGGCTGTCGGTGCCGATCTGGTTGGGGCCCAACGAGAAACCCATCACCACGTGGTCGCCGTCGATCTTCAGCGAGTTCACCGTGCCGACGTCCATGCCGGCGATGCGGACCTTGTCGCCGACGAGGATGCCGCCCGAGTCGCTGAACTGCCCGTAGTAGTTGGGCTGCGCGAACAGCATCGGGACGCTGGAGAAGCTCTGGCCCACACCGATCACCAGGATGGTGATCATGATGCCGACCAGGCCGTTGCGGATCCGGTTGTCGCCTTCGAGAGTCCTCATTGTGGTGTGCACCTACCCGTCGGCTGGGTGAACACCTTGACCGTGCGCACCGGCCCGCCCGGCTGCGCGCCGTTGAGCTTGAGTGTCAGGTCGCACAGGTAGTAGTTGAAGAAGTCGCCGTAGACGCCGCCGGCACGGCCGATGATCTTCAGCGCCTGCGGCAGCTTGGTCAGCACGTCGTCGACCTCGGCCTGCTTGTCGACCAACGGCTGCGCGACGTTCTCGAGGTGGGCGATGGTGTCCTTGAGCACCGGCCGGTTGTCGGCCAGCAGATCGCCCAGCGTGCCCGCGGCGCTGCTGATGTTGGCCGTCGAGTCGGCGATCGGGTCCGCGCGGTTCTTCAGCCCGGTGATGAGCACTTCGAAGTTGTTGACCGTCTCGTCGAACTCCTTCTGGTGCTTGACGGTGGTGTCCAGCACCGTGTTCAGGTTGCTGATCACCTCGCCGATGGCCTGGTCGCGGTCGGCCAGCGCCGAGGTCAGCTGGGCGGTCTGGTCCAGGATGTCGCTGATGGTGCCGCCCTGGCCCTGGAACACCGTGATGATGGACTGCGCGATGTTGTTGACCTTGTCCGGGTCCAGCGCGCGGAACAGCGGCTTGAACCCGCCGATCAGCGCGTCGAGGTCCAGCGCCGGGGTGGTGCGCGAGGTGGGGATCAGCCCGCCGGGCTCGAGGATCCGGTCCGAGCCCTCGCCCTGGCCGCGCTGCAGGTCCATGTACCGGTTGCCGATCAGGTCCTGGTAGCGGATCTGCGCGGTGGTCGACTGGTACAGCGGCAAGTTCCGATCAACGTTGAACTTGACGCGAACCTTCTGGCCGCCGTCGATGAGTTGCACCTTGTCGACCTTGCCGACCTCCACGCCCGAGGCCCGGACGAACTGACCGGCGCGCAGTCCGCTGGCGCTGTCGAATTCCGCTGTGTAACTGCTGGTTCGGTCGAAGCGGATCTGGCCGAACACCACGATGATGATTCCCGTGAAGAGCAGCAGCACCGCCGAGAAGGCGCCGAGCTTGATTGCGGTTCCGGTGATTTTCATGGGTTGATCGTGTTCTCCCCGCCTTGCCGGCCCCAGACGTATTCGGTGAGGATCGGTTGGCCGAGTTCCAGGTGGTTGTACGGCGCGATCGAGGCGCCGGTGTCCATCACCAGATACGGTGCGGGCCACAGGTCGCGGTCGATGCTCTGCCAGCAGCCGGGCGCGCCGCCGGGGCCGCCGCGGGCGTTGACGCGGGGCAGGTTGTCCGGATACACGTACGGGTTCTCCGCGCCCAGGAACGTGGTGTTGGTGTTCAGCGAATACCCGTTGCCGCCAAGGGATGCCGCGACCTTGGGCGCCACCCCGGCGTAGTTGCGCACGGTGCAGAACAGCGACGGGCTGTAGGTGTCCAGCGTCTGGGCCGTGGGCACCAGGTCCTCGGCGCCGCGGACCAGGTACGGCCCGCCGCGCTCGAACACGTCGGCGGCCGTGTTGCCGAACCCGGCGGCCGCCAGCAGCGCGGCGTCCAGGTCGCCGCGGCGCTCGTTGAAGGTGCGCGACGTGGTCACGGCCCCGTCCAGGGCGGTCCACAGGTCCGGCGAGGCGTCGGTGTAGACCTCGGTGAGCTTCGCCAATTGCTGGACGTCGTAACGCAGTTGGGGCATCCGCGGGTTGACCTCGTCGAGAATCGCGTTGCCGTTGACCAGCGACTCGCCGAACTTGTCACCCAGACCGGTCAGCGATTCGGCCGCCGCGCTCAGCGTCAGGTTCAGCTTGATCGGGTCGATCTGCTCGGAGATCGAGGTGATGGTCTCGAACAGCGTGTTGAACTCCGTGGTCACCCCAGAGACGTCGATGACGTCGTCGGCGCTGATCCGTTGGGCCACCGGGTCCTCGGGCGAGGTGAAGGACACGTACTTGTTGCCGAACACCGTGGTGGCCTGGATGTTGGCCTGCACGTTGGCCGGGATCAGATCGATGTAGCGGGGGTCGACGTCCAACGTGAGTTGCGCCTTGGTGGTGCCGTCCTGCTCCAGCGCGTTCACCGCGGCCACCCGGCCGATCTGTACGCCGTTGAACGTCACCTTCGAACCGGGGTCCATCACCAGGCCCGCGCGCTCGGCGACCAGCGTCAGCTCGGTCTTGTCGTCGAAACCGCCGCGGAACTGGATGTAGAGTACCGTGCCCACCAGCGCGGTGACCAACGCGAAGACCAACCCCGCCAGCTTGTACGGCGGTGTGCGCGGCTTGTTCTCGCCTGTGCGGACCTGATCCATCCGTGTCGTCATGGCGTCACACCGTCAGGTTGAAGTTCGGGTCGGTGCCATACAGCGCCAACGAAGCGAACAGGACGACCACCACGATGGCCACCAGCGAAGTGCGCATCGACTTGCCGACGGCCTCCCCGACGCCGACGGCGCCGCCGCTGGCGAAATAGCCGAAGTAGCAATGGTTGAGCATCACGATCACCGACATGATGATCACCTGCAGGAACGACCAGAACACGTCGTCGACGCGCAGGAACGTGTTGAAGTAGTGCGAGTAGGTGCCCACCGACTGCGCGTAGAACACCGTGGTGACGACCTGCGCCGAGAAGAACGACAGCAGGATGGCCATGGCGTAGAGCGGGATGATGACGACGGTGCCGGCCAGGATGCGGGTGGACACCAGGTACGAGATGGACTTGATGCCCATCACTTCCAGCGCGTCGATCTCCTCGCTGATCCGCATGGCGCCCAATTCGGCGGTGGCGCCGGCACCGACCGTGGCGGCCAGCGCCTGCCCGGTGACGATGGGCGCGACGACGCGGACGTTGGCCAGGGCGGCGAAGAAGCCCGTGAACGCCTCCACGCCGATGTTGCCCAGCGAGGCGAAACCCTGGATGGCGATCAGCGACCCCGCGCTCAGCGTGACGAAGCCGATGATGGCCACGGTGCCGCCGATGACGGCCATTGCGCCGGTGCCCATGCCGATCTCGGCGATCAGCCGCAGCACCTCGCGACGGTAGTGGCGCAGCGCGTGCACGATGGAGCCGATGGCCTGCAGGCAGAACCAGGCGACGTGGCCGAGGCTGTCGAGGAACCGGGCCGGCGCGCTGACCAGATTGGTGACGTCCCCGTAGGCCCGGGGGAACCGGCTGCGCAGGATCTGAGTGGTCGACACGGCTTACCCCTCAGTTCCCGGTCCCGAAGCGGACACCGATGGTGGTCAGCACGACGTTGACGGCGAACAGCGCGACGACGCACAGCACCAGCGTCTCGTTGACCGCGGTGCCCACGCCCTTGGCGCCGCCGGACACGGTCAGGCCGCGGTAGCAGCCGACGAGCCCGGCGATGAGTCCGAACGTCAGCGCCTTGATGACCGAGATGATGACCTCGGGCAGGCCCGTGATGAGCGTCAGCGTCGCGACATAGGCACCCGCCGAGACGTTTTGGATGTAGACGCCGAAGATGTAGCCGCCGACCAGGCCGATGGTGATCACCGCGCCGTTGAGCAGGAATGCCACGAAGGTCGAGGCGACCACCCGGGGCAGCACCAGGCGGTGGATGGGGTCGATGCCCAGCACCTCGAGCGCGTCGATCTCCTCGCGAATCGTGCGGGCGCCGAGATCCGCGCAGATGGCCGTGGATCCGGCGCCGGCGACCACCAGCACCGTCACCAGCGGCCCGAGCTGGGTCACCGCGCCCAGGGCCGCACCGGCTCCGGAGACATCGGCGGCACCGAACTCGGCCAACAGGATGTTCAGCGTGAAGATGATGAGCACCGTCAGCGGGATGGAGACCGCGACGGTGGGCAGGAAGGCCACCCGCATGAGGAACCAGCTCTGCTCGATGAACTCGCGCCATTCGAACGGGCGGAGCACCGATTTGCCGGTGAGCACGCACATCCGGAAGAACCCGCCGACCAGTTCCAGAGGAGTGCGCAGTTGGTCCCGCACATAGCCGGTGAGGTTCGTCGATGCAGTCACTCGACCGCCTTCTGCCGGCCACCGATCAGAACGCCCCGGGCGTGGCGGGGCAGCAGCTGGCGGTTCCGCACGCCCCCTCCTTGGCCCGATCCCGTCAATGTGATCGCTGGCTTCCTACTCTCCAGTAGTAAGGCAGCCCACAGGAATGTACCCGATACCGCTTGTCCCCGGTATGCCATCGGCTGTATTAACCCTCAATTGAGACCCTCGACAATTTGTCCTCGGCGTCAATCCGTCCGAATTCGCAAGGAAACCGGGGATTTCAAGGCGGTTAGCCCTATGCCCCGGTCTCGTTGCCGGCGCTAAATTGCTCCCGCAGTTCGGTTTTCAAAACTTTGCCGGACGGGTTGCGCGGCAGCGCCTCGACGATCTCCAGCCCCTTCGGGTGCTTGTAGCGCGCGAGCCGCTCGTTGAGGAACTCCGCGAGATCCTCGAGGCGGAGCTTCTCCTCGGAGACCGCCGCGACGGCGATCGGCACCTCGCCCCACTTCTCGTGCTTGCGGCCGATCACGGCCACCTCCACGATCGCGGGATGCGCGGCCAGGACGTTCTCCACCTCGGCGCAGTAGATGTTCTCGCCGCCGGAGATGATCATGTCCTTCTTGCGGTCGACGACCCAGATGTAACCCTCGTCGTCCATCCGGACCAGGTCCCCGGAGTGGAACCAACCGCCGGCGAACGCCTCGGCGGTGGCCTGCGGGTTGTTCCAGTAACCGGCCATCAAAGTGGGTGCGCGGTAGACGATTTCGCCGACCTCGCCCACCGGCACGTCGTTCATGTTCTCGTCGACCACGCGGGCGGCCACGGTCGGGATGACCCGGCCCACCGAGCCCAGCTTGCGCAGCGCGTCGTCGCCCAGCAGCATCGCCGTCACCGGGGACATCTCGGTCTGGCCGAACGCCGCCAGGATGTTGGAGTTCGGGAACACCTCGGCCATCTCGCGCAGCAGCGTGTCCGATGCCGGCGCGGCGCCCCAGGAGATGACGCGCAGCCGGAGGTCGCGCGGTTGCGCGCGCTGCACGGCGCACACGGCCTGCCACTGCGCGGGCACCAGGAAGACACCCGTGACCTTCTCGGCCTCGAGCAGGTCGAGCAGTTGGCCCGGGTCGAAGGCGCCGAGCGGATTGATCACGATGGGCCGGCCCAGGGTCAGGCCGACCAACAGGTTGCCCACCCCGGCGATGTGGAACAGCGGCACGCCGATGAAGCCGACGTCGTTGTTGAGGTCCGCGCCGTTGGTGAACAGCATGGTCATGGTCTGACCGGTCAGGTTGGTGTGGGTCAGCACCGCGCCCTTGGGGCGGCCGGTGGTGCCCGAGGTGTACATGATCAGCGCCGGGTTGTCGTTGGGAACGTCGGCGGCGGGCTGGGTGTCACCGTCTTCGACGAGCAGGTCCTCGTAGCCCAGCAGGCCGTCCTCGGTGGGCGAGTCGGCCACGATCACCGTCTCGAGCAGCGGGGCCAGCTCGCGCACCGCGGTCGCGACGCCGGCGAGCACCGGTTCGGTGATGACGACGCGGGCCTCGCAGTCCTGGACCAGGAAGCCGAGTTCGGGCGGGGTGAGGCGGAAGTTCACCGGGACCGCGATGGCGCCGATCCGGTTGGCGGCCAGCATGGCCTCGATGAACTCGGTGCGGTTGAGCATCAGGATCATCACCCGGTCGCCGAACCCGACCCCGCGGCGCCGCAGCGCATCACCCAGGGCCGTCACCCGCGCGTCGAGTTCGCCCCAGGTGGTGGTCTTGCCGAGGAACCGCAGCGCGGTCGCCTCGGGCTGCATCTGGGCGTGCCGCGTCAACTGGGTCACCCAGTTCTGCCGACGAGCCAGGTAGGGCTGCTCGGCGGGCGTCTGACTGGTCGCACCTTCGGCCAACTGCGCGGTCAACGGTCGCTCCCTCTTGCTCGGACTTGCGGGAATCTTACATTTGATCAAACATTGAGTTGCACTGGTCACACTATGAGTTCAGCGGCATTCAGACAAGCCCAACCGGGCGGGAAAGGTCACCGTGAACGCACCGGCCCACGCCAAGCCCGCCGCGCGTCGCGCGCTGCGGCGCGAACAGCTCTCCGAGGAGGTCGCCGCGCATCTGCGCGCCGCCATCACCTCCGGCGAGTTGCGGCCCGGGACCTTCATCCGGCTGGATGAGACCGCCGCGGCGCTCGGGGTCAGCATCACCCCGGTGCGCGAGGCGCTGCTGACGCTGCGCGGGGAGGGCATGGTGCGCCTCGAACCGCACCGCGGCCACGTTGTGATGCCGCTGAACGAAGTCGACATCGAGGACATCTTCTGGTTGCAGGCGACCATCGCCAAGGAACTGGCCGCCTCCGCCGTCGCACACATCACCGACGAACAGATCGACACCCTCGTCACGCTCAACACCGAACTCGCGCGCGCCGTCGGGGCCGGCGACGTGGCTGCGGTGCAGGCCGCCGAGTTCGCCTTCCACCGCGCGTTCAACCACAGCGCCGAGCGGACCAAGCTGGCCTGGTTCCTGCTACACGTCGCGCGCTACATGCCGGCCAAGGTGTACGCCTCGGACCCGGACTGGGGCGCCCAGGCCGTCGCCAACCACGAGCAACTCATCGAGGCGCTGCGCCAACGCGATGTGGACACCGTCGTCGAACTCACCGAATGGCAGTTCACCGACGGCGCGCGTCGGCTCACCGGCCTGCTCCGGGACAGCGGGATGTGGGACTGACCCGCTATTCGGCGCTGTCCTCGTACCCGTCGTCAGACAGGTCGACGACCTCGCGCTGCTCGCTGTAGTCCACCGGATCGGTCTCCAGCGGGATCTCGGTGACGGGCTCGTCGTCGTCGATGTCGGAGTCGTCGAGGCCGGACGTCTGTTCGGCCACGTCGGCGGGATTTGCCTGCGGAAGCGGATCGGAGTTCGGCATACCTACGACTGTAGGCCGAAACCCCGGCGGGGGTCAGCCGGCCAGTGCCTCGGCGCGCGCCTTGAGATTGTCGGCCAGGTGCTCGAGGGCCTCGTTGGCGACCTTCTTGACCATCATCGCCGGCACCGGGAACGTGGTCTCGACGTCCATGTCGACGGTCAGCAGCGAAGTCGGCCCCATGCCGACCACGGAGAACAACTGCTCCTGCTTGGAGAAGTGCTCCCCCTGCTGCATCACGGTCTGGATCTGGTTGGGCGCCGGGTAGTAGACGGCCTGGATGTAGGTGCCCTCGTTGCCCTGGATCAGGGTGTCCAGGCGCAACTGACTGGGCCGGCCGTCGTCGTAGCGGTGCAGGATCCAGCAGCCCTTGACCTCTTCGTTCCACTGCGGGTACGCCTCGAAGTCCGCGACGATCGACAGGATCGACGCCTCGTCGGCGGCCACTTCCAGGGTCTTGCTCACGATGGGCATTGGCAGAGTCTATTTCGTCGCCGAGAAGTAGCTCAGTGACGGCTCTACTCGGGCGATGCGTACGCCGGCTACTTCTCGGCCTACTTCTCTGAGCTGGCCAGACCCAGGCCCAGGGGCGACTCGGTGCGGACGTTTTCGTCGCGGATCAGGCCGCGCAACAACGCCAGGCTGAACTCCGCGGCGATCTCCTTCTCGCTGCGCCGTCCGTGCGGCCGCAGCCAGCGGTAGGCGCCCAGGGTCATGCCGATGTAGCCCAGCGCCAGCACATGGGAGTCGCACGGGTAGAACTCGCCGCTGGCGATGCCGCGGTCGATCAAGCCGTGGACGTGCTCGTAGACCTGTGTCTCGGTCTTGCGGACCTCGGCGACCTGCTCTTCGGTGAACCACTCGGCGATGTAGGGCTGCTCCTGGAAGTACACCGCCGCGCCCTCGGGGTTCTCGGCGATCTGGTTCAGCAGCCGCAGGGTGTATTGGTAGAGCGCCTCGCGCGCGGTCCACGACGGGTCGTCGTGGACGGCGGCCAGGGTCCGCTGACCGGCCCGCTGATAGATGTCGAACAGGATCAGCGACTTGCTCGCGTAGTAGTGATAGACCGTCGCCTTGTTCAGCCCCACCACGTCGGCGACGTCATCCATCCGGGTGCCGTGATAGCCGCGGGCGGCGAACAGTTTGGTGGCTACGGCCAGCAACTCTTCGCGGCGGGTCTGGCCGTTCTCTGGCGGCATTCTCTACTCTCTGCGTACGGCGGGGAAACCCCGGGTAACCAATCAACTAGTTGGCCAGTGTAGGCAATGGGCCTGATCCCCGCTGCGCGGGACTCGCTGCGGGCTACACTTCGCGCATGGATCCGAATCCCGACTACGACGCCAGCGACGAGATCGAGTACTTCTTCTCGTGGCTGCCCTGGGCGCTGCGCGGCAACTATCCGCCCCCGGCCTACCCCCCGGTCTAAATCGCCGGCGTGCGCGCGACATCGCAATGCTGGCTCACCGACATGGACGGCGTCCTTGTCCGTGAGGAGCACGCGTTGCCGGGTGCTGCCGAATTTCTGGCGGCACTCATCGACAACGCCCGGCCCTTTCTGGTCCTGACCAACAATTCGATCTTCACCCCGCGCGATCTGGCCGCGCGCCTGGTCCGCTCCGGGCTGCACGTGCCCGAGGAGTCCATCTGGACCTCCGCGCTCGCGACGGCGACCTTCCTCGATGCCCAATTGCCCGGCGGCTCGGCCTACGTCATCGGCGAGGCCGGGCTGACCACCGCGCTGCACGAGGTCGGCTACACCCTGACCGACGTCGACCCGGACTTCGTCGTCCTCGGCGAGACCCGCACCTACTCCTTCGAGGCCATCACCAAGGCCATCCGGCTGATCGGCAAGGGCGCCCGGTTCATCGCCACCAATCCCGACGTGACCGGCCCGTCTGCCGAGGGCCCGCTGCCGGCGACCGGATCCGTCGCTGCGATGATCACCAAGGCCACCGGCTACGAGCCCTACTTCGTCGGCAAGCCCAACCCGATGATGTTCCGCAGCGCGATGAACCGCATCGACGCGCACTCGGAGAGCACCACCATGATCGGCGACCGGATGGACACCGACGTGGTCGCCGGCATCGAGGCGGGCCTGGACACCATCCTGGTGCTGACGGGTTCGACCGTCGAGGCCGACATCGCCCGCTATCCGTTCCGCCCCGGCCGGGTACTGCCGTCGATCGCCGACGTCATCGAGTTGGTCTGAGCTCGGCTCCCCACGCAAAACGCTCGGCCGGAATACCCGGCCGAGCGTCGGTCGCGAAGTGCGCGAAAACTACTCGGCGGCCTTGACTTCCGCGTTCAACTCGGCGTCGACGGCATCCAGGCGCGCCTGCGCCGCGGCCAGCACGTAGTACTCGGCCTGCTCCAGGGAGTAGATCGCGAACGCGATCGCATCCTCCGCGTCGTCCTCAGCACGGTCGGCGGCCCGGTCGGCGCGCTTGGCCTGATGCTCGGCATGCCGCTTTCCGGCTTTCTCCCGCAGCGAGTCAAAATCGTCAGAGACCGAACGCTGCAGTTTGTGCCATCCCTTGGCGACGTCGTCGGCGTCGGCCTGCACCTGCGCCTCAGCCTCCGCGCGACTCCGCTCCAGGGAAGCCTTCACCTCACCCTCGCGCTTGGCAACCCACTCCTTGTCCCGCTGTTCGGCAGCGCGCGCGGAATCCTCGAGCGACTTGGTCTGCTCGCTGAGCTTCGCCAGTTGATCCGACAGGGCCATATCAGTACCTCTCGTCGTTGTTATACAACATTTTTCAACCCGACCGTCCATCGAAACGGTCAAGCATCATGGTTGAAGCGTCAGTCCGCCGCGGGCACCAGCCCGTACTCTGCCAGCAATTCGCCGACCTCATTGCCGGTTACCTTGTCGATCATCCGTTTCCGGAGGATCTCGGGAACCGGAATGTCGACCTCCTTGCCATCGCGCAGATGCAGCGTCGCGTTGAGGAGGCTACGAACGTCGTAGGTCGACCCGTACACCTCCGGCACGCCCCGCTCGACACCAAGTAGCCGGTAGGCCGCTTCCATTCCGGTGCGCACCGAATACTCGGTGGTGAAGATGCAGTCGCGGGTGGTCTCCGCGAACTGGCCGATGAAGGCGAAGTTCACCGCACCGTCGGGCACCACCTGCGGCCGGTCACCGGCCTTACGGGGCATGAAGAACGACGTGACGTAGGGCATCATCACCGGCACGGCTTTGGCCGCGGTGGCTGCCAGTTCCGGGATCTCCTCCTCGGGAACTCCCATGTGGTACAACCACTCCTGGGTGATCTCCTCGCCGGTGCAATCCTGCATGGGCTTCTTGACGTAGTCGCCGGGGGTCTCGACGAACAGGCCGTACACCCACACCACGATCTGATCCTTGGGTTGCTGCTTGAAGTGCGGCTGCCGGTTCACCGTCCAGCTCATCAGCCAGCTCGAGTCGCGCGCGGTGACGATCCCCCCGGTAACCACCCGGCCGGAGAACGGATCCCGCTTACAGATCTTGCGGATGTACTCCGGGATACGGTGATCCAGGGTGGTCACCGTCGCGGACTCCCATTTGGTCTTCGGGATGTGCGCACCGAACACGTCGGGATGCCCGAACGACGGATCCTTTTCCGCGATGCGCCGCCACAGATCCCAGGCCGGCGCCGGACCCGTGTTCAGTTTGGCCGGAGTGTGATGGTCGCCGTCATCGGAGTTCTCGGTCAATGACCCGATGGTGGTCAGCACCAGATCGTCGACCCCGAGGTCGACACCTCCGGCCACGCCCTCGGAAATCCAGTGAATCCTGCTGGCCTGCTTTCGATTACCGTCGAAGACGAAATCGATATCGGTGACCTCGGTCTCGAACCGGAAGGTCACGCCCTGATCGAGCAGCCACCTATACATGGGCAACACCAAGGACTCGTACTGGTTGTACTTGGTGAACTTCAGCGTCGACATGTCGGGCAAGCCCTTGATGTGGTGGATGAAGCGGTGCAGGTACAGCTTCATCTCCAGCGCGCTGTGCCACTCCTCGAAGGCGAACATGGTGCGCCAGTACAACCAGAAGTTGCTGTCCAGGAAGTCCCGGCCGAACACCTCGTCGATCCGCTTGTTCTCCATCTCCTCGCGGGTCGCGAGGAACACCTTCAGGAGTTCGTGTTGCACCTTGGCGCCGATGTCGAACTTGCCGTCGGTGTGAGCGTCCCGTCCCTGCTTCTCGGTCACCCGGCAGAGGCTGGAGTTGGGATCATCCTTGTTGAGCCAATAGAACTCGTCGAGCACGCTGTAACCGTCAACCTCGAGCGACGGTATCGACCGAAACAGATCCCACAGGCACTCCATGTGGTCTTCCATCTCGCGGCCACCGCGGATCACAAAGCCCTTCTCGGGCATCTTGATTCCGTCGAGTGCCCCGCCGGGGAGCTTCAACCGCTCCAGGATGGTGATCTGATCACCGCGCATCTTGCCGTCGCGAATCATGAAGACCGCGGAGGCCATCGACGCCAGACCGGCACCGACGAACCAAGCCGTCTTACGTTCGACACCCTCCGGCGCACGGGACTGGACGAACGAATAGTAGTTTCCTGCAGTGTATTCCACGACTAAACTCCTCCGAGACTGAAGACAGCGCGATACGCCCCCGAACCCAGTGGTTTCAGCGACCGAGGCGCTCCTTCACCACGTCCACGCCGTCATGGCTCAGGCGGGCCAGCACCGCCGCCCGGGACACCGGATCCAGCGCCGCGATCATGGCTTCGATGTCCGCCGCCGTCGCCTTGACCGTGGACCGTTTCCGGCCGAACAGCCGCAGCACGACGACGAGCAGAGCCGCGCCTGCGGCGGCGATGACAGTCCGGGTGAGGGTCGATTCGTTCACGTGTTTCTCCTGTGGTTCAGTCGATTTCAGCCTCGAGTGTCGGCGGTGGCCTATGCCGCTGGGGCGGCTCGGCCGATACCGCTGCGCAACTTCAGCGCCTTCACGATCTGCCCGATACCGACGACGATGAGGCAGATACCGGTCACGATCGCCAGCAGGACGATGGAATCTATCGGCGAAGCCAGGACGATCATCCCGGCCAGGACGGTGATCACGCCGAGGAAGATCTGCCAACCGCGGCCAGGCAGATCCGGATAGCTGATGCCGAGGACGGTTTCGGAGACGCCCTGGAAGATGAACCCGACACCGATCCAGATCGCCAGGAACAACACGCCGAGGCCTTCGCCGAAGTTCCGAAATGCCAAGACCGCCAGCACCACCGACAGCGCGCCGGTGATGAAGAACAACACCCGGGTGCCCGCCGACTCGTCGGCGCCGAAGGCCGCCACCACCTGAGCGATACCGGACACCAGCAGGTACACCCCGAACAGCACGGCGGCGACCACGATCGAGATCGTGGGCCAGACCAGCAGCAGGATGCCCAGGACCAGGGCGAAAACGCCCCAGGCCAATGCGGTCTGCCAGAGCGCACGCAACAAACGGGGGGTGATCAGCGACCCGGATAACGACATACTTCTCCTCCGACGACTACCTCTGACAACGGGCACCCCGCCCCGCGATCGCGCATCAGGGGCAAAGGTCCGGCGCGGGCAAGTTGCCCGCGCCGGTATACATTTCGGATCTTACGTCGAATCCACGTTTTGTTCTGCTGTTCTGGCAAACACGATTTCGCACATCGGGGTGTGTCCGACCACAATTGTGGCAACGCGGTCGCGACCCTTCTATGCTTCGAGCGTGAGCTCAGTCGATGGCGACAACCAACTCGTCGAGCTTGGTGGACTGCTGGAGTCCCGAGTCTCCGAGATCGCCCGCAGCGTCGTCGATTCGGTTCGGACCGGGGTCGCGTTCTACCGCAGCAACGACATCGTCACGGATGACGATCTGTTCGAGACCGCGGCGGGCCATCTGCGCCTGGTGTTCCAGGCGTTGCAGAACGGCGCCACCTTCGACACCACCCCGGCCTCGACGACCGGCCGCAAGCGAGCCACCGCCGGCGTGCCCATGCCTCCGGTGATGGACGCCTTCCGCGTGGCAAGCCACCACGCGTGGACCCTGATGGTCGAGTTCGCCGGCGATCATCCGGAGATCAGCGGCCCGGCGCTGTTGCGCGCCACCGAGCGATTCTGGGAGGGCCAGGATCGCTACACCGCCGCGATGACCGCCGCCTACCACGAGCAGGCCACCCATCAGGTCCTCGAGGACGCCGCCGAACAAGCCGCGCTGACCGAGGCCCTGTTGCAGGGCCGTCCACTCGGCGACCACAGCCTGTGGGATGTCGCCCAGCTGTTGGGGATTCCGGCGCAGGGGCCCTACGTCGTGGTCGCCGCCACGGTGCCGCAGGTTGGGAGACAGGCACTTCCGCGGATCGGGGCATTGCTCCGCGACATCGACATCTTCTCGGCCTGGCGGCTACTCCCCGATCTGCAGATCGGCATCGCGCACATTCCCACCCCGGCGGCGCTGGGCGAGATGGTCGAGTTGCTGCGCCAAGTGACCACCACCCGGGTAGGGGTGAGCCCGGTGTTCGCCGACCTGGCTGACACCGCGCGGTCCTTGCGCTATGCGCGGGTGGCGATGGCCTCCCCGACCGCGCACGATCCGGTGGGCGTCTTCGACGACTCGATCCTGGGCGTGGCGGCCGTCAGCGCTCCGGAGGTCACCCGCAAGATCTCCGAAGTGACGTTGGGCGCGTTCCATGATCTGCCCGCGGACGAAAAATGGAC
>Ga0265293_10001346_pt1 | contig 53658 bp, 47 predicted proteins | sample Munlanlewell138R_FD_192505 | JGI IMG/M metagenome (GOLD analysis project Ga0265293, IMG submission 192505) | Leachate microbial communities from a municipal landfill in Southern Ontario, Canada - Leachate well 138R | ecosystem: Engineered > Solid waste > Landfill > Unclassified | place: Canada... | reverse complement strand
ATAAGAATGTATATAATGTATATTCTGTTAACTAGAAAGAGGAATTTGTAAGATGATACAGTTTGATTATGAAGAGAAAAAGAGTCTTGATGAAGCTATGATGCAGCTTTTTTCTATTTTAGAGGTCCTTAGAGGTCCAGATGGATGCCCATGGGATCACGCATTAACCTTTAAAACAGGTGCTAATAAATTACTTGAAGAGACTTATGAATATATAGATGCATTAGCATCTGAAATAAACACCTCAATTAAAGAAGAACTTGGAGATATATTTTTAAATGCTTTTATGCTCCTAGTTATGCACAAAGAGTCTCAATCATTTGATTTAGCACAATTGTTTAATGAAACATCAGCTAAATTAATTAGACGCCATCCACACGTTTTTGGAGAACGAGAAGCTGGATCTAAAGAGGAAGTTCTTAAAATTTGGAGTGAAATGAAGAAAAAAGAGAAAGAGGAAGAACTTGAAGATGCAGAAAACTACTTTGAAAATATTCCGAAATCTCTTCCCCAGTTAGAACACTCATATGAGATGCAAAAGAAAATGGCCAAAGTTGGTTTTGATTGGTCTAGTGTAGAGGGTGTTTATGATAAGATTTATGAAGAGTTTGATGAGTTAATTGAGGCAATTGACCTTAACCATGACGATTTAGACGATGTTGAGCATGAACTTGGTGATGTTTTATTCTCAGTTGTCAACTTAGCTCGCTATATTAAACTAAATCCTGCTGTAGCCTTGGATAAGACCAATAGGAAGGTTGCAAAGAGATTTAATAAGGTAATTGAGGTTTGTAAAGAGAAAGGTATTGAGATGACTCGGGAGAACTCTAACAAACTAAACGACATCTGGGATAATATTAAAGCGAGAGAATAGATGGATAGTGGCACTAAAAAAAGGCGAGACTCTTTAGCAATGTATGCAAAGATTGCCTTAGACATAGCCAATAGAATCGCCAATGGTGAAATTGAGGAGGGAAGAAGATTATCTGGTCGATCTTTGATGGCCAGTGAATATGGAGTCTCTCCTGAAACAATTAGGCGTGCTTTCTCCCTTTTAGAGGAGATTAAGGCTGTAGAAGTGCTACAAAACAGTGGTGTTGTCGTTAAATCTAAAGAGAGAGCATTAGAATATATTAAACGACACACCGATCGAGATGAAGTTCGTGCAATGCTCTCTAGAATGCACCAATTAATTGAACAAAATAATAAAATAGAGCGCGAATTATTTGATATAACTAAAACCTTAATTGACTCTTCTGAACGCTTTGCAGCAAGCAACCCTTTCCACACTTATGAGATTACTGTTAAGAAGAACTCTAAAGCAATTAATAAGAATTTAAGTGAATTAAACTTTTGGCACAATACAGGTGCTACTGTAATTGCTATTCGGCGAGAAGGCTCCATAATCTTATCTCCCGGGCCTAATCTTTTATTAGCAGAAAATGACGATTTAGTAGTTGTTGGAAACCAACATACGCGCGAACAAGTAGATAATTTACTAAACTCTAATTAACAACCCTACCCTTTTAATTTTAATATCTCTTTATATAACAACCAGTTATTATATTTGTGTATAGCGACTTGACAGAGTGCCAATCTCTATAGTTTAATGAGGTTGTCGGTTTTACTGGCCGTGTAATTCTCATTGAATTGGCCTTCTTTTTTGGTCTTTGGGTTAACCTTCCCTTATTTGCGGTCTTTCAAAAATCAGACGAGGAGGAAATATGAAACGTATAGGTTTAGTTGTTTTGCTAGTTTTATTTTCTGTTTCCATTTTGTTTGCTGGTGGAGACAAAGAGAGTACAACGACAAAGAAAACAATTAGAGTAGCTGAGCAAGTACCTGGATTAATAACACCTGGGTTATGGGATGGACAAGCTTTCTCAATGAATTCTTCTATCTATGAATATTTAGTAGAAATTGATACTGAAAGTGGTGAATTGGTCCCTGTTTTAGCTAAGAGTTGGGAGACAGATGATGGGACAAACTGGACTTTTCATCTTCAACAAGGGGTTAGTTTTCATGATGGTTCTGAATTTACTAGTGAAGATGTAAAATTTACAATAGAAAGAACTTTAGATTCCTCTTTAGGACACCTTAAACAACCAGACTTTGAAATTGTTGATAGTGTTGAAGTTGTTGATAAATACACAATTACACTTCATTTAAAAGAGGCACGCCCTACATTTATTTATCAATTTACAGATTACAATATGGCTATCCTTTCTCACTCATACGATTATGAGAACTTAGGTGAATCTATGCCAATGGGAACAGGACCTTTTAAGATGGTTCAACTAATTCCTAAAGAATCTGCTCTTTTAGAGAAAAATAGCACTTATTGGGTAGAAGGTTTACCAAAAGTTGATCAAATTGCTATCTACTTTATTGCCGATATTGACGCTAGTGTCTCCATGTTAGAGGATGAGAGAGTCGATATTGTCCCCTTTGTTACCCCTCAAATTAAGAACAAGTTAGATAATTTACAGGGTGTTGAAGTTATTTCACCATATCAAGAGCAACGTTTTGTTGCTATGAGAGTTGATGAAGCTCCTTTTGATGACAACAACGTCCGTTTAGCTTTCAAATACAGTATAGACCCACACATCATTGCTCGCAGTGTTTCTCAAATGGAAATTGAAGAGGGAGCTTACTACAATGAAACACCAATTATGAATATGTTAGCTGAGTATAAAGAGACTCCCCTAAGAGAGCGTGATATCGAAAAAGCTAAAGAGTTATTAGCTGAAGCTGGTTATCCAAATGGTGTTAAGGTTGATTTATACTACGCCTCTGATCACCCATTTGGTAAAGAGTTATCACAAACACTTAAAGAACTCAGTGCCCCTGCCGGTTTTGATTTAAATCTCAAAGGGTACACTAGAGATATTTATCTCTCCCAATATTGGCTAAATGTACCAATGTCTATTACTGGTTGGGGTGGAAGAATTGATCCATCAATGCTTTTAGCTTTAGCATTTAAAACTGGTGGTTCATGGAATGAAACTCACATGAGTGATCCATATGTTGATGATCTAATTGATAAAATCTCAAATGAAATTGATGATGATAAGAGAATGAGCTACTACGGAGACTTACAAGACTACTTTTATGAAAATGGTGCTTTGTTAAATGTACAAGTTCCCTATTTAGTAGCTATCAATGAAAATGTTGTCAATTACAAACAACCATTAACTATGATTCCCCAATACAAGTATATGGATATCAAATGAGTAACAAAGTAAAAATTGTTTTAAATCGGCTAGGGACGCTTATTGCGACCCTAGTCGTAATGTCTTTTATAATTTTCATGTTAGTGGAGATTATGCCTGGTGATGTAGCTCAAATGATCTTAGGTCAAAGTGCCACTGAAGAGTCCTTAGCTGCCCTTAGAGAAGCACGAGGTTTAAATGATCCCCTAATGCTCAGGTATTGGAATTGGATTAGCAATGCAGTTAGAGGAGATTTAGGGGAATCTATCTATATGAAAGGGGTTCCTATCAACACAATCCTTTGGAGAAGAGTTGGATACTCATTAATTTTAGCCTTTACTGCTTTTATAATCTTTGTTCCCCTCTCTATTTTCTTTGGGGTATTAGCAGGTGTTAGAGAGAAAAAGAAAACTGACTCAATCATCTCTTTTTTTGGGCTGGCCACTATGGCTCTACCAGAGTTTGTTTCAGGAGTTATTTTAATAACTATATTTTCAGTTAACTTAAAAGTTCTTCCTATAGTCTCTGTTATCCCAATTGGAGAGAATCTGTGGCAAAACTTAAATATTTTAGTACTCCCTGCCCTTTCAATCACATTTGTGATGTTTGGTTATGTCTCTAGGATGCAACGCTCTAGTGTAATTACCGTTATGAACAGCGATTATATTAAGTTTGCAATTTTAAAAGGGATGAGTCGCAATTATGTAATCTTTCGCCACGCTTTAAAAAACGCCCTTTTACCAACTATTACCATTATTGGGATGAATATGGGGTGGTTGTTTGGAGGACTTGTCGTTGTTGAGACCCTCTTTGGATATCCTGGGATGGGATCACTACTTATGACTGCAATTAAAACTAGAGATGTTCCTCTAATTGAGGCGTGTGTATTACTTATCACAGTTATTTATTCTCTTTCCACAATGATTACAGATTTAATGTATAGCTATTTAAACCCACTTATTAGATTTGAGGCCGACCAAGTATGAGTAACTTTTTATATCAACTTAGAAAAAATACATTAGGAATTGTTGGAATAACAATTTTAATTTTATGGATATTGATAGCTATCTTTGGGCCAACATTGGTTCCTTTTACCCACACACAAATTGACTCAGAAAATCAAACAGTCTCTTTAGGGGTAAATGGACATCTATTAGGAACAGATAGCCTAGGGCGCGACATACTAGCTCGCATAGTTTATGGAAGTCGTTCAATTTTATCAGTAGCTCTTTTAACAAGCATTTTTTCAACAATTATGGGTGTTATTATAGGTTTTTCAGCTGGTTACTTTGGCCATTTCGTCGACTCACTTTTTTTAAGGGCAATGGATATCTTAATGAGTATACCTCCCCTAGTTCTCTCATTAGTTGTTTTAGGAATTTTAGGAGACTCTAATATCTTTTCTTTAACTATGATTGTCTCAATTGCTTTTGTCCCTGCAACAGCAAGAGTTGCTCGAGGAGTTTTGTTAACTGAGAAGAACCAAGAGTATGTTTTGTCGGCTCGAATTAGAGGTGAGAGTCATTTTTACATAATGTTTGTTGAAATTCTTCCAAACACTACTGGTCCTATCATTGTTGAAGCAACTGCAAGATTTGCCTATTCAATTATGATGGTTGCCTCTTTAGGGTTTTTGGGAGTTGGTATGCAACCACCTACACCAGATTGGGGAATGATGGTAATTGAAAATAAACCAATCATTGAACAAGCTCCTTGGAGTGTCTTATTTCCTGCATTAGCAATTGGCTCTTTAGTCATTGCTGTCTCTATTTTCAGTGATTTTGTAAGTAAGGTATTAATACATGAACGCTAATATTTTAGATATTAAAGATTTAAGTGTTAAGTTTGAAACTATGGATGGACAGTTTTCTGCTGTCAGAGATTTAAACTTATCAATTGGTAAAGATCAATCTATTGGTATTATTGGAGAATCTGGATGTGGTAAATCTACCCTCTCATTTTCTATAATGCGCTACTTAGCTCCCAATGCTACTGTAGATGGCTCAATAGAGTTTAAAGGGGACTCTCTTTTAGATAAAACAGATAAAGAATTGGAAAAGTATCGAGGTAATAGGATGGCAATGGTCTTTCAAAATCCCTACTCCTCTTTAAACCCAGCTTTAACTATAGGTTTTCAACTTGATGAAGTTGGAATAAAACACCAAAACTTATCAAAAGAACAGGCTAGAAAAGCCTCTATTGAAGCTTTAAAATTGATGAACATTGGAGATCCCCAAGGGATAGTCCTTAGATATCCTCACCAAGTGAGCGGTGGTATTCAACAACGAATTTCAATTGCTTCAGCAATATTGTGTCGACCCGATTTAATGATCTTAGATGAACCTACAACAGCTTTAGATGTAACTACTGAAGCAGTAATCTTAGATTCAATTAGTGAATTAAAAGAAAAATTGGGAATGAGTTTAATTTACATATCTCACGATATGGGAGTTATTAATAAAGTTGCTGAACAAGTTGTTGTTATGTACAGTGGTGAAATTGTTGAAAAAGGACCTAAAGAGATGATCTTTGATCATCCACAACACCCTTACACTCGAGCTTTAATTAACTGTATGCCCCGCGGAGGTGTTGTTAAAGAGAATACAAAGCTAAACACCATTAAAGGGTACGTTAAACAAAGAGGAGTTGAAGAAGGGGGTTGCCCTTTTGCTCCAAGGTGTGAAAAACGAAATGCAACTTGTGAAGCAGAGTATGGGATGAAAAAAAGAACTACTAATCATTGGGCAACTTGTGATCGTGCTTATGCAACTGATATTCCAGACATTGAATATAAAAATGCCCCTATTAAAAGAGATGATATTGAAAAATCTAAAGAGTTATTAAAAATTGAGGATGTTCATAAAGTATATCCAGGTAAACGAAAGACCTATGCTGTTAATGGCATAAATATCTCTTTGAACAACTCAACAGTCATTGGAATTGTTGGAGAATCGGGATGTGGTAAATCTACATTGGGCCACATGGTAAGTGGATTATATAAACCAACAAAGGGAAAAATCATTTTTGATGAAAATGATATCTCAATTGGATGGAATAAAAGAACCCCAGATATGTTAAAAAATATTCAACTTATTTTCCAAAACCCAGGTAGGTCTTTAAACCCGTCCCACACTGTTGAAAGTATAATTGGACGCCCTATGAAACAGCTTAGCAAAATTAAAAGTTCCAAAGAGAGACGTAAAAAAATAATTGAGCTGTTAAAGAGAGTTGATCTAGGGGTAGATTACTTAGAGAAAAAGCCAAACCAACTTAGTGGTGGTGAACAACAAAGAGTTGCTATTGCCCGAGCTTTATCAATTGAACCACAATTAGTGGTGTGTGATGAACCAACTAGCGCACTAGATGTCTCAGTTCAAGCTGCAGTGCTAAATTTATTAAATGAACTTCAAGTTGAATCCAAAGCAGCTTATATGTTCATCAGTCACGATTTAAATGTAATTAACTATCTTAGTGATTACATAATGGTTTTATATGGGGGAAAAGTTTGTGAGTATGGTAAAAGGGATGAAGTTATGAATAACAACCACCACCCCTACACCACTGCCCTTCTTTCAGCTGTCCCAGAAGTTGATCCAAAGAAACAAAAAAAGAGTGTTAAGTTGGGTAAAAGATTAAATGATCCAGCTAAAAAACCTAAAGGGTGTCCTTTTGCAGGAAGATGTCCAGTTCAAGTGGGCAAAATTTGTGAAGAGGTTTATCCTCCACAATACAATTTAACTAAAGAGCATTTTTATAATTGTCACATTGCCCCTAATAATTGATATCTAACCTTAATCGCTCGATGGAGAGTTTGCTTAAAACTTCAAACTTATTAACATCTTTACCAAAGATTAGTTTAATTAAGTTTTGCTCCCCATTAACATAAACTAAATAGGAAGAGTCCTCCTTTTTTACACTAAAGGAGGGCCCTTTTTTGCCTACAAGGCTCTCTAAGGCCTCTAAATAGCTTTTGTCTTTAATATCAAAGATTCTAAAGGTACTTCCAACTAATCTCTTACTGAGGGTATAACGCCCCTCTACATCAAGAATTTGATAAGAATCAAACTGAAAACCACTAGAGAGATTGTAATTTAACAAATCTATTGTCTTTTGATAATCTAAATCTTCGACATCGTGGATGTGAACTAGGACTTTCTCCTCTAAGCCAGTAATTCCAGTAGTTAGAGGATTTAAAAACTCCATTTTAGGTTTAGGGTTAAATCCTTGAGTAAAAGCAACATCTAACTTTGAGCGTTGAAAAGTTTGTTCAAAAAGGCGCATCACATTTATATGACTTATAAAAGTGCCCCTCTCTTTTTTTTGGTATGTAAATACAACCGGTTTACTTAATCCTAAATCTCTTTTAACAATCTTTGGTAGATTGACAATCTCCTCTTTAGGTTCAACTACCTTGTTAATCGTGCCACACACACCACACGGTTTTAAACATGATTCAAAACAGCGAGGTGTTAATTGATTTTCTTTAGCAACTAACCATTCGCTAAGTAAAAATTTCTTAGCAACTCCTAAACTAACTGAATCCCAAGGAAGAGAATCTTCTTCACTAAAACCATTTATAATGGGTAAATCAATATTTTCATCAACTTCTTTGATAGTTTGTTTCCACAACTCTTTATTTAGATGTTCATCCCAAGCATCAAAGCGAGCCCCATTTTTATACCCTTGCTCAATAAGAGTGGCAACTTTTTCGTCACCTCGACTAAAAATTCCCTCTAAGTAGGAGACAAAAGGTTCATGGAAAGAGACTTTGGCCCCTTTAATATTATCTTGGATTCCTTTTTTAATACGACGTAAATGGTTATTAGATTGTTCTAAAGTTATTTGTGGTGCCCATTGGAAGGGGGTATGAGCTTTGGGAATAAAAGTTCCTATGTTGATATTCATCCCAATATGAGTCTCATCCCAAATTTGTTTTAAGAAGGAGATTATAGCCTCATACTCCTCTTCAAACTCAATCGTTGGTAGACCAACCATGAAATAAAACTTGGCTAAACGCCACCCTCTTTGTTTAGCCTCTTTAATAATCTCTATTATTTGTTCAATTGGGACTAATTTATTAATTAACCTTTGCCATTTTTCTAAAGGAGTCTCAATTGCAAAAGTTAACCCACTTTTTCTTACTCTACTTAACTCTTCTAAAATGCCCAATGAAAATGAGCTAACTTTTAAAGAAGGGAGGGAGAAACTTATGTGATAAGGGTCAAACTCACTATTTAAGTTAGTAATTGTCTCTTTTATTTGAGGATGGTCTCCACTAGAGAGACTACTTAAAGTTACTTCTCGATACCCAAAATCGTGAACGTGTTGATCAACTTCAGCTTTTATTTGGCTGTACTCTTTTTGCCTGTAAGGTTTATAAAATTGTCCAGCATGACAAAAACGACACCCACTAGGGCATCCTCTCATAATCTCCACTACCCCATTATCTTGGGCAACTTTGAAATGAGGTACAACATAGTGGTTATATAAAAAGTTTCTTTGGGTAAATTCGTTGTCAATTGCCCTTTTAACCCGTTTAGCATCTTTATGCCATAAAAAAGGCAAACTTTTTAATTCATTGATTATTTCAGTGCGGCTAATGTTGTTAAACTTTCCATTTTTAACAATATCGACAATTTGTTGTAACCCTGCTTCAGATTCACCAATGTAGATAAAATCAAAGAATGGGGAAAATGGGAGAGGGTTAGTAACTGCAGGTCCACCTGCAATTACAATGGGATCTTTCTCTTTACGCTTAGATACGTGAAGTGGAATATTTCCTAACTCTAATACTTGTAAAATATTTGTGGCTGCTAACTCATATCCAATAGAGATTCCTAGGATATCGAGTTGATCTAAAAATAGACCGTGCTCTAAGGTGTATAACTTTATTTTTTTCTCTTTTAAGAATTGTTCAAAATCGTGAGCTACTGAAAAAACTCGATCACAAAGTACATCTTCCCCTATGGAGTTAATTTGGTTGTACAATAGGCGCATTGCATTGTTGCTCATCCCAATCTCATACAAGTCAGGAAAACAAAGACCTATGTGTAACTGCTTCTCTAATAGAGGTTTTTTAGGACCGTAACTATATTCACCGCCAATATAGCGAACTGGGTTTGACAAGGCGATTAACTCATTGCCAAACTCTTTAACAATATCAAATTTCTTCACTCTCTCTCCATTAAAAAGAGATAAAAAATGGGGTAATCAATAAGCCGGGTTCTGTCTAGCGCAGCCATCTATCTTGAAAAAGTGTTACCACTTTTTTCTAGCAACCTACCCGTAGGTTAAAGGCGAACAACCAACCTACTTACTTGGTCTTGCTCCCGATGAGGTTTACCCTGCCACCTTTGTTACCAAAGGCGCGGTGGGCTCTTAATCCACCATTTCACCCTTACCAAATACTTGGCGGTATATTTTCTGTGGCACTCTCTGTAGCCTTACGGCTCCCGGCCGTTAACCGGCATCGTGTTCTGTGGAGCCCGGACTTTCCTCCCATATTTAAATGGGCGACTGCGTCGATTACCCCAATACTATTTTTCTATAAAAAATCTTCAAATTCGTCGGTTGAGACCATATCGGCCAAACCAGCCTCCTCAATCTCGCTAATTTCAGCAATTGGCTCTGCACCTTCAGCTTCGTGGTCCTCAAAGAACAATACACGAGAACAGTAGGGGCAAAACTTAAACTCTTCACCAATACGAACTTCATTAACAAACTGCGTTGGCAAGGTCATTCTACACCCTTGGCAAACGTTGTCGTGAACGGCAACAATACCAACACCCGATTTATTTTTAATAATTCGTTCAAACTTAAAGAGAATAGACTCATCAATCCCAGGAGTGAGCTTATTTTCACTATTTTCAAGATCTTTAATCTCTTTCTCTTTTTCAGCTAAAAGTGCATCCTTTTTCTCAGTCTCACTTTTAACTTCTTCCTCTTGAATCTCCATCAATTGCTCTTGCTCATCAATTTGCTCTTGCAATTCACCGAGGAACTTCTCTTTGGCTAAAAGAGACTTTCTTAAAGATTGCTCTCTTCCTGCTGCATCATTAATCTCTTTCTCTAAAGCTTCAAACTCTCTTTGAGTTGAGATTTGTTCCATCATCTTCTCAGAGTTTTCCCGATCAGATTCAGCTTGGTCTAAGGCTGCACGCAACTCTTTAACCTCTTCAACGGTCTTATCGAGGCGTTCGTGCTTTTCAATATAGGAGCGTTTTCCCCTATTTAAAAGCTCTTCCTTAGTCTCTAAGGCTCTAGGAATTTCTTTAATCTCTTCTAAAACCACAAATTTCTTTGCTAAAATATCTTGTAGTTCTCTCAGTTTATCAAAAACATGTTGCATATAAGCTCTCTCCTGTCTCTATCTATACAAAATCTTTTAAGAGGCGACTTCTTTTTGGGTGGCGTAAGCGTCTAAGCGCTTTAGCCTCAATCTGTCTAATCCGTTCGCGCGTCACTTGAAAATACAACCCTACCTCTTCTAATGTCAATGAGTATCCATCTTCTAAACCAAATCTCATCTTCAAAACCTCTTGTTCTCGAGGTGGTAAGGTCTCTAAAACCTCTTGTAGTTGTTCTTGCAAGAGGGTGAAAGCTGTTTGGGTTGCAGGATTTTCAACATCTTTGTCTTCAATGAAGTCGCTGAGTAACGAATCCTCCTCCTCCCCAACAGGGGTCTCTAAGCTAATTGGCTCTCGAGCTACGTTCTTAACTGCTTTAACTTTTGCCTCAGTCCAGCCAAGTTTCTCAGCAATCTCTTCATCGGTAGGTTCGCGTCCATAAGTTTGCATCAACATCCTAGACTCACGAACAACTTTGTTAATTTGTTCAATCATATGAACTGGTACTCTAATAGTGCGAGCTTGATCACTAATTGATCGGGTAATTGCTTGGCGTATCCACCAGGTAGCATAAGTTGAGAACTTGTACCCTTTTCTATACTCAAACTTCTCAACAGCCTTAATAAGACCAATATTACCCTCTTGAACTAAGTCAAAGAAGTGTAAGCCCCTATTTGTATATTTTTTAGCAATGCTAACAACTAGACGTAAGTTTGCTTGAATTAGACGATCTTTAGCACTCTTTAACATCTCTTGACCACGCATGATCTCTTTAGCATTGGCTATGATATCTTCACAACTCTCTTCAAACTCGAGCTCGATGTTTTTCATCTGTTTATCTGTTAGTTGTACATCTCTAATCAGGTCTTTAATTTTATCAGCACCCATATTGAGCCTTTTTTCTAATTCAGCTCTTTGAGAAGGGATAGCTAAAGAGCGACCCATTGTTCGTAGCTCTTTAACACTATCGGTTCCAAGTTGCCCTTCGATGTACGCTTTTTTTCTTTGAAGTTCAAAGATCTCTTGTTCACTAGCTAAGTAGTGTTCACTAAATGTAATAATCTCTTCAGGTTGAAGTTCAATTTTAGAAAGTTTCTTTAATAAAGTTGCCCTCTTTTTAGCAAAGGCTGGATCTGTTAATATCTCTTGCCCTATGGCAACTGCTTTTCTTTTTGACTCGATATAGTTCTTTAAAGCAGTGCTACTCTCTTTTAAACCCTCTTTATAAAATTGGATGAACCTCTTTTGGTCTGCCATTTTCTCCTTTAACTCTTTAGGAGAGAACTCCAACTCCTCTTCATCAAACTTGGTATTAGAAACTTCTAAGATGTTATAGAAACGAATTATTAAAAGACCTGACTTTAAAATCACAGATTTAATGATTTCAGCCCCCTCTTCCATCCTTTTAGAGAGCTCAACCTCCTGATCTGCATTCAGTAAATTTTCTCTACCAATCTCTCTGAGGTAAAGTCTTATTGGATCATCAACAGAGGAATCCCCTTTATCACTACCTAAAACTCCCTTCTTTTTAGCTGGGCGCTCTTTTACAGGTTCATTATCAGCTTGATCTTCAATATCTCTTAAAGACTTACCTTGTTGAAATCCACTATCATCATCAAAACCACCAAGGTCTCTTTTACTAAAACCTTTTCCTAGCTCCTCTTGATCTTCATCCTCGTCGTCTTCATCATCCTCATAATCTTCATCTTCATCTTCGTCATCGTCGTCATCTTCGAGTTGATCTATTGAGGGCTCTTCATCATCTATTACTGCTAAATCGTCAAGCTCGTCATCAATAAGGTCTTCTTCAAGATCTGCATCATCATCAACAAGCTCTTCATCAAGTTCAACTTCACTATCTTCTAATTCAATCTCATCTTCTAGTTTTTCGATAAGATCATCTTTGATAACTTTTTGTTGCTCTTTTTTAGTTTTCTCTTTTGCCATAACCCCATCACTTAAAAATACTTTCTCTAATTAACACTTTAGCTAATATACTAAAAAATCTCCCATTAGCCATCTAATTAGGATTTGATTCTTTTAGTTGTTTAATTTGTTCATCTAAAGCTGTCTTTTCTAAAAGCAGATGTGCTAACTCTACTGCTACACTTTGCTCTCGTTCAGCTAACCTAAGTAGGTTCTCAATGTTCCTTCTACTTTTTTCTAATTTTCGAAGGGATATACTTCTAATTGACTCCTCTAAGACTTTTTCACTATTCTCGCTAAACTCACCACTGTTAAAACTCAGTGCAACAATTGAGCGTAAAGTTGAATCTGAAATCTTATTTAAAATAGCTTCATCGGTTGGATTTGTTCCACTACGACAACTATCTTCTAAGATTGTGTACAACTCAACACCATATTGATCATCTAAGTCTTCAATTTTGAGTTTACTTCTGGCAGAGGCAAATAGCTCTCTATTATTCATGAGGTTCAACATCACATATAAATCGATTGAGCGGCGGTGTTCTTTGACTTTTGTTGATCTACCTTCACTTTTTTTATCCCCTTTAGCTTTGGGGCTCTCTTTTTTAAGGTAGTCATTAACAACTGTTTGCTCATCAAGTTGCAAGTAGTTTGCTAAGTCGCGTAGATAACTGTGTCTAACTATTTCTGAGTTGACTGCTTCCAAAAAGGGTCTGACCTCTTCAAATATTCGATATTTCCCCGATGCCTCCTTACTATCATACAAAAGTATCGAATTAGTGACAAGGTAATCAAACCCCTTTTTATAATTTCTGCAACTACTAATTAACTTATCTGATAACCTATTTTCAACTAAATCTGCAGGATCTTTAGCATCTTCTAAAGTGATTACATTTGTCTCAAAACCAAGTTTTTCACCAATAATTAAAGTTCTTTTAGTTGCCTCGATTCCAGCATCATCGTTATCAAAAAGGGTATAAAGTTTATCTACATAGCGTCTTACTAACTTCCCTTGGTCTTCGGTGAAAGAGGTGCCTAAAGGGGCTATGGCGTAGTCGATACCCACTTGGTGTAAAGCCATAACATCAAAGTATCCTTCACAAATGATTGCACTATTTTCTCTTTTCATCCCCTCTTTAGATTCAGAAAGGCCATAAACAATTTCCCTCTTTTTATAAAGGGCAGTTTCAGGGCTGTTAACATATTTAGCTTGCGATTTACCACTTAAATCACGCCCTCCAAAGGCAACACACTTACCATGTCTATCTTTAATGGGAAACATCAATCGATCTTTAAAAATTGGGTAGCGATTATTACGTTTAGCAAAAAGTCCTGATTGAGCTAACAATTTTTCACTGTAATCTTTTTTAATTAAAAAATCATAAAGCCAATCGTTATCATTTGGAGCATACCCTAAGTTAAACTTTTTAATGGTCTCTAATGTAAAACCTCTTCTGTTTAAGTAATTTAAAGCCCCTTGAGCTGCTTTTGAGTTTAAAAGAATATAATTAAAGCTATTAGAGATTTTATCGTATAAATCTCTAAGAGCCTCAAGTTGAGTTCTTTGTGCCCTTTGCTGAGGCGTCTCCTCTTGCAAAGCAACGTTCGCTTCCCGTGCCAGTTTTTCAACAGCCTCTACAAAGCTAAGGTTTTCCATCTCCATCACAAAATCAAAAATCGAACCACTTTGACCACACCCAAAGCAGTGGAAGAATCCTCGATCTGGAACAACTGTAAAAGAGGGAGTTTTCTCATCGTGAAATGGGCACAATCCCCAAAACCTATCCCCTTTTCTATTTAAAGTTACATAGCGGGCAATTAAATCTTCTAATGAGATTCTCTTTTTAATTTCTTCCAATGTAGATTCTGAAAACTTTGCCATAAATAAATACTTTAAAAGTTGAGAACTTTATCCCAAATAGCAGGTTCAACACCTCTACGCATTTCTAAATAGTTCTCAATCTCCTTTTTTGTGTGTAAAGTACCCACATCAATTCCTGGACACCACTTTTTCTCCTCTTCCCAACTCTTTTTGGAGTCTAACACAGTGGCCCAAAATGGGTAAGTTAAACACTGGACAGGGCGTGCTTGATAAACAGAACACCCCTTCTCATTTAAAAATATACAGTCGTGGTTAGGCCTTTCGTTCAAACTAACATAATCAAAAGATCCGAAAGGTACTTTACGACAGTACTCTTCTAAAAACTGTTTTGATGAGATTTGTAAATGTTTAATCAACTTTTCGATGTCAGAATAAGATAAAAATACAAAACCAGGTTCTACTGCACAGCAGTAACGACAACCACTTTGGCAGGTAAAACGCAACCCTTTGTCGTAAAATAAGCTCAATTGCGCCCCCTTGAAAAGAAAAAAGGTCTTACTCAAAGAGAAGACCTGCGATGGGGAGAGAAGGATTCGAACCTTCGAAGGCTTAGCCAACAGATTTACAGTCTGCCCCCTTTGACCGCTCGGGAACCTCCCCTTTCTGATGACTTTGTCACCTTAGCTAAAAGACATAATAGTGTCAAGCACTCTTTTGCCCCTGTTGCATGGAAAAAAGTAATTTTATAATGTACTATTTAGAGAATCGTAAGGGAGAGGTGTTATGGACCATCAAGAACTAAAACAAGCAATTAGAGAGAACCCACGCCTTCTAAGATTTAAGGCTCGCTCACTACACCCAGCAACTATAGCAGATATTTTAATTGAGTATGAAAAACCTGCTTTAGTCAAAATATTAAACATGTTGCCTCCGTTGGTTAAAGCAGATGTTTTTAGCCACTTTGAAGATGAGGATCAACTTGAGATTTTTTTGACGATGAGTCACTCAGAAAAAACCAACCTCATAACAAATATGTACCACGACGATCGGGTTGCCTTAATTAAACTTCTTCCTAAAGAGGAGAGTCAGGACGTACTTGCTATGTTAAGTGAGAAGGTTCGTAACGACATTCAAGAACTCTCTTCTTATAAAGAGAAAACTGCTGGATCAATTATGACCAGTAAGTTTTTGTATGTCACTGACGATATGAGTGCTGAACAAACAATTGACTATGTCAGGCGCATTGCTAAAGAAATTGAGACCCCTTATGACATCTACGTTGTTGATTTACAAAACAAACTAATTGGTTCAATAACATTAAAGGATTTAATTCTCTCTTCTCCTAACCAACTTGTTAAAGATTTAATGACTAGCGATTTAATTTACGCTGTTACCAGCGATTCACGAGAATCAGCTGTTAAAAAAATTAGTAAGTACGACATAATCTCACTTCCTGTAGTTGATGAACAAGAGAGTTTAGTTGGAATAATTACCTACGACGATGCTTTTGACGCGATGGAATCTGAGTATACAGAGGATATGGAAAAGTTCATGGCTATTAGTGGTAGTCACACAGATGAGAGTTACTTTTCTATTTCAGTGTTTCGTCACTTCTCTAACAGAATTGTTTGGGTAGTTATATTAGCTTTTGTTGGATTATTATCTGGAGTAGTTTTACACCGCTACGAAGATACTTTAAGTCAATTTATGATTTTAGCCTTGTATTTACCAATGCTAATGGACACAGGGGGAAATACAGGGAGCCAAGCTGCTACCATAGTGATTAGATCGTTGGCTATAGGAGATATTGAAGGCTCTGATTTATTAAAGGTTTTATGGAAAGAGTTTCAAGTTAGCTTTTTAACTGCTATTGTCATTGCTTTCATAGCTTTTAGTAGAGTTATGTTGATGAGTCGTGGAACTATAATTCCATCTGAATACTTATTAGTTGATATTGCTTTTGCAATTGCAATTGCCCTCTCATTACAAGTTATTTCATCCACAATTGTTGGAGCAGCTTTACCTTTAATTGTTTCAAAGTTGAAAATGGACCCAGCAGTAGTAGCATCGCCAGCGATTACAACTATAGTTGATATCACAGGTTTACTAATCTATTTCGCCTCTGTAACTATTATTTTAGGATTGTAAAAGGAATAAATAAAATGCCCTACCCCCCGAAGGGGGTAGGACACAGCTGCATGTGTTTCAGCTTAAGCCACCTGTCAGATTCGAACTGACGACCCCGAGATTACAAGTCACGTGCTCTGGCCAGCTGAGCTAAGGTGGCTTTCGGGACCCAGAATAAAAAATATTTGCTGTTTGGTCAAGGCTAATATCCCCATTCTTTCAACAAATTTTCAATAGTTTGGTACATTCTCTTATCTGCTCGACTATGAAATGGCCAAATGTCATATTTTGCTAAGGCATATTTAAGAAGCATAACAGCCTCTTGGCGATCGCTCATTTGCCCTAAACTCACTGGTGAGTAGAACGGTTTTGCTTGAGCTCCATTTGCACCCTCGTAATAAGCGTGTTGATCTAACACTGACCCTTTTTCTTTATCCCACTTATTTTTAATGTTATTAATTGAGGTAACTCTCTTTTTAGCTGTTAAATCCCTTTTGTATAACATCTCAGCTAAAGCTTTAAAGTGACCATGGTATAAATTCTCAGTTGGAATTGCATCAATTGCTTTACGAGTGTAACTTATAGCTGTATCTAAATCTCCAAAACTTATAGGCCATCCTGGAAGTTTAAAATAGAGTTGTCCTAAAACGTACCAGCTGATTGTCTCATCTGTAACGCCCATTTCATCAATAACATGGATAAAATCATCTCTCATTGGCTTAGCTTTAGAAAGGGAGTTTAATGGCCCTTTAGTCTCTCCCCAACGTCCAATGTTAGAAGCGTGGTAAACATACCCCATTGCTAGTGGATATTCATCAATAGAGTCTTGTGCATACGACTCCCCTTTTTCAAAGGTCTCAAATAAAAGATCTTTTGAGGCCCCTTGCTCTTTTAATTCATCTCCAATTGCTAAGGTTGCTCTAGATAAGCGCCACAATAGTTGAGCCTTAACTTCTCCACTAACACCCTTATTTAGTTCACTTTCTATCAATGAGACAACATCTTCGTACTTATCACCCCAATAAAGTGAATCGAGTTGATTATATAGTTGTTGATTTGCAAAAAGTGGTGTTATTAATAGTGTTATTAAAATAAAAGCAGAAATTAGTTTTGTTTTATTAACCATAGTTGACTCCTTGAATAGTTAAATAATACACAATTGCCACAAGGTGTCAATTAAACTTTTATAAATCGGGTCTAAGTTTCTTTGCTTCCCCTAAATAGATATGTTTAGCTTTGAAATTATTTTTATGATAAACATAAACCATAATTCGAACCATTTTCTTAAAAGAGCCCTCTATTTTAGGCTCTTGCATACAAAACAGAGGCACTTCTAATTGGGGGTTATCTGCTCTAAGGGCAGTAGCTGGGTTTAATGATATTAAATCATCGGTAATGGTAAATTGAATTGAAATCAAATCTTCTAAATTCAAAGAGTTCTCTTTTAAAAGGGTATTAAAAAGATTTACTGTCCCCTCTTTAATAAAAATTGGTTGATCTGATTCTATTTGAATAGCACCTCTAACAGCCCAAACTCTTTTATCCATAAAATATTCCTTTTAAAACTTAATAGAGAACCCAGTTACCATGTTTTGGTAAATTAATAGTGCCAAGTGGATAACTAAAACAATTATTACTTTCAAAGCCCACTTAAAAATCTCTTTATTCATAGAGGCAAAAAAGGCAATTACCATATAAACAATTGCATAGAGGTAAATTAAGGAGGCTACGAAGTTTAGTAAAAGATTGATTACAGTTAAATAGTAGTTATTAACTGGCCAAATTAGTTGAAGTAACACTAAGGGCAAAAGAGAGAAAAAAAGGTGTATTAACAAGGATTGAATTTTGTTTGAAGTTGCTAGAAATCTCTCTAATTTTACCATTGGCGTAGTATAACACACCTTTTTAATTTGTAGGAGCTCTAGTTACTGGTAAGAGATTACTATTTCTGTTATCCTCATTTTCAAACATTGGTTAGGGGTAATTGTTTAGATGGATGGCGCGAAAGAGAGGATGAAGGCACTGGGCATTGGAATTCCCGATATTCTCCTTCCTAAAAAAGAGATTGACTTAAAAAAATGGGCTGTTGTCGCTTGTGACCAATACACTTCTGAACTCGATTATTGGCAGCGTGTTGAAAAGTTTGTTGGAGATGAAAGCTCATCTTTACGTTTAATCCTTCCTGAAGTTTATTTAGAGCGTGAAAATTTAGAACAAAGAATTGAATCAATTCACCAATCAATGATTAATTATAGTCATGATAAGCTTTTTGATGAGTATAAACAAAACTTCTTCTTAGTTCATAGAACTACTCCTAAAGGTCCTGGTCGATGGGGCCTCATGGTCTCTTTAGATTTAGAAAAATATGATTATTCAGTTAGCTCTCGCTCCCCTATTAGAGCTACTGAGGGAACGATTTTAGATCGAATTCCCCCAAGAAAGCTAATTAGAGAGGGAGTTGAGTTTGAACTACCTCACATTATTGTTTTAATAAACGATGAGTACCACTCGGTATTAGGGCCTCTTATTACTATTCACTCAACGTTAACTAAAGTTTATGAGACTGAGTTAATGGAAAATGGGGGAACTATTAGTGGTTATAAAATTGATGATTCTAAATTGTTTGATCAAATAGCCACTGCTTTTGAAAAGCTAAGTAGCTCGCTAGATCCTAAAAACCCAATATTATTTGCAATGGGTGATGGTAATCACTCCTTAGCTACAGCTAAATCTTGTTGGGAAGATATTAAAAAGAATTTAACAGACGATGAGATGGAAAATCATCCAGCTCGTTACGCTTTAGCTGAAGTTATGAACATCTTTGACCCTGGTTTGGTCTTTGAACCTATTCATAGGGTTATGTTTAACTTAGAAAGAGAGCGCTTTTTAGAACACCTTGGTAAGTATTGTGAGCAATACCACATAGAGCCCTACTCCTCAATTGAAAATGTTTTAAAAGATATTGAAGAGAAAGAAAACAGCAGACAAAAATTTGGGTATATCGACAGCGAGGGGCTAAAAGTGATTCGCCTAGATAATCCTAAAGCTTTTTCAACTGCAGGAACTTTACAATTAACCTTAGATAGTTTGATTAAAGAGGGTGTTAGTGTTGATTACATCCATGGCGAAGATGTAACTGAGGCTCTAGGAGTACAAAAAGGGAACATTGGCCTATTTTTACCTGCAATTGATAAACACAACTTCTTTGATACCATTAAAAGAGATGGAGCTCTACCTAGAAAAACCTTCTCAATGGGTGAAGCACACGAAAAACGTTTTTATATCGAAGCAAGAAGAATCAAATAGAAGAAAAATCTACTGCTCCCTCTCTAAGAACTTTGTAAGGACTTTGTGTCAAATCGACTATAGTTGAAGGTTTGTTATCTTGAGAAATAGTTCCTTCAACTATTAAATCAACCTTATCGCAAAACAGATCAACTATTTTATCAAAGTCGTTTAAAAACTTTTCTCCTGTTATATTTACCGATGTTGTGTAGATACTTTTATCAACTTTTTCTAAAATCTTTAATATTAGAGGGTCATTAGGGACCCTAATACCTCTACTTTGTCCTAAATGGTCATTTACTATGACTGTTAAAGGTGCAGGCCACAAATCTAATATTTTTTGCTCTATTTTTGTTTTGCTAATTATTTGAGCCAACTCTTTAGTGACAAATTCAATAAACTTCTTATCTTGATTACGCCCTTTAAGAAATTCAAGTTTATATTTTGTTGAGGGGGCTAAGCCAATTATTCCATAGATAGTGTCACATGGCATTATAACTAATTTATCAGCTAACAATGTTTTTACAATTAAATCACAAACATTAGAATCTTCAATATTTACCAAAATAGCCATTAAAAATATCTCACTTTTTCTTTAGTTTTTCTCTTTCTAAAGATAAGAGAAATTAAGATAACTAGTATTGCAACGATAAAAGAAAAACCAAGATTTACCAAAGGAGAAAAACCTTTGAAAAAGACTACTTTTTGTTCAATAATTGGTTGATCTTCTAGTGAAACTTCCTCAATATCATCAATAAAATAGTAAGTAGTCTCATTTGCTAGTGCATATCCTAAAAGCCTAGCATCTTCTAAAATTACCTCACGTTGATTAATTTTAGATAACTTATTCTCCAATTGAGTCAGTTGGTCTTTGAGTTGGTCGACCTCCTCTTTTAGCACTTCAAGCCCTTTTTCGGTTTGAAAGTTGACTAAAAGTCCCTTTTTACCAACAATTCCTTCGAATAAAGGGTACGTAAGTGCTATTGTGAGGATAAAGATAGTGATATAATTCCTTGTCATATAGTTATTGAACCGTTATAATACTTTGTAAATAATAGTGTTAGAAACTGACGTTGTAAAGGACAAGTCGTTAGTTCACAGGAGCAAAAAGTTTGAGCGACAACCAAAAACAATCAAATCCAGTGGGAATTGTGATTTTATCCGCTGCTTTAACGATGCTTGTGTTAGCATCTGTCAGTTATTTACTCCTTTTTAAGATTTTCCCCCTTTATCAAGTAGCAGACGAAGTAATCTATTTTATATTAATACGCATTCTTCCCATCACCATTGGTTTTACCTTAGTGTTAATAGCTTTGGTTATTAACCCTCCCCCCACTTTCGATCGAATTGATGAAGATGATACAATAGATGTCGATAAATTTATTGCACCTTTGTATGTTCTTCCTATTGAAAAAGATGAAACAGTTGTAGACGAAATAGCTGCAGCAAGTGAACCAATTGAAAAAGAGATTGTTGCTAAAGTTATTACCCCTGCAGTTACCAAAGCTCCAGTTGTTCCACGTCCAATAGAACCAGAAAAGATTATGATGGGTGCTGCTGTTGCAGTAACTCCAGCTCCTATTGTTCCACGTCCAATAGAGCCTGAGAAGATTATGATGGGTGCTGCTGTTGCAGTAACACCAGCTCCTATTGTTCCACGTCCAATAGAGCCTGAGAAGATTATGATGGGTGCTGCTGTTGCAGTGACTCCAGCTCCTATTGTTCCACGTCCAATAGAGCCTGAGAAGATTATGATGGGTGCTGCTGTAGCAGTGACTCCAGCTCCTATTGTTCCACGTCCAATAGAGCCTGAAAGAATTGTCATTGGACCAGAAACTACAGTTGTAGTTGAAGATGGTGAAATTTATCGTAGGTTATCTAGAAGTGTCCCATTTACCTCTTATCCTTATCCAATAGAGAGTACCTCTGCTGTTGCCTCTTTATTAGAACCTGTTGCTGAAAGTTCTGTTGATACCACATTAGATGCTAAGTACTTGGGTGTTATTGAAGATAACTTTGAAAATAGAGTTAAAGAGGAGTTTGCCTCTGCTAAAGAGTTTAATCACGACTTAGCTGTTTCAAAGATTTCTTTTGACTCTGAAGATATCTATGTTGACAAAATTGTAGAATCGTTAGCTGGTAGTGCTTTTTATTATAAAGATGGAACAAATAGCATCTACGCTATCCACCCATTTATAGATTATGTAAAAGCTGACTCTCTTTACAAAAAGATGATTGACTCCTTACAACTACAAATTGGTTTTACCTCTTTAGAGGGAAGAGAAATCTCTTTAGAGGAACTTTTAGATGAGTTAAAAGGTGCTAGCGATGCTTCTGTTGTTAAAGGAAGCAAAAGTGTTGTAGGTTTTCAAGGCGCTTTAGTCTCTTAATCTTTTAGTGGAATATTAAATACCATCCGATCCTTTGCTAAAAATGTGTTAGGAAAGATTTCTTGTGCCTCTTTAAGTAGAAGTTTTAGTTGTCGATCTGTGTAACGAGGTGAATAGTGAATAAGTCCCATCGAGGCAACTTGCCCCTCTTTAGCAACTAAAGCAGCTTGGCTAGCAGTCATATGCTTTTTCTCTTTAGCACTCTCTAACAGTGAATCATCGAACATCCCTTCACATAATAACAAATCTACATTATTGACGTGCTGGGCAATGGAATCTTTATAAAGGGTATCAGTGACATAACTAAATCCCCTTCCCTCTCTTTGTTTACCTAAAATCATTTCAGGTTTTATAATTGTACCATCTTCTAAAACAACTTCTTCATTTTTTTGAAGGCGTGACCACATAGGTCCTTTAGGGACATTTAGCTCAACAGCTTTTTCAACGTTAAAAACACCACTACGAGGTTTTTCCCTCATTGTGTATCCAAAGCAAGGTTTTGTGTGATCTAATTTAAATGCCTCAACAAAATACTCGTCTGTTTCTAAAATTATCCCCTCTTCTACACTCTTTATAACTATTTCATAGTTGATATACATATCTAAGAGCTTACGAGTTTGGTTAACATATTCAGCTAATTTAGGCGGACCATAAATAGTTAATGGCTCATCTCGATCCACTTGGCTTGAGAGCATTAAAATTCCTGGAAGTCCTGTTACATGGTCAGCATGCATGTGGGAGATAAAGATTGAATTTATCCTTTTCCACCTGATATTTAACATTTTTAAGGAGATTTGAGTCCCTTCCCCAGAATCAAATAAAAACAACTCCCCCTCTCTACGCACCATGGCAGAGGTTAAAAACCTGTTGGGAAGGGGCATCATACCGCTAGTTCCTAAAACAAAGACTTCAAAATTCATACCTTGCTACAATACCTGCCATCTACTTTTGTTGCAATAAGTGCAAGGGGGAAATTTTCTTTATCCCTTGTAAAGAGAGATATAAAGTTGTTGTAGCTATTAAACCCATTGTGACAACAATTTTAATTAAATCACCCCAATTCACTTTTAAATCAAACTCTAAAAGATAATAGTTTAAAAACGGAATTTCTTTAGATGATAAATAGGTTAACACTGGTCCCATATTCAATCCAATTAAAATACCAACTAAAGAGCCAACTACAGTTCCTAATCCCACTGTAAGCATTGTGGAGCCAAAATAGAAGCTAAATAGTTCTTTATTAGTTGATCCAACCATCTTTAATATTGCAATCTCTTTTAAAGAGTCTTGAACCATCTGTTGAGCTATAGAGGCAATGTAAACAGCTGCAACTAACAAAATTAAAACTAAGATAAGAAATATTACTTGACGACTTGTTATGAAGTTTTGATAAACGCTGATATTAAATTGATCCCAAGTTGAGTATTGTAGAACTTTATCATTTATTTTTTCTAAATTTATAAGGGCTTTGTTTAAATCCCCATCAACTAACAACTCCCAATATCCACTTTTAGTAAAGAGTTTTTCCCCATCACTTATGTTCATAAAAATAAGTCGACTATCTAATTCACTATAACCGCTACTGTAAATGGAACTAATTTGAGCTAATAGGGGTCTAACTCTTTTTTCACTTGGATCTGGTAGGAGCATAAAAGCAACTCGATCATCAATACCTACCCCTAGCTCTTTAGATAATTCGCTACTTATCATAATGGAAGGAAGATTGGTTGATTTTTCAACTGTGGGACCATTTATTTTAATCTCTTTTATTCTCTCTTTGTTAAAATACGAGGTATCAACTCCCTTAATTTTAACCTCTTTGGTGGCCTCTTTTGAGTAGATAATCGCTCCCCCAGTAACTACATAGTCTCCACTAATAATTGAACTATCATCCAAAATAAACTCTTTGTCATAAATTTGAATATGACCATCAGAGAGTGTTATATACTTTTGGGTGATGGAACTAATCATCCCATCAGTAAATAAGAGGGCAACATTTAAAGGAATCATAATCACTGCAATTAACAATGCTCCCCTTAAAAGACGTTTTTGATTGTAAGTTCTAACTTTAAAGAGATTTTTAAATAAGAGGTTGGTGAAACTACTCAATTTTGCTCCTCTAAAACTCCATTTTGTAGTAGAAAAAGTTTAGAACACCTTTTAGCTAAATTTAAGTTGTGAGTTACCATCAACAATGTTTGTTTTTTCTCATTAACTAACTCAAATAAAAGGTTCTCTATCTCAATAGCTGTTGATTCATCTAATGAGCCAGTTGGTTCATCAGCTATTAATAAATCGGGTTGGTTTATTAAAGCGCGACAAATAGCCACCCTTTGTTTCTCCCCTCCTGATAACCTGTTACTTCGATGGTACATTCTCTCTTTTAGTCCAACCCTCTCTAATAACTCTTTAGCATTTTTATAACTTTGCTTTTTATCTCTTTTGCCTATTAAAGCACTTATTACAACATTCTCTAAAGCAGTAAAATCATCTAAAAAAAGCTGGTTTTGAAAAACAAAGCCAATGTGTTTGTTTCTAAAATTAGAGAGTTCTTTATCATTTAAAGAATCTATAGAGATATTGTTAAAATATCTTTTTCCAGATGTTGGCTTATCTAAAGCTCCAGCAAGATTTAAAAAGGTAGTTTTTCCCGATCCACTTTTACCAACAATAGCAACACTGCTACCTTGAACTAGACTGAAGTTTAAGTTCTCTAAAATAGTGAGCTCTTTATCACCAGACGGGTATTTTTTAGTAATATTTTCAAATTTTAATAAGAGATTGTCACTCATCTAATATCTCCACAACCTCACTTTTTAAAACCCCTTTGACTCCGCTGTAAGTAAAAAGAAGTGCAATTAAAAAGAGTAGAAGATTAACTAAAATAATTTCACTTATGTTTATCTCTAAAACAAAGGGGTAAGTTAAAAGTATATTATCTTGTGAGGTAAATATTCGTTGTATACGGTTAAAGAAGTTAAAGATGGAACTTACCCTCTCTTTAACAAACAAAGTGGATACAAGGGCTATAACTTGCCCTAAAAGGGAAATTAGGACCCCTTGTGCAATAAAAACCTTAAATAGGGAGTTGTTTGTGTACCCTATGCTCTTTAAAAGGGCCACCTCTTGTTGTTTAGCATGTAAAAGGCGACTAAAAGCATTTTTCATATTTATCGCTAAAATTAAAAACATAAATAAAAGAAATAGATACATCAACGCTTTTTCCAACATCAAAGCTGAATAAAAACCCCTATTTAAACTAACCCACCCTTTAGCACTCTCCAATTTGCCTATAAGCTTAGTTACCTTTGTAGGACTGCTATTTTTTAAATAAAGGGCATAAGACGATGAATCACTTTGTTTAACTAAATCAATATTTCCTAAAATGGTGTTTAAATCAAACTCAATTAATGGGGAGTTGTAAATTCCACTAACACTCACTTTATAATTAACTGGCACTAGAGGAGCGCTTCTTCCTCCAACTAATAAAGTTAGCTCAATTTCATCTCCAACAGTAATTCCCATTTTATAACGTAAGTTATTTGATAAAAGAACTTGGTCTTCTTTAGGGTAAGAGCCACTAAGCAAAGCTACTTTAGAGCTAAAATGATTAATATCACTAAAGATATTATCTTCTAATAATCTTAATCGTAAAGTTTCAGAACCATTTAAAGTTTGACTAATTACTTGATAATCTTTAAACCGATAAGAGTTTGTAATTTCTGAAAAATTTTCAAACGATTGATTTGAATCAACTTGAACGTGAAAAGTCTCAATATCTTTGATGTTTTCAATCATTAAAGATTGTAAGTTGTTCATCAATGAGAGTACGACTAATAGGGCAAAAGTGCCCACACTTATCCCAACTAAGATAATTAAGGCAATGTTGCGATGGCGGTTGCTTTTACTAAAAGCATAGCGCCAAATCAGTTTTAGATTAACCATTTTACCAGTGGTCCATCCGATACTCTAAGCTTAAAACTCTTTTTCCATCACTAGCATAAGTTACATCAGCATAAGGTTTTCCGTTATCAAAAAGGGTGACAATTAAATTTCCATCTTTTAAAATGCGTTTAGATTTTATAGGAAGATCCTCTTCCCATTCAATCTCATTGACTAATTGCCCCTCCTCATAATAAGAGTCAATTTCCTTTTTTCCCTCACTTATGATAATCTCATTGGTCTTTTCTAAAGTTCCACTATGGTCATAGTAGTAAGATTTAGTGGAGATATCTCCATTTGCATCTTCGATAGCCAATGAGACTAACAACCCTTTAAAATCGTAAGTTTTGGTTTTAAGGGAGTTATCTTCCCACTCTTTTATTACTAAATTACCTTTTTCATCATAACTAACATCACTAATAATTTGAGGAACATCCCCTATCCACATTTGTTGAGCAACTAAGTTGTTATCAAAGAAGGTTAATTTATTAAATACCCCCTCTTTAGACTCACCAAAGAACTGATCAGAATAAAGTAAATCAACTTGTGGGTCGTTAGAACCAACTACCCTTATTCCATTTAAAGTTCCATCAACCCCTCGGTAAAAGGTGGTAACTTTAATTAAATTTCCTTGTTGCACCTCTTTTTTCTCAATAAGAAATTCATCAACGTAGGTATGATAAATTGTTGTTGAGCCATTTTCTATCCTTTTAGGAAGATTATCTTCCCAAAAAGTAGTTACTTGATCGACAACTTTTCCATCTAGGTAATTGATCTCTATCTCTTTAGTACCACTTGATGAAGCTTCAATTAAACTCTCTTTAATTAAAATGCCATCTTCAAAAAGTCTTTCAACACCCTCTTGTTGGTGTAAATAATATTTTTGAGTCTCTAAAAGAGTTTGATCAAGTTCTTCTAACTTTTGCCCAAGAGAGTTTGAGCGATAGTAATTAGCGCTTAGAGGAAAGAGAGTTAAAAATGTTGCAACCACTACTAGTGGGAACATCTTCTGTTTAGCCATTAACCAATTCCTAATAGAGAGTTTAAAAACTCCCTTTTATCAAAAGGTCTAAAATCTTTATACGACTCTCCATCTCCAATAAAGGCAATAGGAACTTTTAAGGAGTTACAAATTTGAATGAGAGTGCCCCCTTTTGAATTTGAATCGTATTTAGTTAAGATTATAGCATCAACTCCAATAGCTTCGTTAAAAAGTTTAGTTTGGCTAATTCCATTTTGACCTGTTGTAGCATCTAAGACTAAAATTTTCTTATAAGCACCGGGGTCTTCAATTTTACTGGTAATTATTTTATCAATCTTTTGTAGCTGTCTAAGAAGGTGCTCTTTGTTGTGCATCCTCCCTGCTGTATCGGCTAAGATAAGATCCTCTTTTCTAGTAACAGCTGAATCAATTGCATCAAAAATAACAGCAGCTGGATCACTGCCTGAAGTTTGTTTAACAATTCTACTGTTGGTTCTTTGGGCATGAAGCTCCAATTGATCAATCGCTGCAGCTCTAAAAGTATCTCCTGCAGCTAAAAGAACTCTCTTATTTTGGTTTTGATAGTAGGTTGCCATCTTAGCTATTGTAGTGGTCTTACCTACCCCATTAACACCCAAAATTAAAAAGATGTTTGTTTTTCCATCAACCAGTTCTAGTTTATACTCCAACAACAGTGAACTAAGGTGTTTTTTCATCAATTCTAATATTGATTCATTGTCGTACTGTTTTTCACTTTTAGCTAAAGAGCGTACATTATCACTGATTTCCATTGCCAACAGAGATCCCAAATCTCCCTCTATTAAAAGATCTTCTAACTCTTCAAAGAAGTTCTCATCAAATTTTTTTATTTTAAATAGGTCTTTAAGACGCAATGCAAAACTTTTAGCCATATTCAATTAAACCTCATTTTAAAAACTATACTTCGTTTTTTTGTAATAATCAAACAAATGGAAAACAGTATCCACTACAGAAATAGTCAAAGAAGCCCCTAAAGCTACACTTAAGGGGGATAAACTAATCTTATCACTAACCATTGGGTTAATAGATTCACTAAGTATTAACAATGAAGCTATTAGCAAACTTGTCCCTAAACTCTTATAACTTTTTTGTTGATAAACTAAAGAGTCAAAACCAAAAGCCTCTTTGTTCAATTTAGCAACATCTAAGACAATCTTTTGTTGATACTCGCCTAGGTGTTTTATAGTGAGTCCATTAAAGCTGTTGGAGTAATGAAGGTCTATAGGAAAGTAGGTATCATTTATAAGGTGGGCAGTAGTAAATAGCTTTCCACTACCTACATCAAATTCAACATCACTACTATAAGAGGTTACTAAAAAAGGCTTTGCCTCCAATTTAACTAAAGAAGCTTCTAAATTAATAACTTTTTCACCAACTACTTTTAGTGTTGAGTTTTTATCGTAGTAGTTCTTACTACTTTCGCTAAGGTGATACTCTCCTTGTTCAACTAAAGCTCTATTTTCAATTAAATTTAGTGGAGTGTTATCTAAAGCGATGGTGTAGTTATTTGGGGCTTTAGTAACTTTAATTAAAGAGTAATTACCCTGATTCAAATGATTTATTACTTTTAAGGCAATATTTTCTATTTGGTCATCAACTTTTTCTAGTTCAACTAAAAAGTCTAAAAGGGGTATTTTATCTTCTAAAGTTTTAGAGTTCACTTTAATTCTATAAAGATTCTCTATTTGAGAAGATTCAATGACAATTAATCTTTCAACTTCATAATTGGTGAAAAAGTATTGATTTGAATAATTTTCCTCTGCCAACACATTTTTAATTAACTCAGAAGTTGAATTAATTGGTATAAGTTTTTGTTCACTAAAAGTGTTTACTACGTTAAGAATTTTATTTGAGAAGTTAGTTAACCTATTAGTAGAGTCTAAATGGATAAAACCACTAGAGTGAATTGGCATCAATGAGATAAGTAAAATTATTAAAACTAATTTAACTTTCTGCATTCCATTTCAAAAAGGCCTCAATTAAAAAAGAGATATCACCATCCATAACAGCTTGGATGTTTCCACTTTGTTCGTTGGTACGGTGATCTTTGACCATTGTGTAGGGTTGAAATACGTAAGAGCGAATTTGGTTTCCCCAACTAATCTCTTTTTTCTCTAAGGCGTACTTTTGTTGCTCCTCTTCAGATTTTTCTTTGTAATAGTCGTACAATCTTCCTTTAAGGACTTTCATTGCCACTGCTTTATTCATGTGTTGAGATCTCTCATTTTGACAAGCAACAACAATTCCTGTTTTAAGGTGGGTTATTCTAACAGCTGAATCGGTCTTATTAACGTGTTGCCCTCCTGCTCCCCCTGCTCTGTATGTATCTATTCTGATATCGGCAGGGTCGATGGTAATCTCTAAATCATCTTCAATGACTGGAGAAGCATAAACACTGGTGAAAGAGGTGTGCCTCCGTTTGTTTGAATCAAAGGGGCTGATACGAACTAAGCGGTGTACTCCAGCTTCCCCTTGTAAATAGCCATAAGCATAAAAGCCTTTAACCTCCATGGTTACCGACTTAATCCCACCTTCAGCTTCCTGTAGATCAATAATACTCACTTTATAGTTGTTTCTTTCACACCACCTTAAATACATTCTCATCAACATTGAGGCCCAATCACACGCCTCAGTTCCACCAGCACCTGAATGCACTGTTAAATAACAATCATTTTTATCAAATTTGCCAGAAAGGAGAGTTTTTAATCTAAGGGGGTTGTACAGTTTTTCAAGTTCAACTATTTGTTGATCAACCTCTTTTTCAATTTCACTATCATCTTCATCGCCATATAATTCAATCAATTGATCCACATCGTCGATAAATTTAATAAGTTCTTGCCAAGGGTTTAGTTGATCTTTTAGTTCGTTTAACTCTTTGAATGTTTTTTCAGCTAATGAGGAGTCGTTCCAAAAGTCACTCTCACTCGATTTAGCTTCAAGTTGTTTTATTTTATTAGAAAGCTTCTCAACGTCAAAGACGCCTCCATACATCGTAAGCTTCCTCTTTTATTGTTTCAAACAGGGCGTGATTTTGTAGTATCATTTCTCTTTCCTTGATCTTCTTTCGATCCTAAAGCCAATGGTTAACTCCATTGCCTCCCCACTATTTAATTCCATCTCCCATATTGGTAAAAATTGGGTGTATTGGTATAAAACCTCATTTCCCATAATAGTGGGTGCTTCTACTTTAAAGTTCTCTTTCAAAAGGGTAAAGCGCTTTTCAGCTGCAAATGAGATAATTGTCCTATTTAACTCATCAACTAATCTAAAGTTCTTTAAGTTGTGATTTATACTCTTTTCCCCATTTAAAAATCTGTTTTTAGATTTTTCTACTGTGTATAACGATATCTCATCACTATTTTTTAAGCCAACAGAGAGATTTAACTCCGAACCAAAGAACCCTTTAAAAGCCCTTTTTCCTTTATTAGTTATTTTATACTCAACGACTATGGTGTTTGTTTTAAAGATAAAAGTTTTAACAACTTCAATTGAATTGAAGTTAAACGGAAGGTTATTAAACTCTTTAGTACAAATTAAACTATTTTTATTCTCTGGATTCTCAATTACTGTGTATTCAACATTGGATGAGTCGTAACAGTGAGTATCAACACTTTTAGCGAAGTTTTCTAAATCAACTTTTGATGGGATAAACAAATCGTTAAAAGAGCGTTGAAATGAGCCATCAACTAAGTGGTGCATACTTAATCGGGTAACCTCATTTTGATAACCAGTAAAAGTATCACCATAGTTCCACCCTGTTGGCAAATAGTTTAATTGAGCTAATGTGGCCCCTCTTTTATCTATTACTAACGATAAATTCTTCCCTTGCCATAAAACTTCTTTAGTACCATCAAAATCTATATCGAGCTCTTGAGGAAATGAGATATTTTCACTTTTGTTAAGAAGCTTTAAAGCTTCGTTTATATAGCGGTAGTTGTGCTTTCGGTAGATGTTGCGATAAACACCACCACTACTATCTAAAACAAAGGCTCCTCCACTAGTAGCTCGCTCTAATAAAGATTCAACTCTCTTTTTAATATCTTTATTTGGTTTAACAATTCTTAACATCTCAGTAGTTGCTAAAATTCTTCCATAAAGGTGGTTTAACTCCTCATACTTTAAAAATAGTTCATTAAAGGAGTTAAGATCAGTTAATTGGCTATCTCTTCCATACCAAGAGGAGCCTAAAAACCCTCTGTTATCTAATTGATCAACTTTTATTGTATTCAATAGTTCAAATTCACTATTTGTTGAATTGAGTTTTTCAATTATTAACTCAAATAACTCTAAAGGAGTGCCCAACTCTCCATTCAAAGCGGTAGCTTGAAGTAGTTTATCTAAGTTAATCATTGAGATGTAATAAGTGGTGTTTATATCCCAACTAAGCTCATTAAGTTGTTCAACAAATTGAACTTTAGTTAGCTGCATTGTTGCAAGTTTATCAATTAAAAGGTCAATTCGATCATCGGTAGTGAACACTTCAATAGTTTTACCTAAATCGTGCATCTTAAAAGGCTCAGTAGCAACACTGCAATCTGTAAGGCGGTTATAAGGGGAAATTAAAAGGCGATCAAGTGATCCTAAGGCCATACTAGCAACATAGGCTGGAGACCATATTTGGTTGTAAAACCAAACTGTTTTAGATCTCTTACCAAATCTTTTACGTAACAATGTAGTAGTTTTCTCTATTTGGCCAGAGCGATCTTTAGGTGGCATCAAATGGAGTATTGATTGATAGTAAGGGCCGCTAAGGAGCTCTAATTGCTCTTTTTTCACCAAATCTGCAATTAGCATATTCATCTCAGGGTGGTTAGCCTCAAACCACTCGTAGATGTTTGCGGAGAAATAGAGGTGCAATTTTAATGATGGGTTTTTATAGATGTGTGTTAATAGGGGTTTATACCCCTCCAAAAGAGCCCGCTCAAGGACTTTGAGCGGACTAGCATAGGGTAATTGACTATAAATCCCCAAAATTATGGGCATATTAAATTCCTATGGGGTTGTGACGATACACTTAGTGGGGCATGCCTCTGCTGCTTCAACAATTTGTGTCATCGGCTCTGAGTAATCGATTTTTGCTAAGAAATCGTTAACCTTACATCCCGATTCAGGATATTTTCTTTCACAAATCATACAACCGATACATCCAACACTACAAATCTTGCGTACAACTGGTCCTTTATCTAATGAGTTACAGGCAACTGTGTGAGACCCGCGAGCAGGAATCATTTGAATAACGCCTGTAGGACAAACTTCGGTACACTTACGACATCCGATACAATCATCAGGGTTAACTGTCACGTTCCCTTTCTCATCACGTGAGATAGCATCAGTGGGACACACTTGAATACAAGAGCCTAGGTGTAAACACCCATATTTACAACTGCTATCACCACCAAAGAGCATATAAGCTGCACTACACTCCTCAATTCCCTCATATTGGTAATCGCGCTGAGTTACATCGTTATTACCTCTACAGTGGACGTAGGCAACCATCCTTTCAGCAACCCCATCATCTTCAACACCCAATATTTGGGCAACAAGGGCTGAAACTTCAGTTCCACCAGGAGAACATAGGCCATTTTCAGCCTCCCCTTTAGATAGTCCAACAGCATAGCCGTTACACCCTGGATAGCCACAAGCTCCACAGTTAGCTCCAGGGAGAATCTCCAATATTTGCTCAGCTTTAAGATCTTTTTCAACAGCAAACTTTTGGGCAGCGACAGCTAAGCCGATCCCTAAAAGAAGTCCTAAAGTAGCAATGATCAAAAATGCAAAAAGAATATTCATAATCTATTATCCTAGAAGGTTTGTTAAAAGTGATTTATCGAACGCCATGAAAGCTAATGCCATCAAGCCACCAGAGATAAAGGCAATTGGAACCCCTTTATATGCTTTACGAACTGGATGAAGGTCTAATTTTTCTCTAATATTACTCATTAAAATTAGAGCAATGGTAAAACCAGCCCCTGCAGCAATTCCTGCAGCGAAGCTCTCCATTAAGTTATACCCTTCGTTGATGTTCATTATAGCGATACCTAAAACAGCACAGTTAGTAGTAATTAGAGGCAAGAAAATTCCCAATGCTTGATACAATCCTGGTGAGTTCTTTTGAACAACCATCTCAACAAACTGAACTAAACCGGCAATTACTAAAATGAATGAGAGTGTTTGAAGGTAGGCTAAGTTTAAGGGTAGTAGTACTAGATGGTAAATAAGGTAGGTAATTATTGAGCTAATTCCCATTACAAAGGTTACTGCCATCCCCATCCCAATAGCCGATTCACTATTTTTAGATACTCCAATAAATGGACACAACCCTAAGAATTGAGAGAGAATAAAGTTGTTAATAAAAATGTATGTTATAAATATTGCGATGTAGGTCATTATTGTGCTCCCCCTTTTCTAGCTGAGTTCCAAATGAAAAATGCTTTAAGATAACCCATTAGCAATAGTGCTCCAGCAGCTAATGTTAAAATTCTAACTGGGTAGTTGTACAACAGAGGTATTTTAATTACCCCATCAAACGATCCCATTGGGACTAAGGTGATAGTTCCATTGCCAAAAACCTCTCTGATAAAAGCAATTAAAGTTAATGCTAATGTAAAACCAACTCCCATCCCAACTCCATCTAAGAAAGAGTCGAAAACTGTGTTCTTACTGGCAAATGCTTCCGCACGTCCTAAGATGATACAGTTAACAACAATTAGGGGTAAGAAAATACCTAATGCTTGGTAGATTGCTGGTGCAAAAGCGTGCATCACCATTTCTACAATCGTTACAAATGCTGCAATTATAACGATATATGCAGGAATTCTTACACTGTTGGGGATAAAGTCTTTTAATAGTGCAATAAAGATATTTGAGAAAACTAAGACAAAAATAACTGCAATTCCCATCCCTAGTCCATTAACAACTTGTGTTGTTACCCCTAAGGTGGGACAAAGACCCAACATGATGATAAAAACTGGATTCTCTTTAAAGATTCCTCTAGTTAAAACCTCTTTTCTAGTTGCCATTAGTTAACCCCCAAACTTTTAACATAATCAGATCCCAAAGCAATTGCTTTAGCAACACCACTGAAAGTGACTGTTGATCCACTAATATCATCGGCATCTTTTTTATCTAACATGTTTGCTTTAACTGGAACTTCTTTATTAGCTCCCCCTGTTCCAACAAACTTTTGCATATATGCAACTGTTTCAGCTTTTTTACCCAGCCCTGGAGTTTCTGAGTTGGATAACAATCTAACATCGATAACTTCGCCATTAAGTAAGTAGCCTGCCATCAGTGTCATTGGTCCACCATAGCCAACTCCTTGAAGTTGTAAAATGTAACCACTAACTTGATCTTGTTCATTTAAAAGAGTGTGTACAGCTTTAACGTTATTTAAATCAACACTCTCAATAGTAGTTCCCACCTCTAAATCACCAGAGACTTCTAAAAGGGCATTCTTTAAGACTTGTATCTCGTACTCGGCAATCTTCGGGGCGGTAATAGCATTGACAACTGCTAAAGCAGCAGCAGCAAATCCAGCAATAATTAATAAAGTAATTCCAACTTTAGCAACTACTTTCATCCTTGAACCTCCCCTTTAACTTTTTTCTCTTTAATTATTTCTCCAAATCGTTTTGGTAAAATGTAGCGATCAATTGTTGGGACAAAGATGTTCATTAAAATAATTGCTAAAGAGACTGCTTCAGGAAGAGATCCAAAGTAGCGCAGTATAAAGGTAAAAAATCCAATTCCCACCCCAAAGATTATCATCCCTTTGTGGGTGGTGGGACTAGTGACCATATCGGTTGCCATATAAAAAGCACCTAAAATCATTCCACCACTGAGTAGTTGCAATACAAAGTCTCCTTGAAACAAACTTAAACCGTTTCTCACTCCCCCAAAAATTAGAGCTAAGACAGAGAATGTACCTAAAAATGAGACTGGGATATGCCATGTAATTATTTTCTTAACAAACAAATAAATAGCACCAACTAACAATAAGAATGCTGAAACTTCCCCAATTGTTCCACTCATGTTCCCAAAGAAAGCATCAATGGTGTAAGGACTTATGTTGATCTTGCTACTTAAATTCGCTGCAAAGTTTGTATAAGGATAATTTAAGGCAGATAATATTTCACTACTTTTAAGTGAAGCTACTGTCCCCTCCCCTAAAGCTAGCTTCATCTCTGTTAAGTAGGAGGCTCTAGATAAAGAGTCCACTCCAACTAATGTTTTAGGTAGACGATAAGTATTCATCAGACCGGTAAAAGAGAAGAAGACAAAGACTCGAGCAGCTAAAGCTGGGTTAACCCAGTTTGCCCCTAGACCTCCAAAGGTCCACTTAACAACAAACATTGCAAAAGCACTTGCAATAATTGGGATAGCAAAAGCTGAATCAACAGGTAAGTTCATCCCAATTAATAATCCTGTTAAAAATGCCGACCCATCATAAATTGTATCCTCTTTGCTTAAGCGGCCTAATAGATACTCAATTAAAACAGATGAGGCTATTGAGACTAAAAGGATTGCTAAAGCCCTAAATCCAAAAACATATACACCCCACAAAGCAGCAGGTGTTAGGGCAATTGAGACATCCCACATTATGGTGGCTGTTGAGCTTTTTTCATGTAGATGTGGTGATGATGAAACTATTCTTTTTGGCACTTCCATTTAATCCCTCCCCAATCTTTTACCAAGTTTCATTCCGTGCACTAGAGGCAGGTGAGCAGGACAGACGTAGGCGCACGATCCACACTCTTTACAATCCATGAGATTGAGAGCCATTGCCCCTTTGTATTCCCTGTTTTCGATTAATCTATAAAGGCGAGTTGGTTGTAATCCCATTGGACAGGCTGCAACACACCTACCGCAAGAGATACAAGGCGTTGTTCTCGCTTTTGTTGTTTTATCACGATTTAAAGCTAAAAGACCTCCAGAACCTTTGATGATAGGAACTTGATCATCATAAAATGCAAATCCCATCATAGGTCCACCTGAGACCAACTTATCTGGTTCGCCATCAAAACCGCCACAAAACTCTAGTACATCACTAACTTTAGTTCCTAAAAGAACTCTTAAGTTTTTTCCCTCTTTCATCGCTTCACCACTAACTGTGACGATGCGATCAATTAAAGGTTTCTTTAATGCTATTGCCTCATAAATGGCAAAAGCAGTTCCCACGTTAACTACAACAGCCCCAACATCTATTGGAAGCTTACCTGAGGGAATCTCTCGGTTAATAGTAGCTTTAAGAAGTTGTTTCTCATCCCCTTGAGGATATTTAACTTTTAGTGCAGCTACTTCGATTGGGTAGTTATTTTTATCAATTAAAGTTCTTAGATGCTCAATTGCATCCACTTTGTTATTTTCAACACCAATTATTATTTTTTTTGGCTCTGTTACTTTGGCAACTATCATAATTCCTTCCAATAGTTGCTCACCGTGCTCAAGCATTAAACGATGATCACTAGTTAAATAGGGTTCACACTCTACCCCGTTGACAACTAGTGCATCCACACTCTTTCCTTTAGGGACAGCAAGTTTCACATGGGTGGGGAAAGTAGCACCACCGGTACCAACAACTCCCATCTCCAACACTTGCTTAATAATCTGTTCATTAGACAATTTATCGTAAGCGTGTTTTTTCCATTGACCATAGGGATCTTCTTTATTAACTTCAATTACAATAGCATCCGTTACGACAGAGTTTGCTAAGGTAACTTTTTTAATCTCTTTAACACTCCCATTTACTGGTGAGTGGATTGATGCAGAGATAAAAGAGGCGCTTTCGCCAATTTTTTCTCCAGCTTCTACGGTATCCCCTTTGGCCTTAAGAGCTTTAGCTGGTGCTCCTAGGTGTTGTGAGAGAGGGATGATTAACTCGAGGGGGGGAGGCATAACTTCAATTGGTTTTGAGTGTGTATACCTCTTATTATCATCGGGATGAACCCCACCTTTTTTGAAAGTCGGTAATCTAGCCATCCTTGTGGTACTCCTTTGGTATATGTAAAACGTGCTAAATTGCCCAAAAACCAAAATAATTGGGCTCTTATCACTTTTGCACTTCATATAGTAACGGAAAAACGGTATAACAGTAAATATGAACCGCATATTTCGTTACGCTTTTTGGAAACTTCGAGGTAAAAAAGTTTTTGCACTGGTAGGTAAAAGTGGTACCGGCAAATCTTTTCGCTCAAAGTTAGTTGCTCAAAAGTATAACATAGATATTATAATTGACGATGGTCTTTTGATAAAAGAAGACAGAATTTTAGCAGGAAGAAGTGCTAAAAGGGAGCAAAACTTTTTAACTGCGGTTCGAACTGCCCTTTTTGATGAAGATGATCACCAAAATGAAGCTCTTGCTGCTTTGCAAAAAGAGAAATTTCAAAAGATTTTAATCATTGGAACAAGTGAAAAAATGGTCTATCGAATTGCCAATAGATTAAAACTTCCCGAACCTGAAAAGATTTTCCACATAGAAGATATTGCAACTAAAGAGGAGATTGAAACGGCGATGAGGGTGCGCTTCAGTGAAGGTAAGCATGTAATCCCAGTTCCAACTATTGAGGTCACACGCACCTACCCCCAAATTGTTTACGATACAATGAGAGTCTTTTTAAAAAATAAGACAAAACTACCTTGGAGTAAAAATAAAGGGTATGAGAAAACTATTGTTAGACCCGAATTTAGCAAGTATGGAAAAATAACAATGAGTGAAGCTGCCTTAACTCAAATGGTAGTTCACACCCTAGATGAGTTTGATCCAATCATCAAAGTTAAAAAGGTTCAAATGAAAATACAACCCGAGGGGTACAACTTAACTGTTAAACTAAGAGTCCCTTTCAAACACCAAATTTCTGCCACCTTGGGAGAGTTACAAGAATACATCTCAGATTCACTGGAAAAGTATGGAGGTATTTTTGTTAGCGGTGTAAACATTGAAATTGAAGAGTGGACTTAAACCCTCTTTTTTCCCTTCTTTGTCCTTTTTTGTTGAGTAAGTCGTTTTTTAACATTTTTACGACTAAAAGGTTCAGAGGCCTTCAAAGCAGATTTAGGTACTTTAATATTTTTCTCTTTTAAAATAGCAACTACTGCTTGTTCTACATAGTAGTTAGGGGGTGTTATTGGACTAATTACTCTTTTAGTCTCTTTAAACAACTCTTTAAAAAGTAAATCTCCCCCTAAAGTCTCAGCTGGCCAATTAATAACAGATTCAACTAAAGCTTTTAAAATTTCACTGTTCCACATTGAGTAGTAGTTGCGACTAAAATTTTGATTATCTAATCTCTCTAAACACAAATACAACTCTTTTTTATTTTTGTGGTTTGCTATATTTGGTAGAAGATACTTTAATAAAGAGTATTTTTGCAAAAGCTTAAAGATTTCTACTGCATGTCCACTAGCTAAAATTTTGGAGACCTCTTCAGTTAATCTTGAAGCTGAGACCTCTTTTAACTCCACCCCAACTTTTTTAATTGCCCTTTTAATATTAAATTGCAAAGAAAATTGGGTTGTAGCTGAGTATTTTAGAGCTCTAATCATCCTCACCGGGTCTTCTACAAAAGAGCTTGGTAAAGGCAAAATTGATCTAATTTTCTCTTTTTTAAAATCAGTAAGAGCTTCGTGGTAATCAAAAAGTTGTTTATCTATTGGATCGTAATAAAGGGAGTTAACAGTAAAGTCTCTTCTTTGGGCATCTTGTTCCATATTCCCATAAATAGAAGTATCACCTGAACGAAATGTAGAAACCTCAATTACCTTGTTATTGAAAGTTAGATGAACTATTTTAAACCTCTTTCCAATGATTCGAGCATCGTAAAAAAGGCGTTTAATTTGACGTGGAGTTGCATTGGTGACAATATCAAAATCTTTTGGAACTATTTTCAAAAGCAGATCTCTAACAGCCCCACCAACAATATAAGCTTCAAATTTATTTTGGCTGAGTCTTCTTATTGCCCAAAAGGCATCTTTATCAATTAGAGAGTTGTTTATGTTGTGTTCTTGTTGGTTATAGATTTTTGCAACAGCGATAGTGTTGTTATTTTCGTCCGTTTTATACCTTATTAACATTAGTTTGTCCAATCCATCTTGTTGCAGTTTCCCACTCTTTTGTTTACACTCTGTGTATACTATCTCACTTAAAAAAGCAACAGGAGCTGCTATTAATGATACAACCAAAAGTGCTCAAAGGGTTTAGAGATTCCCTACCAAAGCAAGAAATAGTTAAGAAAAAAGTTATAAATACTTTAGAAACTGTCTTTAGTAATTTTGGCTTTGTCCCCATCGATACCCCAGTATTGGAGTATAAAGAGGTCCTTTTAGGGAAAGCTGGTGGAGAAACAGATAAACAAATATTTCACTTTGTCGATAATGGACAAAGAGAAGTTGCTTTAAGATTTGATTTAACTATCCCCTTTGCCCGTTTTGTTGCTGCAAATTACAACGATTTAACCTTTCCTTTCAAAAGATTTCATATCTCAAAGGTGTGGAGAGGAGAAAATCCTCAACGAGGTCGTTTCAGAGAGTTTTTTCAGTGTGACTTTGACATTGTAGGAACAGATAACGAAAATGCAGACTTAGAGATTTTAATAATGATGGCGCAAGCTTTAAAAGCTTTAGATATTAGTCGCTTTACAATAAAAGTTTCTCACAGAAACCTATTTAACAACTACTTAAAAACTTTAAATGTTGATTCAGAGAGTACTGAAATTTTAAGAAGTGTCGACAAATTAGCTAAAATTGGAAAGAGTGAAGTTTTTAAATTGTTAGTTGAGTTAGTAAAAGAAAAAACTATAGCTAATTCTATTTTAGATTTTATCTCAATTGGAAATTTAAATAACAATCAAGAGGCTTTAAAAAAGTTAACTGAACTTTTTGGCGATAAGAATGAAGATTTAAATAGATTAAAATCTATTTTCAATAATTTGGATGAGTTAAACATTAGTGACAACTTCAAAATAGATACCTCAATTACTAGGGGTTTGGATTACTACACAGCCATAGTCTTTGAGACCTTCTTAGATGATTTAGAAGAAATAGGCTCAATTTGTTCAGGGGGTCGATACAACGATTTAGCCTCCCTTTATACCAAACACCACCTCCCTGGGGTGGGTTCTTCTATTGGATTAGATCGCCTTTTGGCTGCTTTAGAACACCTGGGACACCCCCTTTTAGCGCATCCAAGTTCTAGTGACGTTTTAGTAATAAATGAGGGAGATGAATTTAATCGTAAAGCCCAAGTTGTTACTAACCAATTAAGAGGTGCAAACATTGCAACTCAATACTACTTGCTCGAAAAGAAAGTTTTAAATCAATTTAAATTTGCTGAGCAAAATAATATCCCATACGCCCTCTTTTTAAACAAAGAGGCCCCTTACACTTTAAGGGATTTACAAAAACGGGAAGATTTCTCATTTAGTAGTGTTGAGGAGGTTATAAAACACCTTAAAGGAAATTAATTTAGTGATCGATTTTAAAAAACTACCTGTTTATCAACACCGCAACGAGATAATAAATGCCTTAAAAGAGAACCAAGTTATTGTTGTTGAATCTCCAACAGGATCGGGTAAGACAACCCAAATACCCCTTATTCTTCACGAAGCTGGTTATACAAATGATAAAATTGTTGGTATAACCCAACCTAGAAGGGTTGCTACCCTTTCAGTAACTGAATTCATTGATCGTCAACTAAATCATGAGGATGGTTTTGTTGGTTATAAGATGCGTTTTAACGACACCACTATGCCAAATACCAAAATCAAGGTGATGACCGATGGTATTTTGTTAATGGAGTTAAAAGCAGATCCCCTACTAAGTAAGTATTCGGTTATGTTAGTTGATGAGGCTCATGAAAGATCTTTGAATATCGACTTCGTTTTAGGTTTGTTAAAAAATATCCTAATCGAAAGGGATGATTTTAAAGTAATTGTCTCTTCAGCAACTATTAATACAGCAGTTTTCAGTCAATTCTTTAACAATGCACCAATTATTAGTATTGATGCTCGAGTATATCCTGTGAACATTGTCTACTCCCCTTTGTCGTTACAACAAAAAGAGGATGAAATTTATGAGAAAATTAGTGACATTGTAGAAAAGGAGTATAAAAAAGGTGATGGTGATATCTTAATTTTCCTTCCTGGAGAATTTGATATTAAAATGACTTTAACTTTTTTAAATCAACTAAAGATAAGTAGAAATCTATTGTTACTTCCTTTATATGGAAGGTTGAGTAAAGAGGAACAAGAAGAGGTTTTTATTCCTACCCCTGAAGGAAAAATGAAGGTAGTTGTTGCAACTAACATTGCTGAAACTTCAATTACTATTGAAAATATTAAAACAGTAATTGATTCAGGTGTTGCTAAAATAAACTACTACAATCAAAAAAACTTCACCTCGTCATTAGTTACTTTACCCATTAGCCGCTCTTCGTGTGAACAAAGAGCTGGAAGATCGGGAAGAACAAGTGCAGGAACTTGTTATCGTCTTTACACCAAAGAAGATTTTTCAACACGCCAACAATTTGGACTTGAGGAGATTTTAAGAACCGATTTATCTGAAGTTATTTTACGGATGGCTGAATTAGAGATTTATGATTGGGAAAACTTCTCCTTTATAACAAGACCTAAAAGTAGCGCAATAGAGAGTGCTGAAGAGACTTTAAAGTTTATTGGGGCAATCGATAAAAACCGCAAACTAACAACAATTGGGGAGATGATGGTCCGCTTTCCCCTACTTCCTCGCCACTCACGAGTTATAGTAGAAGCTATAAGAAGTTATCCTCAGGTGTTGGATGAAGTTATCATCGCTATCTCTTTTTTATCAGCCAAACATCCTTTCTTATTGCCCCCTGGAGAAGAGGATTTTGCTCGTAAAGCCCACCAAAAGTTTAACAGCCAATTGGGAGATTTTATGACCTATCTTCTTTTATATAGAAAATGGGTTGAGCTTAAACACCCTAACAACCAAAGAAATTGGGCAACTAGCAACTATTTAGATTACGAGTCGATGAGTGAAATTTTCCACATCAGTGAACAACTTAGAGAAATTGTTAGTGAGATGAAAATCCCAATAACTAGCGGAGGTTCCACTAAAGAGTATTTAATTTGTTTAGCTACTGGGTTATTGCAATATGTTTGTATAAAAGCAGAAAGAAATATGTATCGATCTCTTACTGCTACTCAAATATTCTTACACCCAGGTTCTGCTTGGTTTAATGAACTTCCTCAATTCATTTTAGCGGGAGAGATCGTACAAACTTCCCGACTATATGCACGAACTGTCTCCCCTTTAAAAAAAGAGTGGTTAGATTTAATAGAAGCTGATTTACGCCACCGTTTAATCTCTTTACAAAAGCCTAAAAAAAGAGTTGATAAAAAAGAGCAACGGGAGAATGGGAACACCATAAAGCTTTTTAAAAGGTATTACCCTCTTGTTAATGCACCTAAAGGGAGAAAAAAAGTTGTTATCATTCCACTTGAAGATTTAAATTATTTAGCTAAAAGTAGCCATTTCTCTAAAAAAGAACTTCCCAATACAATGGCAACACTAAGTTGGCAAGACCACTTTATCCACTACGGAGATCGTCTAAGTTCAATTGTTAAATTAGATAATCTTTTACAACTAAATTTGGGTATACTAAACTCTCCTCCTAGTGGAACATTTACCTCAAGTGATCCAAACATCTTAATTGATAATCTAATTTGGATTTTAGCTTTTTGTAAAATTAAAAAAAGAAGAAATGAATTGGGCTTTATTGAGTTAAACTTACACTCAAACAACGTTTACCGCTTTGCAGTTAACAGAAGTGCCTTTGAAGCTTTAGATAACTCTTTATATGCTTTAGGGCGATTAATTGATGAACTTAGTGGTGAACAACTCACTTTAGCTAAGAAGAAATTTGAGCAGCTAATGAAAATTTTTGACTTGCAATAGCATCACTTATGGTTTGTTGATCTAAAGGTTTTTGTACAATCTCTCCTTGTGCTTTTACTAAGACAAATAAGGTTTCACCTGATCTTTTTTTCTTATCGTGTCTGATTGTTTCAAAAAAAGTCTCTTTATCTTCAATTAAGTAGTCAACATTGTAGTTGTACATCTTTAACAACTTGCCAAACTTAACAGCTAATTCTAATGGGGTAATTTTTAAAGCTACACCAACTTCAAGGGCTCTCATCATACCCCACACAACTGCTTCACCATGACTAAAGGTATTAAATTTACCAACAATCTCTAAACCGTGAGCAAAGGTGTGTCCTAAATTCAAAGCTTGTCTAATTCCCCTATTCTCAGTTGGATCATTTTCTATAAATTCTTTTTTAACTAATAAAGAGAGATAGACAACTTCTTCTAAAATTTTAGTATCACGGTTTAAGATCTTATCTTTGTTTTTTATAAGAAATAGATATAGAGTTTGTTCAATACTCAAAAGAGAGTGCTTTAAAATTTCCCCAAGACCGTTGTGAAACTCTTTATCGCTTAAGCTTTTTAAACTGTTGAAATTTAGATAAATTTTTTGAGCTGGATAAAAAGTTCCCACTAAGTTTTTTAAATCATATAAGTCAATGGCAGTTTTTCCCCCTAAAGAGGCATCAACCATCGCTAGTAGTGTTGTAGGAGCTAATATTAAGTTAGTCCCTCTCATGTATATTGAGGCACTAAAAGCAGTTATATCGCAAATAACACCTCCACCCACCCCGATAAAATAATCATCTCTTCCTAAATTGTTCTTAATAGCAAACTCAATAATTTTACCCACCGAGTGGTAGGTTTTACCCACCTCTCCTGATGGGAGAACTATTTTATTAACATTGCAAGGAACATACTTTTCACTATTTTCATCGCAAACCCAAATTGAGTTTTTATCGATTTTAATATCACTAAGGGAGTCAACTTTTTCAACGCTACTGTTTAGAACATCACACCTAATACTTTTCATACCTTTTTATACTCTATATTCCCCCTTATTGCAAAGATGAGATATTTTCACCATTATATTAGACATGGATAGATACTATTTTGATTGGGCAGCAACTACTAAAATTAGCAAAAATGCCTTAGCTAAATATAATGAAATAGCCAATAAATATTGGGCTAACCCTTCAGCATTACACCAACAAGGAGAAGAGGTTCACACCTTTTTAGAAAATCAGAGGGAGTTAACTGCCCAGCTGCTAAAGGTTCAACCTAAACAAATTTTTTACACCAGTGGCGCAACAGAGAGTAATAGTATCGTCTTAAATTCTCTTTTGCTAAAAGAGACTAAAAGAACAATTATTAGCTCCTTTCTAGAACATAACTCAATTTTAAACTACTACCCTCTTTTAGAGCGTAACGGTTTTAAAATTGATTTAGTCAAATCCCCTGGGGGATACTTTGATTTAGAGCAGTTTAAGCAAAAGCTCTCTAAAGAGGTGCAACTGGTAAATCTAATGTTGGTTAACAACCTGTTTGGCACTGTTCAAGATGTTAAAGAAGTTGCCTCAATTATTAGAGAGTTTGAAATTGAAAACAATTGGAAAATACATCTACACTGTGATGCAACTCAAGCTGTTGGCAAAATCGACTTTGATTTAAACGAATTGGATGTTGATAGTGCTTCTTTTAGTGCCCACAAGTTTGAAGGGCCAAAAGGAGTTGGTATTTTATTCTTAAAAAGTGGAACAATAGATGTTTTAAGCCGCAGTGGTGGCCAAGAGCGAAACATTAGAGGTGGAACTGAAGATATTTGTGCAATAAGTAGCATGAACGTTGCTTTAAAAGAGTCTTTAGAGAATCTAGAGAAAAATGCTAACATCTCAAATCGTCTTAAAGAGTCTTTTGAAGAGCAAATAAGTAAAAGTAGTGTTATTAAGTTAATTAGCCCCTCAGTAAATAGTCAAAGTAAAAGTGTTGCTAATATTATCACAGTAGCTGTTAAAAATATTCCCAGTGAGGTGACTACACGAGTCTTGGATGAAGAGGGTTTTTCTGTCTCCAGTGGTTCTGCTTGTTCAAACAACAAAGCTAATAAAAATATTGAACGTTTTACAAGTTCTTCTTTTAGTAGTGATGATGGTAAATCGGCAATTAGAATCTCCTTTTCACCTTATATTACAAAAGTGCAAATAGAGTTGTTAGCAAAAACCTTAGTTCAAAAAGGGGAACTATTAAATTCAGTTATTAGGAAAAAATAGATGGATAAAGAGATATATTTAGTTAAACTTGGTGAAATTGCCTTAAAGGGGCAAAATAGAAACTTCTTTGAGAAAAAACTTAAAGATAATATAAAATTTAAACTTAGAGGCCATAAAACTTATTTCACTAAACAAAAAGGGCGCTTTTTTATTGAGACTGAAGAAGATGTTGATCATAAGGTAATTGAAAATGCAATAGCAACAACTTTTGGTGTTGTTGGATTTGCTAAAACCTTAAAAGTTGATAAAAAAGTTCCTAAATTGATTGAGGGAGCTTTAAAGTTAACTAGCGATAATGCCTTTTTAGATGGGTGTAAAACATTCAAAGTGGAAACAGTACGCTCCGATAAAGGATTTGAGTTGGACTCTTATGGAGTAAGTAGGCTTTTAGGTGCTGAAATTCTTAAAGCTAATCCAAATTTAAAAGTTGATGTACACAATCCCGATAAGGTCCTTTATGTAGAAATTAGAGATAAAGGGTATTTATACACTACCCCCATAGAGGGTCCTAAGGGGCTTCCTGTGGGTAGCGCTGGAAAAGCCGTAGTTATGCTCTCTGGAGGAATAGATAGCCCTGTGGCCTCCTATTTGATGGCTAAGAGGGGATTAAAGCAAGAGGCAATCTATTTTCACGCCTACCCCTACACTTCTGATAAAGCTAAAGAGAAAGTTATCGATTTAGCGAAAGAGCTAACAAAGTACCACGGTCCAATGATTTTACACGTAGTTCCTTTTACCGATGTTCAATTACACATTAAAAGCCATGCAGATGAAAGAGAAGGCACTTTAATGATGAGAGCTTGTATGGTTGCAATCTCTAACATTATAGCCACCAAGCGCGATGCTTTAGCAATCATCAGTGGTGAGTCTTTATCACAAGTTGCTTCTCAAACATTGGAATCCCTTGCTTTTACAAACTCAATAGGAAAATTGCCAATCTTTAGACCTCTAATTGGTTTTGACAAACAAGAGATTATCAGTTTAGCTCGTAAAATTGGTACTTATGAGACCTCTATTTTACCTTATGACGATTGTTGTACAATCTTTAGTCCAAAGAACCCAATTGTGCGCCCCAATTTAGAAAAGGTTAGTGCCTCTTACAAGCAGATGAACATTGAGCCCCTATTGGAAAAAGCTGTTGAACAAACTCAATCAGTCGCTTTGTGATTTTTCTGATTTGTCACGCGAATCGGTGACGTAAAAGCCACTTCCTTTAAAGATAATGGCGTTGTTACTAAATACTCTTCTAACAAAACCTGTGCACTTTGGGCATTCACTTAAAGGTGCATCACTCATCTTCTGTTCAACTTCAAAGTTGTACTCACACTCTTTACACAAATATTCGTAGGTAGGCATTCACTATCTCCAGTTCCCTATTGTTGCATTTAAAAAGAAGTTAGAGAGATCCTCAACTTCAGAGGCTTTCACTGGAAGGTTTTTAACAATCACCCTATTTTCTTCTAAGGTAAATAACCCTTCCAAATCTCCCAACTCCTCTTTGTTACGTCGTTTTTCTGAAATATAAGAACTTTTTAATAAAATGGAAAGAGATGAGGCTAATCGTTCACTCTTCATTGTGATAATAGAGCCTAGAAGGTTCTCTTTGGTAATATAAACTAACAATGATTCACTTTGTAATAAGGCTGATTTAGGAATTTCTAAACCCAGTTCAATCATTGTTTGAGGGCTTGCTATATAAAAACCAAACATCGCCCCCCCCATTAATTTAGCTTTCTCTAATTCAATCTTTAATTGGCGACTTTTGTAAGTTTTTTGAAGATGCTCATAAAAGTTGTCGTTGGCAAATAAAAGGAGGTTCTTTTTAGGAGCTACTAGTTCTAAATTGAGTTGCTCATTTTTATAAGTGGCAAGTTTATCTGGATAAACTACCTTCTCCCACCCCTCTGTTTTGTTTAAAACAGCGTTGGTGATAGTGGCAGGAATTTTTCCTTCTATTGCACCTCTAAAAGAGCTCTCTTTATTTTCCCAATCATCAATCTCAATTGAAATTCGCTCTATTCTTTTTATGAGATTTTCATCATTAATTAAACTCTCTAAGTTAATAGAGGAGATTTCAGTAGTTGTTACAACTAACTTGTTCTCATCCCCTAAAGCTTGAAAATAGTATTGGTCAAAGGGATCTTTGTGAGAGAGGCAACTAGTGAGGCTAAAAATTAGCCCCACTATAATAACTAAGGTAAGTTGCCTTTTGTTAATCAACCTTTTGCACCTCTATTTTAGTTTCATACTCACCAACTTGAATCTCAGTAAACTCGTTTAAGCTAGTTAGTTCAATTGAGTTAGCTAAGGTTTCTTTAGTGATATAGGTATTAAATTCTTTTATAGCCTCTTTAACTATGTCAGTTGCCTCTACAGATAAGATAATTCGATCGGTAACATCAAAATCTTTCTCTTTGCGAAGATTTTGAACCCCTCTAACTAAATCACGGGCAATTCCTTCTAATAGAAGTTCATGACTAATTTTAGTATCAAAAGCAACTGTTAGTTGTCCTTCATTTAAAACTTTCATATCGGCATTCTCGTTTCTTTGAATTACCAACTCTTCACTACTTAGCTCTAATGAGCCTTCACTGTAATCGATAGATTGATTTTTTCCCTCTAAAATTGAGTTAATTGTCTCAGATGAGAAACTTTGGATTTTAGAGGCAACCTCTTTCATATGTTTACCAAGTTTTTTACCAAGTATTTTAAAGTTTGCTTTAGCTTCGTAGCTAACTAAATTACTCTCATCCTCTTCAATGGCAATCTCTTTAACGTTGAGTTCTTCAGCAATAATTGCACCCATCTTTTTAATAATTGAGCGCTCTTTAGCATCACGAGTTACTAAGACTAACCTACTTAAAGGTTGTCTAATTTTTAAGTTGCTGGCAATTCTTAGCGATCGCCCCATTGAGATTGCTTGACGAGCTAGTGCCATCTCCTCTTCCAACTGGTAATCTCTATTATCTTGGTTGTAAGTTGGAAAATCTGTTAAGTGGACCGACTCAATCTCATCCTCTTTTTTAAGATTTAAGTAAATTTCTTCAGTAGTAAAAGGAATTACAGGAGCTGCAACCTTAATAACGTCAATTAACACTTTATAAAGGGTATCATATGCTTGTTTCTTATCTGTGTCATTTTCACTACGCCAAAATCGGCGACGAGAACGACGAATGTACCAGTTATTTAAAGAGTCTAAGAAAGTAACAATTGCATTACACCCTTTTTGAGTCTCATAGTTATCCCAAGCATCACTAACTTCTTTGATTAACTCTTCACTCAAACTAATAATCCACCTATCTAATGGGTTAGTCAAATCTTCAAAGTTTGTTGCACTAATTTGATAATTATCAATATTTGCATAAGTGATAAAAAACGAGTAGGCGTTCCACAATGGGATAATTAAAGTTTTTAAAACATCTTTAACAATATCATCACTAAACTTTAAATCTTCAGCTCTAGTGACAGCACTATTCATTAAAGCAAAGCGAAGTGCATCAGCGCCGTAGGTGTCTACTAAATCCATTGGATCTGAGTAGTTTTTCAAAGACTTTGACATCTTTTTCCCATCGCTAGCTAAAACAATTCCGTTTGTTACACAGTTGTAGAAAGCAGGTTTGTCAAACAAAGCTGCCCCTATTATAACAAGCGTATAAAACCATCCTCTAGTTTGATCTAACCCTTCACAAATGAAATCGGCAGGAAAGTGATTCTCAACAAAGTCTTTGTTCTCAAATGGGTAGTGATTTTGAGCATAGGGCATAGAACCCGATTCAAACCAACAATCTAAGACCTCGGGGATTCTTCTCATTGTTCCTTTACCATCACTTGAGGGCCAAGTTATATCGTCAACAAAGTGTTTGTGTAAATCATCTACTCTAACACCACTTTTTTCATAAAGCTCCTCTATAGAGCCAATTACTTCAATGTTATCTGATGCATCACTTTTCCAAACAGGAAGTGGGTTACCCCAGAAGCGGTTTCGGCTAATAGACCAATCTCGAGCTCCCTCTAACCACTTACCAAATCTTCCATACTTTAAGTGATCGGGCATCCAGTTAATTTGATCGTTAGCTCTAAGCATTGCATTTTTAAGTTTATCGATATCTACAAACCAAGAGCTTATTGCCCTATAAATAAGGGGTTTATGTGTACGATAACAAAATGGGTATGGGTGGAGGTAGTTTTCTTGTTTAACTAACTTGTTATTCTCTTTTAGCCACCTGATGATATCTTTATCTGCATCGCGCACAAAGACATCTTTCCACAAATAAACTTCTTCAGTGAAATTACAATCGGTATCAATAGGACAAACTACAGGGATATCTGTATTTTTCAAAACCTCATAGTCATCTTCACCAAATCCTGGCGCTGTGTGAACAATTCCTGTCCCATCTTCAGTTGAAACGTAATCTCCAACAACTGTTACAAAAGCTCCAGTAGATTTAAGGTGGGCAAAGAAATCAAATAAAGGTTCATAACTGATCCCTTTTAAATCTTTACCTAAGTATGTTTTTACTACTTCGTACTGATTTTCCTCTTTGTAATAATCACCAAGGCGATCTTTAGCTAAGATGTAATAGACACTCTCTTTGACATCCTTAACTTTTACATACTCAATCTCGCCCCCTAAAGCTAAAGCTAAGTTACTTGGGAGGGTCCATGGAGTTGTTGTCCAAGCTAAAAAGTAGGTATCTTTTTGATCTTCTATTTTAAAGCGAACTGTTAAAGCTTGATCGACAACATCTTTATAACCACCTAAGTTAACTTCAAAGTTACTTAAAGGGGTTGCTAAAGCGGGAGAGTAAGGGAGGATACTGTATCCTTCGTAAATAAGACCTTTTTCATAAAGTTGTTTAAATACCCACCAAATAGATTCCATGTAGGAGGTATCCATTGTTCGATACCCATTTTCAAAGTCTACCCACCTACCCATTCGGTTGATGGTAGCTTCCCATTCGCTGGTGTAGCGTAAAACTATCGAACGACATTTTTCGTTAAACTTTGCCACTCCATACTCAGTAATTGCTTTATGGCCACTAATGCCCAAAGTCTTCTCAATCTCATACTCAACTGGAAGGCCGTGACAATCCCAACCAAAACGGCGATTAACACGCTTTCCCTTCATTGTTTGGTAGCGGGGATAGAGGTCTTTAATTGTTCCTGGAACTAAGTGTCCAAAGTGGGGTAAACCTGTAGCAAATGGAGGGCCATCATAAAAGACATACTCATTATCGGCACTTCTATTATCTACTGATTTACGGTAAATATCGTTATCTTCCCAATATTTTTGAATTTTTTCTTCCATTTTTGGGAAATCTGTTTTTGGATCAACCGGCTTAAACATCACCTCAACTCCTAATCTAATGCAATAGTGTTTATCATAGTGATTTTAGCCATCATTTTCAATCTATGTTGACAACCAAGTGCTCCCACCGATAGCATAGCTTTATGAAAAAGTTTCCACTAACTAAACAGATAAAAGAATTCACCTCAATATTTAAAGAAAATGGGTTCTCTATCTACATAGTTGGGGGTGCTGTTAGAGATTATCTATTATCTCATGACAACGGAGATTACGATTTTGCTACCGATGCACTTCCAAAGGATGTTAAAAAACTTTTTCGAACAGTTATTCCTACTGGAATTAAACATGGAACGGTCACTGTTGTTTATAAAAAGGTACACTACGAAGTTACTACCTTTCGTAGTGATGGCACCTATTTGGATCACCGTCGCCCTAAAGATGTAAAATTTATCTCCTCCTTAAAAGAGGATTTAAGTAGAAGAGACTTTACCATAAACGCTTTAGCAGTAGATCCTTCAAATGGTGAAATCATCGATTATCATGGGGGGTTAGGAGATTTAAAGAACAAAGTAATTAAAGCTATAGGAGAGCGAGAAAAAAGGTTTGAAGAGGATGCTCTAAGGATAATGAGGGGGTGTCGTTTTGCCTCTCAATTAAACTTTACAATTGAAGATCAATCTTTATTAGCAATGGCCCACCATGTAAAGAACTTAAAAAATGTCTCAAATGAACGAATAAGAGATGAGATTGTTAGAATAATTAAAACAGATCGCCCCTCAGTTGGTTTTTTAGCTTTAAAAAGTTGTAACGCATTAGACGTTATTTTACCAGAATTAAACGCAACAGTTGATTTTGAACAAAAAGGGTATCATCTACTAAATTTATTTGAACACTCATTAGTTGCGTGTGATGCTGTAGATAAAACCTACCCTTTAGTGCGCCTAGCAGCACTACTACACGATTTAGGAAAAATAACTACTAAAAATATTGGCCCAGAAGGTGAAGTTACTTTTTACAATCACGATAAAGAGTCAACTAAGATAGCAAAAAATATCCTAGGACGGTTAAAGTTTTCTAATGAAGAGATAAGTACAGTTTTAAACTTAGTTAACAATCATATGTTTAATTACGAAAGTAGTTGGACAGATGGTGCTGTTAGAAGATTCATTAACAGAGTTGGTCTTAAAAATATTGATGATCTGTTTATCTTAAGAAGAGCTGATCGATTTGCAATTAATGGATCAACAAACTTTAGTGATTTAGTTGAATTTAAAAAGAGAATTGAAAATGTATTGGAAAAATCTAATGCCCTTAGTTTAAAAGATTTAAGTATCAATGGGGAGCAACTAGCAAAGTTGGGGATTCCACGAGGCCCTAAGATGGGACTTATTTTAAATTATCTTTTAGAGGCTGTTTTAGATGATCCATCTCAAAACACCTATGAGAGCTTAAAAACAATAGCTATTAATTACTACAACCAAAGTTTGTTGCCAACTCAATTTTCAACTAAGCTTTCGTAAGCAATTTGGGCAGCTGCTTGCTCCCCCTCTTTTTTGTTGTTTCCTTTAGCAGGTCCAAATGTTCTTCTGTTAACACTAACTTGAACCCAGAAGGTGTTGTCGTGTTCAGGTCCTGTCTTTTTAACAACTTCATACTTAGGATAATTCTTATACCTTTTTTGAACGTACTCTTGTAAAAGAGTTTTATAATCTTTTTTGTGTTTGTTGGTGAGAACCCTGTTTATCTCCCCTTCTAAAAGGCGCTCTATTAAAGAACTTGCAGCTACAAAGCCAGCATCTAAATAGTAGGCACCAAAGATAGCCTCCATACAGTCGGCTAAAAGGGCTTTTTTGTTTCTTCCACCAGAGAATTCTTCCCCTTTTCCAATTAAGATGAAGTTATCTACCCGTAAAGTTTTAGCTACTACTGCTAAAGAGTCCTCACTAACTACAAAAGATTTAATGCGTGAAAAGTCCCCCTCATCTAAATTTGGAAGGTGGGTAAAGAGCCAACTTGAGATACTTAGACCCAACACACTGTCGCCTAAAAACTCCAGCCGTTCGTTGTTATCAATATCTTCATTGCTCTCGTTGGTAAAAGAGCGGTGGCAAAATGCTAAGTTTAACAGTTCAAGATCTTTGAACTTAATATTAGCGAGTTTGCAAAATAGCGAAAGCTCCTTCTTTCTCTCTAAAGAGACTTCAGGAGCTTTTCCGTATTGATAATTTTTAGAAAATCGACTCATCTAAAACTTAAATACTACTATAAAACTTCATTCAAAAAGTCGACAGCATCTTTTACTGTTTCAAATTCGTTTGCTTTCTCATCTGGAATTGAGATCCCCAACTCCTCTTCAATAGCATAAACTAATTCGTATGTATCTAGACTATCAGCTCCTAGATCTTTTCTGAAAGAAGCCTCTAGAGTAATTTTATCTTCAGCAACCTCTAATTTCTCAGCGATTAAACTTTTTACCTTTTCAAAAACTTGTTTATTATCCATTTCTAACCTCCACTTAACTCTTCTTAAGCCATATTCTCTAAGTTAATAATTTGTTTACCACGATAGTGACCACACTTTGGACAAACGCGGTGAGGTAACACCATATTACCACAGGTTTGACACTCGGTAAGTGTTGGTGCACTTAAGCGCATGTTGGCAGATTTTCTGCTCGAAGTGCGTGCTTTAGAAGTCTTATATTTAGGTACAGCCATTTTTTAATCCTCTTATTTTCATTAGTACTTTGCTGAGAATAACGAAATCAGTGTTTTATGTCAACAATCTTCTTTATTCTGGTTGCAAGCTTCTGGGCGACTATTGGGGGAACCATCGATGAAACATCGGCCCCAAAGGCTGCCATCTCTTTGATAGCAGAAGATCTAAGAACAAAGTAATTTGGGTCAGTTGGCATAAATAAGACCTCTAAATCGCTGTAAAGCTGTTTGTTGGTCATAGCTAATTCAAATTCATACCCAAAATCTACCAATGCCCTAACTCCACGCACCAATACGTTAATCCCCTCTTTTTTAGCATAATCAACAACTAGACCGCTAAAAATAACAACTCGCACGTTATCAAAAGGTTTTAACATCTCTTCTAACATCTCTTT